>Ga0207694_10000190_pt1 | contig 62550 bp, 100 predicted proteins | sample KBSC34metaG_FD_184353 | JGI IMG/M metagenome (GOLD analysis project Ga0207694, IMG submission 184353) | Corn rhizosphere microbial communities from Kellogg Biological Station, Michigan, USA - KBS C3-4 metaG (SPAdes) (version 2) | ecosystem: Host-associated > Plants > Roots > Rhizosphere > Soil... | reverse complement strand
CTTCGCTGTCACCTGTACGTCCCCACCTTGGGCCCATTCTCGCCACTGTTTGAGCGTGCATTGGAGAACCGCTCTCATTGGGCCCATCTGGTATTGGACCAGACCATCCTTCGCGCGAAGGACCGCGTACCGCTCCAACTGCCACTGGGGGCCGAATATAATCTCGTCTCCAGGTAGCGGATCAACACGGGGATCTCTCACTTAGCCACCTCGTTACTGACCTGCTGCGCCAGTGCGCGAAGTAATTTGTCCAGGTTTACTTCAGCCGCCCATGCTGAATACGCGAACCATCCCATCGTGTAATGGCTAATCGGCTGATTCCACCAAATAACAGCCGCAACGCACCACCCTAGTAGCAGCGCCAGACTTTTCACCGCGCAAGTGTTCATTTCTGCACCTGCTGCGCCAGTGCGTCGCGCTCGGCGATCAGCGCCTCGATATCTTGCCAGCGCCAGCCAATATTGCGCACGCATCCAGCGAGGGTTTCAATCGCGGTTGCGGCGGGTATTGGGTAATTTGGGTTCCTCAATGACTCTTCGGCCTCGGCCGCTGCAAACCGTGCTCTGCTAATCGCAGTTCGTAATTCGTCGCTCATCGCTCCCTTTCCTCAAATCTCTGATATCTCGGCATGAACAGCATGTCTCTGGCGATATTTCTGCGGCCGTCTCGCTGCTTGGGCAGCATGAAGTCGATTGCGATCATGTCGCTATCCGTCTGGTCCTCGCGGTGCAGAAACCAAACCCCGTTCGCGTGATTCTCGATGTCGCCAGATTCCTTCAGGTCGGAGAGTTCCGGCTTACGCTTGGTGCCGCCTTCCTTCTGCCGGCTGAACTGCGACAGGAGCAAAACTGGTACTTGAAAGTCTGTCGCCAGCATCTTCAATCCCCAAGCGTTAGCTCCGACAGCTTGCGCGCGGTTATCGTGTCGTCCTGAATTGCCGAGCAGTTGCAGGTAGTCCACAATCACGTGGTCAACGCGACTCTTCAGGCGGCGCCGCCTAACTGATGCGTGGATGGCTTGAACGGTGGTCGCTGACGTGTCGAAGTAAATCGGCGAATCGTAGAGTTCCTGCGCCGCCCGTTGTAGGTTTCGGCGCTCTTCATCGTCCAGGGAGTTCGCCTTGCCTTTTTCCGAGTCGACCATGGCCAATTGGTAACAGGCTTTCTGAAACAGCGCTTGCTTGCCAACCTCAAGCGAAAATATCGCGACGCCTTGGCCTCTGCGGGCCACGCTAACCGCATGCTGGAGCATTGCCGATGTTTTCCCCGTGCTGGTGTGCCCGGCGAGCACCCAGAGTTCCGCAGGCAGCATTCCACATGTCCACTGATTGAGCCACGACCACGGAAACAGCAACCCACGGTCTTTGCGCGCGGCCATGAGGCGTTCCAGCCCAACCTCATCAACCAGTTCACTGGCGCTTTGCAGCCCGCCATTCGACTCGCGCGGTACAAGCTCCGTAGCGAGTGAGCCGAAACTTTCGAGGATCGCCTGCGGGTTCTCGGAGCCGTCGATACATCGCGATGCAATGTTCCGGCATGCGTAGATGATCTGGCGTAAGAGCGTCTTGTCCTTGACCGCCTGCACGTAGTTGCCTAGAGATGGCAGCCGCGGCATGTTTTCGTCAAGGCCGTTCAGGAACGTGAACGTTAGCCCAAGGTTTCGATTTTCCGCTTCTTGGTGAACACTTATGCGATCAGTGCCTTTCCCCGCATCGTACAGGTGGCACAAGACTTCCCACGTTCGCTTGTGGTCCTGCGTGCTGAAGTCTTCGGCGGTCAGCAGAGGCCGTATCTCGTGCAGCATGGAGCCGTCGATCATCGCTGAGCCGAGTATCATTCGCTCGCAATCGATCGCAACTGGCAGACCCTTGGTTTCTATTTTGGTCATGGGAGGTTATCGCAGGTAGTTGTAAATCGTCCCTTGTATTTCAGTCTTGGATGGAGGCGAATCACGCGCTTTCGGCCAATCGGATTCCCATTTATCACGCGCACAATCGTGCAGCCAGTTAGCCGGGTTCTTTGGTGACCGTGCGCCTCGATCAGATGCCAAGTACCTATCCAGACAAGCGAACACCTTTGTCTCATTCTGGGTAGTGACGAGCCCATCCCACACACCGAACGCTATCTGCTGGTTGTCCTTGACCGGGTAGCGATCCCAGAATTCCTTGAACCTGTCGCTGGATGTCTCGGTCGACTTCACAACTTTCAATCCAGCAGTTTTTTCGTGGACGCTCTTTTCAGTTTTAACTTCAGACTCAGATACAAACACAGATACAGCGCCCGCCTGCGCGTGTTGTGGGTCGATCGCGTTTGAAACAGAACGCGAATCGTTCGCGTGAAATTCGCGATCGCGTTTTCCACGCGTAGCGTTCGCGTTTCCAACGCGTTTGTTCTTCTCGCTCTTGTCGAGCGCTGCGTTACGCTCTTCTTCCTGTCTCCTGTTGACGATACGCGACAAATCATCAACCTGAGGTTTAAACATCTTGGAGACGCGCGGCCAAACCTTGTCCAGATATTCGCGCTCAACCTTCATAATTCGCGAGATCTCATCCGGGTCGGAGGGTAGGCCATTGTTAAGCCATGCGCGGTTAAGGCAGCGATGGAAGAAACCTAACTCTAGGTCATTTAGAGCGGAGTATGCCTCGTCGGTTTCGGCGTCGGCAGGATACCACCGGAAGTACGGGAGTGCCTTAGCCATTCGCCTCCCTCTCTTTCAGATAAGCCGCGCGAAACTCATCTGGTGTTGAGATCATGGAATCCACCAACTTCGCAGATTGGCGCAATCGGCCGACGGCGTTTCGAATAGCAATTTGTTGATTGAATAAGTGGTCGGATAAACGAAGTTCACAGGTCGCCCATTCCCCACTATTGAAGCCGTGAATGCTGATTTTCCCGTCGCAGACTTCTATGGACTCAGAATGCGTACACTCTCGTAAGCACCTATCGCAATACTCCAAGAAGACGCCTGACGGCGCCCATGCTAGGCAGATATGGCACCATGCGATACATGCGTCTGAAAGAATGTGACTTCCGTTGCACCAAAAGAACTTGGCGTGATCAGGCCCGATTGTCAGGTAAGATCCGCAATTACGAAGTCTGCTGCTGTCAACGCCTCCTGAATCCAATAAATCCCTGAAGCCTTGGATTTGCTGGCGTCCCTTTTCAGAATCATAGCCCCTGCACTCCACTATGCAGCGGAACTCTGGTAGCCAGAAATCCGGCCGGTAAGCCACGCCATTCGGAAGCATGATGCTCTCTGGCTCGTACTCCCACTTCCAGCCCAGAGTGTCGAATAGAAGCGCACACTGCGCCTCCATGCGGCTCCTGAGTTGGATGCCATTGTAGGTCGTCGGTATTGCTTGGAAAGGTGCATCGGTCGTTTGGTTCATTTAAAGCCCCCTCACTTGAGGCTTCGGGGCAGGGTGACGAAGTGAGCGCCACCCTGTGAATCCCCGATATTCACGGTCCCTATCCCCGGGGATCAGCCGAGGAAACAAGACCAAGAACAATTTTAGCTTATCATTGGGTACTTCCGCTACAATTCCACACAACAACTTCGCGGCAAAAAGCCACAAGTAGCGGAGCCCGGCGTGGCAAGACCTGCTGTTTTGGGGTCCCATGGCAAGCTATTTGGCTTTCGCCCTCCCCCGACCACCAGCCCGCTTCTTCTTAGCATTCTGCCGATAGAAGCGCTCTTTCTTGCGCCGATCCGCGGCGAACACGCAAACGTCGCAGGTGCAGCCCGTGCGACTGGCACCGATCGTGCCGTGGATGAGCTCCCCGGTGCGCCGGCTGTAGCTTGGGCACGGCTTGCCCTCCGGTTGCGCCAGTATCTCCGCTATCTGCTCGGGCGTGAGTTTGGCTCGGGGCGTGTCTACTGGCCGCTTACAGAGTGCGTTGAGTTGCTCCCAATCGACGGGATCGTACTCAGGAGCTCGCGATGCGACGCGATACTGCGGATCGAGGCGAATGATGCGGCGGGCAGGGTTTATCATTCGCATAACCCATACTTGCTTTCGCAAGCCTCTCGCTCATGGAGGACCGGGAAAAGATCCTGCCGCCCACCTCGTGCTGTCATGGCCCACCGAACAACATCACGCACTCCTACCGTTCGTGGCATCCCTGGGATACGAATGGCATAGAAAAAAGTGCGCCCTGTTTTTATCTCCCACGCTTCCACTTTGTCGATCATCGCAGGGAAACGAATTGCCCAATTTGTGATATCGTCTTTCCCGCTATTAACGCACGGCGCACAACCTACGCGGTCAAACCCAAACATGTACAACTCGTTAAATTTCTCACCATGCGCCTTTACATATTCAAAGCACATGGGCTTAGTCCAGTCAAAGAGAACCGCAAATAACTCGCAATCAAACCAGTCATCCCAACGCTGAAACGGCGTATGTTTACGAGCGTCCGATTCGTCGCGGCGGACTCCGGTATAGCGGCAGTAGGTTTGCCCTTCGTATTTTCCCCCCAGCCCGAACATCATATCAAGCCATCGCTTTTGTGGATTGAGATTCAGTATTTCGTTACAAAACTGAGCTACACGACTTGGGAAACGCCCCTTAATAGCGGCCATCGTCGGGAAGTCAAGCGCTGATCCTCCGTCATAGCCTCGTTTTTCAGCGATTCCCTCCGTTTTCCACATATCGGAAACGATGGCGTTGACTCGCTCTACTGGGTGGATATTTTCGCTGTACCATTCGACGAACTCAACAGTAAGTGGATGCTCGTTCCCGCCAGCGTCGGAATTGGTCAGAATAACGTCTTCGGATGGGAACCGATTCAGCACCCATCGCGCGCACGCCTGAGAGTCAATACCGCCAGAAAAACCTACGATATGTTTCACCGCTTCTCCCCCTTGGTAAACGTGTGGTACGGGATCAAGTCAGGCCCATGCTCCTGTGGCGCGGGCGGTACGGGCGGCCTCTGGTCGGGCGGAACGCACCAGACTCCTTCCGACATCAGGATGCGAACAGGCGGGCCGTCTCCGGTCAGCTTCTGCACGGGCTGTTCTCTATTCCACTGATCTTTCATTCTGCAACCACCTTGTGGAAATATTCGTAGCAATAATCACTGGACAGGGGACGCGATTTGCTGTACTTTGCAACCTGCCCCAGATAATCTTCCTCCGTGGTATATCCTTTGACGACAACCGGGAAGCCGTACGGATTGCCATATCCATCTACGACCTTTTCCAAGACCGCACCAACTGGATGCTGCGAGTGGTGAGCAATTACGATGTAGCCCTGTTCATCGATGATCCGCTGGAGAGCACGTGCAACTTTTATCATTTCCACCTCGATGCGAACTTTGTGTCAAGCCGCTGCTTTTGCCCCGGGACTTCGACCTTGCCCGGGATCACCTGCAGCCAGTCAAGGCCGTAATCTGCCGTGCGCCCCACATCCCACCGAACTGTAGCGACGCTCGCGCAGACCGATAGAACGGTGCCAGTGGAGCGGTCGAACAAGGGGTCGATGCGCTGCAGCTTCGCGTCGGTGGATAGCTGGACTCGGCAGCCGGGTGTCATGGGCGCACCACCTTGAAGCGCTCGACGATTTTGCGATGTCTTTTTCCATGGCACTCAGAACACATCCACTCAACATCTAAAGGCCTCATGTAATCGACGTGATGTGCATGGATACCAAGGTCAACCGTTCCACATAACGGGCATTCTTTTGGGCGAACGAGAAATCCAAGTTCTATGGCTCGGTTTGCTAATGCCCTTGCTCGACACTCAAGGGATTTTCCTCTGACGCGGGATCTCAGCATCTCTCTTTCCCGCACCTCTTGCCTCGTAGCGTAACCAGATTTTCTATGCCAATCGCGATTATAATTCCGATGATTGTCTACATCACGAGACATCATTGAGCAAATACAGTGGCATTTCTTGCATTGCGACTTGAGCCCATCAGGAGTTCGTTTGTCTTTATAAAACTCCTCCACGATTTTCTCAATCTTGCATGCGCTGCATCTCTTCACAAGACCCTCCTGAAACTTATTACCCAGCAGAATGGATTCGATTTCCAGGGATGTTTCTCGCCGTAGATGGAGTCCCAGAGGTCATGAAAAGCCGCACGGTAAGCGATGCTCTGCCCTGGCCTCAGTTCTCCGTCAGGCTGCAAGTCGGCTGCGAACCAAGGCATTACTCCCTCGGCCTGCGCATCGGCCTCAGTGATGTCCTGCAGCCGCTCAACCCTCACCTCGGTCAGTTCTAAGGTGAGGCGAGAAGCCCATCGCGGCATGTGGATTGACGGACGCCAACCGTATTTGTAGGATGGGTACTCTCCGCTTTGAACGTCCGTATACTTGCCCAAACCGAACGTCGTGCTGCCGCTTTTCGGGAAGCACTCGCTAAACCCAGAAGCCTGCAAAATCCGACCGTGGTACATAAAACTTCGATCTTCACCGTGGCCACACCAGCAACCACATACCCCATCAGCGTCGTACGCCACGCGCCCCTGCTTCGATTTGTCCTGGTCGGGAGATGCCCATGTTTCGCGCACCCACAGCCGATCACCCTTTCTCCCGTGGGGGCACTTTACACCAACGAATCCTGTAGCCCACGCCTCCGGGAGAACCATCGCTTCCTCATCAGATACCCTCGGCTGCGGTTTCACCACCCGCCGCGTTACAGTCTTCCGGCCCTCCAGGATGGCGCGAACCATAGGGCCAGAGAAGAGAATCGGCCGCTCGGTCACTTGCCCTCCTTCCACTCGGTGCCTGGCGCGAAAGTGTCGGGCTGCGGCTGGATGCGCTGAAGCTCGGACTGCAGGCGCTGCACCTGTGTCTCAAGATCGTAGATGCCGTTGTAAATCTTGGCATCGCTGCCGTGATACTTGAAGGCGTACGCAGATAGATCACGAGGCGAAGCGTCAAGCAGCTCTCGAAGTTCCTTTCGATCGGCCCGCAGGTTCCGTATCTCGGCTTGCAGGCGGGCGATCTCGTCTCGGTACGACTGGCACTCTTCAAGGTTCAGATTGTTAGCATGCAGCAGATTGCACTTGAACGATTCCAATTCTTCGACCAAGATTTGCAGGCGCCGGATTTCTGCGATGGCCTCGGGCAGTGCGGTACGGGCACACAATACAAAATCGATATTGGCTCTATCCTGAGAATCTTTCTCCTCAATCTCGAATAGCCTCCCTTTGATAGGGCCACAGATCTCCCATGCAAAAGGGTCGATGAGGACATTCGTCAGCCAAGGTTCTGATGTCGCCTTATCACACAACGCTTTCCACTGGGCTAGCTTCTCGGGGCTCAGCATGCTGGCACCTGGGGGAAGTTGGGGCGAGCGAACTCCGTGTCGCCTTCCTTCAGCAGTTGCGCGTGGTCAATGGTTACCCCTACGCTCGCATAAGTGCCGAACATCTTCTGGTAGTAACCCTCGCGCTCCTTCTCGGCTGCCCGCCTCACCTGCCAATAGCGCTCAATGCCCTCTGCGGTGCCATCGAACAGATAAGCGGTCACCTGCCCGTTTATGGCTTCCTGATATGGAACCAAGCAGAACGTAGCGTCATCTCCGAACATGCCAGAGAGCAGTCGGTACGGCAGGGTATTGCCGCATTCGGCAACTAGCCTAGGGTCAGCCGATGAAACATCCGCACGGCCGTAGCGCGTAGGTGCCTCGAATTCGATCCCAGTACAGCCCCTTGATTTGAGCCAATTCGCCACAGATAGCTTTAGCTGAACGTGCCCATCACTTTCGAAGTGTTTCCCGGCCGCCATCTCACGCAACGCGGGGGTGACTTGGGCCAGTGGGAAGCGCACCGAGTACTGCGTGACAAAGCCCATGCGGATCAGTTGGGCGATGTGCTCGCACTCGATTTCCCATCCGATTGAAGTGGACTGGGTAGGGAAGAACCAGCCGAGCAACTGCGGGCCAGTTGGCTTCTCGAAAACGGGTCCGTTAGAACTCACAGCGTCACCTCCAAAGTGGTGAACAATTGGTGAACAGTTAACGGACTGAGCGCGTTTTTACCAATGTTTACGCCAGCGAACACCAGCCGAAACACGTTGAAAACATAGGCACTTGACAAGAAATTACGTTCATGTACTTTAGGCATTTTTTCTCAATCTTTCCCGCCAATCGGTGAACATATGAGGGCAGTTCTTAAAAACTTTAGAGCCTTCGTCGCCGCTTATATGATCGCCGCGAGAACGCAAAACAGGCATTGGGTGATCCATGCGATACCGAGAACTGTAGGCCCATACCAAGTGCAGCGGCGATAAACGCTCCGTTAGGGATGTATTCGCCAGCCTCTCTCTCAACCAAGTGCTTGAACCAGTAGGAACTGTATCGGGTGTCGATGGTCTTCCGTAACGTCCTGTTTTGTATCCAAGCCGCGCAAAGCCCCACTTGTCTCAGAAATTCGTCACTACCCATATTCATGTGCTCAGGCCGCATCCCTCCTTGGGGGTTATCGAAACCGTAAACCCCAAGATTTGGCGCACGATCGAGCGCTATCGCTAGCAGTTCCGTCGGGGCTTTCGTCTGTATCACTGAATCACCTCTGCCATGATGTCTTCGAACATCTGATTAACCGCCCGGTGCTGCGATTCCTTCACTGGCTTGATGTAGTGCTTGTTGGTAGTCGCCTCATCAGAGTGCCCGAGCATCTCCTGAATGTCCTTCGTCTGCGCATACCCGCGATCCTTCAACAGCGTTGCGCACGTTCGCCGGATGCAGTGGAAGTCCAGCCAGTCGATGCCCGATTCCTTCTGTGCAACCTCAAGCCAGCGCTCCCCGGCCCGCTGGCGAGATACCCATTTGTTGGGGTCTAGCTTGCTGCCGAAGATGAACTGCCGATCGGTCAAAGCCGAGCATCGCTCAATCAATGCGATGCGGATATTCGCGGGTAGCGGCACCTCTCGAGTCTCGCCGCCCTTTGTGCCCTTGATCTTAGAGCCAGACTCCACGCTCTCATCTACAATCAGCGTCTTCTCACGAATGTCCGATACCCGGAGCGCTATCAACTCGCCGATGCGAAGACCACAGCAGAACAGTATCCGGTAAACCAGCCCATGCTCCCCGGTCATATGGCAAACCTTCTGCGCCTGTTCGAACGTCAGCACTTTGGTTTCGGCCGATGGCTTGGCAAGCTTCTTAAGTTTGATCTTGGGCATCGGGATCTCGAGGATGAAGCCGTTATCGTGCGCGTACTCAAACACGGTCACCACGGCGTTTCGGATCTGAACTAGCGTTGAGGCACCTAAGCCAGCCTTCGTCTGGTAGAAACTGTCCACGTGATGCCGTCGAACGTCACCGATTCGCATGGCCCCGAAGAATGGGGAGACGTGATTCCGCCATGTGCATTCATTGTTTTTGGCCGTATTCCCGGCCCAAGTGCGCGTCGGCAGGAACACCTGACGGTAGAAGTCCTCGACCGATATCCCGTCATCCATGCGAACGTTGCCGCCGCACTCAAGACGGATAACCTCGGCGAGCTTCTGCCATGCTGCAGCCTTCGAATACTGCTCACAATCCAGCGTCTTTGACCGATGCCGTCGCTTTTCCTTGCCGTTGGCCTGAAGCTTGTAAACGTGCCAGTGAAGCTTCCACATCTTGCGACGTTTACCAACCTTCTGAATACACCCTCGCTGATACCTTTCTCTGCTCACAAGTTTACGTGCGCCCTCCTGAATCGGAGATTTTAGCACCGGGCACCTTCCTTGGATGCCGCATAGCACTTCTCTTGGAACGCATGGATATCCTGCGGCCGAAACCGAACGTTGCGCCCAAGCTTGACCCTAGGAATCTGCGGTGTGCGCTTGCCATTCGAATGGTCGATTACCCACTGAGGCGAAACGCCCCACATTTGGGCTACCTGCTCGGCTGTAAGGAGATTCTCTGTAGGGCTGTTCACTTCCGCCACCTCCGTCGAGCCAAAGCCTTGCGCACTCGAATGAATCCACGGCGGCCAATCACAAGATCGGCCCACTCAATGAACGTCAGCCGTCCTTCCCAAACGGCCTCTATTTCGTCCTGACTGAAGACATCACAGTCTTCGCACTTGGGAGTACATGCGCCCATCTTCCGCACGCTCACCGTTCGTCCGCAGAGCGCCACAGCTTTCCCGCGCCGGGCCTCTTGTTCGATGTCTGGCACGTGGGTCATTCTGGCTCCTCACTCTTGGCCATAGTGCGGACCATGGCTTGCATGTAGACATAGATTGAATCCCTGTCGCTTGAAATCGCGATGCCACCCTGACAGCACCATCCTTTTCCCATAAATTTTCTAACTTCGTCTGCGATTGTACGCGGAGAATAGGCCACTACCAGCACGTAATCCGTCATTTTCTCCGCTCCGAAACCTCGAACGAGTACCGTAGGCACGCATCGCACTCTGCCCTTAGCCGCTCGATCTCCTCCTGCGCCTCGCGAAGCTCAATGCCCCGCGCGTCGTATCGATCTGTTAAGCGGCTGATGTGCTGCTGCAGGTGCAGGATCTTGCGATCGCGCACCATCCATGGGTTCGGCAGATAGCGGAGGATGCTCACTTGCGCTCTCCTTCTATTGCCGCCAGCGCTGCGAGGCTAAAGGCATGGGGCAACTCGGCTGCGGTCGCGCTGAAGCTCTGCTGGCCCTTTACAAGAGTGACGGTCCACTCGTCCCACTTCTGCTCATGGAGTGCCATGCTCGGGGCCCATCCCAGTTTGCGCATACGATCCACGAGTAAGCGCATGGTAGCCCATGAAGTTGAATACGGAAGCGACGCCGATAGCAGATTTTTAGGCCAACCCATCACCGCTTCCGACACTTTCACGTCAAGCATGCTCACGCTGCCCTCCGCTCTGCTCTGCGCAACTCCCCGCGCCTGGCCAGTTCGCACTCGATTGCCTCACTAACCTCAAGCCACAGGCGCAGCGGCTTGTAGGTGCGAAGCGTGGCGGCCTGGATTGCCATGAGTTCGGCTGTGGAGAAATCGGGGATTGGGCGATTGCGATAGTAGATCATCTGTCTTTTTTCCATGCCTTGACGAACGCCGGCACATCATGCACCGACTCGATAACGGACCATTGACCGCGCCAGTGCTTCTGAAAACGGTGCTCATCAGGAGTTAACTTGCGCCCCGAAGGTGGCTTTCGGCCATCTTTTACCTCACAGAGAAAGTTGCGCAGGTCGCAGCCGATGAGCAGGTCCGGTGTGCCTTTGCCCATGGAAGCCAGCGAAAGCACTGAGCATCCGAGAGCCTCAAAGGCCGCTACTATCTCGCCGTGATTGGCGTCTATTCTTGCTGCTGTGCGCAATCTGATTCCTTTTGTGGGGACCGGGCCGCCGCGTTGGCAGTACGTTTGTTGCCGCGGTCCCCTGTTCCGACATACGCCGGAACCTTCGGAGCGGTAGGTGGTTTATCCTCCGCCCAAGCCTTTGTTCTGTTGAACGCCCAGCGATTAGCTACCCTCCCCCGAGGATTTACCGACCGGGAGGACGTCCAACGGAGCCGGCGAAGTCTCCCTCGCCGAAGTGCCTATCCCCTGACCGCTCGCAACCTGCGCACGGCCTCGACCAACTTGAGGCGCAAGTCTACGTCTGAGAAAATGCCCCCCCTCCAGTGCCTCGGCCGCTTCGATGACCTGCCGCTCGGCCCGCTGGATTGCGCTTTGCTCCTCGATGACTTCTAGCGCCGTTGGCTTAGACATTCTGCGCGATCCTCTTAGGAAGGGATTTTATCGGTGCTAACTCGACCGCCAGTTCCTTCTGCGCGGATGCGACAGCCTGAGCCATCCTCGCGCTGACCATCATTTGGTGGTCGAGCCGCTTTTGGCCTGTATCGTCAAGTCGCTTGCGGTCAACCCAACTGAACCACTTAACCGATCGCCCCAACTGCTTCGCCTTCTGCTTTGTTCGGGTTTCCGCGAACTCCAGAACTTCAGCCGGATTCAAAACCTTCAGCCCGACCGATGGTTGCCACTTGATAATGATTCCGTTGTCGTGCTTCTGCTTAGAAATCCAAGCGTTAACTACGCCGTAGTAGCGCTGACTAGTCCTAGCAATCTCCAAAATGGCTTCCAGTTTCGGGTGGGAGATTATCAGCCCCTCAGTAAGTTCCGGAACCGGGAATGCCTCTGACAGCCGCTTGATGTCAGGCCCGTAAGGAATTCCACCTTTGAAAATCTGCGCGTAATCCAAAGCGTTTTCTCCTTTAGCCATTGGCTCCTCGCCTAACCCAACCGCACCGAGCCCCGCACTGCCCAGCCCTACCCCGGCATACCAGTCCCCTTCGAATAGGGGCGGCCATAAGCCCCTTACCTAACCCCACCGCGCCGGGCCGTGCCTGGTCCTGCCGCACCGCGCACAACCGGGCCATGCCTCGCCCAACCAAACTTTAAGCCGCGGAAACCTTAGCCGTGAACATCCCGAACGGTCCCGGCGTCGGCGCTCCCGGTCGCCAGTCGCCAAGCCCTTTTAGCCGCCCTGAGATGTCCAAAATCTGCTGCAGCGTTTCCACCTTGATTTCCTTGTCGATAATCAAGATCTGCCCCGCGATGGACCACTTATCAAAACGCGGGCGAACACGAATATGCTTTGAAGCACCGATCTTCGCTCGTTTTGTGAAAAGCGAGAAACCAAGTGCGTCGGCAGCCGCAACGTTTTCCTTGAATGTCTCCAGGTCCCTGCACTGGCTAATTGCCTTCATTGGAATTGCCTTGCCATCGATAGCCAGCGGCCAATGGAACTCCTCGCACAGCAACCCGCTCTGAGACTGCGCTTTAAAGGTCTTCTTGCCTTTCCCTGTCGGCACTTCCGCCGCGCCTCCCATGATGGAGCGCATGATGTACTCGGAAGGGATCGTAACCACGCCAGTAGCAGGGTGATCGTAGTTTAGGCATCCAACCCATCGCCATGGTGGTGTACGATCATCACCAGCCTTGGAAGAGCCCTTGTTCTTTGGGTTGTTCTTCCAAGCGTCCATCTCATCGGCGAAATCTATGTTGTCCGCATGCATCAGTAGCGGAGTCGTGCCAGTTATCTCTACACGTACCTTTTTCAAGCCTTCCTCTTTCTTGCACCAAAGGTGCCCTTGCCCTACCAGTCCGGGCCACGCCCTACCATGCCTAGCCTAGCCACGGCGAACCGAGCTTTACCCCACCGCGCCGAGCCTTGCCTTGCCGTGCTCTGCCAAACCCCGACCGACCCCTTCTAATAGGGGAAACTTTCTCTGCTCTCCCCATTGGGGACCTCGCCCTACTCAGCCTTGCCGCGCCTGGGCTAGCCAAGCCTTACCTGGCACGACCAAAAATCTCCCCATTGGGGACCTCGCCGAACCGTGCGCCACCGCAGCATGCACTACCTGGCCGAGCCGAGCTCTACCGCGCCAATGCCCTGCCTACCAAACCTAGGCCACCATCCGCATCTCTTCCCATGAATAGGTCATCTCCCGCCCGCAATCGAGGCACGCGACGTACGTCAGGCGAACCTTCTGGCCGTCGGCAGTGAAGCGCGTCTCGGTCAGCGGGAAGCTGGTCTTGCGGTGGCGGCAGCCCAAAAGCATCTGCAAAAGTCTCATGTCAGCCTACGAGATCACCACAACCTGCTGGATGCAGCCGGGCGCCAGCCAAGTCTTGTCGGTCTCGATCCAGTAGCCATTGCGTGCCAGATCGGACACAAAGTAGTGCTTCTCGCGGTCGTCATGCACGACGATCTCCGATAGCGTCCATGTGTTCAGCAACTTCTGGTACTGAATTCGGTATTGATGCATTGCGTCTCTCCTTTTTAAGCGGGCCGCCCTCGCAACCCGCCTTCTACTCATTGAGTGTTAAACTCAGCCCCCACCAAACGCGGTCTTATTCCGCGCGGCAGAATCTGGTCGTTTCTTCGGTCGATCTGGCAGGCTTTGAGGGTTAACCATCGCCACGACACCGATCTGCACCAACGGACTGCCGTTCCTCATGTCAACCTTTCGCACCGCCGACTCATCGACGGTCTGAAAAATCCCCGCTGGACATGCGCGACCAGCGGGAAAGAGGACTCAGGACGGCTCCAGTATTCTGGATGCCGGTACTTCAAGGAGAACAGCGTTAGACGGCCGGAGGCGGCGGCGGGGGCGGGGGAGTATCGCCACCCGGGGTATTGGCGGTAACCGCAGCGCCGAGTGCGGCAGCGGAGGCGTTGAACTGGCTCGTAACCTGGCTGATGGCAGCGGCGGCTGCATCTGCGGTGCCCTGGTCTGCGGCATCATCAGCGGCAATCGCATCGGCGACGGCCTTCTGAATCGCGGCAGAGAAAGTGGAGATTAGCGCGGTTGCCGAAGCTTCCACTGTGGTGGAGGCGGTAACCTGCTGGGTCGCGGCTGCTATTGCCGCATTGAGTGCTGTAAAATCGATAGCCATTTGATTGGTGCTCCTTTTGGTTATTACTGCGTGTTTGCGTCGACCGCGCCTTTCAGCGCTGCCGTAGGATCTTTGAGCGAGGTCGTTAACTGCATAACCTGATTTGTCAATGCATCGATTTCCTTTTGCTGGTCGCCTACGAGGAGGTCAACGTAGGCTTGTAGCGCAGGAATTTCGACCCTGATACTTCCGAAATCAACTCGTACCGTGAGTACTGCCATTTGCTCCTCCTGCGATCGGTCGAACAAGCTGGCGGCTCGGGGTCGGAGGGTACCCCGGTTCGGCCGATCGCAGGAGCCACCGACGCGCCCCGCCGATGCTCCCTGCCTCGAATAAAGCTCAATCGCTCTGGTTGGTATCCGCCTCCTTTGCTGAGAGTGCGGGAGTTCGTGGCTCCCCGCTGCCATGCTGCGAACTTTCTGAGAACAGTGCATCAGGCTCTCTGGATAATTCCGCTAATTCCGCCGGGCTAACATCTCTGTCTCGCCGCTCGACCCATTTCAAAGTACGGTGCAACTCGTCGGCCCGGGTGAGAAACTGCTGACGGCGATCGGCTGTCCATTCGCGCATGCTCGCCAGCATGTCGCGCTCGAGTTGTCCTTTGGGGCGACCAGCCATCTAGATTGCCTCCAAATGAGCGATAACTTGGCTGACGAAATTACGTTGCTCGCTCTCATTGCACGAATAGTCACCTTCCCAGTCGTGCTCTTTGAAGAACTTGAGCATCTCATCGCGCGGCATCCATTTGATGCCTTCCTCCAACTCCTGTATCAACTTGGCGAGTTCTGCGTGGTTATCGCACGCCTGAAGAGCATCACATCCCGAACATGAACCCCAGCCGAACTGAAGGTAACCAAAACCATTGCCAGTTTCCGCGTATAAAATTCGCGTATCGCCTTGCCAGTCATCGTCTGAAACTTCAATCGCAACGTTGCCGAAAAGGCCAATAATGAGGTCGTAGCCACATACGGAAAACCACGAATCACCATCAGGGTCAGGAGGGACTAATTTATGCGCTACCTCCAAGTAGTCCATTAAACGCCCACCCTTCCGAAGCTGTCGCGGTAGATCATGTCGAGGTCGGCATCGGACACACCCAGGTTGTCAGGCATTGGCTCTGCGTCAGGCGAACCGATGATCGGCGTGAATGGCCCGTAAAGCTTAGCCAACAGCGCGCGCTTCTCAAGCAGCACCTCCACAAAAGCACTGAGAGCCATCGCCAGCTTCGCGATAAAGGGCTCGTCGCGCTCCACCTTGATGGCGCACAGCGGGAGTTCCGGGTGATACGATATGGCCCATGCGCAGTCATACCCGCCGACATAGAGTTGAGTTTGGATTTGCGGGCGGTATTCATCTGCGATTGCGCCAGTTAGCAGGTACCGAACGTGTACCTCTTCAGAAGGGCACTTGATCTCGCAAATCTCGTTCTTGCAAACCACCTTGCGATCAGGAGAGCAGCCAATCATGCCGTCGTCCGTGGTGAGGAAGCCAATCGGCTCGACCGCCATATCAGTCTCGAACGAGAACCGCTCAGCGGCTGGTCCTTCAAGTGCCGTTCCCCGCGCCATCGCATCAGTCTCAATCCCTGTGATTGGATGCCCGACCATATATTCCGCCAACAGGTGATAAAGGTATCCATCGGCCTGCTTGCTCAGTTCGCAGGTCTTCGGCGTGATGATGCGCTTCACTTCGCTGGCAGTGACGATCCCGGCGCGAAGCCGATGCCATTCTGGTGAGTTCTGCAAACACTGGTGGACTATCACTTTTGGCCCCCAGTCTTCGCGCGGACCTTACCCTGCAGCGCACGGTACGCGATTGGGAATGCTGCCTGATTGATATCCTCGAACCGCTCTACGCCGATCAGCTTCAGAAACGCGAGGGTCTGACGGTCATCCATTTCAGCGGCGATCTTCATGTCCAGCAGCGAGTTCAATTGCTTCTGATCAATGAGCCCTACGCCATTGCCGTCATCGTCCTGTCCCTCGGTAACGAGGTTCAGCAGCCGCTCGGTCAGATACCGACGCGCGTATTTATCGCTGCTGCCTACCGCCTGGATTGCGTTCTTGCCGCCGCTGGTATCGGCTGGCAAGCGCATCTTTGAGGACTTGCTGTGCCCCATGCGATGCGAGATGGTGCCAACGTACACATCGCCCTTGTCAGTGAACTCCGTGTCGAAGGATAGCGAGAACCCAAACTCAGCCAGCAGCGGGCGGATGGCCTTATCGATGTTCTCGTACGTGGCGAACCGGAAGTCGACATCCTTGTATTTGACGCGCCCATCTTTGCCGATCCGCGGAAGCTTCGGCTGGAGCAGCGACATAGCCTCATTGAATGCAGCCGCTGCCTCGTCGCGCTTCAACTCGCGCACTATCTCGAGCATCTTGCCGAGCTTGTCAGCGTCGAAGCGCTGATCTGTGGCCGCTTGGCCGACCAACCGCATGAGCACCGATGAGTCGGATTCGGCCGCGCCCGTTACTGCCATTTCTCGTTCAATTACTGCCGGCGTCATGTAATATTTCTCCTGCCCATCTCACTTCTTCCCGTTCCATCGCCTCAACCACTGCCCTGCGAGTCTCCACACTTGCGATCCGCATACCAAGCCCCTTGGCGAGAATCTTCCAGCTTTCGTCCTCGCTGACAGCAGTTCGCACTTCTGCCGCCGTGAACTTGTGCTCGATGAGCCAGTCGGCCAATTTCGCGGCCTTAAGCTCTCTTCCTAGTACTTCAAAGGTGGTCATGCTAATCCTTGGACCCTTCAATTAACAAAGCGATTCCAATGAACATCGACGCACCAAACCACCATGGAAGTCCAGCAAATACTGAAGAACCAGCCAATACCCCACCGCCGATCCATACCAGAGATCGCCTCACGCTTAAATCTCCAGCCCCGCCGCTCTCAGCTTCGGAGCGATCCGCGGTTCCACGCCCAGCGCCCAGCGCTCATAGCCTGAAACCTCGACGGGGAAGCTCTTGCGCAGAATCTCCAGATTGGTCGGGTCTGCGTAGCTGATCACCAGCGCAAGTGCTGTCTGAAATTGGCCGAGGCCCGACATCTGCCACTTGACCACCCACTTCTCGGATGCGTCGAAGTCAGGCGACGAGAGAATTGTTCCGACCTTCTTTAACGTTTCGGTAGATAGCCGCATTTTGCTGCTCCTCGATCCTGCCCAACTCTTGGTAGTCCGTCTCCGCACCGCACGCTCGGCACTCCAACCACTCGCCTTGCACATAGCCCGTCTCGCTGCTCATGCTCCAATCGGCGCGAGACTCAAAGCCAGCATCCGAGCCACAGTTAGGGCACTTCATGCTGCCGCTCTCCGACCCGCCATGCACACCCGCTGCGCCTCTCTGCAAACGTCGCAGCGGCAACCCTGGTTCCGATACGCGCTCGTGCCGTGCTCCTGCCTGGTGCGCGCCGGGATGCCCTTGCTCCTGCGGTAGCGCTCCATTGCCAACCGCTTGGCGTTTCTGCACTCGGCACAGCGACACTTGCAAACGCCCCATGAGTAGGTGGTGCCGTGGCGCTTCATTTCAGTGGCCTGTTACCTTTCCAGCACTCGTAGAACCCGCTGCCGAACCAATGATTCCCCAAAGGTCCGCGACGCTGGACCTCGAAATGGTAAAGAACAAAATCGACCACAGCTAACAATATGAAGGCGACAAACAAGTAACTAGTCATCGCAATCCTCGCACCCGGGGTCGTAGTCGTAACGCGCGTCGGACTCGCAAGCGGCACGGTCTTCGCACACTTTCTGGCCGCAGATATGGCACGTCGCTTCGCTTGCAACGTACGGCAACTCGAAGTTCCCTTGGCACAGTTGCTCGAAATCCGACAGCAGGTGAGCGCCGATGCTCATATCATTGTCTCCAGCGAGTAGCGGCCCGAGCACAGCAACTCAACCGTGATCAGCGTCTTACTGCCAACAGCAATCCAGACTTCATCCGTCAGCGCCATCGGGAAGCACGTGGCCACTTCGCCGTTGATCGACTCGACCAACAGACATCGATTGGTGTCAAACTCGCGCCAGATCTGGCCTTCCTTAACCGGGTTCATGCGAGCCACATCCCGACGGCGACGATCAAAATCAGCAGCGAAACAACGCCCATGGCCGCCTCAACCCAATCCAGGCGATCACTCTGCACCAGCGGCTCCGCGCAGAACATGCGCTCGTAGTCCACCGGATCGGTATCGGACCATCGGCAGGCGCGGCGTCTCGCGCGTTCCAGTTCGCTCTCGGCTTCCATTAGTTTCCCCATAACAGGCTCCTCATGCGAATTAACATCCCCCTGCCCGCGTTCCACTCCGCAAGATCGCGGTTCAGATACATGCCGCGCGGTGGAAAGTATGCCTTGGCGTAGGGCTTAATCGGCTGCCATCCAATGAACCAGTGCGACGGCGATTCGCCGACGATCTCGCGCTCTTCAACGCGACGACCGACCACCACGTAAACCTTGCCGCCGAGCTTCATTTGCGCCTCCGAAACGGGTTGCCCCAAATCGCACAATTCGAAATGAACGCCGCCAGTACCGCGAAACCAGTGGCCGCCATGAGTTCAATCGGCATCAGTCTCCACCGTCCCGCTTCCACTCATAAGCCAGCCATGCCACGAATGCCACCAGAGCAACAACCAAAGTCCACCGTGCACCATCGTCCAGAGTCTTCAGTGCGAACACCAAAGCCGAGATTGCAGCGACCGACACAACCGCCAAAACTGTGTAAGTCGCGCGTTTCATGCTGACCGCCTCATTGCCGAGGTAATCTCGATGCTTCGCGCCAGCCCCATGCCCTTGCTAGGTGCATGCGGCGGTGGGTCGCTATGCCCATGCTCTCGGCTCGACAGACCCGCTATCTGTAGGCTGACCGCGTGGATAGCTTCGGCCAATAGGTAGAGCGATGTCTCGCGCTTCACTGGTTTCTTGCGTGCCATTACGCCGCCCGCCTGTACAGAATTTCCTCAAGCTCGCGAACCTTCTGGTCCAGAGCGAAGAACTTGGCGCGGCAGTAGAGCTCAACGCAGAGCACCTGTGTCGCGTTATTTGCCTTTGCTGTTTGCGCGGAGTTGCGGCCGGCCTTCATCTCTTGAACGATGCCCGCTCGAACTGGGGCGATCATGGTTCCAGGCACGGTGTGCGCGCGTTGGCGTTTCGCTTTCGACCGAAAGCTGTCAATGCTTTCCGTGGTGGATGAGTGTACTAAGTCAATTGCTTGTTTCATAATTCCTCCTGTGGCTAAACAACGTGCGAAGAACTCTGTTCCTTTCGAAGAATCTCCGTCGCATAGTCACGCACTGCTGCCTCCAGTTTTTTGCTGTCGAACCTGCCAGCCAGCCATTGCGAGATGGAAACCGGGCTTACCTCTGCAATGCGGGCCAGTTCTGCCTGTGAGCCGTAGTTGCGTCGAAATATCGCCCTGATCTGCTTACGGTTAAGCTGATCGGCACTTGGATTTACTGTAGGTGTCATCTGCTAAAGTTGTTAGGTAACTGTTTACCTGAAACCTACTTTATCTACAAGTAGCGGAAAGGTCAAGAGATTTATTAGACGTAAGGCGGAAAAATGCTGCAAACAGATGAAAAGAAAGAAAAGATTGATGATCAGATCGTTTCGATCAAGGTGTACCGTGATGCACTCGGGCGGATCAAAGATCGCCAGTATGCAGTCTTCAAGGCAACCAAGCATGAACCCAATCAGCCAGAGGTAATAGGCGAGGCTCTGCGCATCGCTGATTCGGTCGGCTGGAAGGTTGGCGGCCAGCCAGTCATCAAGAATGTGCCGCCAGAGTACGCCAAGGTTGTCGCAGGGCTAATCCGATTCCTGTCGACCGACCCAAAAGAGTTTACCGAGCAGAAGGCCGCCACGCAGTTGGTTGTGCGCCACATGCTGGAGAACTACAAATGAGCAATCCCGCTGTGTTCCTGTCTGAAGAGCGCATCAAGGAAATTACGGAACTGCTTAAGGATGCGTTTGGGAAAGACCTTGAGCAGAACCCAGATGCGCTAACAGATGATCCAAGCGGCACCCCTCATCTGATGGATGAATTGGCAAAACTACAACGCGGCGGCGAACTAGAGCCCCTTAAAACGCTATACCCGCGGATGTTCGGCAGGCGGCCGCAATGATCCGGCGTGGCGCCCCGATTCGTCTGATATCTGCAAGTAGTTGAAATCTACAAGTATCCGTGCTAGGCTGGATTTGTCGGGTTGCTCCGACAACGGTTATCCAGCGTGGGGCCTTGTTCCACCGATCCAAGGCCCTACTGGATCTAATCGTTAACGATCGGCGGAAATGTTAATCCTCACCAAATTCGAGACTCTCGATTCAAAAGCAGGATTTCCGCGACCAACAAAAGCACGGTTGTTAAGACGTAGCCGTCGGTTATCCGGGGCGCTGAAGAATCACGGGTCTGAAAGCCTGCTCGCGAACTGGCAGTAAATTAAGAGCCTTTCGCGGCTATCAGCGTTAAACGTTGTGGGGGATCGTCAGGTATGCAATCCAGGCCCCGCTGAAGAGGTGCAAGCAGTCGCGTGCTCAGATCAAATCGCGACCGCCAAAAAAACTGCGTCCTGGCTCCATAATCGCTAATTTTTGGTGCGTGAAATCAAGGGGTTAAGGTTTCATGCGCCTTCTCAGCGAGCCTTCACCAACTCGCTAGCATCACATTAGATACTCGAATGCGAACAGAGCCTTACGGACGCTCAGAAAATCAACCCCAACCCCAAAAAAAAGACCGCAGCGAAGTCAACTCGGAGAGCTTGGCCCGGAGGTGGTCAATATTGAACAGACACGGCAAAAGCTCCTGTGCTAAAGCAAATTTCGGCGCGAAACAGAAGCAAAAAAAAGAAAAATAGAGCCTAGTCTTTCGAAACGTTTGATGCTAGGATTTTAATCGAATCGAAATCTGCACCGCGCCGCAGATCGACATTCCCTTCCAAGTAAGTAAAGGAATACAACTGTGCCCAACCGCTTCATCAGCACGTCAGATATTGAATTCGACGTCGCCTGTCAAACACTAGCCAAGCTAAGTTCAGCGGACATTCGTAGGCGCATGTTCGAAGCAGCGGATATTCCGCTGTACGATACATTCGCCGAGATCGAAAACGAAGTAGTCCTGGGAGAAATTGCGCGATGCGAAGATTTGCGAGAGCATCAGCCGATCACGCAATTTGAACCGATTCGCCGCCTTCTGGGAAAACGCGACCAGCGGTTCCTGGAGGCGCAGAACGCACTCATCAGCGACTCGGCAATAGCCATGCATCGGCGCATGCTGCACTTCTACGCCGACGAACTAGCGCACGATATTGAGGCGCTGTGGAAGGCGAAGCAAATGGCCGGCGCAGGGAAAGAGAAGGCGCTCTGGGCATGGCGTGCCAAGGCATACTGGCTGCTCGGAAAGCTGACCACCGCCGCGCTTCTGCATGGGATGAAACTTGCCCGGGCGAGCAAGATCGCTGATGGTGCGCTGACCGCGCTCGAGATAATGACAACTGCTGCACGTGCGGAAATCCTTCAGAGATTTCCTAATACTGACAAGCACAACGCGCATTCTTAATGTGCGCTAATTGACATTCGGGTGAATCACTGCTAATTTCAGCACAGGTTTAAGCAATGAAACAACCTTCAATTGTGCAGCGGATCGTTTGCTTCTTTTTCGGCCACTCTCCGAAGCGGTCTGAATCGTGCGTGTGGTCCGGTTCCGGCGAAGCATTCGAATGCTACCCTTGCGAACACTGCGGCCGAGCAGTCTTCGCCAAGGGAAAGTCCAGCCGCGTTCCTGTCGCCTAAGCAGGTCAACCCATGCAAACACGCGCGATTTCGATAGTTGTGCTGATCGGCGCTCAACTGCTGGGCCAAGTTAAGCCGACTCACCAGGATGGCCGCATCAGGGTATTTGTGGGCGATTCCCAGACGTGGGAGGCTACCAGCTTCGGGGCGGGTGCCGCAACCCGCTCCATTGCAAACGCTATGGGCAGTTCGCACGCTGGCACGGTAAAGCTGACCGTGGCCGTCATGAAGCACCTCGATGAATACTGCAAGACGGTGACAGTGGTTAACCAGCCAGAGAATGCCGACCTGTTCATCCGCATGGACCATAACCGCGGCATGTGGTCAGTGCATGAGGATATGGCGGTATTCGACCGCAAGGGCGAGATGGTGTTCGTGGCGTCGTCGGTGAAGGTTTCGCGCGACGTTAAGCAGTTCTGCGAGAGCCCTGTGTTCGGGCCGCAGCCAGTGAAGAAGCGTAAGCACAAGCCCTAGCTGAGCGGTTCACGGATTTCCATTAGATGCCACTATGCTGCTCGGAGGCTACTTTGCTATTTCTCTGCCACTCTCCAATCGGCTCAAGCATCCCAATGTCGTTCCAGACGTTGGTAATGGGCCCCGGGCCATAGATTGCCGCGATCCTCCGCAGGTCGAGCCATTCGCACACGTCAGGCGGTAGGCCCGCGCGAGAACAGACGTGCGATTTCAGCAGCGGGTCTTTGCGAAGAGCTATCCTGAACCGCATCCACTCCTCACGTTGACGAAGCAAATCTGCGCGGTCAGGCGAGTGCAAGCATGCCCTTCCGCGGCGGGAAGATAGGCGGGCTATCCCTCCACTGCTGCGCTTCGATCACAGTTCCGCGACTCTCCATGCGGCACCATCATTCCAAATGCGATAGAGCCCGGGTATTAGCGCACCTGGCACTAGAGGATTGCCGCGGCGGTCGAGCACGGGCATAGCGGGGAATGTGTCAATCGAAAGCGAAACTGGGCCAATGTTCGGCGTCTCGACAATCCAGTTCAGCGTCTGGTATTTATCGAGCCGCGTGAGTTGCGTCGAACAGGCAGAGACGTAATCGGTCCCCGGCACTAGCGGCGCATCGGGATTGTCGGGCAACGGCTGCGGTGCGCAGGTTTGAGGGTTCCCGCTCGAGTTGGCCGACGCGGGCCCGCTCTGCATTGCCGTTCGACTGGCGAGTACCGCGGTGTTGAACCCGACCTGCACGGCCCCATTTCCGTACATTACCGTAGCGTCCCCATTGAATGAGAGTGACGACAGCGGAATCGGGTCGCCAGCGGGCGGAATGAACATCAGAGAGGGAGTAGGCGCCGGCATGGAGAGATGGAACTGCCCCGTAGCGTCCACTGTCACCGTGAGCGGCGGGTCGACCACGAGTGGCTTCCACGTGTACAGAGAGTCGCCTGGCTGCCACCAGTAGATGTAGGGCTTTCGGGTGACGGGCGTCTGCGCGGTGACAGAAAGGGCAAGTGTACTGAGTAGCGCGTACCGTTGAATGCTGCGGATCAAGGCCATTCCCCTATATTCCGTACCTGCAATGCAGGTAGGTTTCATTGGTCGTCACATCGCCGCCTGAAAGGTCAGTGCTGTAGTAGATGATTTCAGCGATGCTCCCCACAAAGGTGTGCAGGCTGGCAGAGTACGCGAATATCAGTTCGGGCGGATTGACGTTAAGATTGTTCCCGCCACCAGCCAGTGAGATAGGCGATTCGTTAACCCGGAATTGGATAAGCGAGCCAGATCCAGATGCAGGCCCTCGCTGCAATATATTGCCCTGATACCAAGTGCTTACAGTCGTACCGGTTGATGTGCAGTTGCCGAAAGTGGTGACCGACGTGTCATAGCAGAACCCGAAAGATCCGAGCCCGACGTTCGTGTACACGGTGATTGTGTTGTCGGCAGAAGGTCCGCCCATAATCCCACGGGCACCTCCAGCAAGCGTGTTGTTCCAAACGATAAAGACTGAATGCTTATCGCTGGCACCAATGGTAGATCCGCCAATGGTGGCCCATGCGCTGCCTGCGCTGGTGATCGCTGGGAGGCTATTAAGCTGGCTCGTGCTGAATGTGAGCGTCCCCGATGCGGTGGTGGCCGTCCTGCTGTTCCCAGATTGGTCAGCCCAGGAAGTTACAGAAGAACCGTTTGAACATGCTCCGCTGCATGTGACTCCGGCGTCCGCTTTATACCAGAACTCGGAACCACTAACCGGGGAGCCGCAAGTTGAAATGCTGGTTTGGGGAGATCCAAGGGGCATGCCCTGCAAGAGGCAAAGCAGCAGAATCATCGACTTCATCGAGCGACCCTCACATTCAGCACGATTGCAGATCCTGGTGTAATGGATGCGCTGGTGTTATTGCATGCCTTCGCGTTGACCGTGTTAGTAGTCGGCCAAACCCATATATAGAGCGACCCATTAGTACTTGGAACATACCCAGTGACCGCTGTCGGATCGCCATTCACATTAGCGAAGAATGCATCGGTTGATGCTGTCCCCGTGATGGTTACGGTTGCGGTCGAGGAGCAAGCCCCCGATGCTATGGCAGATGTCCCTAGCGTTATCGTTCCACTGCCAATCGTCTGCGTCAGGGTCGCGCTACTTGGAATCGTCGTCCCGTTGACGCTGGTAGTGTTCGAGAGCGCAGCGGCAGTCTGCGCAGCCGGAAGAGTTCCCGTCGTGATGTTAGTAGCAGAGATCGTGCATGTTGAACCAAGTGTGCAGGTTTGCCCGTTGACAGTGGTGGCCGCATTAGATCGCGCGACGGCCGAGAAAGCTACCCCGCTATCCTGAATCGTCTTTCCTCCAGCCCCGGTGATGACGTTGCCAGTGGCGAAGTTGCCAGTGCCCTTGACGTTCCCGCCCGGGGGGGTCGTAGTTGCTGCGGCGACGTAGGATATGGAATCGGTTCCTACCGTCGCGATCTGGGTAGTGAGGTTCCAGCCAGTGTTCGCGTTGGTTGTTCCATTAATTACCGGAGTCGTGCCAGTGTAATTGATGTTCGATGCCGAATTGTAGTCGGCGGCCCGCGTCAGCACATAAGGGACACCGCCAGTGCCGAGAGTGGTAAGCGTGTAAACGCCATTCTGCAGCGCCGATGCCTGCGTCTTGATGAGCACTCGATCGTTCAGCAACACGGTGTAGCCATCGATGGTCAGTGCGCCGTTGCTGCCGGCCGTCAGTGTCGCGCCCACGCCTGCGGTCCCATTGCTATAGGTTGGCGAGTTCGATAGCACGGCCGTGGTAGCCGCCTCGACCGCTACGGCAGGATTCACCGATGCGATGGCATCTGCGACAGAGGCCGTGGTCGCCAAACTGCCCGGCGTCAAGTCTGGTGAGCACAAAGCGCCATTGCCAGAGCCATTGCCGCAAATGACATGAGTGGTGCTCGTGATCGTCGCTCCACTGCCTGTAGGGCACGCCGTTCCCGTCGACACGAAATCGCCGTTGGCATCGATATTGACGCATCCTGGAGTCGGCACTCCGTGGCTCGTCACGAGCTCATTCCCGGTGCCAGTGACCTGGTTAATCTGATTCGGCGACACTGGGCGTTGGCCGTACAGCATTGCGGCGCCCAAGAGCGCCAACAGCAAGATTTTCATGTGATTTTCCTTTTGAAATGTTGCAAGATCAGGATAGGTTGCAGTGTTTTACTGCCACTCAACCCAGCGATTAACCGATCCGCCACCGCTTGCTAAGGTCGCTTTATAGTAGTTGCCGGGGAGGACGATAAAAAACGATGATACGTCCCTACCCGTAGTTTGATCTGACCCAACAACGTAAGTGGTTGGAGTGGTAGAACTGTCGGTCTGCACAAACAACTCATCATGCCCCGTGCTTGAGTTATTTCCAACCGTGGCTATGATGGAAACATATAAAGGGGAAGAACCTGTGTTATGGTACACCGTGCCAAAAGCACGCGACCCAGTGACATTGCTCTGTGCAGTGGGTGCACCGCCACCTCCCGCTGACCCATTGCTCATCGCCGTTATCCTGCCCTTAGCGTCTACCGTTGCATTGACGTTGGTGTAGGAACCTGCGGTCACAGCCGTATTTGCAAGGGTAGGATTCGGGTACGTCCCTGTTAGATCTCCACCAGCCGAACCTGATGGCGCGCCGCCACCTGATCCGTTGGCGATTGTCGTGATTCTGCCCTTGGAATCAACGGTAATATTCGAGTTGGTATAGGCCCCTGGCGTAGCTGCAGTATTTGCCAGTGTTAGAACACCCGTGCTAGCCAGAGTCGCGTCGCCACTAACTGTACACGGAGCATAGAGAGTACCACCTGCGTTGCCGCACGGCACCTGCCCTGCTAACGGCGCGGTGTTGGGTAGGACTTCAGTTCCGTTGATTAGCTTGAAGCTGGACCCACCTCCGCCATCAAACAGATTCGCGAGAAAGGACAGGCCGACGCCCTCCACTGTCCTCGTATAGCTGATTGTTCCGAACGTATTTCCGCTGTTGGTTTCCTTGAACCTATATACGGGGGCCCATGTTCCAGACGCGGGTTCCTCTACCTCAAATCCGATCAAGTTTAGCAGGCTGCCAAACTGAACATTCGTGCCTAACGTAAAGCACCTCGCTGAACTAGTACAGCCAGAGTTGATGAACGTCGAAGGGGTAAGTATTGGGCCAAACCCGGCATAGACGCCGTAGTCGATCGCGTGGTTGCAGTTGATACCGTACGAGTTAGAGACAACCGAATGCTCGCTCTCGATCATCAGGCACACGTCATAACCGATCGCGAAACTTCGGGACATGTCATTCTCTTCGTGCTCACTCGCGCTGGTGGTCAACCCGACAAGCCCGTTCGCGCCCGCAACGGGAAAAGCAAGGCTTCCCTGTGCCGTGTTGAAATCCGCAACCACATGATCATAGTCGGTATTCAATGCGTTGAGTAGGTTAGATGCCCACTCATTCCCGCGTTGGTTATCAGGAAATCTGAGATCGACGTACTTAACTGTCACCGATGACGCTACCGCGCCGGATGCGGGTGGTTTAGCGAAGAGGATATCGATTGTATTGGTAGAGATGACGCTGGAGACAGCGGTAGATGTGATGTTGAAGATAACCCCGCTGGTCTGCACTCCAGTACCGAATTGGTCGATGATCGGAGTAACCGCTTCACCCTCAATCACCCAATTGCAAAACTGCCCAGATGCAGCGGTGGAAGGTAGCCCAATAGCGTAAAAATTGTTCGTCTGCCCGCTTCCGGTCTCCTGAACCAAAGAGTTCAGGTTATAGATCGCGGATCTAAAAAATAACCTGCCACACACGCCAGCGTTGTTCGCGATTGCGGATCGTATAACAAACGCCGCATCTGAGCCGGAATAATCCACCACCCCAGTGGTTTTGTTCTGTGCATAGTAGGTTCCAGAACTGAGATAGAACGTGTATCCTGCGCCAGATGCCGCCGCGACCCCCGTCAGAAGAGAGCCGTCAACCGCGGGAAGCTTCGAGGCCGCAGTCAATTGGACGACGTTATTCGCGCCTGTCCCCAAAGTTCCCTGTGCGGCCGTCCCGAGCTGCAGATTTGTTCGTGCCGTCGCTTTATTGGCAAGCTCCGAAAGATTGTTCGACGGGTCCAAATACGTGAAGTCCTTTGGAACACCGGAATCGATGACGCGACCAGAGGTGTCCCATGCGAGGAAATTTCCGGCGACATAGGCGCTGGAACCCAATGCGGTTCCGATCAGCTTAGTGACGCTAGTACCGTAAAGCGTTACGGCTTGTCCGGTGATTCGATTGGCATCGACATAGCCTGTGCCGCTTGGCGTAACCCCCGAGCCATTGCCGACCGTCATCAACTGGCCCGTACTGGTTCCTCCTGGAATGGTGGCAAAGGTTGTGCTGCCGCTGCCCGTCCCGCACTCTGCCCCAGTGGATATGAAGTCTCCATTGGCGTCGATCGTCACGCAGCCGGGGGTTGGTACACCATGGCTGGTTACAAGCGTGTCGCCAGTCCCCGTTACTTGATGGATTTGATTAGGCGCGACAGGGCGCTGCGCATAAAGTAAAGCGCATGTGAGCGCTAACAGCCAAAATCGTTTCATGATGTCCTCTTTACTTGCCTATCCGAAAGGCCAACACTTCGTGAATTAAGAATGCTACCGATGCGATGAACCCGCTAAGAATCGCTCCCGCAATCGCGACGACCTTCTGCATCACGGTCATGCCGCCCTTTGCCAGATTTTTATAAGCCTCGCGTTCTTTCTCCATCTCAGTGACGCGCGTCTCCAGCGAGTCGAACAGGTTGCTTATATTCTCGGGGCTCAATTCGTCAGTCCCGATCTTTTCTTTGTCCATGCGATCCAGGTCGATCTTTGCTTGAGCCTTGTACTCTGCCAATGCCAAAGTGCCGGCTGCTTTTACATCGGCCATTGCAACGGTTATTCTTGCCTCAATCGCTTGAATTTCCATACGTGACGCCTTATCGCCTTCTACACGGTCAACCTTACGACTAAGGTCTTCCATTTGAGTCCTCATGTGCGACACATCTTGCCGCAATGCGACGACGGTTTCGTTTACGCCGGAAATGGCTTGCAAGATCTCAACCTTGTCATTCATCGGCATGGATTTGGATGGCATTATGAGGTCTCCTATGGCGAGTGCTGCCATTTGATGCTCTCCTTTTGGAAGTTACGGACTATGACTGGAACAAAGACTTCTCAGCAGCGCGACGGCTTACAAGCCCCGGAAGCACCTTGTCACCTGCGCGAACCCATCTCCCAAACTCGTTAGCCGCTCCCGATATATCTCCGCTGTTGATCTTGCGCAGTAGAGTCGAAGTTGAGAATGCCGCGCAGCCAAGATTGAAGACGAAACTCACCAGAGCATCGAATTGATTCTGGGTGATCGGAGGCCCGACCTTCCCATCAACACAGCGGGCCGCTGCTTCAATATCGATCCGCAGCCGCTCTTCTGCCTGTTCCTGCGTTATGGTCATTCCCTCGGTGACGTTCGAGGTAGATCCATAGCCGATAGTCAGAACGCCGATCGGGTGATCATTCGAGCGAACAGCATCGCGGTATGCCGTTAAAACGCAGCCTTCGAATCTCTCTATTAAATTCAAGCACTTTTGCGACGGAGACATGATGAACATTGTTTGTATTTTTCGCGGCTTCTCATCTCGTCCATGAGTGATACGACGTGCGCTTGATTTCGACAGTCATGAGCGAGTTTCTTAGCCTCCTCATCCGTGAGTGCTGAATTCATTTCGAGTCGTTCGGCCAGTGCTACTAGGAAAGCTGAGAGTGATACCAACATGTTGTGGCCCACCCCGGGCCGAGATCAATCAACCGAATGTACATTCTGCGGAAGCCAATGCAAAAATACGCTGAACATCCCCGCCGTGGCAGCGTTGGCAAGTTTCACCCAGAAGCTTGCTTTCTTCGGCGAAAAGTCATCGCGAATGAACCCCAAGGTTGCTTCCGTGTTCGCCGCGGCGCCGTCGATGTGCTTCGACGTGCTCTCAAAGTTCCGCTGGATAGGCTCGAGCGCTTTCACCCGGGCATCGATATCACCCAAAGTTACCGATGCACCACTGTCGAGCGTTGCCAGTAGCGCTGTAGCCCCGTCTATTGTCGGCTTGGCTGCCTCTGCATCTGCCTTCAGTGCGGTGGCGAGCCGACCAAGACCGTCCACCGCTCCCCTCAGGCTCTGGGCCGCATCTGCTCCATTGCTCGCCGCGCTACCCAGATTAGCCACTGCCACCGTTGCTGATGGCAGGAGTTTCTTGTTCACTTCGTCAACCGTATCGCTGAGCGACCGCAGAATAACTGAAGTCGTTTCCACTTGCGCCCGCACATCGTAATAGTTGTCGTCCAGTGAATCCTTGCTGTCCTGCACAAGCGCCCGCAACTGCCGCGTTGTCTCACTGAGCGAAGCCTCTGCCCGATCCAGCCGCGCGCTTAGGTCTACGCCTGCCATCGCCGATTCCGTGGCCGCTAGGAGCATGGCTCCGTGGATTAGGAAAGCCGACAGAGCGATTAGCGCACAGCAGATCAGCAGATCCTTGGCGAGTTTCATTGAGGCTTAAATGTGCCGTCGTCGGTCTGAACGTACATGTATGGACAATTGGCGTCTGCGTTAGTAGTCGCAGTCCAAGAAATGCCCGTCGTCTGCGGAATATCGCAAGCTGGAATGTGAACAGTGCTGTGGTTTCCAGGAAGGCTCCCGTAGACAATCTGGTAAGGATACGGATTCGCCCACCACCACGGATAGACCGCAGGCATTGGCTGAGTCTGCATTGGCCTGACGGTAATCTTGTCGCCGTCAATTTGAACCTCGGCGTTATCGGGGAGTTCGAGCGTCAGCCCGTCTTTCGTTTTGATCGTCATTTCGGTTGCTCCTCTGATGGCTTCGTCTCCGTGGTCTTGATTTCCACGATCGCTGGCGGGTTTGTCTGCAACGTCGTGGTAGTCGTCTCTGTCACGACAATCGGCGGAAGCGGGTTCTGCTTCAGGTAGGCAAAGAACGGAGTCAGCCCACTGGCGACGAACACGGCCGCCATTACCATGAACAGCGGCCATGGATGCGACAGGTTGAACTTCTCAGGGTCGATCATGGCCACAGCAGGCCCAGCAGTGAAGGCGCCTGCGCCACCGCCAATGAAGGCAGACACCAGCCCATATACCCACAGACCGACTTCCATTTTCCCCTTCATCGCTTCACTTTCCCCCGAATCCGTAGATGAGCATAAACCCCGGCTGAAGCGTTGCCGATACAAGCGCACCATCCGTACCCCTCTGCGGGTTGCTTGCCTTCATGTAAGGCATCACGTACAGATTGGTCCTGCCCATGCGAATAGCCAGCCCAGCGCTACCCGTAAATGCCGGCGAAGTGGTCCCCGTCGCCTGAACCGAATTAAATCCCGCCTGCACGATGGTCAGCAGCGATACCGAACCCGAAGTAGACCGCGCGGCCACATAAGCGAAGCCAGTGGTGATGGTCGACGCGAGCGGCTGTGCGCCCTTCGGCACGGTCGCTACGGGAGTTGAAACCGTCGACCACGAGAAGACGTTCGAACTGCCCAATCGCAGAGCAACGTCGACATCTGCACTCGCTGCATGGATGTCGCCGCGGGTCCATGATGGCCCAATACCGACGGTCATGCTTGGCAGCGTGGTATCGGTGGTTGTGGCTTGCGCCCATGCGGAGCAAGCGAGCAGAAGCGAAAGCGAGAGTTTGTTCATTGGCAAACCGTCAAGAGATGTACCCGTAATTCTGGCTGCACGAGCCCGCGCCACCCATGGCAACAATCGGGTAACGCATAACGAAAATGCCCGTAGTAAACAGGGCGCCAACTATGCCGAGATCACCTTGGAAGAACAGTAGATAGCCAGTGGGCGAGTCCTTATCGATGACCACCTGCGGGTAGAACCCAAGTTGGTCATCGCCGGGAGTCGACGGCGCATAGAAGTCTAGCTCCGTGTAGGACCAATAGCGGTCGCGATACGTCCATCCGAGCAGTGGCTTTTCCTCGACGAACCAGATGGCACCGTAGTTCGTGTGCGACAGATTCTGGTCGTACCCGCCGAAGAAAACGCATGTGTTGTCTTCTTCGTTTTCAAAGGCATAGTACATATGCGGGTCGGGGAGCACAGAAAGTTCTTCGTACTCCGTGTAATAGCTGATGTTGAAGCCAGAGGTGGTGTAGTGGCCCCCGGGATCAGAGATGCCATAATCCGCCATGACACCAATGTGCCCATTCGATAGCTGATACACAGAAGGCGAGATCGCTTCGTTACCCGGGCTACCGCCCCAGCCGACTCCACCAGGTCCACCAGGCAATCCAGTCGGCAGCGTGGGAATGGTTTCCTGAAAGTTGAATAACGCTTCGCCCGTATCCCATGCCGATCCTGTCCACGGAGATGCCCATAGCTTATCCGCGAGAATTATCGAACTGGCGTCGTAGACATAGTAGTGCGAACAGGCGTTAAGCACTCCTGTAATCTCGACAAACTGCGTGCTGAAAAGCGGCCCGCTATCCGCGCCCGCGAGGTCGACCGTGAATATCGTAGAATGTGCCCACGATGATGGGTTGGTGGTCGTGTCGTCCAACGCTGTAGAAACCCAAGCCGACGCCTCTCCCGCGTTGGTAAAGCCTGGACCGTAGGTTATGGTCTGTGCGACGAACATACGGCCGCCTGATATGATTGCGGGACTGCCGGAAAGAAGTGCCTGACTGCCGTGGTGGTAATATCCCACGCTGATATTTAATATCGAGGACGACCCAACCGATTGCTCGGCAGAGATTGAGTTGTCAGCGAAGACTTTCCTGTAGTAAACATTTAGCGCCGTTGGAGTGCCTGCGTTTCCGTCGACATACATCACGTGCGCGGTGTTTCCAACCCCATCGTTTACCGCAACCGCGATACCGCCAATTCCGCCCAGTGAAGTCAACTCGTCATGCATGATCTGAAAGCTAGACCACGTTCCGCCCGTATCTACGCGATAGAATCCAATCTTGCCTGGGTTTGTTGTGCTGTTAGTCGCAAAAATAAGTGTGGAACCATCCGGCATGGGCAGCACTTGGTAAGGCTGCGACGTGTATATGTTGGACCCTGCCGTGCCTCCGACCGATGTCCATGCGAGGGTTGCGCAGTCGAAATAGGTGAGCTGAAACCCGCCGCTAATAGGCGCCAGGTACCATATCTTACTGCCATCAAAATATATTCCACCGGGGTTGGCCAACGCCACCCCAGACGGCGGGTCCGCTTCCTTGGTCCATGCCCCTCCCGGAGTGCTGAGTGACTTCGACCAAACGTTGATGAACCCCGGATTGCGGTCGCCGCTATCCAAACAGAACAGCGTTCCGCTGTGCTCAAATGGCCCGTAGCTACCAAGGGGCGTTGACGCGCAGGTATGGCTATCGGTGTAGGAAACCGGAATCGGCCCAGCGATTGGAGTGAACATGTTTTAGTACCAGTCCTGCGGCCGAGCCGTGCTGTACAAGTTGTATGGGAAGCGCCGGCCAGTTCCGTGGTAGCCATAGCCTCCGTAGTATTGACAGTTCGATCGGTCGTTGTTCATCGGGCATTCGATCAACTGCACAGTGAAAACTGCGGGGTCTTGCAGCAAATCCCCGATAAGTAGCGACGGGATAGCGTTGTCATGCGTCAGTCCCATCGGCTTGCGCAAGCCGAACGGCATCTTAATCGTGTGCTGATCGCGCGTCACGAAGCCATGCCCCAACAGTGAATACTTTCCCGACAGGTTATTGAAGAAGTTCGGATCGAGCGGGACGTAATCGCCTAGCCCGAGGTCGGGGAGCACCTGTCTGTAGTAGCCGTAACCAGTGGCATTATCGAAGTAGAAAACGTGAAATCCATCTTCAAGATCCTGAACCACGTTTGACTGCACGAAGTACGCCCCGGAAGCAATCACCGATTCCGTTGCCCCCGCCCCCGAAACGAGATAAATCCCCGGGGAATCAGCTAGCGGATCGCCACCGTCGAGAATACCGTTTACAAACTGAACTATTACGTCGCCGCCGAGATCACTGCTCTGCACGCACAGCCTGGTTCGCTTGGCTACGATGTCTGAGTAATAGTAGTTGCCCGTCCAAGTGGGCGTCGAATACGTGGCGGTCGCGATGTCGTACTTCTTGATCGTGGCCTTCATGCGATAGCGCAGCGGACTAGCCTGCTTGAACGTTACGTCGGAGTTCCAGAAGGCGTAATAGATCACCTGCCCGACGCGAGCGGCGTCAAAATACAGGTTGCACGATGTGGTGTCTGACGTGTTGATCAGCGTCCAAGTCTTCCCACCGTTAGTGGATTTGGTCAAAACAGGCCGCGCCATCTTGTCATGGTCAGTGCTCTGCGACAGGCAATACAGCACGCCGTCGTGCTTCCATGACCAGTCGAAATCCACATCGGTATTGCCGGGAGGCGAAACGGTTGCTAGATAGTTGCCAGGCGGTACGGGATCGTAGATTATGCCCGACTGCTTCAGCGAAGTCTGAATTGGCACTGGCGCATCCATTACGTACTGGACATAGTTCCCCTGCGCCGTGCGATCGAGTGCGTCCTTGACCTTGGCGTCGAACTGCACCTTCGTTGCAACTGGAGGCTTGTCCGACACCAGGATATTGCCATCGCTGAAATCAGGGTGTATCCCGGGCGGGAATGCTCCGATGAAACTAAAGGTCAACGGAGTTGTCTCATCCGTGAATCGGGCAACGGTATACGCTTTCGGCCCGCCATGCGCCTGCGCCCATGGAAGAACTTGAATGTTCTTCGTCAGGCTGTTGTCGTAGTGTGGGTGTGTGAGCGCCAGTGGCCCATCGTTGGTTGAATTCGATGCTGCAAGTGTGTTCGCGGCGTCGTTGGCATTGCGCGTGGTCAAGAGAAAGTAGTCGTTGAGCGTAATCTGCGGCCGAACGTCGATCGCTTTGAATCCGTAGAAATTGCCCCCCGTAAAGGGGTATGGCGAGGCCCAGCGGACGCTCGTCAAGGGCCGCGATGTCGTTCCAATATCCTCCACCTGCTCCACCGCTGTCGTTAACTCAAGATGCGAGTTGTCCGTGATAGAGGCGATCTCGTACTGGATTCCGTTAAGCCAGAAATGCTGACCCGCCACGAGGCTGCTGAAGTTCGGCGGTAAGGTCGGATCGACGCTCAGTAGCGTTACGGTCGTGCTGCTGGCATCGCACATTCCCCACGTTCCGGTAAATACCATGTTGAAAGTGTCGCCGGGAACCTGCAGCGTGCCACCAGCCAACTGTGCATCGAACCAGAGGTTATCCCAGACTCGAGCCTCGAACGACTTCCACCGCACGCCTGTCTGATGGCCAGCATCTTCTAGCAGCGTTACGTCATATTGGTTGGTTACGAAATCGACATGGTAAATCGTCCCGTTGATGGTGATCATCGAAGCGGGCCTGCCGCCTCCAACGATATCCGCGCCATGGATTCCGGTGAAGTCGCAGCCACCTGAAAGGATATCCGCGTTGGCTCGCCCCGGAGCGCCAACAAAGTTTCCGAGCTGGTAAGCAAGCGGTATGGTGATGTTCTTACCGTTGACGTTGCAGATTCCGCTGTAGTCCGACCAGAACAACATGTAATCGTTCGCTAAATCTGGGTCGGGCTCGTGCCAACTATACGCCTGCTGATCGAATTGCCAGTAAACGCTCTGCGTGCCGCGAGCCTGAAGCATCGCATTCGTCGTGTAGCGGATCAGAAACTCTGGGTCGTAATCGTATGGGTGCGGAGTTTCAGGGAGCGCCGTCGAGATCGTGAGCGTTTTGATATTGCTGCTCGCTGGGCCATCGCCAGTGCCCGGGTTGATGACGTAGACCAGATATGGCCCGGGAGTCGATATCGGATTAACTACGCAGGTTAGCCGAGATGACCAGGAGCCTGACGGCGAATCAACTGCATATGCCGTGGTCTGGTCGCCCCCGTTGAGGTTGATGATGCATGCCGAGGTGAAATCGTAGCCGTAAACCGTCAGCGTAAAGCGCGTGGCCACCGGGATATTCTCCGGGTGGATTTGGATGATCGTCGGCGCTATGGTTGCCATGGATTATTCGAGGGTCGTGGTGAACAGCCAGCCAGCGCTGCCGTTTATGATACTGATGATAAATTGGTCGTTCGGCGCGATAGGCAATGGCGAACTGGTAAGCGTGGTGAAGAATGACTCGGTGAACCCTGCGGTTCCTGCCGGGATTGTGGGCCGCGTAGAGAACACGCTGACAAGGTTCTGGAGGATATCGAACTCGAGATCGACCACCGAATCGCTGTTCTTTACTGTGACGACGCACTTTGTGACGCTGCGGTAATCTGGCACGCGCAGGATCGGAGCCACATTTGTGCCGATGGTGCCATCGTTGATGAGAAAGGCAATCTGCGGGACATTTCCACCGCCACCTCCCGCACCACCTGAGCCTCCGATAACGGTTATCATTTGCGCCTCATCAGAACTTCAGCAACCTGCTTGCACCAGCCGTGAACAGCGTGAACGTCGTAGTTCCATCAGCGAATGTGTCATGCGTGAGTGTCGTTCCGCTGCTGTACGGGGCTTCATAGTACTTCGCGACGTTGACGGTCACTGTGTTCGGGTCGTCCGAAATCTTGACGATCATCAGTAGCATCTGCTGGAGCTGCGCCTCTGGTAGAAGCTGGATGATGATATTGCCCGCAGATGTGTCGCAGTTCATGCGGCCATCGGTGTAGTACTGCGTCGTGTTGCTGGCAACGGTGCGCGTCAGGCCAGAGCCGAAGATGTAGAGTTCGCGGTTCGGCGCGTAATTGTCGGGGCAGTACTCATTCTGTGAATCCTCTGCCCTTACGGTGAAAAGCCACTGGCCGGCGCTTAGGTTCTCAATCCGCGGCGAAGCCACAACGCCCGTTGTCCCGCTCTTTGGCACTGTCACCCGCGCGCCCTTTATCTCTGGCGCCTTCGCAGGGTCGCAGATGATAACGATGTCGCCCGAGTTCGGAGTGATTTTCCAAGGGCTTGACAGCGTGAACTCCGTCGGTGAGGTCACCGAATCAACCGTCACCACGTCGCCCTTATCTGGCCCGCTGAGCACGATAGCCACTTTCCCCGCCGCGAGATCACCTGTTACGCCTGTCGGATAGTAGCCGTTCACGATGTTGGGGTCGCTAAAAGTAGTCGCCGTGAATGTCGGGTTGAACCGCATCGTCACGAGGTCGAACACCTCGATGAGCGTGGTGAGGTCTGGCAACGTGTGCCCAAGAGCATTCGGCCCTATCGTCAATACAAACTGCGGGCCAAACAGCGTCGAAGCTGATGCCGTGCTCGATGCGATCGGCATATTGAGGATTGGCACCTCAATGGACGGGTCGAACTTAGCCAGCAGAGAAAGCGTGTAGCCCGCCCACTGGTTGAGCGTCATCCCATCGCCGTTAATCGTGATGGTGTTGGACGTTACCGAGAATACCTGCTGCGCCCAGCATCCGGCGTGAACTAACTGCTGCCACGTGACCGAGAGATGGTTGAATATCGGGTCAGGGCCGCCAGGAGTGGAGACATTGAACGAGCTAATCGTTAGCGATGTTGCGCCCACGGGAACTAGGGCTTGGCGGTGGAACACGAAGCTTGCCCCGTCAGGCGCCCACTCTGCCATGAACACTTCCCCGCCAGCGTCGCCCGATTGCCACTGCGTAATCGTTACGGTGATCGTTTCGCCTGCGAGAACGGAGACATATTGCAGTGTCAGGTAGTCGGTGTTGGCGTGCGCAGGGCTGCTGTTATTCCATGCGCTAACGCCAATTACGTACGTCCCTGTTCGAAGGCTTGATCCCGTTCCGGCGCTCGAACAATGGAACTGCGGGCCGCCAATCTCCTGATCTATCGCGGTGATTGGCAGGTAGCCACTGATCTGAAGCGTTGCAGTAGGCGTTCCAGCGGCATCCGCACCGTAGAAGGGCATTATGCCGAAGCTCGCCGATGTGCCCTCGAGGAAATCACCCGATAGCGGCACAGCATGCCCCGGTGACCACGGATAAGGCACCGTCTCAACTACCGTGTTGAGCAGCGGCTCAATCTGCTGGTAGCCCTGCGGTGACTGCTCTTCTTCGTCCGACCAAGAGTAAATCCCGGAATCGACTTCTACTACATCGAGTTCGACGCTCAGCACCATCGCCTTGCCATCGCTGGATGCGGCGGGCACAAGGCGAACGGCCGATATTTCTAGTTCCTTGTTCTCCCACCCAAGGAACGCGCAATTAGCCTTTATGATATCGAGCGGGACAAACTGATACGCGCTCATGTTGCACGTAAATGTTCCAGTCCCCCTACCCTGCAAGCCGGGGTGCGTCGGATCAGCCTGCCAGCGTCGGCGCAGGAGTTCAATCTTTGCTAACCGCTGCGCGCAGGTGTAGCTGGTCGTGAATGGAAGCTGAATATCCAGCCATCGGCGCTTGCCGCCGTCCGCGATAACGTTGATATCACCATGGATGGCAGTGAGTGCCCAGAATTCGGACGGCAGCACTGGGAGGTTGTCCAGGTTATCGTTTACGAGAGAAACGTAGGATATCCCCGAGAAAACAACCATGTCGCCGATGCTGTAGGTGACGGCATCGTCCCATGCAACGCCCGGCGCATAGCCATGCTTTACATCCTGTGAGTAGCGCGGGAAATCGGTCGATTGATAGAGGTTATTGGGGGCAATGAACGTGCCCTTTACCCCGTTATACAGGTCGCGAATAGAAACCGTTGGCTTCCAAATAGGAGGCGGCGATACTGCATTCGCTTGCAGGTCATAGGCCGTGGCTATGGGTTCCACCCACTTAGCGGCTTGGATTACATATTTGCCATCGTTGTAGGTCAGCCGCCCCCCGCAGGAGGTCAGCATGTTCTGCAATATGTCGCCGGGAGAGCCTGTTAGCTCAAATGAGCCATGGCACTCGTATCGGCTCTCTGTTCCGCCATTGGCAAGGTCTACAGGTTCAGCGCAGATGTTCTTCGCGATGACCAGTTCGGGATAAGGGATCTCTGTGCCATATTCGGCACCGAAGCCCCACACCTTGCTCGAAAGGGCATCGGCGATGCAAAGCGCTGCGTTAGCTGTATACCCGCGCCCGTCGGTATCCGGGTCGTAGATGTCGCACTTTCCGCGGACAAGGAAGCTGAACTGCGGAATTCCGCCCTTGAAGTACTTACTGGTGTTGTTTGGCCCATTGCGATCAAGCTGCAACCGAAGGAAGACCGCCGTCCGTCCGACCCCAGAGCAATAGCGCGTCCATTGCCCGCCCGGGAGATTGGTGATCGGGGTTCCACCAGCGGCACCGGGGCTCGACAGCGCCACCAGCTTATTGCCTCCCTGAAAAGGAGTGCCAGCCGTCATCCCGGCGAATGTCTCGCCAAGCGCTTGGGTGCCGAGCATCGGCTCGAAGTAGACGTTATTGTTGTAGTCTGGCCACAGCGTTACAGCCTGCCCACCAGAGCCCGTTACTACCGCTCCACCATTGAGATACTGGAACGTCAGAACGCCGGAAATGCGGCTGATGATCTGCTGAACCTGAAATGTTCCGTTAAGCGTCAAATCGCCCGTAACGTTGCGAATCTTGATCTGGTCGCCCGCCGTAAGGTACGGGATATCGAGATGCAAAACAACAGTGACCAGCCCATGCGCGTTGCGCGATATCGAATCAATAGTGTATGGTGTCGAGCCGTTGTTCAGCGGCGTAAAGCTTGTGCCTGATCCCGCATCGGGGTGCCGCGGAATGCTGTATCCCGCGAGTGCGTTGGTCGGGATCTTATTCGTATCAATCTGCACTCGCTGCTGATCGAATAAAACCTCATCGATCGCCAAGCATGGATGGCACGCAATTTCGATGACGAGATCGAGCATCCACGGTACTACCGGGTTTCCTCCATAGGCTCCAGAATCGCCCCATGCGTTGGCATAGATGAGCGTCCCGCCTACTCGCTGCTGCCCATAGATCACCCGCCACGGAGCGACGCTGTTTCGGATAGTAGTGGATTGCCCATCTTTTGGTCCCTTTCCCGAAAGCATCGTGCCGACGCCGGAGATTACCTGCGACGCTCCCGCCACGACCAAAAACGGGTTGCCAGTAGAGATACCTATTGCAATTTCGGCTACGCCGATAGCAATCTGAGCTCGCTCCTTGAAGTGGCTGGTAAATAGGTCCGCTATGAACGACATTAGATGTTATTGGTGGTCAACGGCTGGCCCCAGAACAGCGTGCGCTGCACAAGGCCGTCAACGAACATCGCCCAGAGATCTCCGGGATGCTCAGATTGGATGTCTTCGTCGGTGATGCGCCGATCAAGCGGAGTGTTTAGGTTTATTAGCTTGCTTTCGCAATTGACTTCAAGCGTTGCGCCATTGGCCCCAATCGTAAACTTCGGCTGGTCAAGACTGCCCATCCATGTGGTGGCTGGGCTGTCGATAAGGATGCCCGTCGTGAGGTCGAATAGCCCCAGCTTTATCGTGACTGGGAGGCCGAGAATCGCTTCGTTTAGCGCCTCTGGCAACAATCCCGCGTCGAGTCCCGACAGCGTGAGCGTAACCCCACGCGCATGAACCGTGGAGCCTTCCTCGGTGGCAGAGATGCCCATTAGCGCACCTGCGCCGAGGTAATCATTGCCGTCGAAGGTTACCGTGCCCGTGCCCGTCCACAGATAGACCACCGCATCGATGAAGGTGATGGTGACGAAGAACGCGGGCCGCAGCATTGGCGCAGAGAGCGCGGCTAGCATTGCGGGGCTGATATCGCGTGGCATTGTTTTAAGGTGCGAGCACTATTCGTGCGATCATAAATTAGGCACTGCGTGGGGGCGCGATTAAAACCTGCAAGGGCCGGAGATAGCCGAATGTAGTCTTGCGGTTCATTTAAAGTTCCGTAGCTTTTCTGGTATATGCCGGGGCGCGTTGGTGCCGTGGGAACGGGACCAGGAAACTGTGCCACGCTGAGGGCGAGAAGTTAGCATCAAGAATTTCTCGCTCTCATCCAAAAACTTAAGCCTCGCGCGCCTCAAAGGTCAATAAATAGGTGCGGTTCCCGTCCACCTGCCACCTAACCTGATTGTCTTTAAGTCGCCAATTCTTACTCGCAAACTCGGGGTAGGCCGTGGTGAATGCAGTGCTGAAGGCGAAGTAGTTAACCATGCCCTTCAGCGCACGCAAGAACGTTTTCCAATCCGCGGCTTGGGCTGCGGTCATTGGTGGCCATGAAACTGAGATTTCATCAGGCGCGGTTCCCCAGTCGTGAATTATTTGCTGCCCGGTGAAAGGATTAGGAGGGCCAGCCGCTATTTCTCCCACGGCAAACTCAAAGCTTGACGGGGCTGGCGGATAGGCCGGGATAGTGATAGCTGAACCGGATGGCATTGGGTTAATCTGGGAATATGAGCGGGTCGGATACTAAACACTGCGGACGGCCGTTAACTTGGCGAATGCTGCGATGGGAATGCCTGACGCATGGCTACTCGTTTACTACCCCGGTATCTCACTTAAAAAAGCCGTGCCACACATGCAAAGGAACTGGCTTTACGGGCGACGATGAAAGCGACCCGGAAACGAGATCCTCAACGTGGGAGCAAGATCGAGAAATATGCGGATCTTGCCGAGGCTCTGGAATAACCTACTTTTGCCCTGCTTGTGTCACGTAAACTACCGAGCCCCCTTCGGTGTACGCTTGTTTGTCTCCGCTGCTACCGCCTGCGAATTGCGCACTGCGCTCAGTTCGGTCTGCTGCTGCATTTGCCGCAAACGGCCCGCAGCACCAATATCGGCATTCCGAAGGTCATAGTTGTGAATGTGAGTGTCGCCACCACTGCCGCCCAATTGGTGATTGGGAATGACTGTGCCGGCGTTTCGCGGCACAACCAACTCGGGCCCGTACTCGCCGACCATATAGGCCGAACCAGGTACCATATCGCCACCTTTGGCGAGAAACCCACCAAACTCGATAGTGCTCGATACAGACTCAGTGCCAGCGCTTGCCGCACCTGCGCCACCACCGAGTGAACCAAGGATGCTAGCCAGCCCACCGCCAGCAGCAAGCCCTTGCCCGAATACTGCGGCGAGTGGCCCACTGCTATCACTATCCTGCGTAACATGAACCGGATCGCCCGGGTTTCCTGTGGGCTTCTTGGCTGGGATGCCAGTGCGATCGATTAGGCCATCTGGCAGGCGTGGGAAATTTTCATTACCCTTTGCCGCATCTTGAGTACCATCCTCGCCACGCCGCTTCGACAAGTCCAAGTCTGGAAACGTTATGCCCTTGTCGCTATTCCCGTCCTCGCTATTCTTCCTGATGACCTTCTTGAATATCGACAGAAGGTCCTCTTCTCGGTTAGCGCCCGTTTCCTCGGTTGATCGCGTCGCGTCTGCGACTGATCCTAATATTCCACCTGCTCCGACCTCTGGGATGACGTGAATTGGATCGCTTTGATCTCCTGTCGGCCCGCTGGTTTTACCATGCCGCCCAGTTCTGTCAATCAATCCATCCGGTAGTCGCGGCAGTCCCTCGCTTACCCGTGGCGCCCATGGTTCGGCATTCGCCCCGTTGTCTCCCTTCTTCTTGAAGAGATCTTTAAATGCTGAGAATACGAAGCCGCCCTGATATCCGTCGCCGAATAGCCCTCCGCCTAATCCCTTGCCACTAGCGGTCGTCCGTTGAATTGAATCCGGCGAGGTGCCAATAGGTTGTCCTGGAGTCTGCTCCAGCGTGCCCTTGTCATCGATCGAAACATGTACTGGGTCGCCGATTTTGCCAGTTGGATGGCCGGGCTCCTTTGCTGAAGGAACAGCCGATGGCTTCTCAGAAATAGGCAAAAGATCTGGGCTAAGTTCGACCTTTGGTTGAGTCGGCTCGGTAGCGTTATCTTGTCTTCCGGTACGATCAATCAACCCGCTAGGCAAACGCGGAAGACCTTCACTTATGGAAGGTTCCCGATGCTCAGTATTGGACACTCCGCTGCTCTTCTTTTTGAATAAGTCAGAGAAAACGGAGAAGATGAACCCGCCTTTATAGCCATCACCAAATTGCCCACTAGGTGAACTCTTGACAGGAATAGGGATAAATGGGGGAGTTGCAGGAGACGAAGACGTTTTGGGAGTGCCAGTATCCTTCGCGTGGTCGTAAACGTGAATCAGGTCGTTTGGGTTTCCTGTCGGCCGTTTAACCTGGCCAGCCGCTCCCGGCAACTTCAGTTGCGGGAACCTGTCAGCTATCGATCCGAGCGCCTTCTTGATATCGGATTCGATCTGGGCTTTGATGATCTGCTGCCCAAGATCTTGAAATGTGCGCTTCCATTCGGTTTTCTGGCCAGTGGCCAATTTGGAAAGTTCGGATGACGCCCGATCAACAGCAGAGTGCATGCCATCGTAGAGGATCTTTCCTGGCTTCTCGGCTTCCTGCTCGATAGTGGTGAAAAATGCCTTATATCCGCCCGTAAGCGTGCCAACGGCAAGCGCCTGGTGCGCGATGATTTGTAGCCGCTGATCTTCAAGTTCCTTTAGCGCCAGTTCGACGCCAACCTGGTCCGCTTCGGTACCGCGCAGCTTTTCAGTCGCTTGCACCTGCTCATTGAGCTTCTCGAGTTGATCGCGGTAGACGTTGGCACGTTTCGCCGCTTCGGAGGTAATCTCTTGCTGATGCTGTGCCTCGTCAACTCCGCGCGTGGCCGTAACCTCTGCCGGCGATGCTCCAGACTTCGCTAGTTCGGCGTACTTCGCCTCCAGTGTGGCTTGGCGAACGGCTTCGGCGCCCTTAGCCTCGGCCGCGCTGATCGCTTTGATCGCTTCTAGCCGCTGATTAAGCTTCGCGATCTGCTCAGAAGAAAGGTTCGCACGCTGTGCATTATACAGGTCAATCTCAGCCTGCACCAGCTTCTTGGTGGCTTCGACGCCACCCTCTTTGGCAATCTGTTCCAGCCGATGCTGCAGAGCGACGAGGCGCGTCGCTTCAGCGCCTAGGGACTGTGCCGCGGCGAGATCCTTTTCAAGCTTGATTTGCTCTCCAAGCCCCTCTACTGTGCCCTTTATCTGGTTCGCGTGCTCCTTATCGTAAACGGCTCGCAATCCCTGGCGCTGCTGCTCAATGTCAGACTGCCGCTTGGGGTCGGTGAAGTTCTCACCGAATTTCTGCGCCAGCGCCGTCTCAACACTCGCCCTTTTGGTTGCCTCATAACCCTTGTTGGTCGCATCGGCCAAAAGATACAGGCTGGTGATGCGGTTCGCAATGTCGCGGTCGGACGTGGCTAATTTCGTCTGGTACTGCGTCTCGACCTCGGTCTGCTTAATTTGCAGGGCGATGGCCTTGACCTTAGCCTCATTAGCAGGGTCGAGCGTCTGATGGTACTGCTTCAGTTCCTTGTTTAGTTGATCGACGGCTTTGATGCCGTCCGCAATACCCTCTACCTGCGCACGGAAGGCATCTGTTTGGCCGACCGCCTCAAGCTTGGCCTGAACTTCGCCTAGCCTGTCGCGCAGCGCTTGCAGCCGCTCGGCGATTACGTCGCCGGGCTTTCCGTTGGACTTATTGGCCTCCAGTTCTTCCTTGCGCCCAGTGAACGCTACATTCTCGCGTGTCGCGCCGACGAAGCTACGCTGGACCTCAAGATTTCGGATTGCCCCGCGAATGGAGCCCTCGAGGATAGCGGTATCTTTGGTTTGCTCGGGCGCAATTGTCGACCCGGGGCGAACGGCCCGCTTCTTCTCTTCGTCGCGCGCATCCTGGATGCCTTTCGCGCGGCTGCGAAGTGCGTTTATCTCTTCGTCGTAGGCGTAACGCAACTCTCCATCGAGTTGATCCTGTGCCTTCTTTCGCTCTTGCTCAGTTTTGGCCGCGCGAAGCTTTTCCTGTCCGCGATCGGTAATGTCCTCGACGCGACCAGTGAACCCGCCATGGCCCGCGAATTTCTCTTCGCCGAAAAGCTCCTTCTGTAGATCCTTGGTGCCCGACTCCCCGATGAATTGCCGGAACAGGCCAACGCTTTGCTCTTTGAGCAACTTCTCCAGGTTCTCGAGCGCCTTGCCCAACGATGACGTGAGCTTATCGGCTGAAACAACCGCTTCATCAAGACTGAGCTTGAGCGTGTTCTGCCGACGGCCCTCCAGTTTCGCAATCTGGTTCTGCAAACGGTCGTTCGTTACTGCTAGTTCGTCATTGGTGGTCCGCAGCGGATCGTTCAGGTCGCGGAATGCGGCTTTCAGCTTACTGGGAGCCGACTCCAACTCTGTCAGCTTCTCTTTCAGCGTTACCGCCGCGTAGATGATAGCAATCAGGCCAATCGCGCCTACGCCAACGCCGAGCAGCGCCCCCTTGAAGCGCATCACCTCGTTGATGGCTTCGGCAAAGGCGTTCGTCATGCGCCCCTCGAGCACATCCTTGGCCCCCAAGATGGCAAAGCGGGCGTTAAATCCGCTGCCACCTTCTTCTGCTGGCTTGGCCGCGGGAGTGCCTACCGATCTGTACGACTGCGCCAGCCGCTGGTTCGCAATCTCAAGCTTTCGAGCGCTATCTTCCAGTTTTTCGTACTGAGCCTGTGTACCTACGCCGACACTCTGAATAGTGGACGCTAGGCTCGCGTAGGATCGCTTGAGCGTGTCGACACGGAGCTCTAACGTGGCCGTTTTAATGGCCGATGCAGAAAATGAGTCGCCAATTCGCGCAGCGCCACCCTTGATGCTTCCCTCGGCAGCCGCGAATTTGCTCTGTACCTGCTCAAGCCCTTGAATGCCGGCGACAAAATCTAGCCGGATCGAGCCTACGCTTTTAGCCATATATGGTCTTAATTTCGCTTTGAATTACGGAGGAGAAAACCTCTACTGCGCGCTCTTTGCAAGCGTCAAATGCAGGCCGCAGAAACGGGTGTGGTGGAACGGTGCCAATCTCGGCCTTCTTCGGCTTATGGCTTACCATGCGGTGCCCATATTCCACCCACAGCGCACGGTAGCCCTCGTTTCCGAACCCTACCGAGCCAGCAACAAACCTGAACAGCGGGTCAACCCGGATGACATGGACGATGGCATCCCGAAGGTGCCGTTTTCCCTCTTCGGTTTCGCCTACTGGGGTACGAGTGCGAACCTCTGATTCAATAACATCAATGGCCGCCTCGACTGCCTTAACAAAGGCTCCCTCAAGTCGCTTCTGTAACTCTTTTAGCTGGCGGTTTACGTCATCGAAGCCAGAGATGCGAACGCTTGAAGCGGCCACTGATTATGCCCCTTCGTATTCCGCGTTCAGACACCTTCGAAGCGCATCTGTTACACCAACAGGGTCGACGCTCAGTAAACTTCCCGCTTCTTCGATAGTGATGGATGGCTGTGCTGTTCTCAGCAAGGCGTAGAGAATGCCGCGCATCTCTTTGGCGTTTGCTGGGCCAGATAGCGCCCGTAGCAGGTGGCACTTGGCGACATCTTCGGCATCAACCACTTTGTTGAAGTCGTAAATCAGACGCAGCGCGCCCTTACTCTCCTCATCGTGCGGGTATCCCCCGTCAACTCCTTCAACTACCAGCGTCACAAACTTGTCTAGTGGCATCGTTCGTATTTCTCTAGCTCCCTAAGCATCTTTTCGCCGAGGTCCAACGGTTCGTCCTCTGGCGCTTTGTGCATGATCCAATCCGCGGCTTCGGCTGGCTTCTTCAGCTTGTGCTGCGAGAAGTTCACTATCACTTCGCAGATGCGACCGACCAGTAACTCTTCGCGACGCATTCGCGCTACCGATACCTCCCGCAGTTCGTGAAAGAACCGCGGCGTCATCGATAGAAACTCGTCATCGCTCAGCCCAAGTTCCAGCCGAGCGAATGCCGCTGTCTGCGCCCACCCCATCGACTTCGCCAGCAGATCGCTGATCTTGCCAGTGGGCTTCTTCGGCGGCGGTTCTGGCATGGACACCAGAAACGCCTTACTGACAGCCTGGCGAATGGCTCCCAGTTTCCGAGGCGTCACCATCGCGCCGACTTCCTGCGCGGTGATCAGCGGCTCTGACCTGCGCAGCATCGCCCACAAGAGCGCTTGCAAAACTTTGGCGCTCGGCTGGACGAACGCCTCGATGCTGGTAAGCATGTCGGCGCCGGTTGCCTCCTGGCAGTCCAGCAGAACGCCGTAGGTTATGACTAGTCGCCAATCGCGCCCGCCGAGTGGCAGTATGACGGCATCGGTAAGCCTCTCTGCCAGCGACACGTTAGGCTACGGCGTAAGTTGCGGCGGAAGCGAGTTGAATATCGGCCGAGAATTCGATGGGCTTTTCGTTTTCGAACGGTCCCAGTTTGAAACTCGAGAAGAATCCCGTTCCGGTGATGGTCAGGGTCTTTGCCAACCGCTGAACCGGAGCAGTAATCGAGAATGCGAAGATGTCTCGCGCGTTGGCGTGCGTGGTGATTGCCAACTGGCTGGCATCGCCAAGGTAGTTGCCCGAGAAAGAAAGCGTTCCCTGCTTGATGAGGCCCGGGATGTACTCGGAAGTGTTGCCCGGCGAGAGCAGGTGCGTAACCTCGATCTGGTTCATGCTGATCGGGTCAAGGCTGAAGGTTTTGACTTCGGAAACCGCCGCAAGGGGCGATCCGATTTGGAATTGAGATTGTGCGCCAGTGTTGGCCTGAGATGCGTACAGTGTGGGCGGCGTAAACGACATTTAGTGCTCCTTCCGCCTCACGGCGGTAGTTTTTGGTATTAGAAAGATACCGGGCGTCTCGCGACGTTCCGGCTACGGGTGTCTCTCGACATTCCGAAAGGTTTTAACTCGAAAGCGACATCGGTCCTGTGACCGTAAACGTTATTTCTTGACGCCCGATATCGGGGGTGAGTCTGCGGTAAATATCGCCGTAACTGGTCAAATCTAAAGACGGCATCTTATAGTCGGCGACGAACCCAGTAGCATCAATGCGTATTGTTCTCTGTGTCTTCTTATCTCGTAGGAACACCACGCAATCACTAAGACCGAAATCTGGCATGGCTGTAACCGGAACGATCTTTGGCGTCTCGGGGATCGTGAGCTTCGGAGGCTCCACAATGATCGCCTGATCATTCATAGACGGCATGCCTGCAATCACTGGCGCAACGGTCGCACCGATGCCGAATAGCTTGAGAAAGTTTCGTCTGTCAGTCATGGCTAGTTCGTATTTACGTAGAACAACTCGTACTCGACCATGCGCCGATAGTTGCGCGCGTCAGGGTCGAAAGGGAAATCCATCATGTCCGAGCGAAAGCAGCTATGCAGGAACGTCGAATCAGGATCTGGTAGCGTTCCGCGATGCCCGTGCAGCACTGTGTTGATCGCATTCGCCAGCGTCATAACACTTGCTGGTGTAGCGCCAAAGCAGTCGATCTGAATGCGCGCCTCAGCGAATCCCGTGTAAGTCTGCAGCGTCGTGTGCGGGCGGTTCGATATGATGCGGTACGTGTAGGCCGGCAGCGTCGCATCCTTCGGCAATTCTGCTAGAAAGCCTCCAGTGGCCATTGGCGGGCTACCGAGCCCAGCCTGAATTATCATCACGAGTCCTTTTTCGAGCATTAGTCAGCCTGTGAGATCGCGACGCAGTTCAGGATCAGCATGATGTTGCGCTTGCCTGGGTTCTCGACCGACTTTATGATGTACCAGTCTCCATCGGAGTTTACGGTCATTTTTGGCAGAATCCCCGGTTGGTAGTAGATCTTCAGCACCAGCATCAACTCAGTAACGTTCTGCCCGCCGCGAATCACATCAGTGCCGCTTACTGGGTCGACGCTTGCCCAGACGTTCGCGAGAAAGAGCGACTTACCGATCTCTGAGCCTGTCGTGCCATCAGCTACCGTCTGCGCGTAAATGTCGATCTTGCTATCTAGCCCACCGGGGTCTAGCTTGGGCCAGATCATACGACGCTCGGTGCCGCTCCGTAGTGAAGTGCGGTCGTTACCGCGTAGGGATATTCAGCCATCGCACTAGCGCCAATCTCAAACGGCATCCGGTTATTGAACCAAGCCGATATGAGCAGCTTCATCCCGTTCTTGACCAGTGCGCCAGTTTCGGACCACCACGGATCAGATGGTGTTAGGCCGCTGGTGTAGCGAATCGTGATCGCCGAGGTTGGCCATGCGGTGAAGAAAGGCCATGTCTTGTTCGGGTAGGGCGCGACAATCCCGGGCCGCTTCGCAGTGTCCACCACGTAATCAACGCCCTCAGCCAGTGTGGTTATCGCCCCGTTGATGTCCTTGTACTGGATCAGGGTCACGGAGACTAGCGGTGGTGCGCCCACCTCAATCTGGTAGCCAGTCCAATAGTCCAGCGACATGTCCCACATCTTGACCACCAGGTCACGGCGCTGCGCTATTTCCGCTTGCACGCGCGCGCCTGAAATAAGCCCCGAGATCAGGTCATCCTCGGCTGGTTCAGTTGGCGACCGCTGCGGAACCTTGAGATAGTCCTTGACCTCGGCCAGCGTCAGCGGCTCTACAAAGCTCTGCGTCGGTGACGTTACGGTCAGCTTCGAACTGGGATAGTTCGCAGCGAAACCGTACGGGGCGACGAGGCTTCCACTGAACACTTAGAGTGCCTCCAGTTGCAGCGGGCCAGCCCACTTGAACGATGAATCAGCAGGGAATAAATCGCCAATCACCATATGGCGATACCCGTCTTCGTAGGAATTATTGCCGTCAATCTCGTTGTACCAGCGGAATTTCCGTATCCGATCCTCTTGGTACATGTAACCGAAGTGCAGAAGGCGAACCGGAAGAGGCGATTGCGTTCCGAGTAACTGAATTGGAGCCGACGAACAATGTAGGTTGCCACCATTCTTGTTCCTCATGAACGTCAAATCATGAGATGTCAGCCGGAACAAAGATGGGCGAGTGAAGCTCTTGTACCAGCGATCGACGCGCACCTGATCGGTTCTATCCCAAAGATAAAGAATTCGGAATGAAGCACAGATAATCCCCGCTGCTATTGCTTGCTTAACGAGTGGCACATCGTCCTGATGTAAGGCTTCATCGCCGTCGATCATGATGCAGTGGTCGCCAATCTGAGCTCCGTTCTCCCACACCTTCGACAGCAGAAACTCACGGTCGCGCGCCTCTTGCAAACCTTCGAACGTGGAGCGATAGACGATGCAGCCCAGAGACTCGCAGATTTCCGGCGTCGCATCGGCGCTGTGATCATCGAGGATGAGAATCTTGTCGCAGACGGGCTGAATGGAGCGAATTACACGTTCTATCCAACGAGCCTCGTTCTTTATACGGAGAAGACCGAATATCATATAGTTATGGAATTCCCTGAAATCAAGGGCTCACTCGTTTACATAAGAGCGGAAGATGGGTTGCTTTACCCGCTCGATCCCGAACTAGAAACCGTGTTCCGCGAAAGGTTCGCCGAGTACCTTGAGGATCAATTGCTCAATGGAACAAGCGACAGCACTGATACTTCAATTGGTCTGGCCAGATAGTTAGCCGTAGAACCACATCACCTCTGGAACGCGCCCATGCGTTCCGCGCGCAGCCGCAGCCTGACAGAGTAGCCCATCGGAACACGACGGCCCGTTGACCTTGCCCGGGAACCCGCCGATCGCATCGAACATCGACTTGCGAATGAGGAACCCGCCCTTGTCGATCTGGCCGCACACGGGCGACACTTGCTCAATGCTGTAGTTTTCCTTCCACCGCGGCGCCACTAGGTAATCGCAATAGACCAGATCGAGGTTGTCGCGCTCGGCCAATTCCATCAACTTGCGGCAATAATCTGGCGCATACCAGTTGTCATCAGAGGGGAAGCCGAGGTACTCGCCGCGCGCCTGTTCTGCCGCAATCTCCGCTGCTGCGTAACATTCGCCAGTGGTCCTGAGATACGTAATCGGAATCTGAGTGAATGCCCGCACTGCCGACACCACCGCCGCATTCTTGCCCGCTGTTTCGCTGGTCGGCGCGTTGTCCGTGACGATGATTTCCATGTCGGTGTACGTTTGCAGAATCAGCGATTGCAGACACAGCCGCAGCCATTCGGGGCGGTCGTAGACGCTAACGATTAGGGTGAGCTTCATCGCGGAGTTTTGCTTTGCAGGTGGAGCAGATGTACAGCCCATTCGACCAGCCCATCAAGCCTCCGCAAACAGAACACTCGACAAGGCCAGCAGTATCTTCGAGTTCCATCGAAACCGTGAACTCCTTCGACTGATCGGGTTCGACTACCACCCTCTTAACGTTGAACGGCACACCGTTAACTAGGGCATGTTTGACATCCAAAATTGGATGCTTGGCGATAGTGAAAGAAAAAGTGCCAGTGGGGTCTTCTGGGAGTATTTTGAGCGTCCCATGAAAGTCCTTTGAATCGTAAGTCATGGCGTCACTCCCCATTTCTGTTGGAATAGGCCCGCGTTCTTATGAAAACTCAACTGGTTGTGCGGTCCACCGCGAAACGAACTCGTCAGGCTCCCATGATCAACAAAGCAGCCATCATGCACGCCAACCTTGAGCCCTGCGCGCGTGACGGATTCGCAGTAGTCCCGATCCTCGACGCCATAGTCGAGGCAATAGCGCTCGTCCAGCAAGCCAATCTTGTCGATGGTGCGACGAGGAATCAAAACGCAAACGAATGCGATGTGCGGAACTTCGCGCAACCCGATGCCCTTGGGAAACTGCAGTGGCTGACCAGTGACGTTCGTGACCGCCCCGATTACTCCGAACTCGGGATGCTCCTCGGCTGCGCACTGGAGCGCGGTGAAGCCACCGGGCGATTTCAGCAGGGCATCGTCATTGAGAAGCACAACATCGTCGGTGCCAGCGGCTACGATGGCACGATTACAGTTCCTGGCAAATACGAAAGGTTTAACTCCACCGACGACTTCCACCGTTATTCCATCAACCCAAAGTGGTAACGACGGCATATTAGGATCAAGCATTCCTGCCAACTGAACATAATGACCGTCTAATGCTGAGTCCCCAAGGTCGAGGTGGTCACTTGCAACCATTAGGCGCGCAGAAGGGTCCATCTCATGGACTGCCTTAATGCATGGCAGGAGGTTATTCCAGTTTTTGCTCGGGATGATTACGGTAAGGCCGTTCATAGCTTTGTCCATGCGCTGCCGAGCGTTCGGGGGCTAGTGTTCTGACTATGTATCGTGGCGTGCATCAGGTCGCCAGCATCAGCAACAATAAATTCCCTGTTAAATGCCGCCATGTTCGAGAAAATCAGGTCTTCGCCGATTTGCATGGATGGGAACTTGTTCTCTTCCCAGTAGGACTTTCGATAGCAGAGCGAAGTCCCTAGAGCGTAGTCGGCGGCCCCTTGGTATTGCCACCAGTTGGTTCCGTCAGTGAACCGCATCGAGTTGTATCCGGTGACGGATTTCCCGCTCTCAACCAGCCTTGATACTTGGTCTGTGACCCTGTTCGGTGCGCAGAATTCGTCATCGTCCCAATGGACAATGACCTCTCCCCGCGCGTGCTGGCATCCAAAGTTGCGCTTGTCCCCGATGTGCATGGTCCGGTCGATGTGGATGAGTCGAATTCGCTGGTCATTCGGCACCAGGTCGCGAACGTCTTCCCCGTCCGCTACTATCAAAAGTTCGAGAGGTCTGTATGTTTGCGCCAGGAAGCACTGAATCGCTTGCGGGAGCCACGTTCGTCGGTTCCTCGTGATGCACAGTGCCGTCACGAAACGGTTGCCGCGCGCTCACCTCGGGAGCTTCGGGCGTTATCACCTTGGTCTGGTAGACGATGCGCGGCGGTTCAGCTTTACGGGCCGTTCCTGCGTCTATCAGTTGCTTGCCGCGATCGTCGTCAATCGTGAAGGGCTGACCAGCGGCGAAAGTGCCTAGGTCGGTGAATGTTAGCTGTCGGTTTGCTATGAGTTGCATACGTGGTGCTTGCTGGAATACCTGCTTCCTTTGAATTTGGAGAGAGTGAAGCAACCGTGAAACCTTAGCCGAGCATTCTTTGGAACCCGTTCATATCGAACGGCAGGATAAAGAATTGGTGACTTGTGCGGGTTACACATGTCTCGAATGTCTTGCAAGAGTTTCTCGTTCTCGATACATGCCGTACGTGCCTTGTTCTCGTAATTCATAGAAGTGAAATGAGCGGGCCGCCACTTAGGAGGGGAGCGGACGGCCCGCTGTGCCGCATCAGTGCGGGGATAATCCCGCGCGGCTAGCTATTTGGACGCAGGAGGTTAGTAACCAGCCGGCGAAGTGGCGAAGGTGCCCGTGATAAATGCCTGCGGGCGATAAACGAGCAAGGCGAGCCGTTTCTCAGCTCGGATCGTGATCAAGTTCTTTTCGAAGTTGTCACTGTCCTCGGTGCTGATGTCGACTTGCAGTTCCATGCGGTCGCGAATCTCGACCGAAGCCGGATCGCCGTTCCCGACGAGGAAGGTTCCCGAAGGCATCGCAGTGGTGGACACCAGTCTGCGGTTCCAGAGCGTCGGCAGGGAGTCATTCATGGGATCGCCGACAAGGTACTTGCCAAAGCCATCTTTTGTGCGAACGATGTTCCACCAGTCGCGCGGATTGAGCACGATGAACGTCGGCGATACTTCGTCCAGGATTTCAACCTGCTCAATTGCCGCACTCAACTGGTCGATGCGCTGATATCCAGCGGCGGCCGACAGTAGAGCAACATTGAAAGCGGATGCCTGAGTGACGAGCCCATTCAGATCTTGGCCAGTACCAGAACCCGACAGAAGCTGCAAATCCTCGGCCTTGTTGACCGAGTAGGGAAGCGCCGAGCGAATGTAGCCTTCCAGTTCCGTGAAGTCGTCCAGCACCTGCTTGGAGGCCTTAACGAAGACTGCGAGCGTTTGCACGGCCGCAGAAGCAGTCGTAAACTGCACGGTGGTTTCGGCCTTCGCGCTGCCCTCAACCTGGGGCGAAGCGATTGCCATCGGCACACTGACCTTCACGTAGTAGATCAACGGCGATGTGGTCGGGCGGCTGGGCAGCAGATCGCGCACATGCAACTGGCGACGCGCTTCCGGTACGATACCTACCCGACGCTCGATGCCGATTGGGGCGCCAGTGGCAAGGGTGAATCCAGTGCCGCCTGTGAGGATGGTTTTCTGCTCAAGGATGTCGCTCGCCTGGTCACCCGACAGGGTAAATGTCGCGCGGCCCTTTTTGTTCTTGATGAGGCGGGATACGTCGTCATCTTCCTTGAGCGTGTCGGCGATCGACTTCATCTGCGCCGGGCTGTTCTTGTGCTGCTCGACCAACTTCAGGTCGATGGCATCCAACTGCTTCTGCAGATTGTCGATGGTGGTCTTCGTTTCGGCGAGCACTACGCCTTGATTCTTGAGTTGCTCGTCGGCTTTCTTGTGGTGATCTTGGATGGCCGAGATAGTTTCAGCCATCTTCTGTTCGAGAGTTTGTTCCAAAGTGAACTCCTTCCGTCATCGCGACGGTAGTTTGGGTTTCCCGCTTCCGGGGTTACTGCAACACTGCTGACTTCAACCGATCGAGAAGTCCTTCGATTGCCGAGTGGTCAGGGACCGGCGCGGGCTTTGTTTCGGGAGTTCCGGCTGCTGACTTTGACGTGGGCTCGGCATCCATACCGTCGGGCTCGGCGTCGCAGTTCAGAAGTGGAGAAAGGATATCGGCCGCGCTCATCATGTGAGCATGGGCGGCTTTGAGATTCATTTGATTGGCGGCGCTAATCATTCGGCCAGCCTTGAAGTCGAGGTCATCAGGTACGTTCGGGTTTCGCGCCAGCGACATCAACGCGGAGCAAATCTCCAGCGCCTTGGGGCGGTCTTCTTCCGACAGTGGTCCGAAACTCTTCATTTCGGCGATGTGCTCTTCGATGACATCGAGCACCCTGCGAAATGACTTGACGCTGACTACGCGGGCCTGTTCATTCATGGGAAACTCCGTTAATGTGACTTCGAATAGCTTGAGTTCTTTCAGGTGCCTGACATTTCCCTCGGCATCGGCTTTGACCGTCTGATAGCCAATGGACATGCCCATGGGCATCCCGTTATCGCGGTAGAACTTGAGGTCGGAATAGGCGTTTTTTCCGTCGGGCTTGTCGAGGTTGATTTTCCCGACCGCCTGAAGCCCAGTGCCAATGTCCGACAATTGCGCCAACCCGATGCGAGTCTTGTGGTTGTCTAACAGCCGAACCTTATTACCGCGCTCTTTGATGGTCTTAGTGAACGCGCCCGGGTCCACAACATCACCGCCCATGTCCACGTTTCCGTAGACGCTGGCGATGCCGATAAACTCACCAGAATCGGAAAGTTCTTTCACTTCAAACGGGATAGCTAATTTTTCTAGCATGGGACTCCTTATGTGTCGACGATTTTCGGGTCTTGTGTAGCCAATGGCGTACCGCCCGGCAAAGTTTGCATGTTCAATTGAATGTGGTAATCGTCACCACCTTCAACTGGATTCCAATCTTCGAGGTCGCGCACTTCGTTCTGACTGGCAATGCCGTTCTGCAGCATCGTTGCGTAGCCAGCCATGCGCGTCGCGAAATCTCCGCGAAGTAGCGCGTTCAGGTTGTGGCGCCAGAAATAGCCCTGCGTCTTCTCGTCTGGCGTCAGTACGCAGCGCCATAGTTCCTGCTCCCAGCGGGTCAGCCATGTGGCCAGGGTCAGCTTGACGAACTCGAGAGCCAACTGCTCAATGTTGCTGAATGTCGCTCGGCTCAGATCGCCTACCAGGTGCGGCGAAACTAGGAACCAGCGGCAAATCTCGTGGATGCCGAACAGCCGAGACTCTAGCAGTTGCTGGTCTTTAAGGCTAAGCCCAGTTTGCTGGTAATCAACGTTTGGCGTCAGTAACGGCGACTTGTGAGGTTGAGCGTAAGTATTGTCCCAGTCGTTGACGAATTTCTTGGTATCCTCTTCGCTGCGAAACGGCTGCGTCAGTTTAAGGTTGTACGGGAGCCGGCCGCCGCGGGCATAGAAGTTGCCGACGTTACGTTCCGCTGCGAGCGCCGTTCCGATCGACTGGCGCCCCTTGCTGAGCACCGAGTAGCCGACCACGCCATCATCACCAATGCCGCGGATGTGCAGGATGTCCTGCGGTTCCCCGCGCACTACTGTGAATGTCTTCTCTGCCGCGTTGCCGTCCTTGACCACATAGCACAGACGGCTCGACTTGTCCCGATCTACCTGCACGCGGTCAGGGTGCACAGGGTAGAGTTCCATCGCGACACCCGTACCGCTGCGCCGGGCGATCTGCGCATAAGCGTTACCGCGGAGCACACAGTGAGAGGTCAGCGTCTCGCTGAACCCCATAGCCGTCATCTCGCTGTTGGGCGCATTCTTCAGCGCCGAGTACATCGGATGCGCTTCAGCCTGCTGCTTATCGGTCCCCTTGCCCTGCTGCATCATCACGCACGGGAGAAAGCCCACCGTCTCGCTAATGATCCGATTGCATGCCCACACAACGGAATGGTTCAGCGCCGTGTTGATGTTGACGACTTCGTTCGCATATGTCGCCCCGCTGCTGCCCAATGCCGCAGCGATCCCGTGAAAGCCATGCCGCTGGTACCACTCGGGCGACTCTCCCAGGCCAAACGTGAAACTCTTGAGCCCAAGAGAAAGCGGGGGCTCTGGCGTAAACAGCGCCTCAAGGGCACCGCGAATGGACACTTAGCCCACACTCCACATGCCGGTATAGGAAACGCCGCCGCACTCAATCATCATGGATGCACGGCGAAAAGCCGTAATAAGGCAGACTGCTGGATCGATAAAGTTCTCCGTCCGCTCTTTCCGGGGAAATACTTCTCCCTTCGCATCCTCACGTGCCACTACGTTACCCATAGCTGTCGCAAATACCGGATTTCCGTCATGGTGAATTCGTCCCTCAGCAATCGCTGCTTCAAGTTTCTTCATTGGGTCACTGAGGAAATGGGCATTCTGCGGTATTTCAACAGCCGTCGCGCCTGTTGCTGCCGCGACTCTCTGGGCAAACTGCTCAGCGTTCCATGGATCAAAGCAAATTTCTTCGCCGCGGAACCTAAGCACATCAGTGATTGTTTCCCGCTCGATTTGCTCATAGTCGATACGGCATCCAGGAGTAGTAATGATGTCCTTATTCAGCGCCCACCCTTGGTAGTGCTGCAGTTCTGGCTGCGTAGCGCGATCTTCTGGTAGATAGAACCGGCCGAACACGTAGTAGTGATCTCGGCCGTCAATTTCTTTCTTGAATATAATTACCCGGGCGGTGATATCGATCTTGGTCGAAAGGTCAACCGACACAATGCAGGGCAGGCCACGGAACTCTTCCGGGTTCAACGACTGATCAGCGAGTTCATTCCATCGCTGAACATTAAAGTAAGCGTTGTTCGCACCAAGCCAAATGTTGAAATGCTTAGTTTTAACAACTCCCTGCTTGCGGGCATTATTGATCGCGTTCTTCTGTTCGGTCTTTAGAAAATCCTCGTAAACCGATACGCCGTAATTGGGGTTCGCTTTACGTAGCGACTCCTCGGAAGTCCAATCGTCTCCGGCATCAATGGTGTAGATAATCGCGAACAGTTCATCGCGAGATGCCGAGCCACCGAGAACCTTTTCGCAGTCCTCTTGCAACTGCTTGCAAGGCCCTGCTAGGTTATCTCCAGCCGTTGTAATCGCAAGCAGGAGCGGTTGCAGGCGAGCGCCCATGCCCGTTCGAAGCGTATCGAATAGGGTGTCTGAATCGTGCTCATGGTACTCGTCAACGATCCCGCAATGCGGGCTAGCTCCGTCTCCAGGCTTTCCAATGACTGGCTCAAAGCGCGAACCGTCCGCGGCAATAAAGAGTCTCTGCGCACCAGGCGTAATGCCGAAAGCTTCCTGTAGCGCTGGCGTGCGCTTAACCATGTCAAGCGCCGGGCGAAAGACCTCCCACGCTTGCTTCTCGGTTGTGGCACCGGAATAGACCTCTGCCCCGAACTCTCCGTCAGCGGCGAACATGTAAAGCCCAATTCCGCCAGCAATGATCGATTTGCCATTTTTGCGCGGTACGGCGATGTACGCCAAAGAGAAGCGCCGTAATCGGCTTTCCCGCTTGAGCCAGCCAAACAGAACGCAGAGGACGAATACCTGCCACGGTTGAAGCTTGATTGTTTCCCGCTTAATCGCCCAGTGGCCTTTGACATGTGGAAGCTTCTCAATGAACCGGCATACGTGATTAGCTTTCGCCTCATCGAAAATGTAAACCCAGCCGCGCTTTGCCCTCGCCAGATCATCCAGGTGGCGCTTGCACGCCAACCTTACCCATTTACAGGCTAAGACCCTGCCCTCTACTACATCCCGGGCATACTGATTGGCAATCGCCGCGTGCGTGAAAGCGGGCGGTTCAGTTTGTGAATGATGGAGCGTTGCCGCGGGCTTCTTCGGCAAGGTCGGCAAACTCGTTCTTGGGTTTTTCAGGTGATACGCTCAACTTCGTCCGATCGGCTGGAGTCATCCCCAAAGCAGCGAGCAAACTTCGCAGCGTGGAAAGTTCTCCGCTCGAGATCGTCTCGCGACGGATCAGGACCTTAACATCATCTGCCGAGAGATCCGCGCACCTTGAAAGCTCAAGGATGGTCGCGGTAGACATCTCTCGCGTAGCTTTCTCCATCAGCCGGCAGCAAAGCTCAACTGCCCAGCGGTCGGATATCTTCAACACGCCGTACGTGGACATCTCGACCAACTCATTCCAGAAAGCAATACAGTCAGCCGGAAGGCGGCCAGGCGATTCTCCGAGCGGGCGAGATTCCTTCGGCTCGCTTGGGCGCCGCCGCTGAGGATCGTGGCGAAATGCACCGGATAATTCCAGAACTGCTGAAGGCTTACGTGGGCGCGACATTTATTTTCATCTACTTACAGGCTGCGGTTGAAGGTATTTGCAGCAGTATGCTACGCTCTGAGCGAGCGGCAGAGACGCACTCGCGATGATTCGCTGACAGTCTCATGGCCGCTTTAGTATTTCTTCTGTTTCGCCCACTTGTTAAATCTGAAATTTCACTGTTGCCCATTTTGCGGATGTGAAAATTTGGCTGGTTGACGGTCTGCGGGCATCGACCCCCAGGGATTTGCCCCACCCCTCCCATCCCATTGAAAGGGATACAGTTACCGTGCTATTCCGCGCCATTCTGCGACGGACGATTCCGCCCTGGTCTTTTTGCTATGACAACTGGCGCATAATGTCTGCAAATTTCCCAAACTCAGCCGCAAATCAGGTCGCTCTTCCACTGTCAGGCGATGGTCGCAGTGCAGATGCTGTTCACCGCGATTGAACGCTTTGCGTAGATGCTCGAACACGATCTCTGCTGGCGGGAACTCCACGCCGACTTCGATGCACTCTGCAATGATGCGCGGTTTCCAGTCGCACTCGACACACTGCCAGTTGTCGCGAACGAAGCACTGTACTCTGAGGCGGCGAAAGTCTGCGTCGTAGCCGCGGGCGTTTGAGTTCTCCCGTTGTGCGTCCTGCTGGCGGTACACGTTGTGCTGTGCGCATCGGCCGGCCTGGACTAAGGCTCTGCAGCCTGGCTGTGAGCACGGGCGCATGGCGAGGTTCATTTCTTTCTCAGTAGCGCGGTGATCTCTGCGATTTGGTCTTTCGTCAGGATGATCTGCCTTGCCATCGCACTGAAAACTTCGTACTCAGTTACGTCGACGCCTTGAAAGACTGGCTTCGGTTGTGAAACGTCGGGATGCTGTTCCTTATACCTGCGGTTGATGCTCTCATGCGCCGCGGCATATGCGCGTCCCCAATTTGCCAGTTCCGCTCGGTTCTCTACTCCTAGCTTGGTGAAAATGCGGTAGAGGTAAACCTTGATGGAGTTGATGCTGAGCCCAAGCTCTTCAGCTATGGCCTTATTGGTCTTGGCGTCAATAACGCCCTGAACGAGCGATATTTCCCGCTGCGTCAGTCGCCGTGTGGTGATGCTGCTTTGCATTGGCGCCTTGGCCGCGGCTGCTCGATGTACCTTGCCCGTTTACCTGCAAGCGGGTCTTGTAAAGCTATTTCTTGGCGGTTCGGCCGAATCTTACTCGTCTGCCGCGATTGGCGCGCGAACCCACTGTCAATGGCTTTCGCGCGATCGAATTGCTCTAGTTCATCCATGAACATCGAACATCTCGCTCTGTCGTGCGGAAAGCTCTTGCGTGGCCTGCTCGATGGCTACTGCTTCATCGATGCCGCTGTCCATCTTGATGGCGATGCGCTCGTAGAGCAGGTAGTCAGCTTCGGTCATGCGGCAGAACGCGGTCGGATAGGCCCAGACGATAACGTATGAGGGTATGGGCGAGGAAGTACAGGCGCTGGCAGGTGGCGGTTGTCTATCGTTACGCTGCCATGACGCTGGCAAACGAAACTAGCTGAACAATGTTGCAAATTAACCGCTCTTCGTATCTCCGAAAATAACACCGCGCAGTCGCAGGAACGTTCAGTGTTCACAGCCCTGCTCCTTGCCGCGCGAGCGCCGGAAACGGATTCGATAGCGAGCCCATGCTCGGCATCGGATAACGCAGTAAACCAAAGCCTGAGTCGCGGATTACAACTGGCCGCTCGACTGGCTTTGGTGCTTTGAATTCAATGGTTTTGATGTTGCGATTGGAGCCTGAACCGACCCAGTGACCATCGGGGAATGTGGCGACCAGTTCGAATGCTTGCGCGGCGGTGAGCCACGAAATAGCGCGGTGCCGATCGATTACCTGAATGGTGTGTTCCTGCTGTCGCCCTGTGCGCTCAAGGGCAATGCGGAGCTTTTGGCCAGTCATCAGTAGTTTTGGTGGGACGAATGCGATTGATTTCGGATCGGGCCGAAAACAGTGCTCTGGGGATCTTGCTTTTCAGCAAGGGTACAACCGCACCGCTACAAGTAGCGGCTCGCAATCAGGCTACCGCAAGACGGTACTATTGTCAACAGTTACGTTTCACTACGCGAAACATAGCGGTTCATTTTTGGTAGAATTGAGGCGGATGTATCTCAATGCCCGCAAGCCTCGAGGAGTTGATCGACTGCCAAATTGACGCCCATGAGATCCCGATTGCACGGGATCGAGCGGACGCTATTGGAAATTTGCAGCTTCAGATCGAGGAAGCTTACCGGGCAGAACAGCAAGAGTTCGACGCTTGGTTTCGCCGTCAGGAACCGGACGTTATCGCAGAAGCGGGCCGACTCCCGTGAGCAACTCAGCTAGGACCCAGAACGCTAGCCCTGCGCCCATCAGATTGAATCGGGCGGGCACCGGAACGGCTGACAGAATAAAGAGAACAAGGGCGAAAACGAGAAGCAAAATATGTAACATGCGGATGCACTTGCAGTTGAATGGCCTATTCTGGGAACGCATCGCGAATCTGTTGGCCACAACGCTGTACCGCGTCTACCGCTTGCGTGTTGCCCACCAATTCCGCTGAACTCTCGTGGATGTCGCAAATCTCACAGCATTCCGCCACCACCCGCCGCTCCGTCTCGGCCTGAACGGAGAGCAATAGTTCGGCAATTGACTCCGCCATCTTAGCGTTTGACGAAGAATGCCACTTGCATTCATCCCAGACCCGCTTTAGCGCTTCTTCTCGCGTCAGTCTCATAGCTTTTCCTCCCGATCATCTGGCCCGCCGTCGGCGCTGAACAGGCTCGGTATGTGGCACACGAAGCTGGCCACCTGTTTGCCCTCGGCCCAGACCTCCAGGTCGCAGCCAGTTTTGCATGTGCAGTTGATCTCCGCATTGTGGCGCTTGAGCAGGGCTAGGAGTTCGGTTACGAATGGGTTGGTCATAAACAAGCCTCGAATAGAGGAAATGTTGCTGGCGGTCGCACATTTTCCGGCCGATAATTCGCTCCCATGAACACATCCCACGGAACGTAGTTATCGTTTTCTGGTTTGTCGTAGGCGCCGATTACCCACCGCTGAAACCCAACTAATTCCGGCGTTCTAGTGTAGGGCATAGGGTATGGGCGAGCGCCGAATTCGCGCAGCCGCATACGGCGATGTTCACGGTCAGACTGTGTTTCTCCGGGCCAGTATCCACAGAGCATGTAGACCATGATGTGATCTGGCTTAACTCCGTATTTAACAAGCCGTTTAAGTCCATCGAACAGACGCCCCTCATCCTTCAAATTGTCCCATGCTGTATAAATCCTCTTGGCGCTCATTGCGTTGTCACGATAGTCCATACTGCTGATTGCCTCGGCTGCTTCATCGGTTAGAAACCGGGCGTTTATTCCTTGGTTAAAAGAGACCTTGAACAGCCCTTCGCGAATCTCTTTCACTCTTTGCCGCCAGTTAACTTGACCAAAGAAATCATTGTCCAAAAGTAGGAGCTCCCGCGGCCATGGGTCACCGCGCCAAATCTCCGAGATAGACGCTTCTGGCCGCATCGCACCCTCTTTCTTTGGCACTACACAGAACGAACAGCGTAATCGACACCCCCGTTGCGTAAACCCAATACTTTGCCGGAATCGTGGATAAATTGAGTAATCGAGATTGCTTGTTGTTATACCAACATCCTCAAGAGTCTTAGCAACATCGAAGCCTGTTCCGCCGATTACTGCGCCCGGGAACAGGGCCACTAGTCTATCTACCAAAAACGCCGTCTTGACGAAAATGCAACTTGCGTAGACCTTATCGGGCGGGCCATCATCCCACAGGTGCCTCGTGAAATCTGCACCATGGCGAAGCTCTACCGTGTCACCCAACGCGCGATGATGTGCCGAAACCCGCATAAGCGCTAGGTTTGGAATCTTGCCGTCGAGTTGACAAAGTAAAACTCTCATACCTCCACCTCCCGCCGCTTAATCCGCTTGCCCTCGGGCATAGCAGCCTCGCTGTCGCTGCGCATGACTGCCGGGTGCACAGCGAGTATCTGCTTCCAGTCCGACGGTATCTGGCGTGCGCGGAAGCCCGCGAAGGGCGAATCTGCTAGTGTGGCCAGTTCGCTCGGCGTCAGTTGACTGAATTTGATCACTTTGGCTCCTTCGCTGTCACCTGTACGTCCCCACCTTGGGCCCATTCTCGCCACTGTTTGAGCGTGCATTGGAGAACCGCTCTCATTGGGCCCATCTGGTATTGGACCAGACCATCCTTCGCGCGAAGGACCGCG
>Ga0207694_10000189_pt1 | contig 62762 bp, 114 predicted proteins | sample KBSC34metaG_FD_184353 | JGI IMG/M metagenome (GOLD analysis project Ga0207694, IMG submission 184353) | Corn rhizosphere microbial communities from Kellogg Biological Station, Michigan, USA - KBS C3-4 metaG (SPAdes) (version 2) | ecosystem: Host-associated > Plants > Roots > Rhizosphere > Soil... | reverse complement strand
ATCTCCTTTTCACGGACGTCTGTTGCCGCTAGGATGTCCTCGATGGTACCGCGCTCGAACTTCGACATTCTATTTAACTCCTAAGGTTTGCTTGCGTTGCTTGCTGTTTGCTTGCTATCAGGAGGCTTAGTAAACGCTACGCGTCCAGCCACCGGAGATTTGGAAGTCCGCCTCAAAGGTACCGGCGCCAGAAACACCAGTCTTTAGGCTGTACTTAGATAGGATAGCGTTACAGGTGTACTTGGGTAGACCTGTGGTCGAACCCTGAGGACCATAGATAACCGGTAGGCTTGCTACCTGGTTCATGGCTACTAGTAGAGCGTCAGCAGCCGGGTCAAACTTACCCGTCAGCTTGAACGAACCGTCTTGCAGGCCCGGGATGTAGGACTTACCGGTAAGGCCTAGGACGGTTGTCTCCGCAGTCTCAACGCTTCCGTCGAATGAGACATCATCGATGTAGGCTGTCAGAGCATTGCCATTGACGGTAATAACCGCCTTGGAACCGTGTACGAAACTCATAGTGTTTCCCTTTCTTTTACTTACGGCTCACTAGAGAGCTGAAAGTGAACGATGGCGTTGTGCCGGATATAGCCCATGAACCGCGAATGTAACGGTTAATGGTCGTGCCGGGTGCAACAGAAACACGTTGGTCTCCGGCGGCGGTTTGTGCCGTGAAGGCAACTAGCGGAACATATGTAACGTTGTCCGCACTGTGCTGGATTGTGAATGTGAGGGTTGGGCTAGCTGTACCCGCTACCGCCGTACAAACTAAGAATGCTGACAGGCCGTTGCTGGATGATGCTAGATTGTCAATTACAGCGGTCGTACCGCTCACCGCTGAACGAGCTGTGAGAGGGGCTGTAACGTAACCGCCCTCCCAGCCTGTTGACGACTGTAGATCCACTTCCACAGTACCGGCAGCATTGACAGCAGTTTTCACAGTGTCCTTATTGACTTGGCCTTGAAAGCCGTAGCCGTTGACATTGTTTCCGTCACCTTGTGGAAGATAGATGACGCTAGCTAGTGGTTGGCTTGGTCCTCGGCTATACGCATCTACAGTATAGCTGAATGTGTTTGTGTCGATTAGATTGTTACCGTCAAAGAATCCTGACAGCTTCATGGAAGCATCTTGCAAGCCTGGAATATAGCTCTTGCCGGTATTTCCCAGGACAGTGACCTCGGCCGTTTCCACGCTGCCGTCCATAGAGATATCGTTTAGATACCCTGTGGCGTTCAGGCCCATCATGTATAGAGTAGCCTTACTACCGTGTCCGAATGCCATCTCAGGTCACCTCCTTCTTTGCGATAAACTTCTGCTCAAGTAGCCATTTTACAGAGTTCTTCGGTACAGTGTTAGTGTCTTCTCCAGCCTTGATGAACTTATCGCCATACTGAAGATCCACGAGAGCTGTGTATGTCTCTGGAGTCTCTTCTACAGGCTTAGGTTCTTGCGCGGGCTCTGGCTTAGGGGCTGGGGCCTGTGCAGGGGCTGGAGCTGCGGGGGTATTGGGTGTCTCCGCGTCAGCCATAGGTGTAACCTCTCTTCTGCGCTATGGCGCTACTTCTATCTGATATGTTCCGCCCACATGGCTGAAACGCGTATTGTCTACCTCTTCAGGATAGCTGAAATCACCACTCCGACGACAGTAGAAAGTCGATCCTTGAGGCAGCGGGAGGTTTGCATTTTCCAGAATCTCGTGCACTCTCTTAGAGATCCGTCCTGCTACGCCTCCTGAGTCAGTTCCCCCAGCGATAGCTTTTACGTCAACTTTGTAGATCGTGACGTACGATCCTGTCATGACTTGCTTGTCCGTACTCGTCAAAGGGTATGGTTGACCAAAGACAACCACAGGGTACGCCGCGCCATCGGGAGCGAGCCCATCGTAGATGGACGTGACACTTCCTAGCATGGAAGTAAGGGTGCTGTCAGCGGCTAGGATCGTGTATACCGCTACATTCACGTCATCGATATCCACAACCATCAGGAACCGCCTACCTGGGACTCAAAGGTGTTCTTTATGTGGTCCGCTACGACCACCTGTTCGGCTGCGTCCATTGCCGGACGCATGAAAGGGAACGCACGCATGTGCACAGTCCCGTATTCGAGGAATAGGGACGCTCCCGCAGCAATCAGATCTATAGAGCTAGAACTATTGATCTCGGTATGGATAGAGGCTTGGGTTTGCCCTGTCAGAACTTGCACATGGTCTCGGGCGTACTCTTCAGCTACTTTCGCAGCGGTATCAAGCTCTGATTCCTCTACGTTTTGTAGCACGCCCTTCAATGCCCCTAGTTTATTTATGGAAAAGTTCGCGCTAGACATTATGCAGACACCTGCTTTCCATACACGAGTAGAGAGAATGTGGATGTGCCTCGCTGGGTTATATCTGTTATCTCAATGGTCTTACCGTTATACAGAAGCACATCTTTTGGCTGTAGATTCCAGTGAGCGTTTATTACGAATTCCCAGGAATAAGTGGTTTCCCCAGGGGCCTTGGAGTAGCTAGAAGGCTTTGACCCTGGGTTTCGCACCCACACGGGTATTGTCGTATCAGAGAACGTACGTGTAGACCCTCCGCGTCCATCTGGGACGTAGGATACGGATCTCCACACTGCTGAGTCATCGAGGGTTGAATCGACGTACGCCTGTGCTTCGGCCACATCAGCCGGAGACGGGTCAAAGTTGTAGTCTGGCATGATCATCCCCGACCACGAGACAGACGATTGACGCGCTGGTCATACTTGCGCACCTGGCGGATAGTGCCTGGCTTCATACGCGATCGGTAGTCTTTGATCAGACCATCGATAGACTTCATACGCTGCATACGCTGGTAGGTTCGGCCTGAGTCCACAAAGTCGATCTGTAGCTTAAGCTTGGACTTCCACCACTGGAGCAAGTCCACAGCTGTGGCGTATATGTTGTAGTGCCGTCCGGTAGCGTAGACCGGGATGATTTGAGACTGTGCGAACTGCCAGTGGCCGATTAAGGGCTCTACCTCAGAGTCCGCTGTTACATAGTGAAAATTGTGGTCCTGAAGCTGCACGCCATCTTCCCACCAATTGATGTTGGCGTAGAAGTCACGCCAGAAGATCGTGCCGTTGGGTTGAACGTCGTTGGCCTCTTGCAAGCGTAGCTGAAACTCGTCTATGCGATGAGTGTCGTAGGCATCTTGGATCTGCTGATCGGTGAACACTACAGAGTCAGGATCATCTAGGAATTGTGTACGCATCAGAGTAATGAGACTAGCCATAGTGGGACGTACTGACATGATCTAAACTCCTCTCACATAAACAGGCCCCATGGGCCCTAGGCAAGCAAACTAGGGCCCATGGGGAGACTAGGGAGTTCACGAAGAACGACGGTCTACGCGAACAGCTAGTAGGAACCCTGTCGGGCTGGTGCCTGTAACGGCGAACTGGAAGGTCCCATCCACCTGAGAAAGCTCAGATGAGTTGAACGGGCCCAGTAGGCCTAGCTTGCCGAGAGGCACCACAGTAGCAGTGTCCTTAGCCACGTTGGTGGCCTTGTAGGCGGGCGGGTTGTTGCCAGCCTTCGGAGTAATAGTCATAGCATTCGCCCCTGATGTGTTCGACACCAGTAGGAGGATGCCCTCGGCCGAGGCCTTAACCATCGAGGTGAGGTTAGGCGCGATGGCCGCTGTCTCCGGGCCGTTACCGAAAGTACCGGAGAACCCAGCGGGCTGAGTCGGTACTAGATCGGCGTTAGGGGTCACGCCGTTCGGGTCGTAGTGGGAGGTACCTGTACCGCCAGTGCTGGAGTAGGTGCCGTGAGGCGCTACCCAGAACGTAGATGTCGCAGCCGCGACACCGTTGGCTGCTACGTAGGCGACTAGGTCTAGTACACCACCGGAGCGAGCCAGCTCTAGAGTCAGGTCCTTTACAGGAACGTTAGTAAAGGTCATGATAGATCACGCTCCGCCCTTACGGCATACAGCTAGCACAGCGCCAGCGTTCGGACGAACAACCTTGGCACCGTAAAGGTGAAGGCCCTTCATCGCGTCGCCGAAGCGCTTCTCCGGACGGTAGGCCTCTACCTCGCGCACTTGCTCGGCGAAGGACCACATCATGGAGTGGCCAGCGATTACGTGGTAGATGTGCGTACCATCGCCGTTCACTGTTACAGGAACGTTGTTGGACTCCATCACCGTGAAGCCAGCAACCCGAGTCTTGGCACCGTTGGTGCTGGTAACGCCAGTCTCTAGGTCGTTCCGGTTGGCCGCAGTACCGAACGAAACGAATCGCTGGTCCTTCTCCAGTTGCCCGCCGTACCACGGAGGTACGATGATGAACCGGCCATCCTCCGGAATGTCGTTCTCGTCGAGGACTACGGACGCATCCACAAGGGTCTCGTAAGCAAGACCGTGGCCTGAGATGTTGGCCACTGTAGCGTCGTTGTTCGCGTCGATCTCGAACGGGTTCGTGTCAGAGGCGCCGTTCACCCAGTTCGCAGCCGCAATATCTGTGTACTGAGAAGCAACGAACTGGTCAGCCGCGTTGCGCAGAGCATACGCCGCCTCGACCATGGCCTGAGACATGACCTTCGGGTTTTGCTGAGCCTTGTCAACGTCGTCAATCTGGAAGTTGAACGCCTTTTGCTGCGAAATGGTCAGCACAGACTGAGCGTCCGTCAGGGTCTGAGGAGACCCCATGTCCGTGTTCTTGTTGTAGTCAGACACGGTCACACGGCCGATGGAGTTGATCCGTACGGTGTCGCCCGCAGCCTGGATCTCACCCTCATAGTCCCGGTTTACGACGCCATCCTGCGCGTATACAAGGGTCTTGTAAAGGTTGACCAGCAGCTGGTTCGACCAAATTTCTGGAATAAAGTTATCGAGAGCCATAGCGACTCACAATCCTTTCGAGAGTAGCGGCCGAGTCCGGCCATTGAGTTGCGTAACTTGAATGTTATTATGCATTTTTTGTCGCGCCGAACTCGGAACCGCCTGGATTCTCTCGCGGGTTGGACAAAACTATTCAGTTTTACTTCTTACGGTAGTTCTTGAGGAATGCTGCTACCTCGGGCCACCTCTTAGCCTGCTCAGCAGGACTCATACTTGTGACCTCTTCTAGGGTCAGGGCAGCACCCTTAGAATCCGTACGTCCAGAGGTCCTTGCTGAATTACTAGCACCCAGATCTGGGACCTCTTGCTTTGTCTTGCCCTTTAGATAAGGCTTCTTATCGATGAGGGCTTCCATCAAAGTCTGTAGGTTCGTCGGATTACCTGCTTCATCCCATTCGATGTCGCTGCGGTCTAGAAGCCGCACGGCAGCATCGGGATCTACGATGTTCAGCCTGTTGGCCAATACCACAGCCTCATAATCAAGGGAGCGCCGAGAGGCTGCCTCGTTCGCCGCCTTTAGCTGCTTGGCCAGGGCATCGCGCTCCTTAACGATCTTTTGCTGATCGCTGAGTTCTGCGTCTTCCCTAGCCTTGAGCGAAGCTGTGAGAGCATCGATCTGTGCTTGCATGTCCTTGTTCTTAGTACGGCTACTAGCTGCCTCTTTCCGCAGCTTCTCAACGTACGCAAGATCAAAGTTCTTCTGTCCTTGGTCTGTAGCATCCGACGCTTGGGTTTGCGTCTCTGCTTCTGTACCTGTACCTGTGTCTGTACTTGTTCCTGACGTAGCGTCCTGCGTTGCGTCAGTAGTGGATACCTGATCCATTTATACATCACACTCCTTTGGTACAAAAATAGTAGTTGTTTCGCAAATTACCTAGTCCTTTTTCAGTGTTTTATTTGGGGGCTGCGTTTGCGGCATTGGTAATGGCGTTTCCGCCCTGTTGTCCCGGCCCTTGGCCTTGCTGCTTTCCAGACCCCTTAGCCACACCTGCTGATTTGGCCCCTCCCATACTGCCTGTGGGTGCGACACCTGACATACGAGCCTGTGGAAGGGGTGGAGTCGGAACGGGCATCATGTTGGTTGCCAGAGTCTTGGTATCCACAAGCTCGGGGACCTCCTTGATGACCTCCTTCAGCCACGCGATGATGTTGGTCTTCTCCACCTCTGGGTCGTAACCCAGCTTTGTAAGGACCGTGTCCATCGAGGCGCCGAGTTGCTGGTCCACAGTCAACGTCTGGCGCTCAAGGAAGGCAGCACCAGGCATAACCTCAGGCCACTGAATATACATATCCATGATCTCCCAAGGATCATCCACACCCTTAGGCAGGTCGGTATCCATGAGGACCATAGAGCGACGCAGGAGTTCCAGGATCAGATCTCCGTAGCTCAATTGTTTGGATTCTGTCTTGACAACGATGGGGGCGAACATCATGGACATTTGGATGCCAGACGACGCCCGGGTTGCGTGTTCAGTTTGCCCTGTGGCGATCTCCGGTACCTGTGTCATCTCCCGTAGACCCTCATAGGTCATCTTCAGGGTGTTGAGTGACGCGGTCAGATCGGGAGTGAAGGTTAGGACCTTCATGGTGGCGTCAGGGTTTGGGAGAGTTACGATGTTCTCTTCTGAGACGTCGATCTCATCGGCTTCATCAGAGGTCATGCCCTCAACGACTACGCGTGGAGAACCGTAGATTCGCACGATCTTCGCGCAGTGCGAGGCAATGCGCTGAATCGTCCGGCAGATGTCGATTACATCCTTCTCCAGATCTGGGAGTCCCCAGAAGTCATTGGGGACCACAAGGTTCTGACAGTCCACAATAGGCGCCCATGCGAACGGCCATTCGGCTGTGCTGATAGTACGCCACGCGTTCTCATCGTCGTACCTTTCCCGGATGACGATATCCCAGTGGTTAGTTACCTCGTTATAGTCGTACGACTCCTGGTGCACGATGACGCGCGCCAGGGATCCGTCAGCATAGGGCTTGTCCACAGTCTCATACGTAATGGTGTAGTTGAGGACTGTTTCTAGATCGTGATCATCGGTTTCTACTGTAACCGTGCCAGGGTCTAGCACAATCCAACGGGGCATATCCTTCTTAGGGCCCCCGCCCTTAGCAAGAATCTTGACGAACGCGTGGCCAGTCACTCCGCCATTGATGGCGAGCTTTTGGAAAAAGCGCATCTGCTTATTGACAAGCAAGAGCTTGTCAACATCCTTTTTCCACTGGGGTTGCTTTTTATCGTCGAAGTCCCCCTCGATCTCGAACTTCTGGCCGAACAGATAGTGCACTCCAGTATTGACTAAGAAGCGAGCCGGGTTCAGCTTCACATTGTCGTCTACTCCGGGATCAGCGCTATGTGTCACATCTTCCCAGGTACCGCGATAAGCGTCCCAAGCGTTTCGGATGCGCTGAGCGCGATTCCGGTCCTCGATTTCTATCTGCTGAATCAGACTCATCCCGTAGCCATTGATGTCTGTTGTGCTGGTCGAACGTGCCATAAGTCGATTCACCTCCTAAAAAATTGAAACCCGCTTGCGCCGCTTGCGCTTGATAGGTTTGCCGTCTTCATCAAACTTCTGTGGTCCAATTCTCTTGGACAGTTGAGCGTGCGCTCCGGATAGGGCGTCCACCTGGTCATCGTGCATGGATAGAGGGAAGGCAGTTATTTCGTCGAGGAAAGTGTGATTCCAGTTTGCGCGAATCATCACATAATCTTCATCTTCTGCTGTGGAGCTAACCGGGCGCGCCCTTTCTACCTTAGAACCGGTAGTCTTAATGCCTCGGAAGACATATCCTCTCAAGACTCTGCGTCGGTAGTGATGAATAGTGTTGACACCAGACGAACCAGGCTCTTGTTCCATGTAGATCTCTACGCTGCGCCCATCAATAAGGGCCTGCTTTGCAATACGGGTCTCCACCTCACCGGGAGATCCCCGGAATCGGGCAATGTCTAATATGTAATACCGCCCATCATCTCCGATCCCGAGCAAACATCCGACCGTAAAGTCCGGGTCTGCTCCTGGCTTTTCTTCTGTAGCGGCGAGATCCCAGTAGCGCACCTTCTTACGCAGCTCCACACCCTCAGGAACCTGATCTATGATCTTGAACCAATCCCTGTTGAACAGCGTGCCCTCTAGCTGCGCTTCCCAGTCCCCATACATAAGCTGTTGGCGAGTAAGATGGTCCAGCTCCATCAGGGACTCTTCATACTCTTCCCTGTTGAGGTATGGGTTATCTACTAGGCCAGCAGGGATGAAAATTCGGCTGCCAGGATTGACGATAAATTTATTTCGCACCCACTCATGACCGGGTCCGCCCGGGTTGGCTGCCGCTCTGACTCGTAGTGGAATTCCATTGTCGGTTTGTGTAGTATTGCGTCGCAGGCGAGAGAATAGGAACGAGTATTGCGTCTCAGCAAACTGTGTAAGCTCGTCCCAACCGATGAATTGAAACTCAGAGGAGGCATACCGGTACTTCTGTCCCTCGTTCTCAAGATATCCGAAACTCAAAGTAGCTCCGGAGGGAAACGACCACTTCTTATCTAGATCAGACCACTTAGCATCTGTCGGTGCTAGCCAATCCTGGGAGCGGTCCATAAGAGCGCCTGGCAGAGAAAGGTCGGAATAGGTACGACGGAAAATGATGGCATTGTATCCTGGCACATCCACATATTGCAGAGCGGCCATTAAAAGAGCATCGCTCTTGCCGCCTCCGGCAGCCCCGCCGTAGAACGCTTCTTTGCAGTCCAAGCAAAGGAACGCAGCCTGCTTAGGGTGTGGATAGTGGTCCGCTGGAATGTACTTTGTGAGACGCGGAGTCAGATTCCTTCTAAGTACCTCTAATTCAGCTGGTGTGAGATCCATAAGTCGCCGTTCTAGGATGAGTGAATCATAGGTCGCCTGCGCTGGCGCCCTTGAATATAGAAAATATCGTTATAGGGTTTTGCTCTCTTGGCTGCCTTACGGCACTCTGCACAGCAATATTTATGGTTTACGTTCCGGGGCTGGAAGAGTCCATGACAGTATACGCAATCTTTAACCATCATCATCTTATCCTGTCTCGGCGTACCTCTAAAGCTAATTTGACATGTTTCCTTGTAACTTTGTCCAGAAACCACGATCGATTTGCCAGATGACGAATGTACTTATTGAAATATGATTGTACATCCGGGTCAGGCTCTCCCCCGGCTATGGCATATTCGTTTAACAGGGCCTTGACAGCTGCGAGAGACGTAGGGCATAGCCAGTAGGTTTCCCCGCGTTGTACGAAAAAGTTTCGAGTTGTGTAGTACATGGGAGAGTGCTTACGTACGCAGACGCACGGATGCACTCCCTTTCGCGGCGGGGTGTCCTGGTTTTCAGCCGGAGTAGGGGGAACAGCGATACCGGTATCAGGGTGGCGGCGCAGCCCGTTAACCATTTCGAACATCCAACCTCCGTTGACATCACGTCATGACTTGGGTTAATATCAGTCTCTTAGATTTTTGGCAGGGAAGCGAGGACTTTATGTGAGAACGTGTTACGTAGTCATGGTCACTCCCGCTCAAGAGAACGCGGGGTCATACGAAGTAAGTTGCGAAATAGCTGGTATACCTGATGACATCAGCTTCATGTCCTGGTATGAATGCGAGGATTTCGACCAGGCATCGGGGTACTTCGATGAGATCGTGCGCCTGCTAGGGCCTGTGGTACGGGAAGACGCGGAATGGCTGGATGACTTCAACAGATGCCTGAGCGTAGGCTATCCGGCTAAGGTCACCCTCTATAAGTTCTCTGCCAAACGTAAAGACATGTATAAGATGGCCAACACAGTGATTATGGTTGGCGGCGGGATTGCAAAGTAGTATCATGGGAGATAACAACCCACTTCGATCACCAGGGCGGCGACAATGACCAACACAACTAAGGGATCTGTCAAGCCCTACGCACTACACACCACTCCCACAATAGCGGAATCGACTTCCACAAGCGAGCTTCTAGATTCAGCGGTCTACCCTGAAAGTCGCGCATGGTTCATTCAGCATCTAGGTATTGATGTAGAACTGGTGAGAAACGATCCCGCGTTCTGGCTTGGTATGAGCGTAGGGTCTCACTTAGAGAAGATGAGAGCTGATACCGGGACTGCCGTTTGACAGCGTCACAGCGACTGTGGTACTCTCGTTTCCAGAGCCTAGAGGTGCATGTCCTGGCTTTCTCTCTCGCTTCGGCTGGGACATGGCGTGACACCCCGCTCCGAAATACCCCACACGCGGCCTTCTCTGTGTGTGGGGTATTTTGTGCAGTAAATCAGATAGACTTGTGTAAAATCAGTTTTAAACGAGAGAGTTAGCATGCTGCGATCTTATTGGTGGAAAGACAAGCCAAATTTCGGTGATCTACTCACCCCGTACCTATTAAGACACTATGTTGAGCTTGAGACAGAGTGGGCGCCTGTTAATCAGGCGGACCTGATTTCCACAGGATCTATCCTCGGGCATGCCTCATCATGGTGGAGTGGCCACATCTTAGGATCAGGGAAGCTGTTCGCTCACGACGAGGTGCCTAAGGACGCGAAAGTATGGGCTCTGCGCGGTCCTATCACAGCCAAGGGTATACGTGGAGACTTCGCCCTAGGGGACCCTGGTCTACTGGCCGATGAGTTGGTGCCTCCGCAAACCAAGAAACATACTCTGGGCATTCTGCCTCACTGGTCTGATCAAGACTTGACTCAGCGTACTGAGTGGGATCAGTACAACCCTGTGAAGATCTATCCGCATTGGGATCCTTTGAAAGTTATCGCAGCCATCGGATCCTGCCACAAGATCATCACGTCGTCTCTCCATGGCCTGATCCTAGCCGATGCCTTCGGCATCCCTCGCCGGTTCGAGTGGGCTTCCCGGCTTGACAAGGAAGGCGGGGATCTCAAGCACAGAGATTATCACGCATCCATTGGACATAAGTTTGAAGTTGGTGTAACGTCCAAACCGAGTAGGTTCCGGGTTAACGACCGGAGAGACGAACTGATAGATGCGTTCGAAGCGTTCGCGTCCGAAGCAAGGAGTTACTAGATGGGCAACCCGTTCGATAAGGGTCGCGGTATATCAGTCATCGTACCGTTCCGGTCAGATGGGACGGAACGACAGGAGATCTGGGACTGGCTACAAAGGTTCTATGAGTGGCGACTACCAGAGGCTCAGTTCCTGGTCGGGACAGACGACGGGACACCGTTCTCCAAGACTATGGCAGTGAACGAAGCTGCCAGACGAGCGTCAGGGGACATCTACGTCATCCTTGACGCTGACTGTTGGATCAACCCAGAGGTTATCACAGAAGCAGCGCACCGCATCCGGGTGGCGCGGGCTCGCCACAAGCGCCGTTGGTACATCCCCTATCGCCACCTATACCGTTTAACCAAGTGCGCATCCGAGCGCATCCTGGATGAGAACCCGTTCTGGATTCACCCGCCGAATGGGTGGGCCGAGGAACTGTTCTTTGAGAATCAGGACATTGAGAACTGCGATGAGTCCGGAATCGGGCATAACTTCGGTGCTCTGATCCAGATCATGCCAGCTGAAGCGTTCTGGGAGGTCGGGGGGATGGAACCCCGATGCCGTGGTTGGGGCGTTGACGACGTGGCATTTGTCATGGCGTTGGACACGCTCTATACTCGCCACCGTACCTTGGATCGGAACGTCTTCACGTTCTACCACAAGCCCAAAGGGCGCCGTCACCACAGGTTGTGGGATGGCCAGACAGACGAGGATCCGAACGGTCGTCTAGGCGAGCGGTACAGCCGAGCGTGGGGCGATCCGCTCAAGATGCGTGCTCTCGTTGACGAGGGCCTAAAGATCATACGGGAGATTGAAGATCTATGAGCATTTCAAATGTCGTTCCTCAGCAAGCTGTCAAGGTTGCTCAGGTTACGGGACCCAACACCGCAAAGTGGAAGTTGGGAGGAGGTGACCTCGGGTGCATGTGGGCGAGCCGCAATGGCCAGATATTCCATGTGTTCGGGGACAACTTCCAGACCGTCCAGGAACCGTCTCCGTTCTCCGGTCCGGTGGGCACAGACTATCGGCCCAACTGCCTCGGGCGTTCTACGTACGTAGATTTCCGGGGCGGAGTTACGTTCACCGGGTTCAACGTGGATTCCAACTCCGATCGTACGGCAATCCTGCCGATTCAGAGTGGGGTCGAGGATGGTGTGGTACCGACCGGCGGTATCTGGATGCCGACGTACCCCCCTAATCCATCGTGGGCCCCTAACGGCCTGGACGTGCTGTCTTATGTGTCGTTTGCTCTGCATCACACAGACCAGAACGTGACGCGACTCGGGGGCACTGCCTATTCTATCGACGGAGGCAAGACCTGGTTCAGGTCTAACGCGTCATGGGATAACAATGCTCAGTACTCTGACAAGTTCCAGCAATCCACGTTCGGGCGTGTGCCGGGGGATCCATACATCTACCGGTTCATGACTGAATCAGCGAGGTCTGGGAACGTGCATCTGGCACGTACGCAAGACCCGATCACGAAATCAACTTATCAATACTGGACCGGTAGCACATGGTCAACCAACCCGGCAGATGTAGGGGTGCTGGTCCAAGGGCCAGTGGGCGAAATGTCGGTTCGCTACGATGATCTGCTCAATGTCTGGATGATGCTTTATCACGATGACCCGGGGCAGAACACTGTATTCCGGTGGGCTAAGACTCCCACGGGGCCCTGGTCTAACAAGATGACTATCTGGCCGGACAGCGCGGAACAGCCGGATGGCGTTTACGCCCCGATGATTCACCCGCTGTCCTCTGGCACTTCCCTGTGGTTCTGCGGGTCAGACTGGAATACCTATCAGACATACCTGTACTACGCTAACCTGAACGTCACGTAATGGGCGACAAGTTTGAAGCTGCGTTCCATGGCGGCGAGTATGACCACCTGGTCAGGCAGCTTGCTAAGTCCATAGAACGCGATAAGCGGCGTAGCAGGATGCGCATAGCAGCTCGAAACCTGCTGACGACAACGATAATCACTGTGTGGTTCACTGTTTGTTTAGGCTTTCTAAGTTGGTGGGGATACATCCCCGCGATACTTGCAACAGCGGGGTACTTTACAGCAAGGGACCTGATGTAATAGGTGCTTCAGGATCTTCTTTTAGCGGCGCTCTAGCTCTCTGAGCTGGGGCGCCGCTGCTTTGCGTGCATCTATGTCCTGAAAATGGTTACCGACCGGTTGACAGCCATAGTAGCTGTGCGTACGTTGGTTGTAACAGAGAGGCACCGACACTCTCTACTGAACATCGGAGACAAAATGAACTCACACAGAAGATGGCAGCGAAGACCTGATGCTCGTTCCGGAAGTGGACGATCTGGACGAGGTAGCAGAGTCGGCAGCTCGCAAAGTACTGCGAATCACAATGGAGTTTGAAGTAGGCGACAAAAAGACGCACTCGACGCGTCTTAAGGAAGCTTACCTAGCCGCTGTGACCGCCGCAGACGACGCGGTTCGCGCGATTCTGTTAAAGGACAGCGTACGAGGCTTGAAAACTCAAGTGGTGTACGGGTATCGCCACTTGGAAGGGAATGAGATCGCGTGGGGCCGGGTGATGAACAACAACCATGAGCAGTAACCTCAACCACCTCATACGAAACGGTGATATAAGAAGAGTGGATGCCCCAGATCCCTAGACGGCCGAGGATCTGGGGCTAACTCTTGACAGATCGAGGTCTGTGTGCAAGACTAGGGCTATCGCGTTGGAGAGAGGAGGCGATGTAATGGTGGAGATCATCGTTCTTGCACTGGTATTTTACGTAGTGTACCGTTTGGCAAAGAAGAAGAAGCGGTGAGAAAGCTGATGGCGCGTGTGGCGCAACGCAAGTATCTGACACGCCACATCGTAGAGCAGGCGGAACGGTACGGTTACCGTTGTCCGGCGACACAGCAACAGTTGAATGCGTTTCGCAGTGTGCTGATCAAAGTACATGCCCCAGATCCGTACTTTACGGTTGTGGACGGGTACGCGTACGATTGTGCCGCAGAGGATGGCACGATGAGAGCCATCCTCCGAGAGACGCCGTTCCGTGTCGAGGTAGTCGATGGACGGACCCTCTGACTTGACACTGCGTGGGGCGTAGGTTATGATCCCCTCAGAAGTGAGATCCTTGACAAAAGAAACCTAGGAAGGGCCAGCCGATAGTCGGCGGCGGCGCCTGTCTTGAAAACAGGTAGGGTTAAGACCCGTAGGAGTTCGACCCTCCTCCCTTCCGCCATGGATAGGCTAGTTCAAGGCTAGACAGTGACGGGGTTGCAACCCCTAGGAACAGTGGGGGTCTTGGATGAAGAAAACCCGGAGCGGGCACGCCGTACCCACAGCGTTAGCGAAATAGCCCCCGCGCCTATCCAGTAGTACACCCGTTTAGCGGCGGGTTAGGTAGGTTCCCGGGTGGGATTTAGCTACCAGGAAGCGCACCCGATGCATGCAAGCGTGTGATACTGGATAGCACTACCGCATTGAGATATAGCTCAGTCGGCAGAGCGGGAGATTGTTAATCTCTAGGTCGCAGGTTCGATCCCTGCTATCTCAGCGGCGCGGACTGACTCCTCGCGTCCAATCTGATTGGAGTCAGCAGATTGACGGTATGACCCACTATGCGCGGTCTACCGGATGGACCCCTCCGGGGGTTCTATGGCCTTTGGTGTAATTGGTAGCACAAGGGATTTTGGTTCCCTCAGTCTAGGTTCGAGTCCTGGTAGGCCAGCGCTACAGATGGTAGCAACTTTGAGTATCTATGTTGTCGTTCTGAGGAGTGACCATGTAAGACACTTGAGTAAGCTATGGATACAACTGAATACCGCTCATCAGACGGTATATTCTGATCACAAGATGAGGTATGAGGCTACTAGCATTGGTCTCATACCGCCTGGATATGGCCAAGCTTGGTAAGGCGCCGCGTTTGGGACGCGGAGAGCGCAAGTTCGAATCTTGCTATCCAGACAATGCGTTAGAGCGGGGATAGGATGTGGTCAAAGAACCGCGCGGTGATGCAGATGCAAGAGTCGGTCATCGGACGCAGGAGAGCCCGGGTTTACCACAGGTAAGGGCTTTCATAGTGAGTGCCACCCAACCAACGCGCGGGACTAGGGGGCTGCCTGGATTACAAGACAGGCCACTCACACTTATTGCAGACAGAAAACCGATGTCGAGGCGAGCGGAGCTGTTTGACTGGGAAGTGCCGATGCAGGCGAACCAGGAGGCTGGGAAGCGTTGACCCTTATTCGGAAATGGCTGTCACACCTTATAAAGTAGTGGTGCTACCCAGGTAACCCTACGGGTACAGGCTGGTATGGGCGCGCGGTCGTGCGGAAGTCAGCCCATCACACAAAAGACCGATGCTCATTCCCCTAGCCAAGGGCATCAGAGACGGAATTTGGCATCCGTGCATCGGTCGTAAGGACGCTTAGCTCAGTCTGGCAGAGCATCGCCGTTACATGGCGAGTGTCACAGGTTCAAATCCTGTAGCGTTCACAAGGAGCACGGCCTACCGTGTTTAGTCTCAGTAGGTTGAGACCAGGGCTTTTATAGAGGAAGTGATTCGGGATTATTGCCCGGTCCGCCCTGGGTCGGTGAAGCTAGGGGTAGCTGCCTAGTGTACCTGCCGACCTTCCGATTGCCACATTAGCTCAGGGGTAGAGCATCCGCCTTGTAAGCGGACGGTCGAGGGTTCAAATCCTTCATGTGGCTCTAGTTCCGGTGACCTGTCCCCTCTGAACGATCTCAGGGGTCGGAAGGTAGCAGATCGTGCCGGGACTCGCAGTTGGCAGCGTACTGTGTGAAGCTGAACGCTGTAGTACGGTCGAGTCTCAGGTAAGATCGGGTCTAACGGCTGACAACTTGCGTAGGTACCGAAAGGGCTTGACGAGGTTGACTCAGCGCGGGTTTCACAGCAGAGTGAGATTGGTCCCGCCCGGCGCCGCACTAAACTACTACCACAGGAGTCGAAGATTGGGAACTAACTTCTACGTAGAGAAGACCTCGGATAGTTGTTGCGAGCATTGTACTGCTACAGAGCGCGTCCACATAGGGAAGTCCTCTATGGGATGGAAGTTCTCTTTTAAAGCTGACCCAGAGTGGGGCCGGGAGCATGCTCTCGTCAACTGGATGGAGTTGGTATATGGTGGTAAGATCGTTGACGAGTACGGCGCGGAATGGTCTATGCTTTCTCTTCTGAAAAAGATCATGCTGAAGCAGAATGGCATGTCCCATCTAGTGAACCACGGTCCTAGCATAACTGGCCCATACTTCGATCCTGTAAAGTACGGTAATTTCGACTGTGGCGGATTCGATTTCTGCGACCAAGAGTTCAGCTAGCCATCTTGCGCTAACGGCAAAGCGGCTGATCTCAAAAGTCAGTGAATAAGAGTTCGAATCTCTTAGGTGGCATCGCTGCGATGCGCTAACGGCAAAGCGAGTGGATTTAAACTCCGCTGAATGAGGGTTCGAATCCCTCTCGCAGCACCAAGGTTCTAGGTAGGGTACGCTGATAGCTCAAGCCGGTTAAGGCTATCAGTGTGGGCCTGGTAAAGCCCTACCGCGCGGCCCTATAGCCCAATTTTGGCAGAGGCGTCGGATTTAGGTTCCGAAGGTTGTCAGTTCGAGTCTGACTAGGGCTACATGAAGGATGAAGACGGATACAATCACGTGTGGGTACCCTGCGAAGAGGGGTGCCCACCCGATTTATATTGTGTAAGATGCTCTTGTGGGGACTACTCATGCGAGTACGCATGCGAGTGGCAAGAGGAGAACAACAATGTATCGATGGACGACTAACGTAGACACCCCCATCCCTGAGGATGGGATTTTAAGCTCAGCGACAATCAAGGCCTTGCAGTACGGTCTAGGAGTACCCGACACAGGGCTCTTAGATGTTGGCACTGTCAAGGCCTTGCAATTTTATACTATGGGAGTCGTGCCTTCTCCAGCTGGCATCGTAGGGCCCGTGACGACAAAAGCTCTGGAGAGCAAGCTAGGCGCCCCCGTAACTGGACAGGTACCGTGGCTACATGCGACGGTCCTGGCACTTCAGCACGCGCTGAATCAGGGGCAGTGGGGCCTAGGCGTGCCGCCGCCTTCGAGCGGATGGATATCCTCGTCAGGCCTGAACAACAAAACAGGTCTGTCCTTTGCACGCTACGTATCCGGGGGCACTATCACCTCTTGGTGTGCCGCAGCTTGCGCAGCGCGGGGTATCACAGACCCTACAGCGGTCAACTACTGGACTGTAGGATGCCACACAGCCATCGGACGCGAATCCGGCGGAAACCCGAACGCGTGCAATACCAATGACTCCAATAACGTCACGCCATCGGGCTACTCGATGGTGAATGACTACGGAGACGGGTATGGTAGCCCCTCGGGCAACCTCGGCGGGCGCCTGGTGAACTATCAGTGCAGCCGAGGCCTACTACAGACCATTCCGCAGACCTTTGCGTCGAATCACTGCCCTGGAACCTCGAACATGATCTATGACCCTGTGGCCAACATCGCCGCAGCCATGGGTTACGTTGTATCTCGCTATGGGGTGTCCCACGACGGGCACGACCTAGCGGCCAAGGTCCAACAGTTCGACCCGAACCGTTCTCCTAGGGGTTACTGATGGCTGACTGGATTGTTGTACTTGCTTGCGGGCACTGGTTCTCAGAAAGTACCTCGGATGGGCTGGATATCGATCCTAACCAGCGCCGCACGTGTGGACGCCCTGTGCACTTCCCGGGGCAGTACGAAGCAGTAACCCTACCCGCTGATCTCTTCGAGTGGCCGGATGGCGACACCTACGATATCGGCCGAGTGGACGCAGAACCACTAGCTGACGACGAGGCGTTCGAGGGGAAGCCGAAGATGCCCGGAGTAGATGACTGATGTGGATAGCGCACCTGCTCGGCATAGACAACGTATCAGGATACTGGTACGGATTTTGGTCTGGCTTTGCCGGGTGCCTTCCCATGTTCGGGGCCTGGTATACCCTGGCCCGCAAACACAACTGCCATGCGAGAGGATGTATGCGCGTGGGGAGGCATGCTGTGGAAGGCACTACATACGTAGTGTGCAGGAAACACCACCCGGACGATCACAAGACAGCTGAAGAAATTGGTCAAGCTTACAGAGAGGCTAACCAGTGAGTGTTCCCGTAAACTGGGTCAAGATCACCGAGGTTGGAGAGTGGGACTACAGTTGGTCTATCTCAAGGGTGTATCAAGACACTACTTCAGGGTTCTTCTTTGTCCTGCACGACTCAGGATGCTCTTGTAGCGTCTTCGAAGAAGACGATGCCGAGCAGTCGGGGCCCTTTACCGGAGCGGTGGAGGTCATTCAAGGCATGACATCACATTACGGTTTGTCTGTAGACGAGGTAGTCTCAGTGCTAACCGCTGTAGACAAGGCTGCACAGGAGTACAAATGGCGCTAAGTGAACACCCCGGTTTCAGCGAACGAGTATTCGTGCTCGCAGGTTCATACTCTGAGTATGTGTACTATAAGGCTAATCGGGCCGTCCCCCACAACTCAATCCACATCACCCATTGGTCGAAGCTGATGGGGATTGAACGGGGGACTGCGGACCTGGTTAAGGTGGGAACGTGGGACGAGCGCCCATACCGGGACATTGTGGAAATTCTAGATATCTGCCGGTCTAGGCAGATGAGGGAAGTTCCTCCTTTGAGGGAAGTCACTGCGTGGCATTGACAGATGCTGCCAGGTCAGCTAGGCTCTAGCCATACAGAAGATATACGGCAGCCGGACAGGTACCGCGTAGAGGTGCTGGGAAGTGAAGCCTGTCCACCCCTTAATCGGAGGAGAGACGATGGGGCAGACCTACACCGTGTGGTTTCGCAATGGCCTGGGTAACGAGTGTGTATTCGTGTCCTCCGTGCCTGGTGAGAGGCTGGCGGACAACATCGTAATGGCACTCATGCAAGAGGATTTCGTGCGAGATGCTTGGTATGAGGAGGACTGATGACCGAGTGGCTTCACACAGTGGATGTATCAGAGTATTTTCACAATGCCTCCATGACCTTTCCGGAGAAGCGAGACGCGATTGTTGCGACTCTGGCCAACTCTAGCTGGCTTGTCGCAACGGATCATTTCAGCGACTTGTACGAGCTTATCGTCGAACTCAGTGAAACCACCCATCCGACAGATTTTGACATGGTGTGGGACTCTGTATACGATCTGGCAGATTTCGAAAGAACATGGATCAACACTCGATGAAGATCAAAAAGAAAGTTCGCGAGCGCAAACCCATCGTCTCTTACACCCTCGCCCTGTCTCGGTATGAGGCGGAAGTACTTCACAACTTGCTAGAGGCGCACGTGGATTGCGAAAAGGCCCCGACACTTGAAAGCATGCGCGTCAACCTAAAGGACGCGCTGACTGAGAACACCAGCGAAAATCAGGTGTTCCCTCAACTCATCAGATTGATGAGCGACAATGGGCGGTATGCCCTCGTTCGCGAACCGAAGTTCCACAAAAAAGGAGAGTTTAACTACGATGGCTGATGATCTCAAGGCGTATGTTATGAACGATGCTCTTTGGACTGATCAAATGCTGAAAAGCGTCTATGGTAGGCGCTCCGCTAAGCTTGACGTAGACGCTGTGGTGACCCTAGACATTGCTGTGTCTAAGTTCGGCCCTGTCACAGTCGCTCAGCTGACTTCTCCGCCGCCGCACAACAACGTGTACCGAGGATGGGCCAAGAAATCCAAGGAAGACAAGAACAACCCTTCGGCTGGCACCTCTCTAGCGGTAGCCAGAGCCCTGCAACACTACGTGAACGCTCTAGAATCCGAAGCGAACCGGCTGACCAATGAGCAACCGTCAGACTGAAAGCGTTGAGTATTTGGTGGAACGCGTAAAGAAGGCGCTCCACCTACTCGGTGACACGGACATCATGTATGAGGACAATGATGCCCATATCAGGGTGTACCACCGGCTAGGACATGCGAATGTGTACTCTATCAGGAGGAACGGCCGTCCCACATGGGCCATAGATCTTTACTCGGGAACCGATTACGTGCCTTTTCACACCGAATACGTAGAAAAGTCCCGCTAGAGAGACAAAAGCCTGACTACAGCCTGATAGAACGGCTGGAACACGAATTAGGGTACGATGACTGTGAGTTTTCGGACGCGCCATGTGCTAAAACCCTGCAAAAACCTCCTCCACACCTCCGCGAAATGCTCCCGGGCGGGTATTGGGTTCACTTATCGCAGTGTTGGTGTCAGGAGACGGTGCAAATAGACGTCACAACCCTGTCAGACAGGTTTAGACGAGTAATTGAACATCGTTTTGACCCTGAGTACTACAAAAACCTACCAACTGAATGGGTTCCCTGATGTCAAAAACCGGTAAGAAGCTCGGAAAGCTGGCCCCTCACGTACCTTCGGGGCTTAAAACACTTACACACTACCTTACGGCACCGCTTCCTGCCCCTCCTTCGTGGATGCATTATGGCGGATTGGTCGCAAACTACCCATATTACGGGAACGACCGCTACGGGGACTGTGTAACGGCGGCAATCGGCCATCAAGAGCAGTTGTACGCCGCTCTGACCAAGGCCCTCGCGTCAGGTTGGGTCCCTGGCACGTTTTACGGTCCCAAGTACAGCATCACCTCGCCCACAAACACTCAAGTAGTGGCCGAGTACCTGAAATTGACCGGGGGCGCGGATTCAGGACTCGTCATCAGTGACACTATGTGGGTGTGGCAGCGTACAGGGCTCTGGGGAGACAAAATCAGTGCCTTCACTCACGTTAATTGGAAAAACCACACCCTCGTCAAGCAAGCCGTAGCCTTCTATGGCAGCGCACACATGGGTTTGCAGCTTCCCGCCAACGCCGAGACTCAATTCGACGCTAACCAGCCTTGGACTCTGGTGCCCGGATGGCAGAGTATCAAGAACTGGGGCGGGCATGCCGTACCGGTAGTCAGTTATGATGCCAATTGGCTGTACGTGGTCACCTGGGGGCGCATCCAGCGCATGTCCTGGGATTACATGGACGCCTACGCGGATGAGATGTGGGTAGTCATTGACGATAAGGTCTCGGCCCTAGGAGGGTTGGACAACATCAATATCTCACAGCTTCAAGCGGATTTGGTGACAGTATGAGCATATCAGGTATCGTAGCCCTCAGTATTCTGGCTGCTATCGCAGTGCCCGTGTTGATCGCACTGCTATGGCCACAAAAGCGCCAGGACGCAGAACCGCATCGCGATTGGTAATACCTCATGCCCAACCTGCAAGCTTTTCAGCCCACTGAGACACACCACAAGGGCGACAAGTTCAAGGACGCTCTTGGCTGGCGGTACGAGATCGTAGGAGTGTCCACATGGCTAGGTGGTCGCCTCTGGTACCCGGTCAAGGTCTGGACAAAAGCGGGGGACGTATGGCAGGCTCTATCTGACTGGCACCTCGATCAATTGGAACCCCTCTGATGCAGCACCTCCCGCATGCCATCATCTACGACATGGACGGTACCCTCGTAGACGTGTCGGGCATCCGCCACTACGTTCTACAGCGCGAGAGGAATTTCGACGCCTTTCACACCGAGAGTGTAGACTGCCCTCCTAACCGCTGGGTGGTGGCTTCTGCGCGGGACAACCACATGAAGGGTTACAAGATCCTGATTGTGACGGCTCGCTCCGCCAAATACCGTCACCACACGGCGTGGTGGCTCGCCCTCAACGGCGTGCCCTCTGATGCGCTATACATGCGAGCCAACGGGGACAACCGACCGGACGCGTACGTGAAGGAAGACATCCTGAAGAAAATCAGGTCTCAGTACAACGTGCGGGAAGCCTATGATGACAACCCTGTCATCATTTCGGTATGGTTGAGAGAGGGCATTCCCGTCATCGGGGTGCCTGGATGGAAGTATGGGCAGTGATAAAGAAAGGATGCCCTCATGACTATACCCACCCTCCTCATCATTGTTGTTATCATCGCTATCGTTCTTCTCCTGGTCCGGTGATCAATACATGCAGCGCTACCGGATATACTCGGCAAAGACCGGGTGGCCCGGTGAAGAGAAAAGACAGTGGTTCGTGTTGCGGACCCATGAAGGACCCTGCTATCACCCGTACTGTAAAAGGCTGATGTTTACAGTATCAGCCTGGCGCAAAGCCATGGACATAGCAGACGTCATGATCCGTCGAGACGTGTTGGAGAACATGTAGCATGAGTGCCAACCGCTACCATATCTACTCGGCCACAGAGAACTGGCCTAGCCATCGAGGGCGCCAATTCTGGTGTGTGGCACGCGAGCGCGCCGAAACCGAGTTCGCTACAGAGCACTTGCTACTGCTGACCGTACACACGTGGGAGCTTGCCATGAAGGCAGCCAACATCCTGATCAAGGCCGACATAACGGAGAGGCGAGTATGAGCATCCAATACGGCACTTACAAGCGCGAAGGCGTGTTCGTGTTCCTCGGCCCTTTCCGCGACACGGCAGAGGATGCCATAGCATTCTGCTGTGAGGAGAACCTCCGCCTCGGTCATGAGGCGTGGGACATCTACACCGTGGACGCTCCGTTCACCCCCAACACGGGTCAGTGGATCCATTCTCCGGCCCCGGTGGACTTCATCAGGCGCACTCCTAAGGGTTGGTCGGTACTGCCCGGTTCCGATGAGGCAGAGGACTGTCTAGACGATTGTGCACCGTGACATGACTGATACTGCTGTAGAGACAACCTCGGTCACCCTCCTGGATGAAATACTCGACAAAGAGTTCACGTGTGAGGCTCAGACCTATCTATGCAACCGTCCAGCCGAGTGGATGAGTACGACCATTGACTGCGGGTGCGAGTCAGCCCTGTGCGATCCTTGCAAGCAGAAGGAAGAGCGCGAAGAGGCTAGCAACTCGTATTCTTATGGCATATGCGTTGCCTGTTATAGCAGGTGCCGCAACAGGTACCTGCACAGGAGAATCTGATGGAACTGATCCTGCACCACACCTTCATCACCGCTGACGGGCGTACGGATGTGGCCATAGCCGAGAGAGCCAAACTCGCGGCCCTCCTGCGCACCCATCGCGGTGAGTGGGCTATCATCCGCTACTGGAGCACGCGGCGCAAGGCTCAGCAATCGGCTGCCTCGATCAACCGCAATTGCTCAGCCTCGTTCCCTGCGATCGACTTCGAAGGCGACTACCGCCTCGTCAACGACCAGTGGGCCGTCCTGGTGCGCTACCTGGGGGATGGAGAATGAATCAATTCGCTGTCGGAGATATCATCGCAGTGCCCAAGGGTGCTCACAAGGACCTCGGAGAATGCCTTAAGCACGAGAGTGCCTACATAGGTGTGCTTACCAGGTTCACTGATCATGGAAAGTGCGCTTATGTGCACCCTCTTGACGGATACATAGAGTACAACTCCGTGCGGCTCGCTGACGTCACCAAGGCCAAGCGTGGTCGCGGTCCGGGTTGGTACCGCCGCAAGGGTTCTTATACAGCTGGCGAGCCGTGGTGTATAGACCCGGGTAGGGATTGGGAAAAAATGTCCGTGCATCTCGAAAATGCTAGGTGGGAAGACTAATGACTGAGACCTGCGTCATCTGCAAGCGCAAAGACGACCGCTCGAACGGATTCGCCCTGACACGCTGTTGCTGTGAGGAGGATTGGATCTGCGGCAAGTGCTGCCGAAACGAAACCCTCGACACCTACCTCAAGACAGTAGACTACTACACTACTCCGGAAGTGGAATACCAGTGACCTACCGGGTAAGTTACGAGATCCACAAGCGCTCGCGGGGGTGGGTCTATCAGGTGCACAACTTCGACGAGTACGGCCTGGGATGGGTTCCTGCCGGTAGCCCGCACCAGATACGTTCAAAAGCCGAAGCGCTGGTGGCGCTCGGGATGTTCTTGGAAAGAACAAATCAGGTCGGCGTCGGTCCCATCCGCCGTGTGCACGTCGAGAGGCAGGTGGACGATGCCTAGAATCCTGGGGCCCGGTGCTTCCGGTCGCTGTCTGGAGTGCGACTCCAAGGGTCATCACGCGTGGTGGTGTAAGCGCCGCCCGGGAGGGGGTAAGAGCTGATGAGACTACCCGATGGATTCAACGACTGGGTTATCGCCCTGGTCGGCGTAGGCATTATCGTCATGTGGGTGGGCTACTTCGCAGGAGCTTGGGGAAACTAAGTATAGGGTGTTTTCGAGAAATTTTTTCGATAGGTGGCTGTCAAAAAAATTTTCGGGGACCGGCAAAAGTAACTCACGGAACTTCGACATCCACGCGCGAGACACCGACCGGTCATCAGTGCACTGATCTCAGTACCTTGCGCAGTACCTACGTAGTACCTTGTGGCACTCCGACCGGTCACTGATCGGTGTATCTAGTAGGTACTGAGACCGGTCACTGATCATCAGTGGCATGGTCCTGATCGACCTCCACTGATTCCACCTCGATAACCTCGGCGCTCGCAGTAGGCGAGGGGAGCGCTCCAGCCTTGGCGAGGATTGAGGCAATGGCCATAAGGTCATTGGCATCAGTATGCTTAGACACATGCACATCCCCTTTGATAGTAGTGTCTATAGTAGTCTTACTAGTAGGGTTGTAGTCATCAGGGTTGCGTGCTACTAGGTACGCCTGTGCTGCACGCCAGTCCCTGTCCGCATGACCCAACCATCCAGTAACCACCCTTAGTTCTACCACTGCCTGACTGTGGTCTACTACGAATGCGAAGACATTGTATGGTGCCTGTGGTTGTGGTGTGGGTACAGCGTACGTATCTACCTCATGCTCGTACTCTGCATCATCTACGTTATCAGCATACACAATAGCGCTTGGCCTTGTGCCTACATCCTCGCCTGTACCACGTTCGTACCATGTATTCCATGTATTGAGTGTGATGCCCAACGCACGACGTGCCGCTGTTGGAGACATCCCCTTTAACAAGAGATTCCCTACCGCTGCTACAGTACCTACGTCCAGGTGACCATGCCGCAATCCGTAATCCCACTGCTCGCGCGTAGCCATCCGTCGTACTTCGGTGACAGTCCACTTAGTCTTGGGTTTGCCAGTTTCCGTAAAAGCATGCTTTACCAGCTTGTCACGCTTGGAATCTACGCGTCCTGTGGGTTCTGTGCCAGTGATTTCTAGCATGCGTTCGCCAGCTTGCTGAGATACTACGCCAGGCGGCAGTGTCTCATTATCCTTATCAGCGTCAAACGCCATAGAAATTCCTCCGTAACATGTGCAACAATACAGCCAAGTCTACCAGAAAAAACATTAAGTTACCGACGAGTACCACTTGCGAAGATCTGGCCAGGTGGTAGATTAGTCGGTAGAGAAGGAGATGGGCAGCATGACCAGAAAGCAATCCGCAGAGTTCGACAGAATGAACCACGCGGTTATGGCCGCGCTCATGATGCGCGAAGACGCCGAAGCGAAGCATTCCGAAGTCTTGATGATCTTGGCGAGAGAGCAGGAAGCCAGGACGAATCGCATGCTGGAGGTTTGATCATGTATCCGACCGAAGAACTGAGCGCGAGGAACCGCTGGCAAGACGAGTACGACACTGCTACTCGTGATCACATGTGGGAAAGTGAGATGTCCTACGCTTTGCCCGAGGATGACGACGAAATGCTGGACCCGAACTTTGACGGAGCGGAGTGGTGAGCCATGCAGAACTACAAAGTCAGCGTCAAACACAACAAAGGCAAAGACGCTGTGCACGTGAGCGCGGTCAGCCGTGAATGGGCCGTCAGAACAGCGTTCGACGAGATGCACGACAGAGGTTACAAGATCAAAAACATCGGTGACGTCGAAATGTTCGACGAATCCACCGAATTGTGGGTGCTGATTCCCCACCACAAGACTATCAGTCAAGCTTTCGGCTGATTTCCCACAGTCCACTACGTCTACAGCGCCGCAGAGGCGCATCGAGGTCATCAAATGTCATTGCGCAGCGAGCAAAAAGAGCTCTGGGAAGGGCAAAAGCAGGTCAATCATGCCATTTTGGACTTGATCAACACCCTTGAAGAGCGTGTCAAGCTCTTGGAAGAGAAGTTGCAGGGTGCTGATGACCAGATCAGGGCACGAATTAAGGGCCCACAAGCTTAGACATGGGGCTGATACACCAGCTGGCAAGCTCTGAGACGAAATTCAGCATGTGGTGCGGTGTTGTTACCTGAGTTGTGGACATTCTCAGGGTTGTTCTGACGTACCACAGGGTGTATCCGATTGGGCTCAAGGCCCTGATGTCTAAGATTCCCCCGGTTGAGCTACCGTTTTAGGCGTGAACGGCAAGCTCCCGGGGGAATTTCCTGTGTTTGGTGTCTGTAAGCTATCGGGCGGCTAACACACACATCCCCAAAAGTACAAACTACCCCATTTTAAATACCTCGCTAGCTATTATCTTGATATCGAGGTACATCTAAGTATAGTACTGGCCTTATAAACCTCCAGGTCAGGACCGGTCCTAAACAAAAAAGCATGCTTTGACCTGCAACGTAGCATCCTGACGAAACCGGTCCAACGGTCAAATACGCCTCTGACCTGGTGTTTTAGGACTAAAGGACTGAATACGCGTTCTACCCCTCCTATAGAAGGGTATGTAAGAATGTAAGACACCATCAACCACTCTCTAACACTCTAATTCTTACATTCTTACATTACTTTCTTCTTCATATTAGTTTTAGAGTAGTACAGTCCTTGTTTCAGTATCTTGCAGGTCAGACCCTACGTTTGCTACCAAAGAACGTCTAGGACCTATAGGACTGAATCAGCCTGACCACCCCAACCCTATGTAAGACCGCACGGTTGACGGCCCTACATACCCCCCTGTATCATTCCTACATACCCTACATACTATGAAAGGACCCACACGATGACCCACACGCCCCCGTACCTCTTCGAGGTGGCGGCCAAAGCTCCCGGCGGGTACGTGCGCACCACGCTGCTGATTCAAGCTGATACGGCAGCTGACGCGCTCGTACGTGCGCTGGATGACCAATTCTTTGCCGAGCAGGTGGCCAAGGGCGCTAACCGCTCGCCGGGCAAGGTGGTATGCACGGTGACACTGCTGGACCGGACCGGGAAGCCGAGGTATGTATGAGCGCGTCACAGTATCAGCGTCAGCGCCGTGAGCAGGCCAAGGAGCGCGCACAGGGCTATCTGGGCGGGCAGTGCGCGGTATGCGGCAACCAAGACCGTGACGCCTTGCAGTTCGTGCACAAGGATCCTGATACGGCTGAGTTCAAGATCTCGCAGGGGTTGGCGCGCAAGTGGGATGTTTTGCGGGCTGAGCTGGACAAATGCGTGTTGCTGTGCAAGGTCTGCATCTCCCAAGGAGGGTACGCTCTCAAGCTGGCCAAGGATGCTAAGGCAGCTAAGGCGTCCAAGGACGTTTGGGCCGAGCAGTACACGCTAGCGGGGCAGGAATGGCACGCTGAACAGGCCGTGAGGGAGCATAACGAGCACATGGAGAAGTGGATCTCAGCTACCGGCTGCCTCTGTGACTTCTGCGAGGATGAGCGGCATGGAATCACACCGCCGCCCGCGTACAGGGCGCGCCTGGGACTGCTGAAAGACCGTGACCCGATCCACTGAGCAAAACATCGAGGAAATAAAGTTTTTGAGGAAACTCTAAGTATAGGGTTGACATGACGCCCCAAGGTGGTAACGTAGTACTTGAGAGAGAACGACAACAGGCAAGAGGCGAAGATCATGACCAGCACGCAGACCCAGAACACCCGCGAGACGTTCAAGGCCGTCGCTGACAAGTTCGGAGCTGAGAAGGCTAGGGAACTGTTTCAGACTCTCATGGCTGACCCGGTGAAGCTGGCCGACGCGTACAACCACTACATCTTCTCTGACCTGCGTCAGCGCTGGAGTGACGTCTACGCCCTGGGTGAGACTGTCAACCGGCGCGCGGGTGGCACTGAGGGCGGTTGGGTCTCTCGCACCACGCAGATGCGGGTAGGCGAGACCTGGTTCGAGGCGAGCGAGTACAGCTCAGAGGTCAAGACCGTGCGTATACTGCGCCAGTACCATGAGGCCGAAGGCGACTACGACGAGGGTTTTTGGGTCACCGTTTGGGATGAGGAGACGCAATCGTGAACGTGACGGCGCATCCGACCATCCCCGGCCTGTATAACGCGTGGGAGAAAGATCGATTCTTCTCCACCATCAAGGCCCTGAACATGCCTGAGGGTCGCGTATGGAGAACCCACGCGTTTTGGTACGAATGGGAAGCAACGGACTATCTGGGGGATTTCCCCACTAAGGCAGAAGCCATCCAGGCAGTACAGAAGTGGAGTGAGAAGCGATGAGAGCGCACATTATCTACACCCCGGAAGACCACTACGTAACGTTCGTCTGGGGCGGAGGGTACATAGACGTCTACACCAACTTCGGTGTCGTCGAGGGCGAGATCGTAGGCGACTGCGTGGACTGTATCAACGTCTACGATTACAACAGCGGCGGGGATGAGCGCGGGAGTTCGCTGGACGGCCCGCATGCGAACGACACGCTGAGGGAGTTCGAGCACATATGCGACGAGTGGCTGAGGGATCGGCAGGCCGAGGAAGACGAACAGGACACTGACGATTACGACGATTACGTAGCGTGCGTGTGATGAACAAAGACCTGGATGGTCTGGCTGTATGTCGCTACTGCGGCCAGATCATCCACAAGCCAGCCATGGGGCCGTGGGATTGCGAGAACCCTGACGGCAGCCGCTTCTACAGTGAATGGGTGAACCACTTCGGTTTCCCCTGGTGTCCCAAGACCGGAGAACAGCAGGCTCACGAACCCAAGGAAGACGACTGATGACTGAGTACCGCGTATGGTGTGAGAACGGTGACCTGATAGACGTCTGTGATGACGTGGACGAGGCGTTGTTCACCGTTGACTACTGGCGCAATACCTGTCCGTGTGACGGTGACCAAGACTGTGGAGTGATATACGCACACGGCATCTACATGCAGATTGTTGAGGATGGGCAGGAGGTGTACTTATGACCGATGTCAATCTCAGGAATTCGCATCAGGCAAAGCTCGTTTGGGGCTCTCAGGGATGGACCGTCAAGTGTGAGGTCTGCGGACAGCTTACGGATTGGTGGGCTCGTCCGGAGCTGGCTACGCAGAAGATCAAGGACCACAAGGTTAAGGGCTAAAACTGTGACAGCCTACGATACGTATCTCATGATGATGCTGACTGACGAGCTGAAAACCGCTCATCAGAGTATCAAGGAGCTGACGGACGAGTTGGGGAGGGTCAAGGACGAGCTTGAGGAGGAAAAGAAGCTGCATGAGTTCGACCGTGAGACTATCCGGGTGATGCAGAGAACGTGGAAAGCCCCTGATTTTCGCGGTCCTGACGATGGTGAATACAATGAGAGGTATCGCAAGTACCTTCTCAAGGTGTTTAAGTTGGAAGACTGATGAAGCTTGCTGATGCTTACGTGAGTCAGCAAGTTACCGTAAAGGGTGAGCTGAAGATACCTTACACCATCGAGATGTTCAATGGCAGTTTGGTGAGGATTCAGCCCGCTAACACTCGGGCGAACTACTCACGCTGGATTCACGTTACGATGTTGGAGTCGGTAGATGAGTACTGATCTCTATAAGCATATTGACGCATTCCTCCGGCAAGAATACGTGAAGAATATGCAACTTGAGAACGAGGTAACGCGCATGAGCAACTACCAGAAGTGCCCGCACTGCAACACTGATCTGAGTTACACCTACGACGGTAACACTTACTATCGCACCATGTCGGTTGAGGTGCGCGGCGTGTACGATGGTGGGCTGTTCTATCAGTGCCCTGACTGCGCTGGTCGCTGGCATCGTTGGATAGGTGATGACGTGTTCAGTAAGCGTATGAGGGCCAAGGCTGAAATGCTCTGGCACGAGTGGGACAGTCGGAATGAGGAGCTGTAATGAAACTCACCTCTAGGGAATCCAGAGAGGCCGCGTGGGAAAACATCCAGCGCATGCATGAGTCTGGTGTGCACACGCTGTGCCTGTTCCCATCACGTAAGACAGGGGGTGCGGTAGGGGTGCGTCCCGGGTACTATGACGGTGGACACTCGGGATGGTGCATAAAGGCGGGCACAGTGGATGCCTATCACTCACACGACTTTGATGGTGCCCTTTGGGCCAGTTGCGGATGCAGGGAGTATGGATCATGACGGATCAGACGGTCTTCAAAAAGAACGACGTAGTTTGGTATCACGGTAGCCTGACGGAACGGCATGGGCTGTACCGTGTCGCAGAAGACGGTAAAGAGTCGGCATACGATGCCCGTACTCGGTACACCCTCAATCAGGTTGTCCCTCCTGGCATAGATGATTTTGTCAAGGGAGGATGGCGAGGTGAGGGCAAGTTGACCGGAGTTGACCCGGCGGGCATGACGATGTTTCGGGATGTTGATCTAGACGCCCCATTCGTGCCTGGGTATTATCAGAACATTCACAACGGCGGAATTCTGAAGGTGACCCGTCATGGTTCCCTGTTGGTTCCTAGGAACTGGAGGCGGGTCAACGTCACTCCAGTGGAGGACTGATGCCTCGGGCTAGCATCTACCCTACCGGTCCGTATGAAGAGATGTTTTTCGTACAGGACAAGGAAGGGTTCTACCACATCTCAGACAAGACGCTGAAGAGGTGGGCCAAGGCGCATCGCAAGTACGTCAGGTCTCAAGAGGAGATGCGCATGATCTACGAGCGAGGATACGGAGCAGGGTTCTGATATGAGGACAGATAAGCCCAAGACGTATAAGGTCTCATACACCATTGTCGGTGAGTGGGACCCGGAGGATAGCAGCACTAGAAATGCTGAGGATGGACAGTGGTACTACCATCCTGATTTTGCCACGGTAGAAGAGGTTAAGCCTCCTTTCGAGCCTGGGTGGTATCAGCTCCAAGGGAGGGACCGCAGCGATAAGCGAGGGATTATAGCTTGGCTGAGCGCGGAGTCGTGCAATCCTGAGAACTGGCATCCGGTGGAGGTATCAGACCTGTGAGGTACAGGGTAGAGTACGAGGTCGAGGGCTCGGTGCAGGAAGTAGCAGGACCTTTAGAGGGTAAGTACGTGGCAGGGTATCGGGTGCCGAGCAGCGCCAAGGTAACTCCACTGGTCGAGGAAGGGTTTTACCTAAGCGAAGATGGCAAACTTTTCTATGTGATTCCCGGTGGTACATCCGCGAAGGCCTTCCCGTTGAGTGTAGAGCAGGGGTTTTACCCGTACTTCGAGCAAGCGCTGATAGTGGAAGACTCCTGGTTCGACAAGCACAAGCAAATCACAGATAAGGCAGAGAACTGATATGCCCAAGTTCAAGGTTGAATACGAGATCGAATACCCTTCTGAGGAGAGGCTGATCAACTGGCACATCTCTTCGCAAGCGGAGCATGTGAAGATCACGGAGGTAAAACCGAAGTTCAAGCCTGGATGGTACCGAGAGAGGTTCACCTGGGGTAGCAATAATCTGGGCCCTTGGATGTATTGGCTCACTGCTCTGACCGAGGATGGTCGTGCCACGTTCGTCCACTACGTCAGCATAGATGGCGGTGCTGTCTGTACTACGGATGATGAGAAGCCTTTCACCAGTGAGCCGGGCAAGTGGGAGAGGGTTGATTTCGGTGCCTAAGTACAAGATCGAGTATGAGGTCGAGGCTGCGGATGAGCAGGCCGCTCGCTATAGCCATATCTGGACTGTCATGAAGGATAAGGCTACGGTCACTGAGATAGAAGAGTCGTTCGAGCCAGGTTGGTACCTTGAGCGCCAGGCTGACGGGTATGTCAACGACTGGCGTTACTGGATGATCGCCAAGGACGAGGACAAACTCCGTTACACGTGGTATATCAACGTTGAGACGGGGCAGTGTCAGAAGGATGAGAAGCCGTACAACACTACAGCTTATAAGAGCTGGGACGGACGAGTGCGCTTCCATAAGGCGAACATGAATCACGAGTCGAATAAGGTGCACCAGGATGCCTAAGTACAAGATCTCATATGAGGTTGAGGGAACGCTAGAGAAAGACCTCAACTTCGATGGCTATCGGGGTGTGCGGGTTGCCCACACGGATATTTACGCACGGTTCCCTGTCAGTGCCGAGATAGAGGAGGTCAAGCCTGAGTTCGAACCAGGATGGTATCGGGAAAGGTTTAACGATGGCAGGCTGGGTCCGTGGATGTATTGGGTTACCCACATGGACGAGGTTTCGACTACTTATACGCAGTACGTGGGCATCCCGCATTCTGAGTATGAGTGGGTCGGCGGCAGTTATACCAAGCTGGATGAGCCGTATACCTCAACGAACCGCTTTAACCTTGAGTGGGTGAGGGTTGATTTCCCGAATGAGTAGCCTGCCGATGTCTGGCCGCACCCGGCATTCTCAGTACTTTGATGCTGATGGGAGCTGGGTGCGTGGGTACTGGAGAGTCATAAACGGCACTCCCTACAAGTTCGCGCGCATCCAGACCACAGACGATGATGTTGTGATCATGGCAATGCCCATGGATGGCGAGTATGCACACTGTCTTGTCTATGAGAAGAGGGACGATGGCGCATCCGCTGATGCCGAATAGCCGGGAGTACTGCTATGAGGTAAGCGAATCAGGGCGCGGGGAATTCCACACCTATGACGTGATACGCAAGAAACAGTATTCGAACGGGCACGTCGTTGGATCGTACCGCTGGCGTTTCGTCGCCGAACAGGTAGCGGCGTTCTTATCAGATGCCGATGACAGAGATGAGTTCATTGAGCAGACGTCTAAGGACTCTGTAGTAGCAGATGTGGAGAGAGATGCCTCCGATACATCCGATCGTTACTTTGACAAGTGACACGGTGGAAGAAGTGAACTGCTACGTGTGTCGCAACAAACGCGACCCGGAAGAGATGATGAGAGTCAGACACATAGACTTCACATGGAAGAATGTGTGTCCCGGCTGCCTTGATCAGTACGTTGAGGATAATGACTTAGAAGGCAAGGGGCATGGCTACGGATCACAGCAGTTCATCACCGGAGACAGACCGCATCCCTAAGTGCTGGCAAGTATGGGCATTGATGTTCACTGAACAAGGACGAGAGAGGTGGATACCAGTAAGCATGCTTTTCAAGGACAAGCGCACGGCTGACAGGTTGGCCGAGGTTCTTTGGCTGATCACCGAGGTACAGGAAGTGGACGACGAGGATGACGCGTAAGTTCGAGGTCTCATTCACTGTTGAGACAGATGACGACGGATTCAAGTCCACAATCGATGGGATGTCCCTCATTGCCTTTCAGATGCCCGTAGGTAATGGGCCTTCAGTACGCGTGCCTAAGGATGCGAAGATAGTTTCGGTGGTCAGACACGGATACTGGCGCAATAAGGCTAGTGGGGCTGTGTACTACATCAGTGACAAAACCCCTACGACAGAAGACATGATAGTCAGAAATCCCCAACATTGGGAACCGGTTGTAGTATTGCCCGAGGAAGGAGACAGTAATGAGTAAGACTCCTTACAAAGAAGGTGATGTGATCACACAATCGGTTTGGGGAGAGAAAGACCAGGTATGGACTGCCGTTGAGATCGTTCCTGCCCCTAAGGCCGGGCGGGTATGGGTGTGTTTCGAACAGAGTACCACGTTCGTACCAGGATACTATCGGGCTAAGAAGTGTGAGGCGGGGGCTGTAGCTGAGATTAAGGTATTCACATCTCCGCCTCTGAGCTTCTTTGTTGGCTCGTTTGACGAGACCTATGAGAGAGTCAGCGTTAAGCCATGGAGTGAAGATGACGACGCGTAAACCGATACGCATCACTCATCCACAGGGCCTCAATACTCGTACACAAGTCTTCATGGATGGCGAGGACATCGGGGGCAACATAACCGAGGTGGAGATCATTCTTCGGGCTGGTCGTCTGCCTGAAGTGAAACTGACGGTCATAGATGTATCACTGGAATTGACGACCACTGACTATCAGCTCGTCCAATGGGAATCAGAGGGCGGACACGTTGAGGATTGAAGATGCAGCGAGACAGCTCAGTGTCAGTGTTCTTGCCGTTCATGAATGGGCCGACTCCGGGTATCTTGAGCGAACGGGTGCCTTCGGTGACTACTTCATCAGTGATGAGAGCGTACGAAGATTCGCTAAGACGATTGCACGCTACGAACGCCGCAAAATGGAGCGTACCCGTCACAAACGCCTTGAGCGAGAGCTTCCGGATTATTTCATCAGACTTGACAAGGTCTCGGAGATCCTTGACATACCCATCCATCAAACTCGTCTGCTAGCTAAAGCAGGGGCTTTCGATGCTCGGAAGGTGGAGAACAGGTGGGTGATGGACGGCGGGCAGTGCTACCTGTTCAGGATGGAACACGACGATGACAGTAAAAGATACGACACAGCTACGAAAATTCTTGCGCAACTTAAGGAAAACAGAAGTGACTGAGGAAACCGCAGACAAGCCCATCAAGAGCATTGATGACCTGATCAGAGCCCTAGACGTGTTCCCGATCAATCAGACCCCCGTGCGCGGAGTGTCGCTGTTTAAGCACGCAGATGGATCTCCCCGCCGGTTGGTGGTATCATTTGGAGGGTACGAACCCCCTATCAGGCCCGAACTGTAAGAGGTTGCGGACACGACACCTACCTGGTAAGATGCCCAAGGAGCGGACATGACGGAGATCACGGATAACAGGCCCTTAGAGACTCCAGTGGACGAGCTGGACATCATCGATCGATTGTTCGGCTGGGATCTAGAGCACATCCCTCAGTGGGCGAAACGCAGAACGCACGGTCGGATAATCCGGCGCGGCAGCGGAGAGGCGAGAGATCATGAGTTTCAACAGTGATGGCGAGTACGTAGGCCACACGTCTGAGGATGACGTCACAGAGTCCAGTCATGAATACATTGAGAACCAGCGTGTTGTCGGCACCAAGGGGTTCCGAGAGGGCCAGCTAGGCAGAGTGGTGATTCCTCACTGCATGGTCAGAGTGAAGTGGGATAACCCGCAGCTGGATGACAGTTGGGCCACTCCTGACGAGATCGAGGCCATCTGATGATGTTCTGGCGTGTGAGGTTTCTGCTATGGCGCTGGTTTGGGCGTGAGCGTGAAGACATGTACGACATAGATCTGGACGCGGATGATCTGTGAGCTTCGGAGCGACATTCGGGGAACAGTGGGCAGGCTGGTATCTCACTGTTGTCCATGAGTCTGAGCATATCAGACCATGGAAAGTCGAATACACAGATGGGCATCGCAGGATACATATAGCTTCCTACATGACTCAGGTACCGGCCGTGAAGTTAGTTGATCTACTGAAGATGCTGGATGATCTCGACGAGACCCTATATGCGTCCGAGGTACAACGGAGGGCTTTGAATGAGTACTGCGATGAAGAGTAGATTCAAGTTCACCATAGAAGCTCACGACAGGTATACCGATTCCCGAGTCTTTACCGAGGTGAAGTCGGGGGCCGTGGTCGAGGTATACGAATACTACAATAAGACGGATCGGGATGAGCACAAGTCGTACAACCTTGCGGATGTGTGGGTACCGCTTAACTCTCGTGGTTGCGGTGTCGGTAGTGCTTTACTGCGGGAGGTATTGGACTACTATGATGATCGAGGAAAGAACCTCCGCCTTGTTACGGCAGGATGCTGTGCACCAACCCGCTGTGATAAGCCGGTTGACGTGAAGATCATGCACACAGGGCACGGGCACTATGATGACTGTGACATGGAAGGGCTATCCCACCATGGCTTGCAGCGCTGGTATCGGTCATTCGGGTTTGTAGACCACCCTGAGGGCCGTAACGACGATGGTGAGCTATGCTGCGACTATCTTCTCTGGCGCCCACATGGCTAGGCAACCCGGGCGTTTCGCCTGGAAGCGGGATTGGCCATACGAGGATCGCAAGCCATGCAGCCGTTGTGAGATAGTAAAGCCCTTAGAAGAATATGGCAAGTACAAGACAGGGTTCTTAGGGCGCAACGCCATGTGCCGAGCGTGCTCACGCGAAGAGTGGGCCGTACAGTTTCGGCGCAAACGAAAGCCGAAGAACCCTACAGCTCACGCCGTCACAGCGGAAAAGATGCACGATCTTTATGGTAAGATGGTTCTTCTGCCTGATGACGAGGGTCCGGTATGCCGCAATGGTGACGAGGACCACAAGAGCAAGTGGTTCGCTCCCCACAACACGTGGGAGCATCTAGTAGCCAAAGGCTATTGCCATAACTGCCCTGTGTTAGAGACCTGCTTAGATCTAACGGTGATGCTCAAGCCTCAAGCTGGCATATGGGCCGGGCTCAACCTGACTGACCGCAAGGTCATAGGGCAGAGCAATAAGCATGCTTTACGGGAAGAGTTCGAATACCAGAAACATAACGGTGCTCACATGCCGAGCTACCGCAAGAACCACAAGTCCTACCACAGGTGGGATAAGAATAAGGATGATGACTATGAAGACGACAGTACTTCGGAAGATGCTGGGTAGGAAGGTGTATTGGACATGGTTTTGCGCGGAGTGCGGTCAAGAGGGAACGATGTTCAAGTACGAAAGCTACGCTCGGGCAGTGCTGGACGCTCATACGGAAAATCATCGGGACATGGACGCCTTAGCTCGTATCTATTCCATGATCTGACCAAGGGGCAGAGATGGTTAGTATTGTCAGGTGGACTAACTGGCGCCACGCTGGCGGGAATGTGCGTGTCATTGTTACTTCCGCTTCATGGGTATCTGATCGACACGAATATCGGACTCTCGTCCCTCTCCGTATGGGCATGGTTGAAGTGGGATGCCAAACGGAAGAAGACTCGCCGCCGAACAGGGCTATGGGATCGCTAGATGAATGATGTGCAACAGTTCCTTGAAGCAGTATTCGAATCCACAGGTGACGGTTTCTTAGCTGTCGTCAAAGTATCCCTGAACGACGAGGGCAAGCCTGATTGGGACAACACCCGTACTATGTACTTTGAGGTACAGGCGGGTGTTCCTAATGTTCCGGACTATGGCATCTTCACAAGTGACTGCGAGTGGTATTTCTCGCCGAGCTTGTTCTCTTCCCGCAGCCGTAGGAAGGAGTACGTTCTAGAGGCTGGCGTTCTATGGGTGGACTTCGACCGTGAGGTTGACATTGAGTCCTTGAATCCTCGTCCGTCCATCGTAGTGAATACGAGCCCTAACAGGTGCCATGTATACTGTGTCCTTGATGAAGCACTGCCAGTTGATAGTCTTGAGTCCTTTAATCGAAAACTGGCTTACTCATACGATGGTGACCATTCCGGATGGGACGCGAATCAGCTTCTCCGTCTCCCAGCTGGAGTCAACGCTAAGCGGGATACCCCCTATCATGTGTCCCTCGAACATATCGATCCATTCCAATACCGGTTGACAGACTTCGATCATCTAGAAGAGGTGGGGGCTACCTACGCAGGTGACTATCAGGTTACTGTCATGCCTGATAACATCTCCGAGGACCGAGAGGCTGTCGTCGCCGAGTATGGCGAGCGGCTGTCTCGGCGTACGTGGGACATCTTGGAGAACCGGCAGGAAGCTGGCTCTAAGCGCTCTGGTGCTCTCTGGTCCATCTACGAAGAGCTGTTCACGCTGGGGATGTCTCTTGAGCAGGCGTACGTTCTGATCAAGGGCACCCCCAATGACAAGTTCTCGCACCTCGGCGGCGAGAAACTGTGGAACGATATTGATCGAGGCTTCAGCAATCAGCGGTTTAAAAAGGGCCAGGACATCCGGGATCAGCTTGCTGAGATAGACCACCGCAAGGGCATGCTGGCCAAGGAGAAGGCTAATAAGCAGGGCGTGCTCATCGCTGATGACATGGAGATACGCGGAAAGCTCTTCATGACTGAAGCAGGGGATTGCTTCTACCTGGAATACGGGGTGGACGGAAATATCCTGTATACGGTGGACCGGCAGAACTCTGACTTTGGCATGCTCATGTTCTCGCGGTACGACGTGAACCCTGCGAGCAACGATGCAGCCATGGTGATCGAGGTTATCCGCATTCGTTGCCGGACTCACGAACCCCAGCCTGTCTACTCTGTAGCCCATTACGACAGCACAGAGAACGTGTGCTACGTCAACAGGTTTGATAACAACTACTACCGGATAGCCGTGGATGGCGTCTTTCTACACCACAATGGTGACGATGGCGTATTCTTCCTGAACCCTCCCAGCGCTAAGCCATGGGAGTATCAGGAGGATGGTACGTCTGGCGTATGGGAGTCCACAGTCTTCTCATCGCTGAACGTTGAGCACGGACAGCCCAAGGACGTGATCAACCATATCCTGAAGACCTGGGTCATGTCAGTGTTCTTCGGTAGCATTGTGCCGGTGAAGCCCATCCTGCTGTTCTACGGTGACCCGGGCTCGGGTAAGACGGTGACGGTGAACGCTATCGCTCAGACCATTCTAGGGCTTACACAGTGGGCGCAGTGCTTCCCGGACAAGGTAGAGGACTTCTACCTACAGACCTCTCAATACGACTTCATGTTCTATGACAATGTGGAGTCACTGAAGACCTGGATGCGTGATGGACTCGATGTCGCTTCGACCGGTGGGATGGTATCCACTCGACGACTATATAAGAACACAGAGCTGGTGTCTTTCAACGTCTCTTGCTCTCTTGCCATCACGACAGTCAATCCAAAGTTCCTCAAGTACTCAGACGTCCTTGAGCGCATTATACCTATTCATGTTGTACGCTGGAATGGAAACAGGGGTCTACGACAAATCGTTGAAGCCATTTCTGCGGCCCGCAACGAATTGATGTCAGAGCTCTTAGACGAGGTGCGCAAGTGCCTGCACGTGATCGCCTCGCCTAGGTATAAGGAAATTCTAGGATACTCGTATCAGGATCGGTTGTCTGACTTCCATGCTTTTATGCGCGTGACGTGTGAGAGTGCTGGTCGAGAGTTCGATGATCACTTCGACTTTGTAATCAGCTCTCGTACACAGGATATGCGTGAGCACAATGTCATCGTGCGCTGTGTAGAGTCCTGGCTTGAGGATCCGTCGAGGTTCGATAAGGGGTTTACCTCAAAGTTCTTGTATGACCGTTGGTCTCAGGGTCCTGATGGGCCCGCGTTCCGTCGTCAGTTCAAGTCCCCTCGGGCGTTGGGGTTGCTGTTGAGCCACAAGACGTTCGAGTTGGACATGGCAAAGTTGGGACTGAAGTGCAGCGTGGTGCAGAAGGCTACTGGGAATGAATATGTTTTTAGCGGCAGTCTAGACAGATCCAGGGCTATGGCGTAGGGTGGATATATGACTAGTAACGGAAGCGCACAGCGAGGGCGAGCCGACTGGGGTACGACTCTGTCCCGGGATTGGTACGACAAGGCAGCATGTAGGGAGAATGCAGAAGCTGAATACGCGTTCTTCTACGCTCCCGCTAAGTACCGCAACCAGGCCATCAAAACTTTCTGTCATGAAGCATGCCCTGTGAAGGCTGAGTGTGGGCAGTTTGGCGAGGAAAGCATGTCAGAAGGCGTATGGGGAGGTGTCCACAGAACCATGGCTGAAGCCCAGCAGCTCAACAATCGGGGGTCCTCTATCCGGTACCATGAGAGAGACCAGGCGCGGGAGAGCATCGCCAAGATGTATACGAACGGCAGGAGTCTGCGGCACATCGCACAAGAGATGCGATGCAGCGACCGTACCGTGAGGGACTTCCTGGTTGAGTCCGGCGTCCCGATCAGGAGTTCGGCTAGTGGGCGCTAGGCCTTGGACCCCAGAACAGAGGCGTGAGCATGCCGAGCGCATGAAAGAGTATTGGCGTACTCATGAGCATCCGCGTAAGGGACAGCCCACACGGCCCGAGACTAAGGCCCTCATGAGGGAAGCTATGAGTCGGGAAAGGCTAGAGCAGAAGGGCTACTGCAAGAGCTGTGGTGGCCCTCTGTTCTCCAATAAGAGCGCGGACCTAGGGTATGGCCCTGACTGCCTGGTGAAGGCGGTAGAAGCAGGTGAGATCACATATGATCAATATGCTGACATGGTATTGGAGATTGGTCTAGATGCCCAGAGCGGCGAAGAGAGCGCATGACATCGTCGTAGTGCGCACGCGTCGAGGAACTGTGTTCGCGTATGTGACCAAGAGCCATCAAACGGTGCGCATGCATTGTAAGGCCTTTGACTTCATGGAGTCGTTCAACATGGCAGAGCGCCGTATACTCCAAATGTTCCCTAAGTCTGTGATAGAGTGGGATAACGTGCAAGTTGAGCGCGGCGTAGCCTTTGGATGGTTGGATTGATCAAGCTAGATCCCTACCAAGTAGAGTCGTCAGACTTCCTAGCAGAGCGCACCAGAGCGCTTCTCCTAGACGAGCAAGGGGTAGGGAAGACCTATCCAACCATCCGAGCAGCCAAGGACACGGACAACGGCTATCCATGGCTTGTTACGGCCCCAGCCTACCTACTGCCAACCTGGCGCAAGTGCATACGCGAGATGCACACCTATAACGATGTAGCCATTGCCAACGGCACACCTAAGCAGCGACTAGACGCACTGACGTCCGGCCGCTCTTTTGTGTTGACATCGTATAACAACTGGACGAGCGAGCAATACTCGTCCATGTGGACAGGCAAGTGGAACTATGCCTTTGACGAGATCCATCGTATCAGAGGCCGTAATTCCAAGTGGACCAAGCAAATACTCAAGGCGGGTTCATCAAGGAACGTATTCTCTAAATTCTGGGGCTTGACCGGTACCCCCATGGTTAGGGATCCTGGCGACCTGTTCCCTCTGCTCAAGCTCATGGATCCACAGAGCTTCACGTCTTACTGGAAGTTCGTCGGGCAGTGGTGCGACCTGCGCACTACGCCATGGGCTACCGAGGTGGGACAGCTTAAGGAAGGGGTCGAGGGTGAGTTCTGGGAAATGGTCAGGCGGTACTCTCTGCGCCGGTCCACACAGGATGTGCCCGAGCTGCGGGATCTCACCCACACATACAACGAAGTCCTTGTGGATCTGCCCGCGAGCGTTGTCAAGACGTGCAAGGATGCGGTCAAGAACTATGTTATTGAGCATCCTGATATCGATACACCTGAAGCAGTATCCTCAGGCGGTGCTCTTGTCCAGAAGCTCCGGCAGATGACCACAGTCCCCCCGACCAAGACCAACCCTAAGCTTGATGCTCTGATGGATCTGTTAGAGGATCATCAAGAGCCTGTGATCGTATGGTGCTGGTATAGAGCTACGGCTAATGCCATTATGGATCGGCTGGAGTCAAACAGTCGTCCAGCGGCGATGTTCACCGGGGATACCTCGGCCAAGGGCAAAGAGATAAATCTACAGTGGTTCTACACTAGTGTGAGCGATAACGAGAACCCCATCATGGTAGCAACTATCAGTGCCATGAAGGAGGGTGTAAACATGCAGGCAGCACGGACACAGATATTCATGGAAGAATCATATCTGCCTGCTGATAATGCTCAGGCTATAGCCAGATCGAAGCGACGGGGGCAGACTAAGCCAGTGAACGTATATCATATTCATGCTAGCGACTCTATCGACATAAAGGTGCACAGCCTACAGGAGAACCGGGAGTCTGGAATTCTCCGCGCAATGCTTGAACACATTCGAAAGGATTTCTCATGAGTGGATTCTTCAATGATGATTGGATTTCCAATCTATACAAAAGTGCTGGAGTAGGCGTGTACGGTGGAGTTCCTGTGTATCAGGTGACAGCAGACAAAAAGGTATACATATCAGGGCCCATGCGAGGGTATGCTGATTATAACTATCCTGCGTTCCATGCGGCTGCTAAGTCGCTGGAAGCTGAAGGATATAAGGTCCTTAATCCGGCGGAGAATTTCAACGGTGCAACTGACCTTGAATTCGAGACGTATATGCGTGAAGATATAAGCATGCTTTTGAAGGCTACTCATATCTACATGCTCAAGGGATGGCAGAACTCTGATGGTGCGCGTCTTGAGTTGGCTATCGCTAAGGCTCTGGGACTTGAGGTCTCGTATCAGACAGACAACGCTGAGCCTGTGGAGCTTGAGGCCGCTCGCATCGTACGTAACGGCGCGCGAGAGCAGATCTACGGGCATCCCAGCAAGGATCTCGGACGTACGGGAACATTCTGGGGTGTCGAGGGGCGAGAGGTCGCGCTGCGCATGATTCAGATGAAGATCAGTCGCCTGATGTCTACACCGGACCACAGGGACAGCATCGTGGATATCATCGGCTACGCCATCGTATACGCGCGTATGGTGCTGGAGGAGCAGCCGGATGCACATTGAGGTAGAGCATGTCATGGCTGGTGGTGCGGAGGTGTTTCTAGTGTGCCCTGACTGTCCAGACTGGATAGGTCACGAGGTAGGCAACGGCTGCACAATATCGGAACTTTTGTTTTTTGAGTACGATCACCTAAACAGTGACGAGCATTGCTTAGGCGAGAGGCCGCGCGTTGACTAGAGAAATGAACATAAGCATCACGGAGCTTGGAAGATTCCTGAGATGCAGGCGCCAGTGGTGGATTTCTTCCCCTAACGGAATGTCGCTCAAGAAAAAGGGCGCACCACAACAGAAGTTCTATATCGGTACGGCCTTCCACAAGGCCTGCGAACTAAATGCTCTGCACCCTAAGGAAGACATCTATGAGCTGACATATGATTGGCTCAATAAGGAAGCTGACAAGATAGCTGCTAAGTACCATGAACAAGTAGGTACCCCGCTGTCTGATCAGGAAAAGGACTTGCTTCTAGAGTCCCGGTCCATGGTTCTCGGCATGGTGCAACGATACTTTGCAAAGTACGGCACTGATAACCCCATTGCTCCGTTCAAGTACGTAGCGCCAGAGGTCAGCTTCAAGATTCCGCTTCTCTCCGACCGCCCTGTGTACCTCGTCGGTACTATCGATGGCGTGGGCATAGACGAGTTTGGCGCCCTCGGCGTGGTAGAGCACAAGACGTTCTCGCCGGGGCGAGCCAAGAAAGAGGTTGATTACGAGATGGACGCTCAGACCATGGGGTATCAGTATGCCCTGTGGCGTCTCACTGGGGTGATGCCTAGCTGGTCCATGTATGACGGAGTGGCCAAGGCTATTCCCGTAGCACCGAGGGTGCTACGGAATGGGAAGCTGAGCGTTGACAAGTCCACTCCTACGACTTATGCGCTGTACCTGCAAGCCATCTTGGACAACGATGAGGATCCTGATGATCCTAGGTTTGCTGACATCCTTGAAAAGCTAGCCTTCCAGGACAGTGCAGCGGGCGCGGATCCCTTCTTCACACGGTACTACGTGAGCACGAAGCGCAAGGCCCTTGAGACGTTTGAGCAGAACCTGCTCTCGCAAGCTCGGGACATGTGGGTAGCACGTGATGACTCTGAGAAACGATATCCTCACCGTCCGTGGACAGGCTGTAGCGATTGCGACTTTCGAGACGTCTGCGATGCTATCCAGTATCAGGAAGACGTTGACAAGGTGGCGGAAGCTTCTTACACTATAGGAACATATGGCACTGCTGAAGCTCTTAAGGACCTGACTCCACAGACTGTCACGGACGTAGAGTCGTTGAAGGCTGCCATAGCAAACAAGAGAGGTGCTAGTGTCTAGTTCTCTACTGACTACAGCTCTGCCTCCTGGCGTCAAGATGGCGTCGGAGTATACGGATGCTGATGGAGTCAACTTGCTCGTCTTCGGGTATCCGGGGGTGGGCAAGACAACGTTCATTACCAAAGCTCAGGACCATGAGTATGGGCGTGATGTGATCCTTCTGGACTTTGAGAAGGGCATCCGCTCGGTCAGTGATCGTGATGATGTGGCTGTGTATCGGCCTCCTAACAACAACTGGAACGACGTTGAGAACATCAAGCGTTGGTTGCTTTCTGCGGATCATGGTTATAAGACCATTGGCGTGGATACGCTTACGTCTCTACAGCAGTTGGCTGTCGAGTCGGTAACCTCGGGCCAGCCCTCACAACCTGAGTGGGGCAAGGCTAATGAGAAGGTTCTCAAGCTAGTCCGTGACTTCAAAGAGTTGTCTGTAACCAAGGGCATCAATGTCCTGTTTACAGCGCACGCTAAGGAGATCAAGGACAAGGATGGGGACGTTTACATTCGCTTGGACCTAACTCCTCAGGTAGAGAACGGGGTCCAGAGAATCGTGGATGCTCTCGGGTACCTTGAGGTTGACCCTACGGGCAAGACAGGCACTCGCAACATGCTGTTTAAAAAGACTCGCAAGGTCCTGGCAAAGTACCGCCAGCCTGAGAGCGGCCCACAACTACCGCTAGAGATCAAGGACCCGTCTCTCGGTATGATCCTAGACCATATACACAAGGGTAAGGAGTGAACGTGCCACCTCGCACGCGCACAACAAAGAAGAAAGCGGAAGCAGAGCAGACCTCTGCGGTCGCGGTAGTAGAATCTCCGAAGGGAAAGAATCCAATGGTTATCAGCGTAGACTTTACTGGTGCTGACTCGGCTGTCAAGCCCCTAGAGGCTGGTCCGTATCAGGCCAAGGTTCTGGACGTCTCCCTATCGGAGAAGGCTGGACCGTCAGGTTACCACTCGGTCATCATTGACTGGCAGGTACTTGAGCCGAAGCGCAAGGTACGATTCGATCGGTATTCGCTCTCTCCGGCAGCCCTGTGGCGCCTCAAGCAGGTGATGACTACTCTGGGTCTTGATGTACCCGAGGGTGAATTCGAGATCGACCCCGCCGAGCTGAAGGGCCTTGAGGCCACCATCGTTCTTAAGGTTGAGGAGTACAACGGCCGAGAGAACAACCGGGTGGAAGAGGTCAAGCCAGCGGATCCGTTCGCGTAAAATATGTATTGGGTCATAGGTGTTGACCCTGGCCTGACTTCCGGGGTGGCACTCATCAGTGTCACCCCGGAGTCTTGTAAGATAGAACTCATGGGTCAGCGAACACCAGAAGAGGTCTCCTATACGCTGCACACGTGCAAGCAACACAGGACAGGGCAACTCGGATACATGTATCTGGCCTATGAGATGTTCAACAGCGCAGGGTACAGGACCAAGGAATCTACCACCACTACAGAGCTTGTGGGGTATTTGAAGTACTCTGCCATAGACTACGGGTTCGTCCCTGTTCCACAGACCAACCAGAACAGGCTAGCGTTCCTCGGTCCGGCCAAAGTCCTTGCAGCGTCCTGCTACCCCGACACGAAGTTCCGAGTCCATGAGTTGGATGCTTTGGCGCACGCGTTGAGATGTAAGGACTCTGTGGAGAGAGGCATGATATGAAATTCTCCCTAGAGTTTCCGCAATGCTTCGTTTGTCGAACTGCTATTTCCTCTGCGCCAGATACTTGTGATATATGTCTAGAGCGCGTACACGAGTGGTGTATGGGTCCTGATCATTACCGTGATCTTTTTAATAAGGACACGGGCGATATATTCCGCTATTGTATGGAATGTGAAAGGTATTATTACCAGTGACCGATGACACTAAGTTGATTCAGTACATTGAGGTCATTCTGGTGCACCTCGGGTACGACACAGATTCGCCATTGTTTAAAGACACTGCTTTGCGGTTCGCCAGCCGTATGAGGCCGTTCTTTGCGAATGCAGAGCAACCGGCTGGATCTATTATCGGCGCGTCCGTAGACGAGCACGAAGAAATGCCGCAAGTGTCATTCCAGATGTCTCCAATTCCATTTACCGCTATGTGCGCCAGGCATTTCATGCCTATTTTCGGGTCGGTAGGATTGCAATACATTCCTACCACAAAGAAAGCACATGTCCGCGCTTTACACCACGCGGTAGAATATTACACTGAGCAATTCATTGATCAGGAAACTGTCACACTAAAGCTTTTTGAAGAGCTGGCGGTAGGACTTGATCCCGCGTGCGCTTACGTGGTAGTCTCAGCTCGGCACACCTGCGAGGGCAACGCTGTGATCACCACAGACTACGGTGCCAGGCTCACCCCGGCAGCTGCGCAATCCCTCATCGAGCGAGTAGAGAGTAGTCTCGGATGAAGCTGAATCAACTCACTGGCAAGGCAGCACAGGACAGGCCCTGGGTAAACTACCTGATGCCACAGAGAGCGCTTGTGCACAAAACTAGGGGCGCGAACCGTGCTGATAGGCGTGCGAAGCAGCGGGAGGTGCGGCTAGAGCTGAAGGCCATTGCAAAGACACTTCCTCGTCTACCGGAGGGCACAAAGGAATGGTTCAAAATGGATCTGCGGAAGAGCGAGCTAGAGCTGTGGCAGAGCGGGCCGCAGCACTCCGTGAACGTTCCTTTCGCAAACCCGAGGTCGGCAAAGTGACCAAGATTCTGGCTTGGATCGTTATCATAGCGGTCATAGCTTTCTCAATGTTCTTCATGTTCGAGCTTCTGCGTCTGCTATGGGAGGTGTCCGCATGAGGCTTGTTCATGATGTGCCTGTAGCGCTTGTGGATCAGGTAGGCACTGATCGCCCCATGTACGTGGCGTATGCGGAGGAAGTGAATGCGCATCCTGACTACCTTGCGTTCTTCCGTGAGGCTCGTCAGGACAATAAGTTCGTCATCCTTTCATCTGTGGCCCAGACGGGGCAAGTGGTGATCGAGGATCTAGTCGAGGCAGCCGTAGCTCTGCGTCCTAGTGAAATCATCTTGCCGAATCTGCCGGGCTCACCGGTGAAGTCTTCACGTCTCACGGCCGAGGTATCAAGTCTGCTTCAGTCAGCGGGCATGGATCGCACACCCTTCATGGCTGTGCCACACGGCGCTGACTTTCATGAGTACCTTGAGAACGTGTCCATGCTGTCTAACTACTCGCAGGTGCGCACCATCGGCGTGACATCGGACGTGTTCGACAAGTTCCACACCACCCGCAAGACTTTCTTTCAGGCGATGCGCAAGGCCTGCCCTCGCACCATGCATCTTCTGGGTCTGACGGATGATCTCGCAGACCTGAACGACCCGCAGTCAACCTCTCTGTTCCGCAGTGCACAGACACCCAAGGCTGTCGTGTGGGGACTGTCCGGAACAACGGTGAGGCGCAACGTGAAGAAGGTTCCAGAGTACGGAGGCCGCGACCTGTTCGGCGGGGATGTGGGGTTCCTGGCCTACACTACCGACGAGGATGCTAAGATAGACGCAGCCAATAAGAACATAGCTGACTGGGACGGGTAGGCATGAAGGAAGTTCGCGAGGGCGATCAGCAGCACCCTGTGAAGAATTTCAATGTGTTCATTCAAGATCTGGTTATGGCTGATCTGGACGAGCGCATGGAAGAGGGAAAGCGTCGATATGGTACTCTGCTTCAAGGCCACAACGGGCGTGACATGCTGCAAGACGCATACGATGAGGCTATGGACCTGTGTGTCTATCTTCGTGGCGTGATTTGGGAACGGGACAATCCTACAGACGAATTCATGGATGATATGCGCGAGCGTTTTCCTCTGATCAACGTAGAACCTGACTGCGGAGGCAACGGCCCTCAAAGCTGTAACTGCGGGTAGGGCTTACGCATGCGTCAGTTTCCTCCGGGTACCTGGATTGAAGACGTCAACCTAGACGTTCTGTATAAGCGCGACGAGGGTATATGCCAACTCTGCTATAAACCTTGTCCCCGGAAGCACGCTAGTCGAGACCACATAGTTCCCATCGATCGAGGCGGGCTGCACTGTTACGATAATGTGCAGCTCGCTCACAAGCTTTGTAACGCTCGCAAGGGGAACAACTTAGAGGAAGAGCTTATGCTTCCCAAGCCTAGGAGAGGTCGTAAGGGTAGGAATGCTCTCACAGAGTGATATCGTCATCCTAGGGGACTGCCCTAACGGAGAGGATGGCATGCGCCTGTTGTTCGGCGCAACAGTTGAGGATGTGGGCGGTTCGGTTGATGATGTCTACTACGCTAAGTCCGTAGATGACATCCGAGACCACAACCCAAAGATCGTGATAGCTGCCGGAGTGCACTCCGTCAAGGCTCTGTGTGCAACCACACGGCCCCTGTCCAAGATCCAGGGCGCCATGCACTACAACAAGAGCATTGAATCCTTTGTCATCCCGACCTACAGCGCGGGAGCTGTCCTGTCAGGCCAGAAGGACAGTATCAATGTCTTTGACGATATTTATAAGACCATTGATAGAGCCGTACTCATCTGCAAAGGAGAGCTAGCACTCCCGGACAAGAACGGCATGCAGGTCAAATGGGAGTTCATCGGGCACGACGGTGAGCGAACGGACCGTGCTGAGTGGCACACTTGGTCAGGGTACTGGGAACCCCCTACGCCTACTGAGAAGGTGCGCGCTCTTGAGGTGATCCACGGATGGCTATGCGACCTCAAACAAGGCGCCCTAACCCTCGCAGTGGACACGGAGTCTAGGGACCTAGATTTCTTCAACCCAATGACGATGCTCCAGATCTATGATGGGGCTGTGGCGTACGCCTTTACGTGGGGCGTTCTGGCAGACGAGGAAATCTCACGGGCTCTCCGTAGCGTGCTTATGAACCCTCGCACTAGGATCATCTTCCACAACCTGTCTCATGATCGCAAGGTACTGAAGTACCACATGGATCTTGAGTTTGGGGAGAGGGACGACGATACCCTGTGCTGGGGTCTAGGGCTGACTGAGAAGTACAAAGAGGTGGGACTTAAGTACCTGTCTCGTCAGTACCTCAATGCTCCGTACTATGAAGAGGAGTTGTCAAAGTACTTCGACCCGGAGCGAGACCCGTGGGACATGTGTCCTCCGCGCGTTCTGGCCGAGTATGGCTGCTACGACGTCTACAACACGTACAAGCTGAGTCTTATCCTGCCCAAGCTTGTGGAACGCGAAGGCACAGCAGATGTGGTAAAGAACATCCTGATCCCGTCAGCTCGTACGTTCGCAGACTGCGAGTATCGCGGTATTGACGTAGACACGGCCTACGCTAAGGAGTTAGAAGAACAATGGGTTCCCATGGTGGACGAGGCCGAACAGAAGATCAAGGACTATGCGAAGAGTGTGGGGTTTCCCTGGGATTCCACTATCACGGCTTCACAAAAACTACCAGTCCTGTGTCCTGCATGTACGCCAAGGGTGTTCGAGAAATGTGGGATAGATTCCTCAACACCCCGCGCGTCATGGCGCGCCCAATTTCAGGAAGCGATGAACCAGGATCCGTCGTGTTCGAAGTGTTCTCGCCGACGCTACCTGATGATTCAGAACAATGAGATCAATGTGCGGTCACCCAAGCAACTATCTCATCTAGCCTACGATATTCTAGGTTTCTCAGAGGGTAGATGGGGGCGCACGACAGATAAGAAGTTCTGCCAGCGTAACGCGGGGCACGACTTTATCAAGCTTCTGGTTTCGTTTAGGCGCATGGACAAGCTTCTAAATAGCTTTGTACGGGCTATTTCTAAGTTCGTGCGTCAGGATGGGCGCATTCATCCCAGCTTCCTGTTCGCTGCGGTCACAGGGCGCCTGTCCATCAAGGATCCTGCGATGCAGACGGTTCCGAAGATGGGCACGGACCCAGTGTTGGCCAAGATGATTCGCCGGTTGTTCCCTGCTCGTTCTGGGTATCTGATCGTGGACGTAGACTATGCCAACCTGGAAATGTTTACCTTGTGGCACTATTCAGAGGATCCTGCTCTTGGCAAGGCTCTGATGGAGCAAGATTTCCACACGGCTATGGCAAGTGCCATCTTCAATGTGCCGTACGACGAGGTAACCCCTGAGCTGAGGAACAGCGGCAAGCCTGTGACCTTCGGCGTGGGCTACGGCCGTACAGCGTGGGCCCTGGCGCAAGGCGAGATGAAGGAGATCACCAACGGCTCTGAGGAGGTATGCCAACAGTTCATTGATAACATTTGGGACCGGTTCCCGAAGTGGCGGGAGATCTTCTTTAAATGGCAGGAAGACGCCGTTACTAATGGCTACCTCACGAGTACTCTTGGTCGTAAACGTCGCTGGCGTTTAATCAACAAACAGAACATCAGGCACGTACAGAATCAGGCCTCTAACTTTCCGTCGCAGTCTCTTGCCTCTGACTTGTGTCTCATGTCCATGAACATCCTCAACCGGGAGTTGTCAGAGCGAGGATGGGGAGATATGCTGTTCCCTGTGCACGATGCCCTCGTTATGGAAATCCGTAAGGACAAGATACATGAGGCTGTAGAGCTTATAGAGCGCGTCATGACGACTCCCTCGTTCGAGACTGTGGCACAGTTCCGCGTGAAGGTAGAGGTCGGTCCCACACTGGGTGACGTAGAGAAGTATGATCCTGAGAGGGTGTATGTGTGATTTGCAAGCCTTGCACGAAGCGAACCCATTTTGCGTGCGCAGCTCCCGCGTCGTGCTCATGCGCCCACAAGGTGACTGTGTATTACGATGGAAAGCCAGAGACGGATCAATGGTCTTATACCCCTATTCCTGTGGTATTCGACAGCGGACAGCATGGGTGGGTCTGGCGCGCTACGCACCCTGACGACGAGGATGTGTTGTTTGACCGTGAGGGCCGGAAGTGTGAACTCAAGTGGGGTAAGCGTGGAGCAATTTTAAAGTACAAGGCAGTTGACTTCTACTCTCGCACCTGATACAGTTCTCGTATTGGTTCTCAACTCACGGAGGTAGCCTATGATCTGTTTACGCAAGCTTGTATCAGGATCCGAAACCTGCCTTGTGAGGTGATCCGCATCTCGTGCGGCGACTGCGCGTTAGTGGCTAATAGAATCTCACGACATGACCACAAGTCGCATGAACGGCTCTGGTATAAAAAGCCCAACGGGTTTAGCTTGCATAAGCTGGACGATTATATCAGAGGCTGACTCGGTACGATGGAACGCGGAGTCAGGGGCGCGCTAGTCGTCCGGAACTAGGTAAGCGGAAGCCTCTAGAACTAGCACGATGCGGGGTAGTGAAACTAGGTATCACGCAGGTTTCATACACCTGTTTTACGGGTTCAAATCCCGTCCCCGCTACTCGAATCCAGGGTATACCCCTACGTGTTTTGATCACGTAGGGGTATACTGCTGTGTAAACGTCTACATATAGGGAGGAGGATTCCTTTATGAAGAACCTCAAATACTTCAAGCATGGCTGGGGATTTTTCTCAGAACCCTTCGAACTTTTCTTGGCCCTGGCTGCGATACTCTCAGGAGTCGTATACTTTCTAGGAAAGTCTCAACCTAATGCCTTAGAGGCCAGGCTTCCACACTGGGAACTTATTCTTTGGATCTTGACCTTCACTCTAAGTGGAGTGATCATCATGGCGTCCCGAGGCATGATTGCTGTAGCAAGAACTGAACGAGCCCTAGAACTGGGGTGTAGAGTTGAGGCAGTGGGCATGACCTTATTCGGTACCGCAGCGCTGCTATACAGTATGGTGATCTTCTCTTTCGGATTGCAGGCGTTCGTCTCAGGGGTCATCATTGCCGCTTGGGGTGGTGCATCCTTTGTCCGTCTCTACATCATCATGATGGAGTGGAAACCATACCGGGATGCCCGGAAGAAATACGCTAGGGAGGATAGATCGTGCTAGATCTACAGACTCCCCTACTTACAGGCCTTGTGGTCGCTGTCGTAGGCGCCCTAGTGCAAGTGTATAGCATCGTGCAGGATCGGAAGCACACCAGGCACAAGGATCAGCAGGAAGACGCCAAAGAGCCTTTGGTGAAGCGGTCCATGGAATTGGGTATGCTAGATCAGGCTACGATCATCCAACAGAGGATGATCGATGCTCAAGGCGAAGAGATAGAGAAACTGACTCTCAAGGTAGCAACCCTAACTAGGGAAAACAAGATGCTGAGAGATCAGATGATGGACATGTTCCTTCAGATACGCGAAATGGAGCGCCGCTCCGGAATATCTGGAACGGCGCCCTATACGACTCCTCCGCCTACTACTACAAACGATGCCCCTACCTGACATCAGTAGAGGTAGCGCCCATAATACGGACGTTACCTCGGCGCCACTTGCCACAGTCCTTGCAGCGCATGCGCTTGAAGACACCCATGGAAGTGTACGCATTCCCCTCAAGAGTATATTTGAAGCTACCGCAGTTCTTACACCCGGATGTGTTGCCCTCATGGAGCGATACATTCGGGTGACTCATGATCCAGGGAAGCAGCTTCTTATAGAGCTTGCTGGTGATACGGACGTCCTGACAGTTGTATCGCTTCATCAGGGCCCACGCTGACGGTAAGCCAGCCATGCAGTCCAACCACAGTTGGAAGCCAGGGTGCGAAGTCTTGGCCCCGAGGCCGAGCCGTTGCACAACCCAATCAAGCTTATTGGAAGCGTTCTTAAACTGTCTTCGCACGGTCTTGATAAGGTCGATAGAAGCATACGGGGCAGGGGGCAACAGGCCAGCTTCTAGAAATTCCCGATTGAGGTGGGGGATATCGAACTTGTCCCCGTTGTAAGTTACCAGAGCATCGGCTTCATCAAGCAAGGCCCACGCGGATTGCACCATTGCGTCTCGGCCGTCATGATGAGTAGACCAGAACATAACCTCGCGCTCGCCGTACCATTGGGCTGCGAAGCACAGCATGCGCCCGGGTTCCTCGATCTGGGTTATACCAATGTTCTGATTAAACAGGCCCCACGTATATGTTTTGTGGGGCTCTGTTTCGATGTCCAGTATAAGGATTTTCACGAAGTAGGCTTCTTAAGAAGTAGTAGACGCTCAGCCCATGGAGCGTGCTTAGCCAGGTAGCGGACACCAGTGTAGTACGCTGTGCTGAACACTGCTGTGAGCACCGTAGCGAGCGTAGTTTGATCGATGTGTACTCCTAGACGCACAAGCTGTGTGACGCCGAATCCGGCAGCCGCAGCCGCAGCCACGCGCACCGCGCTTACTAGTTCCTCGTTGAGGTCCGTTCCGGTCGTGCCAGTGTCAGACATGAGAAAACCCTCTCGATAAGCATGCTTTTACGGTTTCATACTAGCCGTTCTGTGACGACTACGCATCAGGTTCTTACGACGTTTCGTAGATAAAGGTCATGCGCATACTGCCGCCGCTAACCCATGTAGCTGGGATGATGCTGGTAAGTTGGTTGATACCGGCATATGTTCCCGCCGCAGCGCCTACCTGTAGCCAACAAGAGCCCAAGCTAGCGCCAAAAGATGTGTTGACATCAGTGATTCCTCCGAACACAGCACCCGCCGTAGGGGCGCCAATCCACGTTCCCTGCATCTCCGGGACGTTGTTGGTGTTGTGGGAGACGGTGGGCAGTGTCCACGTGTACGTGCCAGAGCCATAGGTGGAGCTGGAACCAAGGACCATGCTAACCCAGGCTATAGCGAACTTTCCTATGACGATGTATTTCCCAGCGATGCTACCGTTACCGATGTTAGGGGCAGTCCCGGAACTACCCCACACGGGTGTGTAGGATCGTATGGCCCCCAGGCCTGCAAGGCTGCTGTTGATAGTACTTATCTGGGAGTCGTAAGGTCCTGCTGTTTCCAGGATGTGAACTCGGTTGTATAGATCAGACAACTCATCTTCGAAGCTAGTGCTATATTGACGGCCGCTCATGATGGGGCCACCATTAGAGTCAGAGTAACGTGCTCCACGCCTTGATCATCCACAGCTATAGAGACGTTGCGAATCTGATAGGCTGCTGATATACCGTACGGCAGTCCTGGGATAGCTGGGAATCTGTAGTCTGATATCTGAAGCATAACGTAGTCACCTAGGTTGTAGCTGCCGATGATAGGGTCAAGATCACCTCGTACTAGAGCTGTAACTTGCTGCGGGGGGTTCGTGTATAGGTACATGTCCGCATTGGCAAAGTTCTGGAGCTGTGTGGGGTCGGTGATGTCCTTGTACGACGTCCCGCCCTCTAATACGGGGTAGCCATTTGTAAGCGAGGAAGTGTTCAATGCCGTTGCCACAAGGGCGGTAGCTCCCGAGCCCGCCCCGAAAGCTAGATTGGTGTTAGCGACGCTGGCACCATCTTCTGATAGCGTATAGCTGATGATATTACCGGGGTATTGAAACAGAAGCTGGTTCGTGCTCTGGATACGCCCCAAGTTGGGGTATCCAAATACCATGGTCTGCGACGTAGTCAAGTTGCTGGTCCAAGCAACCTGCACGGCGTAGTCGAACCCTGTGGCCGAGTTTGTCAGATCCTTGATGGCATCAATAACTCGCTTACGATCTGTGGTGAGCCACTGAGCATTGATGGTGACGCCACTGGGGGTTGTCACTACAGCAGGGCAGTTTATATTGCCGTGCGCTTTGGTCTGCATGGTGTTCCACAAGTTAGCCGCGACGGTCAGCTGTTCAGTAGACGTAACCACATTATCGTAATCGATGTATCGACGCTGTCCATACGAATCGAATGTGGATCCTGATATAGCTATCTGGTACTTTGTGGAGTCGTACGTCCGGCCCCATATGATGCCGCCCCATACCAGGACTCCGTTACGGTCGATCCACAGGGCTGTCTTACCCGGGGCTGTCCAAGTGATAGGGTCCATGTTGGCCACCCCAGGGTCGGACACATTCAAGGACGCAGAGAAAGACCCAGGGGTGTTCAATTGTTGTGTGTAAGTCACGTCCTTGCAGGGCAAAGCAGCGGAGATAGTCCCCGCTACTAAATTCCCGAAGTAATACGTGTACTTAGCCATATTAAGCCGCTGATTCGTAGACGAAAAGCATACGGAGGCTGTCACCGTTCACGAATGTGTGCGGGTTAGTCGCCCCTACCTGAGTGTTGGAGTTGGCGTTTGCTGTGGCGTTGGTGTTGATTGCCCACGCGAAACCCTTGGTGTTGGGGTTTACGATGTCTGTTACACCGATGACAATGTTGTTGGCGCACGTGCCGATCAAGGATCCTGACGAGCACTCGAACGTGTTGGCAGAGGCGAAAGGCAGAGTCCAGGTATAGTTACCCGTGCCAAAGGCGGTAGTAGACCCCGCTACCCAGTTGATCTGGGCGACAACCTTCCGGCCGAGCTTGTGGTATCGCCCTTGCAGAGTACCGTTGCCCAGGCTCGGTGCTGTGCCCGAGGATCCCCAAACAGGCGAATAGGTCTGCCAGGCACCAGGCTGCATGAAATCTTCCCATGTGAACCCTGATCCGAACACCTTCATGGCGCCTGTGTCGGGTTGGTACAGAACCTGACCGTTGGGAGCATACAACGGCATGAACCCTGACGGGGCCTGCACCAATCCGCCAGCCGCGCCGAGCTGCAAGCGCACGTCTGTGATGTTCGCTGTGACAACCGAAGAGGCGTTGGCAGCTACCGCTACGCGTGCCAGAGGGATCGAGTTAGCAGGAAGAGCCGGGGTAACCGGTGAACCTGCTGGGGTACCTGTCACGACGGCTAGGACAGCCTGGTTATTGGACCCCGAGTATGCGGCATCCTGTAGCTGTAGATACACCAGGTCGATACGAGGGTTGGTGGGGTTGGACGTAGCAATAGCCAGGTTGACTGTAGCATCGGATACTGCGGTATACATACCCTGAGTCGTAGTGGACTGACCGGGAACAGTCGCGAAACCAGGCCACACGTCAACGGACATGTTGGCACCTGCACCGCGCTGGTTAACCTTGAATGAAGTACCTGAGTAGTCTAGGCCTACTCCGCCATCCCAGCCGTTGGACACAACGAATTGAGAGACAGTGCTTGAGCCCACGTTGTTGACGAAAGGCAGCATATTTAGACGGTCGTTCTCCGCGCTGTAGTTGCCAGCTTGAAGCCATCCAGGGGGACGCATAGTCATGATTTATCTCCTCTCACAGCCAAGCTGAGCGGAAAGCGACTTGGCACTGTCCCGCGCCTGACCCCGGCGTGAATTGTAGGTTATTGAGCCCAGGCTGTAGAACCATCCAGGTAGATCCTTGAATCAGGTTGCCTCGAACAGAGCTTCCGTTAAGAAGCGCTGTTTGGTTACGAGTATCCACTACGAATGTATCTCCTTGGTTCATGGTGATGTTGAACCACAGGTAGGACCCTGTGGTGTTGTTAATTATATAAGGATTCTGCGATGGGCCGGTGAAGATAATGGACGGGTACGTATCTACGTTGCCCGAGTTGACTGCATTGATGGTGCTGGAGTTTACACCAGAGCCGTATGAGAATGGGAACACCCTATTGTACGTACGACCCGCGAAGGCTGTCGACGGGGACAATGTAGCATTCGTATCGAACACGTCGTATGTGAGCGGATCGGAACAATAAAATTGTATCGCACATTGGGCAGCATGAAACTGATAGTTGAAGTCCACCACTGCTGACCTGCGACGCAGACGACCGAATGCTCTACGCTGATACCCGTTAGGAAGTTGCCAGTATATAGGTAGCTCAGCTGTAGAGCCTGTGTTAGGGACGAAAGCATTCTCGAAGGTCTGAACCTTGGTTGCCAGGTCCGCATCCGAGGTACCCACAATGGTGACTGTAGCTGCGATTGTACGCCCTGTCATGAAGTCGGGCGCTAGGAAGGTGCCATCTTGCAGCGAACGGTCATCGTCAGTAGTACGCATGTCTGGAATCTCTCGTATACCCGAGACTTCAGCGATACCGTAGGATGTGCCTGCCCCGATAGACATGCCGTTCCACAGAAGTTGCCAAGAGCTATTGAGGCCTGATGGACCGCTCCCGACAGACTGTGTGGCAGTCTGAGTGGAGAGAGCTACACAAATCCCCGCCATGTGTGTGGCGGAGGCTGTGGAGAATTGCGCCGTGGGAGACACAAGAGCAGCACCAGAAGCAAACTGACCCGTAAGGATCATGTTAGACGCCTTGGTATCTGTGCCTGCTGTATACCGGTACCCAGCCGCTGCTAGCTGTGATGTAGACGTGTCTGTGTGCGACATGGGCAACGCGCTGTTGCCAGTCGCGGCGCAGAACAAGAATACGTCTCCGAATTTACCCGGGGAGACGGACTCTGTTAGGACAGATGTAGTAGTAGTGAAGGTCCCTGATACATCTACACCGAGAACGCCTGATACCTCACAGAACATCATCGAGGTAGAGGATTCAGAGACAGCCCATGTTGCGGTAACGCGGGTTACAGAACCTGCGTTAGTAGCCTGCCACACCTCAAGCGAGACGTCCCCAGGGCTGGCGGATGCTGCTGTTTGCACTCGGGTGACTAGTGTCCAAGTGTTTCCAGCTGTGTCCGTCACACCTGTAGCATAGTTTGCGTTGTTGGTCTCGTTCGTGGCGATGAAGCAAATCAACTGGCTTCCGACCTGTGTGGGAGATACTACACAGGCCAGAGAGGCACAGTCGTCATCGGAAGCTGTTACAGTCTGAAGCAGAGTTGCGATAGCCATGACTTACTTCCTTCCGAGACGCGACGTACGCATGTGCCAGTTGAACTCGTCCACAATGTCAGACGGATCAGCATCTGACTTGGTCACGTTGATACTTCCGATCTTTACTCCAGCGTGCTTGTGCATAGCGTGAGCCATGCGGTCATAGTCGAAGTCCCCACCACGCGGGCCGTCACCGTGGCGGTACACGTATCCGTGACGGTCGCCTAGGTCGATCATCTCAGGGCCGTTCTCACCCACCTTGATAAGACCACTGGCCATACCGCCTACAGAGTAGCCAACGTAAGCGCCACCGTGAGCAACGGACACGACGCCAGGAACGTTGTTGACCCCGCCATATCGAGCGATAGCATACCGGACACCAGCAACGATGTTAGCTACCGGGTCTAGAATGTTGGCAGACAGCTTCGGATCCCTGTACGCATTGAAGGTACTCGGAATGGTCTGCATCAGACCCTGCGATGGGTGACCCGCCGCAGCGTTGGAGTCTGTCAGGTTAATGGCATTGGGGTTACCGCCCGATTCGTGAGCGATGATGACGCCGATAGCGCCGCCCCATGAAGCAGGCCAGCCCTCTGCGGCTAGCGCAGCTGCGATCCATTGAGCAACGCTACCGCCGCCTGTATAGGGTTGTCCAGGAACGCCCCCACCCGAAGCAGCAGGGTCGACTCCGTGCTTTGAGTCCTGCTGTGTAAGGAAGTTGAACGCACCATCTACCATCTTCAGGCCTGTTCCACGAGCCATGCCCGCGAACAGAGGAGCAGATGGTAGAGCACTGACAGCAGCCTTCATAGGGTCGAGAACGACGTGAGCTGCGGCAATCATGGCACCCTTAACGAAGACCTTTGCCAGGCCCGCTAGAGCTGATGCTGCGCTCCCAGCCAAGTGGACAACGTCAGAGACACCGCTACTGCTGTTGTGGGGGCCTCCGCCGAGAGAAGAGAGGCTGTTGTTAGTGGTGTCAGTTCCGCCTGAACCACTGCCAGATCCAACACCAGGAAGACCGTTGCCGCTGCCAGCAGTACCGCCGCTAGCGAAGTACTGAACATTCGGAACAGCGCCACCCGAAGCAAGACCGAGTATCTTATCAATACCCATATGACCGCCTAGTGCGTCAACCTGGGATAGAGACAGAACCCTTTCACCCGGGGTTAGCATAGCAGGGACCGTATCCCCGCCGCCCCAGCCACCGGGAACCTTACCACCGGAGGCAAACTTAATGGTGGGGATAGGACGACCCAGACCAACAGCGTTCATCACGTCGTCAGCTCCGCCAATGAATACATTGATAACGCTCACGGCGGCGCTAATAGGTGCCTTGACGATGCCAGACAGCTTATTCCACGCAGCTTGCACGGCCGAGATGATGCCGTTCCAGGCAGCTGTGGTAGCGCTCTGGATGCTATTCCAAACACCCTGAATCACAGTTTGGATACCGGTGAACACAGCTTGAGCAGTGTTCTTCAGTGCATTCCAGATCCCTGATAGAACAGCATTGAGAGAGTTCCAAGCGCCAACGGCTACAGCTGTGATACTGGCCCAAGCTCCTTGAAGGATGGCCTCGATGGCTGCGACCACAGCTTGAATAACCGCCTGGATTCCCGCCCAAATTGTACGAGCGATATTTTCCAGGTCGGTCCACAGCGCCGACCACTTGCCGGTCACCAGATCGGCGAACCCTTGTATGATTCCTGATATAACGCCTAGCACGGTATTGATAATCGCGGTGATTACATTCCAGGCAGCTTGAAGTATTGCAGTGATCACATTCCAGGCCGCTGACAAAATACCCTGAATTACTCCCAGGGCAGCTTGGAAGATGCCTTCGATGATTCCCCATATAGCGGAGAAGAAGGCTGCTATGGCATTCCAAATTGTGACGCTTGTTGTATAAATAAGCTGCCATGCAGTCTGGATACCCTGCCACTCAATTTGACCGGCAATAGTAAAGATCTGTGATATGAAATCCCAGATAGTCTTGAAATACTGAGCAAGTTGACTGAACCATGCAACAGCAGCCTGATATATCTTGCCCCATACTTGACCTAAGAACCCTGAGATATTGGTCCACACCGTCTCGGTGGGCCCTTGTATAAGATTCCAGGATTCTTTGATGGTAGTAACCAGCTTGCCGCCGGTTGCGTTCCAAATGACGGTCAGGTTGGACCAAATCTTGGACAGATCCGCAGAGATCTTATCCCATTCCCCTGACACATTTTTGGTGACGCTTGTCCAAGCATCCTTAATCGCAGTAACGAGCTTACCGCCCGTGTCGTTCCACAGCTTTGTCAGACCATTCCATATCCCTGTCAGGAATGTGGTAATGTCCTTCCACACCTTCTGGATGATGGCCCATATCTGGTCATGCCACTTGACGACGGCACCCACGATTAAGGAAATTCCGCCAGTGAAAATAGCCAGTAGTAGAGGCCACCACTTCTTAAAGAAGTTCCAGATATCGTTGGCGCCCTCCTTGATGGCGTTCCATACGGTACTCCAGTGTGTTACAAGTTCGTACACTGCGACACCCAGAAGTACGACCGCTGCGATGATCGCAGCAATAAGAGCAACGATGGGGTCTGCTTCAAGGATGAACATAGCAGCGCGCACGTTAAGGATAGCGATACGTACGAATTCAAGTGCCTTAGATAGCAGCATGAACGTACCTACGACACCACCGATTACCGCTGCGATCTTCAAAGTCGTCTGGACCAAGGCTTCATGGGCCGTCACCCATTGCATGATGGGCGTGACAATCTTAAGGACTATGCTCATCAAGGTTTGTATGACGGGGATAAGGGCTTGCCCGATAGTAATCGCAGCATCCTTAAAGGCAGCTATGAGCTTCTTTTGCTCGCCTTCCAAAGTATTAGAAGCTCGTTGGGCAGCTGTCTGTACATCACCTGACTTCTCAACCTGATTCGCGTACCCGTCCAGAGCTGCTGAACCGCCCTGGATGATGGGGATCATGTCTTGGGCGCTCTTGCCGAAGATCGCTTGAAGAACAGCAGCACGACCTTGTGAAGTTCCGTTAGAGTCGATGCTGTCGTTGTAATGCATAATGACCTTATCAGCATCCTTAGCACTTTTGCCGAAGGTGTCTGTAAGGATTTGCATATACTGAGTGTGAGACGTTGCCTTGCCTAGCGAGTCTGCCAGAGAATTGAACTTAGAGTCTGCTTCGGAGCCGCTTGAACCGAACAGAGCCATGAGCACAGCGCTCTTCTGAGCAGCCTGACCCGCAGCTGAGGATGCTCCAGCTGTGCCGTTCAAGTAACCCTTTAGAAGATCTAGCGTAGCCCCTACGCCGATAAACTGTCCGTTGGCATCCCTGAAACTCAGACCAGCTCCAGCCATGGCCTTTTGTGCACTACTAGATGGCTCTATCATGGATTGTAGAGATGTGCCAAGAGCACCAATGGCCTTACGTCCGTCTCCGAACTTACTGGTCATGTCTAGGAGTAGTGCATCAGTATCCTTCATCGTAACGCCAGTACCGGCAAGGGAAGGTGCTAGACGATTGACAGCAGATGTGATCTGGTCAAGACCCAGACCACTGAGACGTGAAGTATTGTAAAGATCGTTCGCAGCCGAACCAGCATCCATGGCGTTAACATGGAAGATCTTCATGTTGGCCGCAAGATCGGTAGTCGAAGTAGACAGGCTATTGCCGGAAGCCTCGGCTAGATCCATGGCCCCTGACATAACGGACATAGCTTCTTTGTTGCTCAGAGCGTGCCCCTGCACCTCTCCCAGCATTCCGGAGACGGGGGCATAGGCGGACATGATCTGCTGAGCTGAGAACGTGCTCTTGCCCGCTGTTTCCAGGAAGGCTGTACCAATGGATTGAGCAGCCTTACTGGATATGTTCGCGTTGTTCTGTAGTGAAACAGTGGTGGTGTTGTACGTCGAGGCCGCTTCCACAGCCTTAGCAGCACCGTAAACCACAGCTGCGGCTAGCGTGGCAGTCGCAGCCGTGGCAACGGGGTGGGCCGCCGCGAACTTCCCGAGAGAGCTATCCATGTTTCCCATGGATGCAATGTAGTTCTTGGCAGAAGCACCGACCTTAGCATCCAGAGCGCCAATAGCAGCGAGAGCATTGGACGTATCTCCAGTAAACTTAAGTACAAGCTCTGATACAACAGAACCACTCATGCGGCCCACCCCCTTTCATAGGATAAGGGCTGAAACTATAAATCAGGACACTACTGTGAACACTCCAGACTGCTGACCCAGCTTAGTTAGCGAAGTCAGACCCGGGATACCGTCTGCGTTAGAGCCGGTGAACCCTAGGTGTTGCTGCCACTTGGAGTACGCAGCCACAGTCATCGAACCGAACTGACCGCGTGTCCACACCTTGCTAGCGGCATCCAGAGAACCGAACTTCTCTAGAGCGACCTGTACCGGGTAGATCTCCGCGTAGTCGGTAGACGCGCCCGTAGCCACGTTGGTGGGGTCTTCCTTGGCGTGCATGACGATGTGCGCCAGGGAGATAGCAGGAATGCCCGGAACAGGCGGAGGAGGCGGAGGCGTGTTGGGAGGAGTAACGCCTACACGCCACTGACCGAAATCAGTAGTGATAGCCGCATCGCGGTCATAGGTGCTATTGAAGTACCCTGTTTGCTCCACATTGAAGTCACTGACCGCGCCAGCACCTCCGCGCCACCCTGTAGACATCGTCCGCCATGTCCATGTAACGAGGCCGAGGGACTTCAGCGTATTGCAGATTGCTGTGGAACCGTACACACCCACTTGCTTGGCGGTCAGTACAGAACATGCGCCTTGAAAGTAAGAGTGTAGAAGAGAGTTGCTAGGGTCGAGGTCTGTGTCTACTGAGAAGTAGATCGGACGCCCGTCCGGTCCGCCACACTTCTTATGGACAGCCCAAGCTGTCTTAGCGTTCGTGACACCCTGGTTGTACCCGCCTGCGTAGTCAGTGGTGTAGTGCTCATAGTTCGAGACAATGTCGATACTGGCATTGCTCAGCGTCTTAGCCTCTGACGGAGTAAGAGCCCATGATTGTTCTGATGTATAACGACTGATGAAGGTAGCGCCGAGCGACTTCAGCGCGGAAACGTTGGAACCGGTACCATCGGCCCCTAAACGGACTACCATAACGGTTGCCTTTCGATTGTTTACGACTTAGCTTGCCGTGCTTTCTCAGCATCTTCATTCTCTAGATGGTAAAAAGCCAACCACAGAACGAACTCGTCTGCTGACAGGGGAGCTTTCTTCCCTGTCAGCAGCTCCTGTCGAGTCATGCCTAGATCAAGCGCTAGCCTCATCAGGTTCCGGTCGCTCGGGTACCTCTTGAAACCCAAGCACCGCATCCTCTACAGCCTCTGGAGTACTTCCCATACCCGAGAGCTCTGTGATCTCCTTGTTTACCCGGTCAATAGCACCTGAGGACTTCTCCATCAGTGCTGCGAAGTGCTGTGGCTGGAACTGCGGTTCCACAACGCCAGCCATGAAGAGGTGTAGCTCCACCTGACTCTCGTCAGTTTGCCCGTTCTTCAGTTGAGACTGCTTACGCACCTCAAGCTGCTGACGCTTTGTCAGACCACGAACAAGAACTGAAACACCCCACTCCGGAACATCGATCTCCTTTTCACGGACGTCTGTTGCCGCTAGGATGTCCTCGATGGTACCGCGCTCGAACTTCGACATTCTATTTAACTCCTAAGGTTTGCTTGCGTTGCTTGCTGTTTGCTTGCTATCAGGAGGCT
>Ga0207694_10000185_pt1 | contig 63840 bp, 105 predicted proteins | sample KBSC34metaG_FD_184353 | JGI IMG/M metagenome (GOLD analysis project Ga0207694, IMG submission 184353) | Corn rhizosphere microbial communities from Kellogg Biological Station, Michigan, USA - KBS C3-4 metaG (SPAdes) (version 2) | ecosystem: Host-associated > Plants > Roots > Rhizosphere > Soil... | reverse complement strand
TGGCTGCCATTGCGGGGGTTGCAGTAGGTTTGTTTGAGCTCGCTAAGTCGGCCGCCAAAACAGGCGGTGATTTATTCGACCTTTCGCAAAAAACCGCTTTCACGGTTGAGACTCTCTCAGGTCTGTCTATTGTCGCAAAAACAACCGGATCGGATATCAACGGACTGTCTCCGTCTCTCGTAATCTTTCAAAAGAACATGGAGGCGGCTAGCGACGCCACCAGCAAGCAAGGCCGATTATTCCGCAGTTTGTCAATCGACACCCACGACAACGAGAAGGCTTTAAGACAGGCATTCGCCGCATTGGGAAGGATGCGTGAGGGTTCGCAGCAAACCGCACTCGCAATGCAGTTGTTTGGACGTTCTGGTAAAGACGTGTTAGCAATCATTAAAGAGACGAACGGTAACCTGGATGCGGCAATCAAACGCTATGGAGACATGGGTCTGATCATCTCAACTGGTGCCGCAGCAGCCAGCGACAAATTCAACGATCTACTGGAAGAGACTACCTTACAACTCGAAGCGGTGACGCGAAGCATTGGTATGGAACTACTACCCGTTGTGACCGATGCGTTGCAAAGTATTTCCGCCGGATTGCGAGCGAATAAAGACGAATGGGCCTCGTGGGGAACGTCTATCGCCAATGTCATGCGGGGGTTGAGTGTGGCGGTTCATAGTGAACTTGGACAGATGCTCGGTCGCATCTCAGAGTTTAGTATCAAGTGGTTATCTCTAACAGGCTTAATTGTTCAGGGTCTCGGTGCTCTTGGTGCCGGGGCTGACAAGCCCAGTGAAGACTTCTTTGGTCCGGGTGGCGCTGGACGCGGTGGAAGAAAAACCCTGCCCGGCACGCCTGAATTTAAGGCCGCTCAACGACGATTAGGATCTGATCTTCCAAGCCTAGCAGGCGGCGGAGGCAAGAAAGGCGGAGGTGGTGGCGAAGATCCGGCAAAGACGGCACAGCGAATTGCATCGCTTCAACTCGAAGCGGTGATTAATGGGTTAAAGGCCGAACAGGAAGCAAACAGACGTGCCCTGGATCTTCGTCGTCGTGACTTCAACGATTACGCGAATCGCTACATGGTAATTGAGAATCGTCGCCATGATGCGGTGATCGCGGGGCTTGATAAGGAAAAGGAGGCTGCGGAGAAGTTAAAGAAGGGCCGCGAGGTCGCGTTGCAGGAAATCGCAAACAAGCGCACAGAAGAAAACACAACTCACGAGCAAAACCGAAACAAGGTACTGGATGAGCGTGGCAAGATTCTCGACCGGATAAATGACTTCCTGCGTGATCAGGAACGGGAAATCTCCGGGCTGACAACTTCGACCGATCAGTGGGATCAGGCATATCAACAATTAGTTGACACGTTGAAAGAAGAGGGAGTCACGCTTGAGGAGAATACTAAAAGCCGGCTTGAATCAAACATCGCGATACTCAAAGAAATCGATCTCGTAAAACAGCAAATCCGTGTACGACAGGTATTGAAAGACTCAACTCGCGACCGCTTTGAAACGAGAGCAGGAAGGGAGAGACCGCCGTGGATTGATATTGGTGGAGGTTCAACCGTTGGCGGGGAGCCCGCAACAACTACTAGACCACGTATCGCGACCGCGGACGAACAAGTCATGCGTGATCAGCTAGAAAGAATCCGCGGACGAATGCGCGATCTCGGGTTTGAATTAACTGACATCTTTGCTCAAAGTGTAGGCGATGGATTCAGCCGAGGAATCAAATCAGGGCTCGAAAGCCTTTCGCTTGGGTTACTGCGCATAGTTGAGGATGTCTTTCTGAGACGGATGGCAAAAGGGCTCGGAGATCTACTCGGTGACATCGGAACGGGAAGTGGCGGAGGTGGTGGATTCTTTGGTGGACTACTGAAATCTATACTCGGTAGCGTAGCAGGCACGCGCGGCGGCGGATCTGCCGGCGGATTAGGAACCGGGATCGCTGGTGCTATTGGTCGTGACTCTGGTGGTCCTCTGTGGCCTAAGCAACTTTATAAAGTCCACAAGGATGAATACATTGTGCCGACATCTCCAGGCTTTGTGATACCAAAGGGCGGCATGGGCCAACAAACAGTTGTGAATAAATACTACACCATCCAATTACCGCCTGATTCGCGTGGTAGCTACAACTCGCCCCGATCCAAGCGACAACTTAGTGAGACTCTGATAGCAGCGTTAGAGGCTTCCAAAGCATAAGATGGCTATACTCTTTGACGAGCTATTGTTTGATAGCAACCTTTTAACCGAACAATCGGCAGTTGGCTCGCCCGAGTATGCGAACACAATGATTCGCAACCCCGCAACGGGCGTTTATAAGACCAACGTCAATCGCTACGACTTTCAGAACGTTTGGAATATCAACACGAACCTCTTGAGTCCGGCACAGCTTGACTACTTCATTGAGTTTTGGGCAGGGGGATTCGGCTCAGCTTATGGGTTTCGCATCCGGATCATTACCGACTTCTACATGATTGATGAAGTGATTGGAACAGGTAATGGCTCACAGACTGTCTTCCCGATTATCCGCACTTACACTCGACCGGGCGCAAGCCATAACTACCAGCGAAGGATTATCAAGCCCGTGGTCGTTCCGTCGCCGCTCGGCTCAAGTGTGGCTCTGTTTGAAGCTAACGGTACAACGAATCGGATCATTCCCAGCGCACTTGGGGGTAATTTAGGAGTGCCTGCTTTCACAGTGAAGCTCAATACAACACCAACAACCGCTTATGTTGTAAATAATACTACGGGCGTGATCACCATGAATTCAGCGCCGGGCGCAGGGGTAAGTGTGAAGGTGTCTTGCGAATACGACACGCCCGTCAGGTTCCTAAATAATTCGTTTCAGATGAAGCCCGGTGTATCGTCTGACGTGGGCGGATTGCAACTCTGCGAAATACTGCCAGCGGAGCTTGGGATAACGTAAAAATGACAGTCTCGGCAGGAATGCTCAGTCATCTTCAATCCAATGTAACGTTTTTAATACCCGTGTGGGTGATGACAGCGAAAGATGGAACCGTTGCTGCCTACGCTGCACATACGAGAAATATCACGTATAACTCACGTGCCTACTCTGCGGCTCCTGTTGAGCCTACACGGTTCAGTCAACTAATTGGTCTGGACCCGAATCACGTCGAACTCTTTGGCGTGCTTGATGATGTCGTTACGGAACCCGACCTTCAGGGCGGACGATGGAAGAATGCGCCCGTCATCTATGAAATAATTGCTTACGATCCAGCAACGGGGCAAGCAAGCGCAACTGCTACAGGCTACGCAAACAAGATGAAGGGACAAGCAGGTAAAGTTAACTTAAATAACGGCACGTTCCGATTAGAATTGAGATCTCTATCAGACTTGTTGAACCAAGAGATTGGGGAACTGACGAGTCCGATCGATCGCAATCGCAGACCAGAAGATTTAGGCGTGCCCATGACTGCGTTTACTCATGCAACAACGGTCTCATCATTTACTAATCGAATGAAGTTTAAGGTGTCTTATGTTCAGCCAGAGGCAGACTATTTTCGCTATGGTCGTGCTGAGTGGTCCTCAGGTGCCAACAACGGCCTAAAGATGGAAATCAAATCCAGCACGACAACAGACAGCGGGACCAAAACAGAAATTGAATTGCAACTACCGATGCGCAGCGCGATCGCGGTTTCAGATGGCGTGACATTGATTGCTGGCTACGATGGATCAAGAGAACAGGCGCGCGATAAGTTTGGAGCGATGGAGCAGTTTAATGGGGAACCGGATTTGCCCGGAATTGCGCAAGCGATTCTGAAATATCCAGAATGAGTGATTTTAAGCAGGAGACAGGTGATCAGCCTGTTTGTCCGCTACCGTGACGGTCTGTTGGGCACTCCTGCTAAGTCGCCCCGCGGATTTGAACCGCAATCAAGTTAATTATAACGATGTCAACCACACTTACACAATGAGCACAATGAGCACATTATACATTCTTAAAGAGTCGGAGCAGTTAACGGGTCTGATTCAGGCGTTAGAAATCCTACGAGACAAGCATGAAGATTACGGCGGTCTGCGCACGGCATATAACGAGGCTTTGGATCGGTTGAGAGTCGTTCAATCAAAAGTCTTGAGCAAGGAACACCGGGAAGAGTGTTCAGGTTGCGCCTCTATTCAGCACATAAACGGATGACCACACTTGCACAACGAATAGTAGACGCTGCCCGTAGTTGGAAGGGCACTAAGTTCCAGCATCAAGGAAATTTGAAGGGCTTAGGTGTTGACTGCGTAAATTACGTGACCGAAGTCGCGCGCGAAGCTGGCGTTTCAGGTCTGGAGATCCCAAAGAACTACCGCCCACACGAAGACGGAACGATCATGCTCCAGCTATTGAACGAGCATATGGTTCTCGTAGACGAAATGCAACCGGGCGACGTGCTGGCCCTGTGTGACGAGGCGTTGAGAGATCTCGATATACCGCGACACCTTGCTTTTGTAACCGAACTTAGGCCACAGACCACGATGATTATCCATGCGAGTGCATCGGGTGTTAAAGAGCACAGAATGAACAGCCAGTGGCTAAAGCGTGTGCACTCAATTTGGAGAATTCGTGAGTGAGGCACACTCGAAGACTGGCGGCAACCCCCGCACAACGGAAGGGTAATCCAGTTGCGTGATGTTATAGCGATGGAGTTCATGCTGTTTAACCCACTCAGGTGAAGGAACGCCGTCAGGAATGAGTTCGACCACTTCGCAGGGCCAACAGTGAACAATGTAAGTACGATCAGTTATTTCCATAAGCGAATTATAGACGGATGATCGAAGAACTCAAAGAGAAATGCCAAGCCCTTGCGATCCGACGGCGCACGGATCTCGAAGTGCGGAAGCGCGAAGAACTGGAAGCCTCTCTTGAATCCGGTCAAGTCGCCGATCCCTTCAGCAGCACTATCCTGATTGGATTGTTAGTATCTTCTGCTGTTTCTGCGGCTTCATATCTGGTTTCAGCCGCCTTCGCCCCAAAAACTCCCCGCCAGCAACAAGGTAAACTGACTGGCTCGCTGCAACTTCAGAATTCCGAGCAGGGCATATTCATACCCGAAATCTACGGAGGAAGCCCTACAACGAGTTTAGTAACCGGGGCTAACCCTACCTACCAGAATCTTGCAAACGTCACTTCAGGGGCAAATGGGAGCATAACAAAGACCTCTGGAGGCACAACCTGGAATGCAGGAGCAAGTCATAACGTAGCTATCACCGCGGGGCAGGACGCCTTCTTTCAATTCACCGTGGGAACAGGATATGCCACAGCGGGATTTACCCTTGATTCGAGCCCGACAAGTGGCAACACAGACTTTCTGTTTGCAGTTCAATGGAATCCAGATGGCTCGATCACGATTAAGTACAACTCAACGCAGTTACTCGGGGCTGTAACTACCTATGTGGCGGGTGATGTTTTTCGACTCGAGTTGCGATCCGGCAGATTCAGGCTCTACAAGGGCTCTGCTGAGATCGTGCCGCCTAACTTCATCTTTCCTTCCCCGAGTTATCCGCTATACATGGGCATTGCGATGCAGTTTATTGGGGCTGGAATCTCTAACGGGAAGGTTCAGATAGGATCTATTGGCGCGGCTCCGAATTCAGGACGAGGTGGAATTAAGGTTCCAGCAATCATTGTGTGGAGCTCGGGAATACGAAAGCTAGTCACGACAACTCAAGTCGCCACAGGCGGAGGTAAAGGGTTTGGGCATCGGACGCAACCAGTCGATAACATTACCTACGATATTGATCTCGGGCTGATGTTTACCGCGCATGGTCCGCATCGCCTGATTCGACTTTATGCGAACGCTGACATCCTCATCGATCAATTCGACCAATCACCCAATCCTTCTGGCGTTTACGATCCGACTGTTGGCCCTGATCCTGACTACGATCCGAAATTACCGCCAGACCCGACATTGAACCACATGCCATCATTCCTTCGAATCGATGCGGACATTCCATTCGACGGTGACAATGTAGGTACGGGAACAATTCAGGGCGGTGGGTCTGGCTTTGCAATTTATCCCGGCAACAACACTCAGCAACCCGATCCGACGATTGAAGCCGACATAGATGGAAAATACGGAGCGGGATCTACTCCTGCCTATCGGAACCATTCTTTAACAGTGCTCTCGACTCTGTCTTTGTCGCGCTGGGGCGGAGTAGTTCCAAACATCACCGGAGTTTGGGAACATGAGACCTTCAGAACGCTTGACTTGATCTACGCCTCGTTGTGCGACCGCGTGGGATTATCAAGTACCGATTACGACTTCTCTGATATTGAGATCGCGTCCCGCGGCTTATTGATTTCCGGCAGGCCCTTTCAACCAAAGGAGATTATTGGCTCTCCCGATCTGCAACTGGCCTATAACTACTTCGTTACTGAAGCGGATGGTCAGATTGTTGGTTACACCGAAGGAAACGAACCCTCTGTAACCATTCCTGATACAGAGATTGGATGGCTTGAAGGCGACGCGGATCTACCAGACATCGCGCCCGAAGTCGAATCGATGATCGTCTCAGAAATTAGCCTGCCCCGCGAGGTGCATGTTAAGTCGCTCGATCCTGATAAAGACTGGGAACCTAACACAGCTAGCGCAATGAGACAGATCACGGATGGTTCGAGAGTCGAACTGCTTGAGATTCAGATTTGCCAACTATCTGATGAACGCAGAGAAACAGCACAACGAAAACTTTATCGTGATTACGTGGCTGGGACTGCTCACAAATTTACTCTGCCTTGGACCTATCTCTATTTGCATCCCGGTTACAAGATTACAATCACTCGTGCTGAAGGCTTCACCCATGTAATGAGACTAACCTCAATCTCTGGAGGAATCGGCATTCTTGAGTGTGAAGGGATCGCGTTAGAACCCGAAACATTCAATCAACCCGCAAATGGAGTCTTTCCGCCCGGTTACATTCCACCACAGCCAATCCCGGCAATGATCGTTATGTCGATGATTGACTTGCCTCTATTCCGTGAGGCTGACGCAGGCAAGCTTGGCTTTTATGCAGGCGGCACACCTCGCACAGGTGTTAATCAATCGTTTCAAGGGTGGACCTTACAGTCGCAACGTAACAGCGTTTGGTCTTTACGAGCATCCTCAAACCTCCCTGCAACCATCGGGGCGGTTGTCAGCGCCACTGCCCTATCAGACGATCCGACAACTTTCGATAACGTTGGGACGATTACGATCGATCTCTATGGCACCGACATGACCCTCTCGTCAGTCACCGAGGCTGATGTTTTAGTCGGGATGAATACGTGCGCTATCAAGGAATTCATTTGTGGATTCACAACTGCAACACAGGTCGCGGGATTCCCTAATCGATGGACACTCAGTGGGCTATTGAACGGACTACACGAAACCTCAACACAAGTGGCTGGCGATTTAACCGGAGCAAGGTTTGTATTACTCGATCAGGCTGTGGTCTTTGTTCCTACTACCGAAGATGAACTAAACCTATTGCTTGATTATCGCGGAGTTGCTAATGGTCAATCTTTAGGCGATGCCGCAACCTTTGAATTCGCGTGGACCGGGCAGATATTGAAACCCGAGCGGCCGACGTCAATTACGGGGAGTTTCGATCTCGCTGATGGCTCTCTGTTAGCGGAATGGGTAAATGAAGTTTTCCTAACCGCAGATGATACTTACGACTTCATTGTCAGAAGTGCGGCAGATGGTGGCGGCTCAGTCCTGTTTGGGCCGATTGAAATTAAGCCTTTGGATTTAGCGAGAGTATCCAATACGCCGCCGCTATTGGCCATAGAACCTTCAAGTGACTATCTACCGCTAACCGCATATACCTATGTTGTGCCCGGTGGCTTTGACGCGGTCTATACAAAAGCACAATGGAATGGGCCGGGGGGAGGCTTACCGTTATTGTCCGAAGTGGTAATAGCCGATGATTTCACGGTACGAGGAGGGGCGTTTCTCGAAATGCAAGTTCCAGAGGCATTCGATCCGCTCAACAATACTCTCGTGCCATCGACTTTCGGATTTCAGCAAAAAGTAGCAGGCTCTTTGTTTGCTTCGTGGTTCTTTGATCGGGAACTCACAGAGGTTGGTTTACCTGTAACTGCGCGTCCACTTGGCGTTGTTGGCAGTGCCTTTGACTACACAATTACGTCGCGTGATCGGCTAGCTGTTTATATTCAACCGGATGGCACAGTAGCCTTTTACATTAACTATCAAGGTGCCATGTCGGAGCCTTGGTACATCTCGCCTAACCGTGTTGACGTAACTGTCCTGCACCGTGCTTACTATCTAAATGAACCGGGCTACGAAATTGCAGGCAGCACGCTCACAATTGGCGCTCGCAACACACGTCTACTCCGGAACGTTCCTGAATTCCGATATCCCGGCGACGAGCAACGGAGTCACAATTCAGGATCGCTACCAGCCGCAGTCCATGTAGGCGTGCGCAGACGATCATCACATCCACTTGGACCACCGAGCGATTGGTTATACGCAACCTTTACGAGGCCATAAATGGCACTAAGAGACAACGTTCCCGGTCCCGATACTTTTCTACCTAAACAGGTAGTGGCGCTGGCTGACGCGATCGACGTAGATATTGATGCGACCCGGAGCTCACTCAGCTTCGTTTTTGATGGAACAGAACTTTGGGATAACGGCTATTGGATCTCACAGACTGGATTCCACCAGCACTCGCCACTTGCGCGCGTACTATTCATCACCAAAGCCACAAGTGTTGATATTGACGTTTATGCCAACTTCACCCCGGATTCAGGTACGGCTATTCAAGTCTATGTCAACGGATTCCTACATGCTTCACCCGGTCTATCGTTTAGTTCGGGGGCTCAAACCATCACGCAATCACTACCATCGGGATCAAAGTTAGTCACGATTGTTGGCGGCGTGCAGGCGATCGTTAGCGGCTCGATCGTTGGTACTTTTCTGATTGGGTGCGAGTTCAATCAGCCAGCTTTGCAAATCCCTCCCGAGGCTCCATCTCGTTTACTCGTTTATGGTGATTCAACCTCGCAGGGCGGTGGAGGAGGCTCGACAGGTAAGAATGTTGATACGGCATGGCCCACTCAATTTCGAATGCTTTCTACCCGCTCAATAATCGTAGAGGCAGCATCGGGCCGGGCGCTTCATGACGATGCGAGTTTAAGTACTCCACGCGCAGCCTTTGTTGCCAAACTGGTAGCGATGAATCCGGCGTCTATTCTGTTCCTGATTGGAACTAACGACCACGGAGCGAATGCTTGGAGCGCCGCGAGTTTTGGAACTGCGTATGCAGCCACGATCGATGATCTTCATACGGCACTCCCGAATATACGAATCTACTGCATGACTCCTTTGTTCAAAGCAAACAGTATTGAAGGCGCAAATGGCTCAGGAAATAATTGCGAGGATTATAGAGAACAGATTCGAACCATTGCCGCGGCTCGGGCTCCGTGGGCAGTCCTGATCGAAGGCACTGCGATACTCGGGAAAAACGAGATGCTGAGCGAGTCAAGCACGTGGCTGCATCCTAACGATCTTGGAAATCGCAACCTTGCTTTGTACGTTGACCGCTTTCTCAGTGGCTCCGACTCAGTAAGGTTCACTCCCGATCCCTTCAGCACTACCGCAGACGTGGTATGGGCTAACACTGCGAACGTAGCAACTACCGGAAACAGCATTCAAAAGAATGCCGGCACTGACGGGGCGGCAGACGCGGGCGGTTTCTCAACCAAGGCTGTTGGCCGCGCCCCTTGGCTTGTCAGTATGAAGATTACCGAGACAAACAAAACCAGAGTCTTTGGTGTCTCCAGTACAAGTACGGGAATCAACATCGCCAATATCTTGTACGGCTTTAATATCTTTTCTACTGGCGCACTGTTGCTATGGGAAAACGGCACGGGCTATGAATCAGGCGGACAAGCGTATTCAGCCAATGATGTTTACCAAGTAAGATCACCCGATGGCGTAAACGTTTATTTTGTGCGGATTCGCAGTGGAGTAGTAACAGTATTGCGCAAGGCTTCGATTCCAATCACGCCTTCAATGTATCCTCTTTTCGTTCAAGCAAACATCTTAGGATCAACAGGAACGATCACGGACGCTAAGATTCATGGGCTCTTGCAGTAATTACACACCGCCGTCCATTTCTTCTGCATCTTCAACCGTGTAGCACTCGCAGCGAAGGTGATCCGCGTAGCCCATCAAGCACTCGCCCGGATAAGCGCATTCCCAGTCTTCGTTATCTTCGTCTTCGAACTCGTAGTATTCGTCAGCTTCATCAACGAACGGGTCAATGTAGTCTTCACAGTAGCTCATCTTTTCTCGGCTCTCTCCGTGCGTCTCGATACATCCACCAGCGGCCCTCTGCCCATCGCACACGTCCGTTGTAAATCCAAAAACTATCGTCGCCATAAGTGACCACAGAACCGTGATGCAGTCTGGTTTCAACCCGATCCCATTCTTCGTACATGCTACCCGGCGGCGAGGCCTTCCGCTTCCCATTGCAATCCCAGAAGTGATGCCACGGTCTAACAACGTAAGGCCGCAGATAGAAGATCACGGTGTTGGCGTAGCAGCAATATGGCTGTGCTTTATCAGGGCACGGAGCTTTAGTTAGAAGCGGTTCCCTAACTTCGATTAAATGCTCGAACTCAGTCGGCAGGATGAGAATGTCGTTATTCATTGGTTAGACGCGGTTTCCGAGCAGCTTCTTTACGCGACCGCACAGACTGAGCAAGATTGACCACCTTAGGCTTTGTTTGCTCAATGGGAACTTGCCGACAGTTACAAGTAGTTGTTCCATCTGCGTACATGAACAGAAAACACATAACAGTAATGGTAAGAAAGTCAATCATTCCTTTGCTCCTTGTTTGTATCGGTAGGAAGTGGACCCAGCCCACTTCCCTTTCGTTGAGTTTCAAAAGATAACGAAGACCGGGCATCCCCACGCCGCCATACAGCCGTTATAGATCTGGTTGCTTCTATCCATACAACTAGACCAATGTTGATTCCCTTCAATCAGTAAGCAAGACTTCAGGTAAGCGGCTTCTTGCGCCTGACAGTCCTTGTCAGCCGTTACATAGTCTGGACACGTTGCGCATTCTCCGGTTGGGGCGACTATCTCAAGCGTTGACCCAATAGGCGTGAAGCTAACCTGTTGTTGCGCTGCGCTGTTTCGTGATTTGTTGAGGCCAGCGACCGTCTGTTTTCCCTGTTGGCGCGCGGGAATGGCCGCCACGGCCAGCAAAGCTAACAGGCCCAGCGATAATAAAATTACACGTAGGTTCCGGGTTGATATAAACTTCATTTCGTGAGTTTCCTTTCTCTGAGTTTAAGGGTTTCGGATTAAAGGAGCCGGGCGCAACCGCACTCCTGTGAACTTTCCTTCCAAGTGAACTGTAGTTATAATCCGCATCGCTTTCCCAAATAATTTCAGGAAACAAAGTTAAATGTTTGGTAAACCCGTAATCATTCTCTCAGGAATACTCACTGTACTCTGCTACTTGATCATGTTCGCGGATGGTACGACCATCTGCTATTGCAGCACTGAACCGCCAGTTATACCGCCCAGTGCGGTCATCATCGAAGTGCAGCCGGGACCATCTCCAACTCCAATCCCTCCAGTAGATGATCCGCAATAGATCAATAAACCGGGCACTCATATTTCAAACACGATCGGGTGATTCACCGGACTATAAGACTCGTCACAGATTGAAGCGTTAATGAATCTTGTGCCGTTCAATTGCCACTCACCATAGCCGCCGTGAATGTGGCCGAAGACATGAAAGCGCGGCTTTGTGCGCCCGACCGCTTTCAACAATTCTTCACAGCCTAAGTGCGGCTCGCCAAGTTTCACGTAATCAAGAATGCCCCACGGTGGACCATGTGTGATCAACACGTCGCAAGGCGGTATGCGGTCCCAATAGCGTCTGATTGCGGCACCGCGATCCATATTGAAGGCCCAATCACAGAAGCGCGGCTGCCACGGGGAACCGTAGAATTTAACGCCTTCGATTTCAACCATCGAGTCCTTTAGGTAATGCCCGAAGTCCGTAATTAGCGGCTCTGCCAATTCAGGCGAGCGCGAGAAGTCAAATAGCCAGTCATGGTTTCCAGCAACAAAGATCTTATGCCGATGTGGCTGTGATTGGAACCACTCGGCAAAGGTCGCTACCTCGAAGTAGTCTCCGCTTATAGTCGCATCGCCCGCGTGAATCAACACATCGCCATCAGGGACCGCAATCCGATCTTCAAACGTATGCGTGTCACTAATTGCCACCACTCTCACGGTTGTAACTCCTTGCTCTCAATTACCAGATAGACCACGCCCTTCTTCTCACCTTTGGCAGTGGTTCAAAAGTAGTAGGAACATCGACATATTCATACCCGATATACCACGTACAAAGCTCACGACCATCACGGTAGGTTATTGATCCGCCCATTTGGTTTTCCTTTCTTGTAAGTGAAGTTAGGACATCTGCCACAGCCGCATCCCATTCCTCGTGACTCGTTATGTCTGGCATGGGCCCATCTTGGACACCCACAAAGACCACAGGGGATACGCCATCGAGGTTGATTGGCGAGATACTCATAGAACTGTGTCTCTGATTCAGTGATCACGAGCCTTTGATGAACTTATTATGCCCGACATGCCACGGGTTCTCTCGACATGTTCTGGCTATGCAGTAGTAAACGACCATTGGCAATCCATCTTTGAAATCCGGTTTATAATCCTTTGCCTTTTCCAGCCCTCGCAAGTGTGCTTCTGCCGCTCCGCGTGATCTGTGTCCGCGTTTGTGGCAGTGCTTTCCTATGCGTTCAATGGCTGGCATCATCTAGTGTCCATCCGCAAGCACCGTTTTGGTAACCACGTTAAGAATGCTCGCCTGTAACCCTCAGATCCATAGATAACCAAACACAAGTAACGAGAGCCAACACGTTGAGCAATCCATATTTCATCATGCGGAAAGACTGCTCGTTGATAAGAACCGAGAGCAACGCACGGCATACCAAAGGTATCGCGTAATCGGGCTGCTTTTAAGTCGTAACTCATTTGTGTAGCCATCTTGAAAGAGTTTGCGCGGGCATGTGATGCCCCATACTGTATGTGTCCGTATGCGACTGAGCTAGCCGCATCACTACCCAAGCCAGAAGCGTTACCGACTAGCTCGCCTTCGTGTTGGCTCAAACGCTTTCGGTCTTATCCGCTGGCCTATCCCGACGATCACCCGCGCAAACATTTGATATACGGGACTTCTTCAAGGTCAATCCGATTGAACCTTCGCAAAGCGTTGCCGACAGTGCGAGTCCCGTATAAGTTGAAAACCCCGTGAAATACCCTGCGCGGCGGACCCCGTTTTGGCGTCAAAGCGGTCGCGAACCGCTAGGCCCGACTCCTAGAAAGCCGTTGGATATCTGAGGACTGCTACGTCAATCTCCCTCAGCCCCGCCGCGCAAGCCTTCAAATATCAGTTACAGTGAATTACGCTGCTTCCTTAAACTCATGGAAGCCGGGCGTACTTGATAAATGATGAATGTTGTCGTCTGCCGATTTAACGCACTGCACACATGATCCAGACTGAATCTCTTGCGCCTTCTTCACACCCTCTGCGATGTTGCTCTTTACGGCTTCAGGTAAAACCTTCTTAGCCCTAGACTTTCTTACCTGAAACTTGTGCCCGTGATCGTCGCCGCCGTGTATTGGATCACCTTCTGCCGCCCCGCAGACTTCGCTATCTGTGAGCGGGAACTTACAAGGACGAACCTCCGCTTCGCTGGTGTTTGCCGGCGCAGGTTGAGATCCTTCTGCAAGTGGGACAAACTCATCCAAGACGAGGTCTAACACGTCTTTGTTCTTTCGTAACTCTGTGATTAACTCTTTAGCGCGATTTTGGATTAGTGGGATTCTGCTTCTCATAAAGTCCTTCCTGAATGAAAGATATTAACAACCGTGCTTTGTCTTCATGTGCCGCTCTAGCGCTTTGAATGAGCGGTTGCACTTCGGACAAACACCCCTCTTCACGCGGTTCAGTTCTCGTTGGAGTTTCTCGCGTTGTTCGCGCTCCATGCGTGTTTGATTTTGCTCTGCTGTGAGTCGCTTACGGAGTTTGTCTTCCTCGGTTTCCCCGCCGTAGACGTTCGAATGCCCGTTCGGACAAGTGAATGCTCGGTGATCCGCACGCCGCCGCTGCTCAAAGTCAGGCGTAACGCCGAACGGCATCCCGCAGTTCGCGCAATCAATAGCGTTGAATTCGTATTCAAATTTGATGGCTTTCAAACCCATAACAAACCCCTCTCAGTTTTTAGAAAACAATGGGCGATGCAGTTCCCCCCAAACACCGCCCATCTCAAAATAACGTCTCAATGGTTTGTCACCGCCCCAAGACGCTATCAAGAGATCTATTCCTTTTCACGCGCTACTCATTAACTACCAGTTTTGGTTTTGGCAACGATTTAACCGGAGCCAAATCAATTGCAAGATCGCGTTTTGCGTCACGCCCGGCTGTGACTAGCTTCGCCGCTACTGCTAATTGATGGTCATAGCGTTGTTGCCCTACTGCGTCCAGTCGTTCACGAGGCGTGATTGCTAATCTTCGGAACGCGCGTGATGTCTTGCAGATGCCATGCTTAATATTCCCCTCAGAAACTTTCAGACGATCCGCTGGGTTGAGAATCTTTACACCAACGCCCTGAATCCACTCACTATCAATGTTCCGTTCATTGCGTAGTCGTCGCCGCCAAGCGTTGATCACGCCATAGAAGCGTGGCGTCTTTTGTTCGACACGGATGGTTTTCTCGAATTCATCATGTGTGATGATCTGATCTTCTGTCGGACTCGGATACGCTTCTTCTAACTTGCGCACGTCCGGCCCGTAAGGGATGCCAGCCACAACTACAGGTAACTTAGACAATAGATCACCTTCTTTCTACGCCAATGGCGTCCTTGCTCGGCCTTACTACGTGCTACCGCGCGCAGCCGAGCTCTGCCGGGCGCAGGCTGGCCGTGCTCTACCCAGAACTTTATGATTTCAATAAAATGAGCCATTGGCTCCCTCACGTTGCGCTGCGGCGGCTAGCGGCGCTCGGCCCTACGGCGTTTTGCAGTGCCCCGCTGTTCCGAGCACAGCTCTGCCATGCGGAGGCGAGCAGAACTCATTGAGAAACCGTAGCTTCAAACATTCCGAACTGGCCGGGGGTAGGGCATCCCGGTCGCCAGTTACCCAGCCCCTTATAGCGCCCCGCAAGTTCCAGAATTTGCTTTAGAACTTGGGGCGAAATTTCCTCGTCCATGATTGCAATTCGGCCCTCGGTGGCCCATTGCTCAAAACGCGGGCGCACTCGTATGTGCTTGCTTTGACCTACCCGAACTCGTTTCACGAATAGGGAAAATCCTAACTTGCGCGCACCCTCGGAGTGTTCGACAAAATGCTGCTTGTCTTTCAGGGCGTTAATGTCGTCCATCGAGATCGTTGCCGCTGATCCGTTCAGTTGTAACGGCCAGTGAAACTCAGGACACAACAAACCGCTCTGAGATTGGGCCTTAAATGTTTTCTTGCCCTTGCCAGTGGGCACGAGTGCGCCGCCCTCCATCAAACACCGCATGATGTACTCGCTTGGTATTGTGACGATCTTTCCGTCAGTGTTTAGCGCCCCCATCCAGCGAAAGGCTGGCGTTCGATCATCGCCCGCCTTGGATTTGGCTCTGTTCTCTGGTTCCTTCCGCCACTCTTCCATCGCATCCGACCACTCAATGTTATCTGCGTGCATCAATAGCGGCGTTAAGCCTTTAATCTTTACATGTACGTTTTGCATAAAGTGCCTTTCTTGCGGTTATCTCATTGCTCGTAGTTCCGCCTTAACACGCGGCGATTCGGCCAACAGGATTGCTATAGCTTGTGATTCTGTATGCTTACCCTGCGCGGCCAGTTTTACAATAGCCCGCTTTATGGACGAATCCACTCGGGCGCTGATCTGCTCTTTTGATGTTGGAAGCTTAGGTCTGCTCATGTCCGTTCATTATAGGGACAAAAAAATACTTGTCAAGAACGAAATAGTTGTAGACAAGAATTATCCAGTGTGATACAAGTCTCGGTGTGGGGCGCTTCCCGAGGGCAGAGCGAAAGCAGCACATAGGGGGCAAGCTACCAAGTAGCGGACCCAGATTCGCCGCGCTGCCCTTTGGGAGGCTGAAAAGTTCTAGGCTTGAATGAATGGGAGGGATTGGAAAGGATGAAGAAACCAACCGTGAAACAGCTTGAGGGGCGAATTAAAGATCTTGAGGCCGCTAATTCACGCCTTGCCAGTGACCGCGCACGGATGGCGTTGACCATGCGCGAAGCCGTGCATAATGGCAATGAGTGGCGAGAGAAGTTTTGGTTGGTTCTCAAGCTTGTGGATGCTTACGTGCAGAGAGTCCCTGATTTGTCCAAAGGTGATCCGGTTGCACAGGCCAAAATGATCGCCAGTATCGATCCCGAAAACAAAAAGTGGAGCATCTTTTGGGACTCGCCAACAGACAACGGGTAACAGTGGCTTACTGACAGTGAAGGGGGTTGAAACGATGGATCGCAACGCAACAATTCGACTGACAGCAAAAGATAAACAGGCCGCGAAGCGTGCGACGCTGGGAACGCATGGCACGATTCAGCGAGACGGTACTCTTTGAATCATCATGACAGTGGTGCGGTCGCACTATGGAGACAGTCCTAAGCACCTGAACGATCGAGAGAAGATTTATCGCGTCGGAAACGCAGTCGCGGACTGGTTAGGGTTGAGTGGTTGGATTGATATCCCGCTTATGCAATACCCCGAAAGAGTGGCAGAGTTTCACGGGATGATCCAATCAGCGGATTAACAAAGGTTCAACCATGAGCAGTAAATCACCAATAGCCATCCGCATCGGGCTCGCGGTCTTGTTCTTTGCTCTGTGGATCTTTGTGTTTCTATTTGGGTTGATGAGTGGGAGTAAATAAGTGATCAACGTTTTAGGGCTCGCTAAGATTCCCGCTGGCAGGCAATTGTCTTTTATTCGCTACATGAAGGCTCGCTTAGGTGAGTCTGCGGAGCGCGGTGGAGAGAGGATCGTACGTGGCGAAAGCGCCAAGGATGAGGAAGAGGCAATGAATGTTTACAGAAAACTTCTGGCCATTGTGGGTAAAGATTATCGCGATCCGTTTAACCGCCATTGGTAACGAAAGGATCTGAATCATGAGCATTAAAGCGGCTGACAGAAGTTTGTGGTTCGCCCTCAATGCCGTTTGTGCCGGGATATTTCTGGCTCTCGCTATAACGATGTTGCATCCGGTCGCGCGAGGTATGGCGATCTTTGCTTCTACTTTGTTCGGCTTCTGCGCGTTCTACGAAGCACTAATGCGGGCAGCGGAGATAATTCATGACCGACGATAAACCCTACCCCAACGCAATTTTAGGACGCTCAGAACGTAAAGCGGCTGAGATTAACTTAGATGATCGAGGGCAGCCCTTTGCCGGCGTGGCAACGATTAGAGCGGCTCTCTTTGACGTAATGGACCGATTTAACCCGCTCATCATGGATCGCAATCTCATTCCCGATAAAGTCAAATCAGAAGACCGAGAAAACTTTGAACGCTCTACATTTGTTGATGTCGTGATCGCTCGTATCGCTGAACTCCAACAGGCTCCGCACGACGGGATTAAGATTGAGAATCTCTGCGATAAACACAAGCGGGCAATCCTACCACTTCCAACCGCAAGCGTATGCCCTGAATGCGCTATCGAGCGTCGCTCAACACGGAGGCCGAAGCAATCATGAGTGAACGAATCAACCAACAGAACAGCCGAGACTACACGGTCAACTTATCCATCAAAAGAGTGAGTAAGTTTGGGATCAAGTGGGAGCGTTTGGGTGAGTTTCGGTTCTGTGCGCTCGCCAACTCACATGAAGCCTCATGTATTGCCGCTGGTAATGCAAAGGTTAAAAGTTCAGAAGAGTTCTATACGCAGGTGGTTAATGTGCTGCCATGCTAATTGGAGGGAAAGATGGACCAACGAATTAAGGAACTTTGGGTTGAGGCGTTGCGAAGTGGAAAGTATAGGCAGTGCCAGTCTCGGCTCAAGATGTTCGGCGATGATGCTAAGCCATATCACTGTTGCCTTGGTGTGCTTGAAGAACTGGCCATGAGTGAGGGGGTGATTACTGGTTATGATCCGGCAGGTCTAGTACTTGATACAGCAACCAAGCAGTGGGCCGGGCTGGATGACACTGACCCGCGCATAAACAACGGTAGTACCTTGACCGCGTTAAATGACCGCGGAAACAGTTTTAGTTTCATCGCAAATAAAATTGAGCGGTACCTCTGACCTATGCTGAACTCAATCCCGGTCAAAGACTTTATAGATCCACTCCGAGGCAGTAGGGCTTGGAATGCAATCTGCCGCGCAATAAAACTCAAGCCTAAAGTAGTTTTGATTGGTACCTTTGAGGGCGAGAGATGGTTCCGAGTTCAGAGCGAAGACCGAGATCCTCATTGTGTGCGAATCTGGACAGAGGATCTAAGTCAGGAGCAAATGGGGAAGTGTGATTGCCCGGCAGCAACGATTCCGCACGAGACAGGGCATTGTCTACATCTTGCGGCAGCACTGATTTACGATGCAGGGAAAGGGGAATAGATGGCTGAAGCGAAGGATCAAACGCCTTGTCCCGATTGTGGCTGTCCTGTCTGGTGTCATAACGCCGTCAATCGCACCGTCAGCGGCCCGCATCCGGGAACAATCACCGCCCATTGCGGCGGTTGCGGAACATGCTGGAAATCGACGGCGGCATTCATAGAACTCGTAATGAAAGCATTAACACAGGAGCAACCCCAATGAGCAATAGACAGGCGACAGCGGCGCTTAACAGTCTTGCTACCGACATCGAATACATCCGCCACAACGGTGTATATAAATCTGCTACCGAGGCACTGCTTACGATTCGCAACGAACGTGATGGGCTACTCGCAGAGAGGGATCGACTGCGGGAGGCGCTGAACTTCTACGCCAAGACTGAGAACTTGGAGCGGTTTGTTGGAACGGTCTCTAACGACATCAAGGGAACGTCGTGGGGTGAACTTGATCCTGACATTTCAAACACCGCTCGCGCCGCACTAAGCGGGGAAGGTACAACGGATGGCAGTGCTTGAACTAGATCTCTCGGACGCGCTGAAGGATGACAATCTCACGTTGATCTTTCAGCCAGACTGGTCAGCGATGCGTTCAGCACACAGCGAGCGCGAGGTGTTTGCTTATTCGGTTAAGAGCGATTCGGGTAACGTCTATGAGACGGAACTGTTTCTTAGCGACCTGAACACGATCTGTTCTTACTGTTCATGCGTCGGTTCGGAGCTCGGAAAAAAGAAATGCAGACATGTTCGCGCTGTACTTGCAGACGTTCTAGATCGTGATCCTGAGTTTGGAAAGATGAAGGAAGTTCAAGATGCACACGAATATAACCCCTCCAAATAAAGTGCTGTACGCAGAGCGCGTCAAATCTGCCCGTGACTGTTTCAAGCACGGCGATATCATGCCGCCTTTTCTCGTCACCTATATGTGTTACTCGGTGATGTACCGTGCGCTGGGCGGGGACGTAAAGATTCTCCATTATGTGCTGTATCAGATCTTCTCAAAAGTCTGGAGCGACTACCGCAACCGTCTCTGGTGGACGTGGCACTTGTACATCCGCTGTCGCAGTCGCGGTGAGATTCAGGAGTTGATTGATCAACGACTAGAAGAGTTGACAGGCGAAGACGAGCGCGAGTGGCCGAACGTCATAACAGTGAATGAGGAGCAGATCAGTGGACACTAAAATAGAGAAGTCTCCACGAGAGATAGCCGGGGAGATTGTGCTTACCTTTAGGGAACAGATAGTAACGACGGGTTTTGATGTAGCCGAAGCAATCAACGCTATTGAAAAGGCTCTCCGCGACAGAGACGAACGTGCCGCAAAGAAGTGCGATCTCCGCATTGCTGAAATCAGTAACTACCAGACACGCCCATACAGAATTGCACGTCGCGAACTTGAATCTATCGCGTCGGCTATTAGGGGTAAATCAAATGTCTAATTCAAAAACAGTGGAATTGAAGCCGTGTCCATTTTGTGGCGGTCGTAATCTTGACAGTACGTGTCAGGACCGTGAAGAAACTGGCGCACGTCGCGGATTCTATTTTGTTTACTGCAATCTGTGTGAGGCATGTGGGCCAACTGATTTCGATCATGAGGGAGCGATTGAAGAATGGAACATACGGGCCATGTTTGGAGATGAAACAATATGACAACTAATTCAGAACTAGCGATCGACCGCCCACAAGAGCAGGACGAATTTCTTGCACTCATTGAAAAGGTCGTGCTGAATCCAGAGATTGACGCCGAAAAGCTGAAGGTAATCGTCGGCCTAAAACTCCAGTTGGAGGACCGGGCGGCAGAGAAGGGCTTTGACGCAGCCATGCAAGAAGCACAGAAAGAAGTACAGGCGCTTAGCTGGGACAAGGTTAATAAGGAATCTAATAACAGTCGGTGGGTTAGTTTTCCGAAGATCGATGAGATGCTGAAACCCATCCGTGAGAAGTTCGGTTTTAGCGAATCGTTCGGCGTTGAGCCAGAATTACCAGCACCTACCCTGATGATGATGTATTCCGATGTAACCTACAGAGGGCCAGAGGGAACCCATCGGCGCCGCTTTCATCTACCAATGTCAATTAGTGGCGAAGGGCCAAAGGGAGGCGGCGTCATGACGGCCGCACAGGCGGTTGGCAACGGTAGCAGTCTCGGTATGCGTTACCTCGAAAAACTCATTTGGAAAATCCCCATGTTAGTCGATAAAGATGACAACGATGGGAACGCTATCAGACCAACAGTCAGCGAAGGTCAGGCAAGGATACTCCGTGATCTCTTCGATCGATTAAGCGAACCAACGCGACTGAAAGCACTGGAGTACATGAGCAATACCTACAAACAGGAGATAAAGTCAGTTGAGGGTATTCCTTCTGGAAGATATAAACACGCTGAAACTACACTTGCTAGAGCACTCAATAGCGAAGGCAAAGAGAAGGCAGAGCAGAAGGACTTCGTCAACAATATCCAAGTCTCCACACTCCAAGAAGTGATCGAAGGCATAGGTAAGAACTGCAAAGCAGAGTTTCTAGCAGCATTCAAGATAAAGAAGATCGGGGATTTGCCTGCTAGTAAATATCCTGAATCGTTGAAATGGCTGGAGCAGCAACGGAGGAAGTGATGAGAAAAATTATTTGCGATTGGTGTGGCGGGGATATCCCGCAAATTGTTCTGAATAATAAGTTGCAGAGGCGCATCGCTTTAACCTCGGACGGGGATACGCACAAGATGAACATAGTTTTTCAGATAGAGCCGTTAGAGACCAATGGAACACAAGATGTATGTAAGGAGTGCTTGAGCAATCTAGTCTCTAGAGCCGCCGCGGCTCTACTAACAGAGAAGGAGTTTGACGACTTCTAATGCACTGCGGCTGCAAAGAAAACGAAGACGGACTCACAGTTGAATTTTGCCGTGAGTGCGCCATGAAACTTGAGCAGAACTCAGATGAATGGAGACGCGCTCGACTTGGCTGTCTCACATCAAGCCGCATGAATGACGCTCTCGCTAAGAATCGACAAGGAACAGGTCCGGGCATTACGCGCCTGAACTATCAAGCGGAGTTGATTTGCGAACGTCTGAACGGCATCGCTTACGAAGGTTTTAATAACGTTTGGATGGACCGCGGCAGAGAAGAGGAAGACGCGGCAGTCAAGGCTTACGACCTGTTTGCTGTGCGCCGTGACCTTGAGATAAAGCCGATCGGTTTTGTTCAGCACTCATCAATCCCTAGCTTTGGCGCGTCGCCGGACAGAGCGATCGGGAAAGTCGGATTGCTTGAAGTAAAGAACCGCAAGACAAACATTCACTTCGACCTATTGAGAAGCTTGAAGGTTCCTACTGGCGATGTTGACCAGGTGTTAACAGAGTTAGCTTGTGCAGAGTGGGCAGAATTTTGTGATTACGTTAGCTACGATTCACGTGCGCCAGCAGGAATGGATCTCTTTGTGAGACGGTTTTACCGCGAGGATTATCAGCAACGGATAGCAGAGATTGAGCAGCGCGGACAAGAGTTTCTTTTTGAGGTCGAAAAGCTAGCCGCAGACCTTCAAGAGCGGGCCTTATCAGGATTCATCTTTTTAGATCGTGAGGTTCAACCGAACGGGTTAGCAAAGCAGCTTGAGGAATCAATCGCACTCGCTAGAAAGAGTGGTGTAGTGCATGCACGAAAAGGGAAAGTAATTCAGTTAGTGAAGTGAGGAAACGAATATGAAAATTGTGCCCATCGTTGACGTTGAACGCTTTTTGAGGCGCTTTGATCCAATAGCTTTAGGCTTTGAGCAATTCACTGTTGACTGGATTGAGGAGTCGTTGGATCGAATCGAAGAAATTCTCGGAGGGGAAGACATTAGCACCGATGACGAGACTTACTGCGGGGCGCTCGCATATCGCGTTGATAACATCTTAGAGATCATGCGGACTGACGTGGTCGGTCGTAAGTTGTTCATTGATCTGAGAGATCTTCTGAAATGAACATCGACCTAACAGTGAAAGATAACCGACCAATTACGAGCCTCGTGATCGACTACAACCAACGGGCGCACCGATTTGTAACCACGGTCGGCTGCGATGGCGTTACAGAGATCGAGGGCTACCACGAATTCGGAGAAAGCGATGCCGTGTTGTGGTTTGCGATCTACGTCAACGAGGAAATTGTTTGGAGAGTGAATGGGAGATATGTTGTGGAGGTGGGATACGCAAAATGAGCACAACAGCAGAATCAGTCTTAGTTGATTTCGCACTTGCGGATTTGAAGCTTTGGATTGAGGGCGGGCTTAGCAGACTGAAAGGCCGAACTGTTTACGATGAACACGGGCATCCGACTAACCACTACGCCTGCGCGGAGTTTCCTGATTGGGATTTAAGGCAAAAGGTTGACCTGATTGAATCTGCAAATAACGACGCGATCCGCATCCTGGATCTCAACCATCGCCTTATCGAATGTCTTAAACAGGCATTAGCGCAAACCGGATGCGACGGTGATCTCTGTCTCTACAAGTGGCATGAAGAAGCCCGATCCTTGATTACTGAAGTTGATGAGGCAATTGCCGCACAAGAGAACACGTGCATTCGTGAAAGTGAAACGCCATGAGATACGACTGGATAACCTACGTCCCTCCTCCGAAGCGCAAGCCATTATGGCGGCGGTTCCTGAGAGCGATTCAGAGAATGATCCCGTGGTAGTGAACAATCCCGCTCTCAGATCACATTAAGAGAGCAGGAGGATTGAAACCATGAACATATGCAGCCAATGCGGCAAAGATACGGACGCCAAGCGGAAGACCTATTACATCGTGGCCGACCATCGCGGGTTTATCACTTACGTTCAGTGCAAAGGGATTCTTGACCCGAAGGATTCAGTTATAGGGCAGGAGAGCAACGAGACTAAAGCGAGAGAGATCGTGGCTCTGATTTCAAAGCATTACTAACTTGCGGTATCGGGAACGCCGCTGAGCCAAGAGGTAAACATGCTAGGCGTGACACCTCGGAGAGACGAGGCATTTGAAAAACAATGAAGCAGACACGACAAAGCCGCTAAATCCATTAAGGAAGTGACAGGAATAGTTCTTTGAATGATTTTGCAGATGGCTTATACTGCAACTGCTTTTTGATATCTCAGATTTGACGCGCCGTTGGCCCGGCGTTATGATTTCCACCGAGCGGCTTTTCACAGCCGCGTTTCGCAACGACTTCTATCCTTCGGTGGAGGGACAAGCAAGGCGGGCCAAACGCGAGCGCGGCGGTGAAAGGCCGTTTTTGTTTCTACTCTCAAGATGTCAATCAAATTGATGCAGATGGTGTGGGACAGTGCGCCCTGCCGTGAGAACCCTCTTCTTGTTTTGCTAGCTCTTGCTGATTGGTCCAATGAGGCCGGTATTTGCTGGCCATCAATAAACAGGTTGGCGCATAAGACACGTGTTGACCGACGTAGCGCCCAAAGGATCATCCGCAAGTTGATTAAAGACGGCCTGATATCGATTGAGGAAGGCGGCGGGAGAGCTAAGCAGCATAAGTATAAAATAGAAACGGCGGCGTTGTGTCGCCCTTTAGAAAACAGCGGCGCTGGAGACATAGAAACGGCGGCGTTGGAGACAGAAAGGGCGACTTTCCCTGCACAAAGGGTGACACCAGTGTCGCCCGATCCGTTAGAAGAACCGTTATTAAAGCAACCGTCAATAGATCCGCCATATGGTGGTGCAGACTTTTTAAGCGCTTTGTCAGCCTTCGAGAGACAGCGGACGGCAATGAAGAAACCGCTTACTAACGAGGCGCTAAGGTTTTTGTATCGGAAACTGTCAGGATGGGACGAGCCAACCGCAACACAGGCGCTCGAAGACGCGGTAATTAATCGATGGCAAGGGGTATTTGAACCAAGAGAGGAAAGACAGAATGGATCGGGTCAATCCAGACCAAATCAGACGGCTTCTGAACGAAGAAACGCCGAGGTCATCAGAATCCAACAACGTGCAGCCGAGCTACGCAGCCTCGGTGATGAACGAATTGAATCGATACTTCGCCGGGAACCCGGCTCGTCCGGTCGGTGAAGAGTTCGATCTAATGATCGAGGCATGGACTCTTGCGCTGCAAGATGCAGTACCAGAGCGGCGACTCGGTGAAGCGGTGACGCACGCACGGCAGTCTCGAAGCTCGAACTTCGTCCTAGACGTGTCCGAGGTCTGCTCTGCGTGGCAGAGGATCAAGGGAGCAGAGCGAACCGTCCCGCCTGTCGGAACCTATGACTGGCGATCTAAAAATGTTTGTCCGCATTGCCACAACACTGGAACACGATTAGTAGTGAGGCGCGACCCGCTCTTACAACGTGACTACACTTACGGCGAACCTTGCGAAATACTGCGGGATTAAATCAGATGAAAGAATGCGGCGACAAGCTATGCAGACGTTTGGGAAAGAGGCTCCGAGCGAGCGCGTTTCCGGTCAACAACAGGCGTGTCGATAAACTTGGTCCTTACTGTCGAGAGTGCTCAGTCAGACGTGTTCACGAATATCGAGCAAGAAAGAAAATTACAAGGCTAGCGCAGAAAGAAGCCCGGTTGAGACTACAAGTAGAGCTGCCGCGCAAGCCAAACATCACCGCTACTGAGAGAGTCAAGCAAGCAATTGAGAGAGGCGCAACAACAATCGAATTAATTAAACAAGAGACGAAATTTAATTACGACCTCTTAGGTGATTTGCTGGTAGAGATGGTTTGGGAATCAAAGACGGTAAAGATTGAAAGAAGACCTGAGGGCAAGAGAGAATTTCACATCGCTGCCTGATAGAGTTTTTCTGAGGGAGAGAATGGCGACAATAGGTCTTTATGATGTTGATAGCGCGATCCCTAATCTTGCCTTGATGAGGTTGTCGGCATTTCACAAAGAGCGTGGGGATACGGTCGAATTTTTCATCCCCCTGATGGACGCTACTAGGTTTGATAAGGTTTATGCCTCAGCCGTTTTTAAGGACCAACCGGACGATGATCTTTCCGACCACTCATATCTCAATCCTGAGCAGATGGAAATAGGCGGGAGTGGATGGGATCTTAATAAGAATTTACCGCCGCTAGTTGAATGCCTCGCGCCGGATTACTCGCTCTACGGCTACAGGCACAATATAGGCTTCGCTATGCGGGGCTGTCGCTTTCGCTGCTCATTCTGCGACGTTCCAAAGAAAGAAGGAAGACCAAAGGCGAGCAACACAATCGAAGAGATCTGGACCCAGCGGACCTCTAACTTCATCGTACTACTTGATAACGATTTTTTCGGCAATCCTGAATGGCGCGAGCGCATCGCAGAGATCCGAGAACTGAACCTCAAGGTCTGTTTTAGCCAAGGGCTCAATATCCGCATCATCACAGATGAACAGTGTAAGGCGCTTGCCTCCGTAAGGTTTTGGAACTTACACAAGACGCGACGGCAAGTTTATTTCGCGTGGGATCGCTTTAGGGATGAGAAACTGATCGATGCGGGGATAGAGCGTGTTCGCGCGGCGGGTATCAAAGCGTGGCAGATGGCATTCTTTATTCTGATCGGGTACGACACGTCGCCAGAGCAGGATTATTACCGCGTGATGAAGATAAGCAAGCTTGGTTGCGATCCGTTTGCAATGCCGTACAGCAAGAATGATCCATATCAAAAAGCGTTTGCGCGATGGGTGAATCATCGGGCAATTTTTAAGACAGTTGAATGGAAAGACTATAGAAGCGGCATCAAAAGGGGAGAGATCATCTGAAATGGAAACTCATTTAGTCTGTGACACTCAACCTCTTTGTCTCTGTCTCGGTGATGACACTGATAAATTCTCAAAGTACGAATGCGAATGTACTGGAAACATCGTAGGCTTCAGCAAAGAGAAGTGTGAGAACTGCGGAGCGCCAATGGTGGAGACGGTAGACGAATGAAGCCGTATTACGAGTCTGATGGAATTACGTTGTACTTGGGAGATTGCCGCTCAGTGTTGCCGACTCTCGAGCGCGTCGACGTCATCATCACCGATCCGCCTTACTCTGATTACGTTCACTCGAAGTCGCGACGTGGTGGCGCAAGTGCGCCGAAGTTAGACGGAAGCGGGCGCAATGTAGCGTGCTCATTCGCACGAGAAAAGGAATTCGGATTCGAATCGCTATCAGCCAAGCTGAGGGCATTCTGTGCTCAAGAGTTTGCGCGGTTAGCGCGTCGCTGGGTGCTGGCGTTTTCAGACGTTGAGAGTTGTCATCTATGGCGTGATGATGTGGTTGAGTGCGGACTCGAGTACGTCCGAACGGGCGCATGGGTGAAGATTGGCGCGACGCCACAATTTACCGGCGATAGACCGGCGCAAGGGTTTGAAGCAATAACGATCGCGCATCCCAAGGGCCGCAAGCATTGGAATGGCGGCGGGCGTCACGCGATCTGGCGCGAAGCTGAAGAGCGCGATCTTGTCTATGAAGTACCAATAGTTCTGAATCGCAGTCACACCGATCCCCGACTGCACACAACACAAAAGCCATTGCCGCTCATGCTTGATCTCGTGGGCGACTTCTCAGACGAAGGCGACACGATCCTCGATCCGTTTGCGGGCTCAGGAACGACACTTGTTGCGGCGAAAAATTAGGCCGCAAAGCAATCGGTATTGAGCTTGACGAGGTTAATTGCGAGGTAGCCGCAAGGCGTCTCGAGCGCGAGTCGGCACAGACTTCACTTGAATTCAAAGCAACACAGGAAGGGCTCTTCGCAAATGCCGGATGAAGACAATCAGACGAAAGAAGACGATCCGTGCAACTGTAACGATTGTCTGGATGAGCGCAACCCCACCCGACAACGCTACGGAGAATGGGCAGGCACAGGCATCATGAGCAACGATATCGGACCACTGCCATGAAAAGGTATCTACTAGTAATTTCGCCACAACGTTACCCGACACACACGGGTGAACGCCCATTATCGTTTGCGATCTGGCTCATTCGACCGTGGCGGCGCAAACAGATAGTTGCCTATTCTTGGAGTCTCGAGAGAGCGTGGTTGGCCCCCCTTCAGTTCATCAAGCAGAGCACGAGGAAGGCACGGAGGACAGGATGAGCGCGGTTGAGCAGATTGAATACGTGAGCGTAGAGCGTGCTATCCCGATGCGGCGTGTTTGGGCGATGCCGGATAGCTGCACGTTTAACATTCCCCCAATTCGCTCATTGGTTAGATCCTATCTCCACAAAGCAACGGTCAGCGTTGATCCATTTGCCCGAAACAAACAATGGGCTACGTACACGAACGATTTGAATCCAGAAACCGCTGCTGAATACCACGTAGACGCAGGAGACTTTCTGCAAACGCTAGTAGGGCGAGAAGTAAAGGCGGATCTGGTGATCTTCGATCCGCCCTATTCGCTCCACCAAGCAAAGGAGTGTTACGCCGATGTGGGCCGCAAGTTCATGATGGCCGATGCGCAAAATGTAGGTAGGTGGACTCGCGAGCGCGAATTGATTGCGCGTCTCTGTAGACCTGGCGGGATTGTAATTACATGCGGATGGAACTCTCAAGGCGTGGGATTGCAGCACGATTTCGAGCAAGTCGAAATCTTACTCGTATGCCACGGCGGGGCGCATAACGACACCATCGTCACAGTCGAGCGAAAGATAGAAAGCAAGCAAATCAGCCTACTATGAAACGCTCTCGCATAGGACCAAAGACTTACGAACTCGCCCTTGCTTCTAGAATCGCTCAGGACGCACGAAGGCGGGAGAAGGTGGCTCACAGAAAGCCTCGCCAATCTGGAATCTCCCGTAAGACGCCGCTAAAACGTAAGCAGGGACTATTACAGCGCCGTAGCAAGCCGTTGAAACGAGTCTCGGGAGCGGCCACGCTAAAGAATCGGGCTTGGAGGGAGTTCTCGATCTTCATTCGGCGGCGCGATGCGGCAGACGGATATGTGGTTTGTGTGACTTGTTGGATAGAACTTCACTGGAAGGCCGCTCACGCCGGTCATTTTGTCGCGGGCCGTGGCAACTCAATTCTATTCGATGAAAGAAACTGCCATCCGCAATGCTACCACTGCAATATCACGTTAGCAGGAAACCCCTCGGCGTATGAAGAATTCATGCTGAAACGGTATGGTCAGAATGTCATTGACGAACTAAAAGCCAAAAGAGATAAAACAGTAAAGTGGCTACCTGGTGAGCTAAAGAGCATCGAAGCGCATTATCGCCGGACCAATCGGGGTGAAAAATAATTCTAAATAACCGCATTGACTATGGACACGGGTATATAGTTATGTTATCTTGTCCCTCTTGGAGGGAGATAAATAAATGCTGCACAACGAACCATACAAACTTGATAAGACGCTCAGCCCAGAGAGACCATTCGCACATGTCCTGAAACAGACCTACAAACGATTGGACGGCATGGACAATAAGCTGCGCGAGTCTATCGCGGAGGGTATAGCCCGAATTACCGCCGATCCGACTGACGGGATTTCATGGCGCGGTGAAGGGCTTATCGAAGACCAAACTACGCTGTCCGTCTTAATCGAAGCTAGTTACACGCTGGCACAGGCTCCGAACTTAGAAGATGTTTTACCCGCATTTGAGAACTTCTGCGAACGATATAGGGGCTATGTCATTTCATGGGCGCATCAAGGGGAGACATCTTCGTCCGCGATGTCTAATATCGCTAGTCGCGCAACGCTGGCGGCGACGGCGAAGATGTTCGGATCGTGGGGCTTCGCGCAGGAAGTGGAGCGGGAAATAAAGAACGACATAGAGGAAAGCAAAAAGCGGATAGTGGTTGCTCAGTTTGTCGACCTAAAGGTTGAGGAATGGTTCCGAGCCTCGCCTGACCCGTCTTCTATGGCCTACCGCAAGTTGTCGCCCCGCAAAGCAATTGAAGGCGTCTGGCCCGTCGAGAAAGCGCAGAAGCGAGCGTTTAGTCCGCGCGATCGTGTGTACATCTTCCGCGTTCCCCTGGAATCCGATGTGCTTTATACGGAGGAAGCGGCAGCATGAGCCCGTCGCTGAAACAACTTCTCTGCCTTCGTTGCGGCTATCAATGGTGGCCTAAATTGCCAAGCAAGCCAAAGACATGTGCTAACAAGAAATGCAAGTCACCTTATTGGTCGAAACCTCGTGGAGCAAAGCAGGGCAGGCCAAGCATGCTAAAAGGGACATGAGCGCCAAGATTGTCACTATCACAAATCCTGTTGAGTTGCTCTTAGCGCAATTGCATGAGATCCGCACAGGCAATGCCGACACGCTAAAAGAGATTGAGCGACTAACAAAACTGTTGCGTGGTGGTCAGAAAGCAGAAGCGCAACTAGAGGCAGAGCTAAATGAGTTACTGGCAAAGCACAAATGCGACGAGGGAAGAAACCATGAGCGATAACTGGTTTGGCAGCACAGAAGCGAAAGGAGGGGATCTAAGATGTGGTTATGGTTGTTTCTTGGTATCGGCATCGGATTTATTGCGGGCCGCATCTACGGCGAAAACAGAGGATGGAATCTCGGTCTACAACTAGCCCGCGGTTGGGAGTCAATTGCTCTCGATTGGCGTATGAGGTGGTCCGTCGAAATGGCTGATACCGAACACGAGAAAAGGACAATCCGCGAGGTGCGTGAGTTAGAGCGGATGCACAACGGGATCTAATCGCCAGGGATTTAGCAATGGCCCAACGTTGGACAGAAGACGATCTCGACAACTACCTAGCCAAGCAGGCTATGCAGCAAGATCGTGTGCAGAATCTTGTGCAACCAATTGAGCACACTCCAGAAGTCTCAACAGGAAAGAGTTATAGCTTTACTGTGTTTGGTGAGCCGATTCCGGCCGGATCGAAACAGGCTTATGTCCCACTCGACAAGCGAAAGATTTGTACTTGTGACGGAACACCTGTCCATCCGCCTTACCGCAGGCCAAATGGTGGAGTAATGATCCAAGTCACGAATGACAACAAAAGAGTCCGCGCATGGATGAATCACATTTCAAGGACCGCCCGAGAAGAATACTCGGGACCATTATTGACTGGCTTTGTATCGCTAGAGTGTGTGTTTTATTTGCCGCGGCCAAAAGGCCACTTTGGAACTGGAGCGAATGAGCATCGGATTAAGCCATCAGCACAGGCGTTGCCGGGAGTAAAGCCAGACGTTGATAAGCTTCTGAGAGCCGTCTCGGATGGATTGACGCAAGCGAAAAACGTATACGCTGATGACGCGCTCATTGTCGATAGTATTGGCCGAAAGCGTTATGGCAATCCACGGGTAGAAATAGTCATTCAAGAGATCATGTGTGAGCCAAACGAGAATCAACCAGAATTGTTCCAAGTGGAGGGCAGGCCTCCGTGGGAAGCTTAGAATCAGTATGAAGGATTAAAGCGTGTGCCTGAGTAGTTTAAGTGGAAAAACAACCGTGCGGGTGGTGCACACATGCACGAATGAGTTGCCAGACTCGGCTGCTGGCCTCGGGCCATTCCAACACAGGAGTTGAACTATGACGTATCCATTAGAAGTAGTCGCGCAATATGAAGCGCAATACGCAGTTCCTTCCGCAGATCAGATCATTGCCGATGCAAACGCGGCGATTGACGAAGCTGTAAAACTATTTCCCGGTGCTGAGACATATGAACACGCCATAGCAGATCGAGAATCAGCCTTGTGCTACTTACTGCGATCAACCTATCGCGCGGGCATGATGGCGGAGGCACTTCGGCAGCAGTTGAAGCGGCGTTGAAAGAGTTGCGGAAGATGTTTTCGCGAGCGGAATGGATAGAAACCGGGCTCTACTGGGACGACGACAACGGACCTGTCTACGAAGTTGAGATTGGAGACTTTGATCTTACCAAGCAAAGGACGATGAAGCGGAAGTTCCAGCATGGCACGCTACCCGATTGCATGAATCAAGTCCGCGCTTGGGCCAAGTCCCGTGGTGAGAGGGAAGGAGAGAGGGCGTGAGCGAGCAGGTTCACTACCGCCTCGTGTCTACGCCTGCGGCGTCGGCAACCAGTATTCGTCTCAAGACATTTCCAGTGTCGGGAGATAAGCGTCGGCGTAACTTGCGGCAACTGTAAACGGCTACTGGAAACCGGACGCGTTTACCCCTGTGATAGATGCGGCAAGCTTAGATCGAAAGCTGAAGGCGGTACGACATTTACAGTCTGCGAAGAGTGTTGGGACGCGACGAGCGCGAAGTGAAAGGCGGTGAACAATGAACTGGGATAACTGGCTGGCAGGATTCTTTACGGGCCTTGGTTTTGGCGGAATACTTGGCGTTGTACTAATGGAAGTGATCCGCCATGTGCAAAGAAAGGGCGGGAAATCATCGTGAGAACGCGAAGGCTGAAAGGCAAACATGAAACCGGATCTCAGACAATCGTTACCACTCTTAATGGGTATAATTCTAATCACGCTGGTGCTGTTCATCGTAGCCAGTGGCCCCAAACCGCAAACAGTTTTGAGGATCAACACCACAGAGCAGGTGAAGTGCAAAGGCGTGAAGTGTCCAAATGAGTAGGGAGTTTGAAATGAGCAGGATTAATGAGATTAGAGAGCGATGGTCTAAGGTACGCTTTGAGTGCGACGCGGCGGATGAAAACGCATACGCGGATGACGTTGGCTACCTTCTCTCACTAGTAAAAGACGGTGGAGTAGAGGAACGGCAGTTAATTCAGGATCTAGCTCATTCCCGTTCGATGTATTGATGGATGAGAACGCGCTGCGCGTAGTGGTGATTGGTTCAGTATCTATCTTGCGCCACATGCAAGCGCGAGCGCAGGAGATCATCGCCACCGCCCCCACCGAGACGAGCGCAAGGTGCGTGCTGTGTGGACACGAACCTCTGTGGTTCGACTACGACAGTGGCACATGCCAAAAGTTGGTGATACCACCGAAGTGCGCCGGATTAGGCATGGCCTTTTGCTGTTGCAAGTGCATATTCCCTGAATCAACCGGGCGAGCACGTGAGGTATTCGACGCAGGATTCACCATCCCTGCATCAACTGAAGTGGCGGGGGAGCAGAAGTGAGTGACGTACTAATCTGTCGTCGATGCGGAATGGAAAGCACCGACCCGGCCTTATTCATCAAGCCGAAGGGCCGTCCTTTTTGCCGCAAGTGTCAAAACAAGGAGCAGCGAGAACTAAGAGCACGACAACCTAAGCGCCTCCGGAACTTAAAGAAGGCCCGCGAGGCGGCAAGGCGCTATGCCAGTCGAAATCCTGAAAAGCGGAGAGCGTGGAATCGCGTCTTCCATGCGGTCGAGCGGGGCCACATGCAGAAACCGGATCGCTGCTCAGAATGCGGCAAGACAGGCAGGTTGGAAGCTCATCATGAAGACTACTCAAAACCACTGGAGGTGGAATGGCTATGCAGAAAGTGTCATCAGATAAAAGACGGGCGAGTGGCGGCGTAGACCCTACTCCAGTAGCGCAACCAGAAGCCAATCCGTGCCCTCCACATTCGCTTTGCGGTCAAGCTTGGCACGATTGGTTTGAACGTGTTGGCGAGCACGCGACCATTGATGTTGTAAACGCGACCGCGAATCTCGTCATCACGGAGCGAGACATCCACGCGAGCACTACTACACCAACCACTACAGCAGTAGAGGCAGCAAAGGAACAATTCTGCGTCATCTGCAAACACTCATCGTTAACTTATGACTACTTCCTGCGAAGGTGCAACAAAATTATAAGCGGTATATCGATCTGCGGCTGTAATTGTGGATGGCCCAATGGGTCTGTTTCGGCTCCCGCACGACGGACAATAGAAGCGTTGATTTCCGAGTTTGATGATTACCTAGTGCGGGATTTTAGGCCGACGCTTACAGGTACTGACCGGGAGGTGCTTACCACGATCATCGCTAAGTACTTACCAGCACAGCAACCAAAAGTTGAGCCGCATGGTGATATGACACTGGAAGAAGAGATCGCGTGGCGGCGTGAACGCGATGTATCAATACTTGCTTCGATGAAGGCTCAAGGCGAATGGATCGAGCGCCTTAAAGGTGAGGTAAAGCGACTTCAATTGTCCCTCGCTGAATGGGAATCTCACCGCGACGGAATAATCGAAGCTGTTCAGACAGCAGAGAACGCAGTCGTCACCGCCCGCGCTGATGCTATTAACGAGTGCATAGATCGAGTCCAAGGTGAACGCCTACACGAGAATCTCGACAACGAGTCTGACCGAGGCTATCAAAACGCTTTAGGGCATATCGTGGGCGCTCTTGAGGAACTAAAGGTGTCCAACCCTTGAAGTCAGGAGAGATTTTAAGGAAGTGAGAATACTTCTACCATGTGGCGCGTCAGCGAATGTCTCTCCCAATGTGTCACCTGAGACTGTCAACACCTTGGACGCAATGATGCGTGCGGTTAAGAAGCAATTTGCGAGAGAAAACATGGAGCCAAACCCTGATCCAAAGCCCTGTGGCGATCCCACTTGCCGGCACTCCAGAACAAAGCACAAGCATAAGACCCAAGAGGGAATGAAACCCCATTGGCACTACGGACCCTGTAGAATGAGAGGCTGCCGATGTCCGAGTTATCAAGAGCCACGCAATCAAATCTATGCGCCACAAGCCTAACTGTGATAATGTGCAGGCCCAAGAGCAGATCCCTTTTCACCCTGAGGACACTGTATGAATCGCAGAACACTATTAAAAACAGGCAGCGTAGGAGCAGTTGGCTTTCTAACGCTTGGCGCAAAGGGTTGTGGTAAGAACCTCTCGACCTATGTGAATGTGGTTATTGGCACGCTACAAGAGTTAAGCCCTCTTTTGCCCGGTCAGGCCCAGTTTATCTCCAAGGCAGTCGGTATAGCTAAAACATTTGACGATGCCTATCGGGCCGGGAAGTTCATGGATGCGACTGCGTTGTTTGAGAATCTCGCTGGAGTAATTAGCCAGATTGCAGACTCAGCTGGACTATCCAGCCCTTCAGTGAAAGTTGCGATTGCGGTCGTTGGTATTGCAATGAGAGGGATTGCAGTGTTGCTAAAAGACCAGACATCAGATCCGACTATCGCAGCGATTGTGAGTGAAAGCGCGAGTAAGAATCCGGTCGTGAGGCGCCAGAAGTCGTTGGTTGAAAAACTCGCAGACGAGAAAGAGATCAATGCTCTGTTTGCGGAGGCGGTACCGCGATGATAGCACTGCTTCTCTTTCTAATCTTCTCAGTTCCACAGGAACCAAAGATCGTCATTTGCACGGTAGTAGCACCACGCGAGGCAATTACTTGTGATGGCCGAAGACCTTTGGATGTAACTGTGCTCTCTGCGGAACAGTTAGACGAGTGGGAGTTAGTCGCTCCTATGCAGGGGGAATCTCCGAACTCTGACGCGCCCTTATCAAAGCATTCGCTTAAAAGAGGCGACAAGGTTAAGCTGTTAGTCGAGCCGGACGGTATGACACCCATTGCGAACTGCAAGGTAAGAGTGTGGCGCAAGCTAAAGGATTACACCTCAAGTCATCCCGGCGATCACGTACCGTTTACGCTGCGAACTGAGCCCGATGATTGTCAGCCTTCGTATGGGAAGAATTGATTTTGAGGCGTCTCGGAGGCCAGCAACAGGCCGCAGACTGAAGGGCAATTTGACAGGAGCGACATAGAAGCTATGGCAACTAAAAAAGGTGGAAAGAAGTAGTAACAAGGCACGAGACGCTTCAAACATGAGACAAGTCCACAACGTAGAGCACCAAGGCACGCTGATAGAATTCCTTAACAAGTGCCTCAAAGCTTACGAGGAGCGCACCAAAGCACTGAAAGGTACGCCGCCAATAGGCGAGACATCGATCGCGCAGAAGTTAGAGGCAATTATTGACATGCTGAAACCTCTCGGCTCTGTACCGGGTGACCTCGGATTCGCAAGAGAGGAAATCAGTTTAATTCACGGGTTGCTTGCCAACCCTCCACAACCAGAACTAGAACCCTTCACCCCGTTTCGCATAGAGCCGGATTCAGGGTTCGTTGAAATAGGAGACATTGAATCCATGCAGATAACAGACACACAGCAGTTCAAGATTACTTTTCCGGCTCCAGTTGATAAGAAAGGGTTTCCCGCCAAGGTGCAGGATGGCTCAGTTTCTATAACGGTAGGCAACGATACCGCGACGGTAGAACCTAACCCTGATGATCCTTCGAACGTGTTCAGCGCGTTAGTTAAAGGCAACCGCCCCGGCGCTGACGATGGCTCAGAGGTCACGGCGGTGTCTATCAGTGCTGATGCTGACCTTGGCGAGGGCGTCAAGACCATTAGCAAGGCAGTTGAGCTCATGGTGACAAGCGGTGAAGCCACAGGATTTGGTGAACCCACTGTAAGCACTCCTGAGGAGCAGGCGTAATTACTTTTCGCCCTTCGGCTATCGGGGGAAACTTGTTTGGTAAGGCGATGGCTGGAGGGCGAAATCACCATTTAAGGAAACCGCCGCAGCATGAAAAGACTAATTACCTTCGCAGTATCCGCGTTGATAGTCTTAAGCGTCGTGATCGGCACGCCAAAGAATGCGCGATGCTTCGATAGATTCTGTATGACTTGTGAGCAGCAATGTATACAGGATTACGCCCAGTTGGTTGTAGACTGCTCCGCAGACGGCACACCTGTTTCCGTCTGTGAGACGCGCAATAAGGATTTCATGCGCACCTGCGGAGTGGTTATGTGCCCGGTCTGCTCGTGGTATGAGAACTATTAAGGCTCTTATCTGACTGGAGACAACGTGTTTGGCCGAACAGCGCACAGGGATGGGCGTAGACGCGATGGGCGGTCCTGTGATCGACCCGACAAAGAACGTCCTCGATCTAACCAACGCGGCCAACAAGCGGCAAGACGACCTGCGCGAGATGTACAACCGCTACATTGTGGCGGAGATAGGGCGGATAGGAGAAACAGTCAAGCGGGTTGAGCAGCTTTCAGATCTAAGGGCCGAACATGCCCGAGAAGTGAATCTGATTCACCAGAGCCATGATAGAGAAATCCACAAGATGGAGCAGGACAAGCTGGCAGCGTTTCGAGCCAGCGATGAAATGGCCCGCATCACAGAGGCAAACAGAAGCCTTGCGGCGATTCAGGTAGTTGAGCGTACGCTGAATTCCACAGCAACCGCACTAGCGAGTCAGAACGCAGAGAACAACGTCGAAGTAAATCGCAGGCTAGCAGCACTTGAAAAGTCAAGCTATGAAGGCGCGGGTAAAGGCACAGGCGCAAAGAATACAGTCGCTTATGTAGTGTTGGCAGTTGGTTTACTTGTTTCGCTGATAACAATTGGTTCGGTAGTAATAGGGATCGCGTTCGCTATTAGGAAGTAAAATCACAAGATAGTTGAAACCATCATAGGAGGCAAAATGAATTCACAAACTGGCGATATCTTTCAAGTATTCGATGAGAAAACACTGGCAGCGAATTTTGGTAAGCCATTGGAGTTAGCAGAAGCCGTTGAATTACGGAAGCACTCAGATACGCAGGAGCGATTGCGCCGCTATAAGCAGATGCACGCCGATGATACTTGCGGCAACTGTCAACAAGTTCTTCGTTCCCACTCTCTCAAAGAATGGCAGCACTGCGAAGCTCTTACGAGCCACGCGCAGTTAGTAGCACAACTAAAATAGTTGAAACCACATAGAACAAGGAGTGACCTCCCAATGAGTAAACGAGATGATAAAAAACCGGATACACAAGATCCAAAACCACCTCAGAAACCAGCTCCGGGCAAACCCCCGCTTGAGCCACAAGACGATCCTACTAACCCCGGCGATACTCCTGGTCCGGGAAAGAAACCTAAGACTTATGGTTGATGACGATTTGAGAACTGCATATGTGGCTCTGCAAACGAAGTCACTAGATGACGATCCTGAGATCCCGTATTGGGTGAAGTGGATACTGAGGCGCATCTATCATCGCTACGGCTGGACAGCGATGGACCGTGAGGGCAAGAGCTATTGTAAGTGGTCTTTCCTTGGCATCTTCGACACGGCTACTGCGGCGCGTTGGGCGGCAATGGTTCCGGGTGGATCTTGGATGGAGTTACCGCTCAATGTGTCGCTACCCGAGGAGACATGCCAGTTTCGCGTTCATGACTTCCCGCACTCTTCTGTCTCCCACGAGTACCGCAACCGACGACTCCCACTCGTAGCGGTGCCCGCTGACGAACTCGAACAACTACAACGAGTGACTCACTCCACCGATGATCTCGTTCAGGAGTATCACGCTAAGTCCGCATGAATACTCAATGCAAATCCTACCGACATCCTCCGGCACTGTCGAGCAGACTATCCTAGAGCTTGCAAAGTTTATTGCTTCTGGAATCGTGGGATCGTTCCTCACTTGGCTCAACCTGAGAAAGAAATTAAAGCCTGAGATTCAGGTCATTGAAGCTACTGCGGCAAAGACGTACGCCGAGGCGCGACATCTTAACGGGGAGACGTTAGCGAACGCCTACGAAAGAATCGAAGAACTGTACGTAATTGCCGACAGTCAGAGAACACAGATTAGCCGCCTACAGTTCGCCAATGATAAGCAAATGATGGAGTTACAGTTTCAGGAAAGCGAGTTAAAGTGGCTCAAAGGCGTGTTGGATGCTGCACAAGTCAAGCTGAGCGATTATGATTACCTACGTCGCAAGGCCGTCCCATCCGAAGAACCGAAAGTCTAAAACACAAAAGCCAGAGAATTTCTTCTCCGGCGATAATTTGTAAGTTATTATCTGCAACAGAAAAGGCCAGCCGTGAAGCTGACCTAATCTTTTCACCCTCAGTGAAGCATTGCGCAACACGGACGGCAGCACGTGGATAGATATTACCACAAACCTCGTCCGCATGTGCAAGGGTTCTTTAAGAGTCTGAGAACCTAACAAAATCAGACTAAGCCTAAACGCGCACAGCACGAGGGACTGTGGTTTGAAATACCAGAGGGAACTGGTGGACAAAGGCTGAATTCCGGGCAATCGGTGACGACTTCTGAACCCGGTCAACTGGTGCGGCGAAATTCCGTCAAGACTAAGGCTGAGTCTCAAACCTGAAAAGCGCTCATGGCACAAAATACGGCTTCACTAATATCTGCAAAGAGGCGAGATCCCATACCACGGGGTAAAAGTCGAGGTATGCCTGTTTCTTGTGTTGGCTGTGGAGCGAAGAAGAAACGCAACGTTCTGTTCTGTAAGAAGTGTCGATTTGGCTACCTCGCAGCACGACGCGCGGAGGAGCAATTAGACGACTTGTTTATCAGAGCAGTGGAGCGCGACCCGTAAAACATTGCAAACCGATTAACGTAGCAACCTACTAACTCTGCCCAAGGCTTAAAGAGTCTGGAAAGGAATGCACTCAAAGCATTCAGATCACCTTCCGGCAGGGATGCGGGTTTGTTTAATTCTTGAAGCGAGCCAGCCGTGACGTGAAATAGTATGAAATAATCCCAGTCAGCTATAGACACGCCTACATAGTTATGTTATTCTGCTTTTACTATGAAGCCAATCAAACAAAACGTTTACGGAGATGGGCACACAGACGGACATACCTGTATAGATATCAACAATAACCTAACAGGCGTGCCATGTGCTGCGTGTAAGCAGGAATCAGAGCTCAGGTGCGCAGAATGCCGAGTTGAAATTGACCCCGAAGTCGATCACCGTATTCCGGCTGGCGAGTCCACGTCGGGTCAAGAGTTGTGGTTATGTGAGGTATGCGCTATTGACTGACATCCGTCGCGCCTGGGCTATGCCAAATCTGGAAACATTTAGCGTTACACCAATCGGTGAATTGGTCCAGCGCTATTTGCGACGCGCCACAGTGAGTATTGATCCCTTTGCGCGAAACAAACGCTGGGCGACGTACACCAACGATCTTAACCCGACCACTGAGGCTGAGTACCATATGGAAGTGGTCGATTACCTGAATCTGTTAACTGAGCGCGGAGTGAAAGCTGACCTGTTCCTGTTCGATCCGCCCTACTCACCGCGTCAGATTAAAGAATGCTACAGCTCAATCGGCAAAACGATGACTACTGCTGATGGACAAAGCGCCAGACTAAAGAAACTTTGGCGACAGGCGGCCCTCCCGCTGCTGACAGATGATGCGATTGTGATCTCCTGCGGCTGGAATAGCGTAGGATTCGGCGTGATGCTCGGATTTGAGTTGATAGAAGTACTGCTGGTCTGCCACGGCGGGGACCACAACGATACGATTGTTACAGTCGAGCGCAAGACGGCTGCTAGTCAGTCCGATTTATTTCAATGACCACAATTCTGAAACAACTGCATTGTCTTCGCTGCAACGCCTACTGGTGGCCCAAATCACCAAAGAGGCCCGCTCGCTGCGCGAAATGCAACTCGCCCTATTGGGATCGTCCTCGCGGCGCAAAGCAAGGCAGACCAAAGAAGACCTAACCGCACATTTCACGCTTTTCTCTTCCACCAAAGCAGAGTAATGCCTTATAGTGCGAGAGCATGAGCCTTCCCCGTATCTTCTCTAAGGCAATTCTAGTATTACTCTTGCTAGTACGGCCAGCGATGGATCTGGCGGCGGAAGGGTATATAGGCCCAGTCATTTCCAGCGTTTCGATCTCACAAATCACTGACACCTCTGCGGTGGTGTTATGGACCACGGACCAAGCCTGTGATCAACGAATCGAATGGGGCACGACAGTCTCTTATGGTAAGAGTTACCTCTATCCGATTTCTCAGTATCCGCGCTCTACAACGCACTCGGCTCGGTTCGTCGGCCTTCAACCTTTAACTACTTATCATTATAGAATAAGTAGTACCAACGCCGATCTAGAATCTGTCGCTTCCTCGGACGCAACGTTTACCACGTCGGCAACTTACATAATTCCAGTGCTGCCACAGTTGACGGTGGATACTTCAATGCCCGACATGACAGGGGCCGTTGAAAAGACGGTCAAGGCGAGTGGCGGGGATTACACTACCTTACAGGCAGCGCTTGATTATGCGTCCACACAAACAGGGAAGGTCATCATAACTGTCGATGCGGGCATGGTGTTTACGACCGGAGTAAATCCACACCTATTTAACGTGAACCGCGCAAACACAAACGGGACTATTGTCCGAAGTTCGGCCTATGCAACTTTGACTGAGGGTGTGCGCGTTACAGCCTCACAGGCCAACTTGATGTTTAAGCTGGAGACCACGAGCACTAAGGCTGCGCTTTATATACTGAGAAACGCGCATCACGTTCGATTCATTGGGATGGAAGTGGCTCCGTCTTCTTCAAACACAGCCGCAGTATACGAGTTGGTAGCCCCTGACGATCAGACAGCTACCGGCTTAAGTCAGGGCATTTACGCAGATATCGCCTATCAGCCCCATCACGTCATCTTCGATCGCTGCTACATCCATGGCACTAGCGCAATCGGAGGGATTGGTCGCGGAGTCTCACTTAACTTTGACTACGGCGCGGTCATTAACTCCGAACTGAGCAATATCGACAGTGACAACGTTTGGGCTTTAGAGGCGAAGGCAATTGGATTCTGGCAAGTCTCCGGCCCCTTAAAGATCGATAACAACTACATTGAGTCGTCCGCAGAATGGATCATGAGCGGCGGGACAACTGCGTGGACTTCTGCTCTGCCTTCGGATGTCACGATCACTAGGAACTATTTCACCAAGCGAACCAGCTGGAGAAACGGGGGCGTTGGCTGGGATGGCTCCAACCATATCGTCAAGTTTGGCTTAGAGGTGAAGTTCGGGCAGCGTTTTCTAATAGACAGCAACATATTTGATACTAGTTGGGCCGAGGACGAGAGCGGTGACATGCTGCTCGTTCGGCCTCTGCTTACCTCGCAGTCCCAGTCTCCCACAGAAACCCGCGACATAACCGTGCAGTGGAACTGGTTCCGCCACATGGCTACCGGGTTCAATTTTTCAGGCGAGGATACCGTTGGATCAGCCGTCGAGAAAATGGGTTCACATTTTCTAATTCAACAGAACTTGTTAGAGGACATCAATCGGACCATTTGGGCGGACGGCGGCGGTAGAGGGTGGTTACAAATCTCGGTCCGGTGGCTGACGTTGAATCACAACACGATTGTTGGTGGCGACATGGGTTCGGCTATGTCTATCAACAGAACTGAGAACAACAGTGAGGGGCTGGTAGTTAAGAACAACGTTATCACGAATAGCCTGCATGGATTCTCGGGGAACGCCGTTGGCTCTGGCACCGTAGCGTTCACAACCTACGCCCCGACCTACTCCCTGCTGAGGAACGTGGTTGTCAATCCAGGCGTCTTAATCGGCACTGACGCGACGAATAACGCGGTTCCCGTAAGCAACGCGGCAATAGGATTCGTGAACTTCAATTCAGGCAATGGAGGAAATTATACACTAAGCGAGTCGAGCCCATATAAGAAGTATTCTGACGATGGATCCGATCCCGGCGTCGATACTACAGTCCTAGCCGCTAAACTGGCTGGCGTGGCTCCGGGTAAATCCGTTCCTCCACCTGTCAGTACTCCTAGCCCAACGCCAACACCCACACCCGCTCCTAGTCCTGTACCCATTCCTACACCTTGTACGATGACAGTTGACAACCCTGTTGCGCCTCAGTGGGGCAACGGAAAGATGGTTGTAACGTTTACTGGCATCACTCAAGCTTCAAATGTGAACGTGGTAAGCACATCAGGACAGGTAACAGTGAGCCCGAGCTCGAGACTGGTGAATGGAACTTCAATGATTGCAGAGTTTCTACTCCAAGCGAAAAAGAAGTCCAGTAGTGTTATAGTTACCGGACCTTGTGGATCTAAGACTGTGATGGTGACTGTTCAGTGAACGTGGAATTTGAAATTGACCGACTCAACCGTCAAGTCGAGAGCCTGAAACGTGAACTGAGGCAAAAGAGCAAGCTTTGGGACACGGTCTGCTCTGCACCTTGGCAAAGACTTTGGTGGTTCCTGCAAGGGTTTAGATTGTGGCGCGTTGGTCGCTGGTATGGGAAGACAGACGATTTGAAGTGAGGTGGTTATGCCAATTACAAGCAACGAAGATTTTGTGTTGACCTACGACGCTGACTCTCAAGTTGCGTCGACACGTGTGTTCTCTCATGACGCACCAACCCAACTAGAATTTGGTGGACAATGTCTGATTATTGAGATTGTCCGCGGTGTGTTGGCTGACGGCATCTCGGCAGACGATTGGAATAACACCGGGCAGGGATTCAGGTTCGCAGACCAAGCCGCTTGGGACGAATGGTTTTTAGGTATACGCAACGCCGCTCAGGAACGGGCTGCACTGAACGTGGCATCTCACGTAAACGAATTAACCGAGGCACAGTTGGGCCAAGCGGCAAATCTTGCGGCTAACTTCTGTGAGCGCGGCTATGTAGGTGTTATGGCGGGAACGCAGCAAGCCGACAAGATCACGTTTACGAGGCTAGGGGGAATCTAGCCATCGCTTCTCTGCTCTATTTAAGGAATTCCCAACTCCACGGTATAAGCGGGACCGGAGACGGAATTCTGTACGACATGCTGAAGGACGCGCCCGGATCTTCAGCCGATACCGTAGTGACCAATACTGTAGCAAGTGGCACTGAGATTCAAGCGACAAAGACTGCTGGTGGATCCACTGTTGCGTGGATCAGCGGCCGCGTCCCTGCGGGCGGCTTCACGCTCACAGCGGTGGATATTTCGCTGTGGCAAGTCGAGTCAAACATGAATGCCAACATCGGAGGGCGGTTTAGATTATTCAAACGCACGGCGGCCGGGACAATTACAGAGTTGGGGGGCGGGCCGTTTGACGATGGATCCGAAATGGGAACCTCCAACACGGAGGACACATGGACTGGCAACCCTACCGATACAGCATTCTCCGAAGATGATCGGATCATCCTTCGTTACTATTTAACTAACATTTTAACTATGGGCGGGAGTTTTACAGGAACCATGACTTTCAATGCTGCCGCAGGGGCGACTGGCGATTCGTTTCTTAATCTGGCGGAAACCGTAGCGTTCAAATCTGATGGAGGTCTGTTTCCATTCTTCCAAGATAATACGCTTACAGGGGGACTGCAATCGGGCGGATTTGGAGATTAAAAACACGTGTTAGTAGACTACAAACGTGGTACCACTTCAATCATCCTGCGGGTCAAGATTCGCGATAGTACAGTATCCACTGGCGCTGGGAAAACGGGTCTGACAAGTTCGTCCTCTGGCCTGATCATTTCAACGATAGCGAACAATGAAGCGACACCAACTGTCTACGCACAAGCCTCGTCAAACGTTGAGACGATTACAACATTAGGCACTTATGCGGCGCCGACTGCTAGCAAATGTCGTTTCAAAGAAGTTGACGCAACTAATCACAAGGGCATCTATGAAATCCAACTTGCCGACGCTCGATTCGCCGTTTCAAACGCCCGCACCTTGCTTGTTTCGATTTCTGGCGTCACAGCTATGGCAGAGACCGATTTCCTCATTCCGCTTCGTGACGTTGATCCTTATGATGCAGTGCGCTTCGGTCTCACGGCTTTGCCTAATGCGGCCGCAGAAGCATCGGGGGGTTTGTACACGAGGGGTACAGGAGCAGGGCAGGTTAATCAGCCAGCAAACGGAATGATCGATAGTAACGTGGTTCGTAACGCCGGAACTGCTATCACGTCGGCAGCGGGAATTCAGGAAGTTAAGGTTGCGAGCATCGCCGCCAATGCGATTGCCGATGCTGCGGTTGCGGCTGATATGGACAGCTACGCGGCGAAGATTTGGGTCATCAAGGAGAGCACAACCACAGACCATTACGCCGTGAGATGGTTTAAGAACGGAACTCCAATCACGTCGGGAATCACGAGTCCAACAATTCAGGTGATCAAAGGTTCGGATGGTACGGACTTGATCGCTTCGACCGCATTGACGGAGATTGGATCGACGCATCGGTTCAAGAAAGACGAATCAACTAACAAGATGGTGGCGGGAGCGATTTACTTCGCGGTAATATCAGCAACTATCGACGGTTCAACTCGAACTTGGGATCAACAAGTAGGCAGAGATTCTACCTAGTATGTCATGGCTCTATTTGACGGATGCGTAGCGGCGTGGAAACTCTCGGATCTCACGGATGCGACGGGTCGTGGCAATACACTCACAAACAATAATTCAGTAACTTTCGTTGCAGGCAAGATCGGCAATGCCGCTTCCCTCGCAACCGCTTCTAGTAAATATCTTTCTAAGGCCAGCAGTGCCGATGTAAATCCTGGAAACAGCGAGTGGTCTATAGGTTTTTGGTACAAGCCTGCCAGCACTACAGCAGAACAAATCCTTATTGGTTTACAGGACGACGCAAGCGGAGGCGGCTATGTAGTCACATCTGCGGCGGGAGGGAATAGCCTTGTTTTCAATCCTAAAAATGCAGCAGGCTCGAATTCAGCCAGCGTCACGGTCAACCCCTCATTCTCCAACGGCACTTTCTATTGCATTGTGGTCCGCCACAGCCCGGCTGACGGCCTTGTCTATATCAACGTCAACGACACGGCTTTTTCAGCTTCAAATTCCATTGATAACGGCCCTACGGCGGGCAGTACGGCTGAGTTTAGAATAGGGGCACGGGCGTATCCGGGATTTCAGGAATACACGGATGGGCTCATTGACGCGGTTCACATCTGGTCACGGAAGATAAGCAATGCTGAGGTAACGGAGTTCTACAACTCCGGCAACGGAGTGGAATTCACTGCGGCGGTGACTGGTGCTGGTCCTGCTTTATTCCGCGGCCGCAACACTCCATTCTTTGATGATGATCAAGTAAATAGATTTGAGTTCTGGCCAGCGCGAACAGAGGTTCCTACATTAAACGTTTCGGGTACACTAGCTCCAGCGGGGTCGTTAGCCAGAGCAGTTACACGCGCTCTAGCTGCCAATGAGACTCCTGTTGGGGTTCCTTTGAGGCTTAACTCTAAGCCGTTGAGCGCGGCTGAGACTCCCTCGGGCGGTCTAATTCGCCAATCGCAAAAGTCGTTTTCTGGATCTCAGGCGGGGTCAGCAGTCGTAATCAAATCAGTCTCAAAATCACCGAGCGGATCAATTGTCCCGACTGGTGTAAACCTAAAAACCGCAAATAAGACTTCCAGCGGATCTCTCGCACCATCAGGGACTAAGGTCCTCGCGTTTACGAAGCTGCTCATAGGTTCATTGGTTCCAAGCGGTTTAGTGAGCAAGATTGACTCAAAGAGTCCGGTAGGCCAACTGACTCCTTCATCTCTGATAACCCGATCCACGCAAGCATCGAAATCAGGCTCTCTCATTCCGTCTGGCTTGCTCGGTGCTCTAAAGCTGACGCTGCAATCATTGGCGGGCTCGCTGACTCCGTCTGGCACTATTCGTCAACTTTTCAGTCTTTCACCCTCTGCTCAAACTACGCCATCGTCGGTTGTCGCAAAGATTGTTACGAGAGTTCTATCCGCAGCGATCGTTGCTACCGGAGCCCTGACTACGCTCAAGGCCATCCTGCAATCATTGGCAGGGCTTCTCAATACATCCAGTGCCGTGACTCAAAGTGTTGGCAAGAATCCATCCAGCCAAGTGCTTCCAACATCATCGGTGAGTAAAGCAACTTTGCGAACCCTCTCAGCAACGGTGACTCCCACAGGATTATTAACAGCGGTTAGATCGTTTCTATTACATCTTACTGGCTCAAGTACTCCCTCAGCCCTAAGGGCAAAACAGTCAATCAAATCTGTCAGTTCGTCTCAAACTGCGGCGGGAGAAGCGGCTAATACAACATCGAAGGCGCTCACTGGAGCGTCCACACTTTCAGGGATCGTATTCACCGCAAGACAAGTATTACTTGCGCTTGAATCGATAGTGGTTCCCCTCGGTTCAGTGGCTAGAAACATCAATCTATTCGTTGCTGGAGAGTCTGGCCCATTTGGTTCTGTCAGTAAATTTGTATCCCGTCTATTGAGTGCTGTGCTATCTTTAGGCGGCTCGCTGGTCAACCTTCTACTTAATCCGCAAGTAAAACTAGACGTAGTGAGCGCGGATTTTGTAGTTACACAACTAGTCGCGAGTGACTTTGCGGTAACACGGCTAGAGGTAAGAGACGCGACAGTAAATTCTCTCTCCGGTGGAGACAGCGCTTTGTGAATCAGTACGATGTTGGTGATCTGGTACGAGTTACGGGCGTATTCAAAGACGCTGAAGGCGTCGCGATTGACCCTTCAACAGTTGCGTTCAAGTTGAGAAAGCCTAACAGGTCGATCACGACATATCTTTACGGCACGGATATACAACTGGTAAAAGATTCGACCGGAAATTATCGTGTCGATATCAGCGCCGATGTAAAGGGCATCTATAAATATCGTTGGTACTCAACAGGTAACGGACAAGCGGCTGGAGAGAATCAGTTCGAAGTAGTCAAGAGCAATTTCTAGGAGGCTTCGCCAATGGATGCGCAAGGAAACCTAAATTCAAGTGGCAGCGTCAGTCTTGTACTAAACCCTCCCGAGACCTATGGCGAGATCGCCGGCGTTGAGTTCGTTGGCGCGTGGGTCCGAGCAGAGTTAGATGATGGCGTACTGAGTGTGAAGATCACGGGCCAAGTTGATTATCTGGGCCGCACTCTCACGCACGCTTTGGATATCACAGACGATCTAGCTCCCGTTCAGGCTTTGCTGCAACAGATCCTTGATGCTTACCTGCCAGTTGTGAAGCAAGCCGCACTTGCCGATGCTTATCAAGCCCACGCTGTAGCCACCGTGAAGGGGGAAACAAAGTAAATGCAAAACGTCTCTACACTCCCACTGCCCCGAACTAAATCCAGCGACATCGGATTGTTAAAGTTACTTAGTCATGGTCTGCCGTTGCGTGGAGAAGTCTTCTGGTGGAAGTTGAGAAACCTCCCGAACTTCATGCGTGGCTTCTGGCGCATTGCGCTTGCTCGCTTACTGAGGCTGCCACATTTCAGCGGCCACGTATCAATGGTTGTCATTAAAGCGACTGGCGAGCACGTCAACTACGGTCTGGTTTCATTGCGTGTTCTGACGGATACAGGAGTCGGCTACATAGTTGATGCCTTCCAAAATTCCGTCGAGCTCGAGAATATGAAGTTTCATGGCTACGGTACAGGAACCAACGCCGAAGCCGCTGCCGACGCCGCGCTACAAACGGAACTCACAACTGAGTATGCAGTGAACAGCACGCGACCGACAGGCTCAACTACAGAAGGAGCGTCGGCGAACATCTATCGCACAGTAGGAACGTTAAGCCCTGACGCCAACGTTGCCATCACCGAACATGGAATCTTTTCTGCGGCATCGGCTGGTGTACTCTTGGACAGATCGAAGTTCTCAGTGATCAATTTGATTTCAGGGGATAGCCTCCAGACAACCTACGATCTAACGTTTACAAGCGGGTCTTAAACCTGAGGAGCTAAACAGATGATTTCAACGCCCTTCATGGTCTGCCTAATCGGTGCTTTACTGTGGTTGATCTTCACCAAGTGGCAGAAGATTGCTGATGCCTGGGTATCTGAGTTTGGTAAGTGGTGTTTCATCATCGGTTTATTCTGGACTCTCTCAGTGTACGCGGGTAAGGTGGCGCTCTAAGCCTTTAATGTTACGCAATGCCTACGCAATTCGAGTGGAATGAGAAGCGAACAGCAGCGGCTATCGCTTTGGCAGAGGGACGCACAGAGCAGGAGATCGCTGACACCCTTGAACTTGAGAGAAAAACTCTGTGGAATTGGAAACAAGTCCCTGAATTCGCAGCCGAAGTTGATCGTCTCTCGCTAATGGTGAACATTGCCGGTCGTGCTGAGAGGCTGCGTATCGCAATGCGAGTGGCACGGCAGAAGGTCCGAGAGGACGGGGTTGATACTGATAAGGATTTGTTAGATTGGCTGAAATTCGCCCAAAGTGAAACCGATGGAGTCAAGCTCGATCTCAACAAACTTGCCGCCGTCTTTGCGACTGACTCATCTATGGCCGATAGCGGATCAAATCGACAGAGCGCTAACCAAAGCACAGCAAACAACAGCGGGCCTGCAAGCGACCAAACCAAGCCTATCAGTTGAAGACTTACTGCCTCATCCCCAGCCCGGTCCACAACAAACCTTCCTAGCCAGTAACGCAGACATTGTAATCTTCGGCGGTGCTGCTGGAGGTGGTAAAACTTGGGCGCTACTCATGCAGCCGTTGAAGCACATGAGTAATCCTCACTTTGGCGGTGTCATCTTTCGTCGCACCTCGCCACAAATAAGAAATCAAGGCGGATTATGGGATGAGTCAACGCAGATCTATCCATTATTGAACGCCGAGCCTCGGCAGACCGTTTTAGAGTGGCGCTTTCCTGCTGGCTCAAAACTCAAGTTCGCACATCTTCAATACGATCTTGATGTTCACGATTGGCAAGGCGCACAAGTACCCTTCATCGGCTTTGACCAGCTTGAACACTTTTCAGAATCACAGTTCTGGTACATGTTCTCTCGTAATCGCTCGACTTGCGGGGTGCATCCTTACATTCGAGCCACGGTCAATCCCGACGCTGATAGCTGGGTAGCGAGTCTTATTGCGTGGTGGATCAATCAAGATACTGGCTTCCCGATTGAAGAAAGATCAGGCGTCATTCGGTGGTTCATTCGCAGAGACAACGAACTTATTTGGGCTGACACTCGTGAGGAGTTGACTAGAGACGCGCCGGATGAGGAACCTAAATCGCTAACGTTTATCCCCGCAAAACTATCCGACAATCAGATCTTGATGCAGAAAGATCCGGGCTACCTCGCAAACCTCCGCGCACTGTCGTTTGTTGATCGTGAGAGACTGTTGGGCGGCAACTGGAAGATCGTTGCAACGGCTGGAAAGATCTTCAACCGCGCATGGTTTGAGATAGTAGATGCGGTTCCAGCCGGCGGTGAAGAGGTCCGGTTTTGGGATCTCGCTGCTACTGAAAAGAAGATGCTAGCAAAGACCGACAAAACCATTGACCCTGACTTCACTGCGGGATGTGACATGAAGTTGGTAAGCGGCATCTTTTACGTGTTGGACGCTATTGCGGAGCAAATCGGACCCACTGATGCGGATAACCTTATAAAAAATACCGCAAGCCAAGACGGCAAAGGATGTAAGGTGAGGTGGGAAATCGAAGGCGGGGCATCGGGAGTCAGAGATAATCAGCACCTTGTTCAACTGCTCGCCGGGTATAACTGCAAGGGTGTGAGGCCAGAGGGCGACAAAATCGTGCGAGCGAAGCCTTTAGCGGCACAAGCGGAGGCGGGCAATGTTAAGCTGCTCCGCGGGCCGTGGAACAATAGATGGCTGAATCACATGCACGGACAGCCCGAACTGCCGCATGATGACGAAATGGACGCAGCAAGCGGTGCATTTAACGAACTGGCAGATCCAAAAGCGAAACTTCTCACTTGGTAACTTGAATGATAGAAGATCTCAAATGGGCCTTAGGTGAGTTCGCGAGACTGGCGAACGGTTACAAGATTGCTCGCGACTACTACGATGGGGATCATCGACTGGCATTTGCTACGGAGAAGTTTAAGAGCACGTTCGGCTCCCTGTTTGCGGCCTTCGCAGATAACCTTATGCCTGTAATAGTTGAGACTCCCCGAGACAGACTCAAGCTCGGAACGTTTAGCCTGGAAAACGAATCCGCTAAAGAACAAGCTACAGAGATTTGGCGCCGCAATAGGATGAAGAAACGAGCAGGTGAAGTGCATCTCGACTCGTTTATTGAAGGTGACGCTTATGTGGTTGTGTGGCCCGATGCTGAAGGGTTTCCAGTCTTCTATCCGAACCGGGCGTCAAGAATCGTGATTCAGTACGATGACGAGCAACCAGGATACATTGTTAAAGCCGCAAAAGCATGGGTTACAGTGGATAAGCTCGCACGCATAAATCTCTACTACCGCGATCAAATTGAGAAGTACGTCACGCGAAGTAAGGTGCACGGCGGACTCCCGATCAACAATAAGCTATTCATACCATTTGAAACAGAAGGCGAAACATGGCCGCTTGATAATCCTTACGACAAGGTTCCTGTGTTTCACTTTGGCAACAGAACAAGCGTGGGGCAGCTAGGAAGGAGCGAGCTGTCAGAAGCGATTCCTCTACAAGACGCACTGAACAAATCCATTGCCGATATGTTGGTAGGCTCGGAGTTCTATGGAATTCCGCAACGCTGGGCTATCGGACTGGAGGAGATGGACGAAGAAACCGCAAATAAGAAGTATAAACTGATGGCTGGCGGCGTGTGGGGCACGACTAGCGAAAAGGCGTCATTCGGCGCATTTCCCACTGGAGACTTGAATCAATTCGTGACTGTGATCAATGACTTTCGTAAAGAGATCGCGCGAGTTTCACGTACGCCTTTACATCACTTCACTCTTGAAGGCACTCCACCATCTGGCGAGTCGATGAAGACGGCAGACAGCCCTACGCTTGCGAAGGTGGATGATAGACAAGATGGCTGGGGAATGGTGTGGTCAGACGTGATGCGATTTGCTCTGGAGATTGCCGGGATAAAAGACACTGAGCCAGAACCTGTCTGGATTGATACGACGCCTCGAAATGAGACAGATGAGATCAATAACGCGGTAACGAAAGTCGAGCACTTAGGCGTAGACATGGAGACGGCTCAAAAAGAGATCGGGTACACCGATATTCAAATCCAGAAGTTTGCAGATGAGCGTGTTAACAGCGTGACGAATGGACCGCTCGCCGCTAAGGTTGCAATACAGAATGCACCGCCGGGAATTAAAGGGCTTCTGACCGCCCAAAGTAACGGGCGTGGCCGATGAATCAAGGTGACCGGCTTGCCTGCTTAGAATTGATATGGGAGTGTGCGAGGGCTGCACCTATCAATACTTTAGCTGCACGACCGAGGCGCGAATTTACGTGGTTGGTCGATCCGTTGCTGATCGGTTGCTATCGGCGAGAGCGATGGTCAAAGCGGACTCTGAGAAATCTATGGCTCAAGGAGCATCGCAATTAGCAAGCTGCTCCGAATGGAAGAAAGTAGTGCTTTACAATCCCTTCTAGTCGCATACAATTTAGCTTTCTGAATTGACCGGGATTTAGCCTCCCGGTCTTTTCATTGCCCTCTCAATACCTACTTGCATTCCTACAGGGTGTAGGTGTAGGATGCGTAAAATGATAACGCCAATCTTTAGCAACGGGGAAAGATACGCGCTACGGTGGGCGGTCTTACCACTGAGTTCACTGATGTTGTTCTACTGTGTGTGGGCCTGGCATCCCGTCGTTGGGCTATTCGCTCTGCTGTCGGTGGCTATGGCGAGCGTTTTTGGATTTGATATGAGAAGACGGAACGTTCTTATTGATAATCGTGCGCCGCATGAACGCTGGCCCGAGATATTACATTGGCAAAAGGATGACTTGTTCGAGGTAAGAGGGGCGTACTGTGGTCAAGCATTTTTAGAGTCAGTTACAGAGAGCGGCTCGGCCTACGTTATAGAAGGGCTATCACCGCAGGGCGGTCGCCCTGAGAAGTGGGCCGTATCCGATTTGGTAGGTAAAAATCGCAGCCTGAGATCGCGATATATCTCCGCTGAAATGAAGCAATCAAACGAATACATGGAATTACTAGATGCTTTTCACCAATCGGTCGAAGAACTACGCGCGCGAGATAGAACAAATGGCCTACCAAAGTAAAACCTATTCTCTCTCAGATGAAGTGATCGCGTGGCTGGGCACGTTGAAAGATGACTATGGCTCAGTCAACAAAGGACTCTTGGCGATGATGGCCGGGCAGAATACCGACGTCGCTAAAACCGACGCCATCGGAGAGGGCGAGTACGTTGACAACCGTCCAAAGAACGCCTACTGCAAGCACTGTGGGAAGCGTTTCGCCGGAGCGAAGTTCGCAACCATTTGTCCTGAATGTAAATCCAGTGGGCATACTTTAACTCCTGCTGAATGTCCTGTATGTAATGAAGCGAGAGCTCTATGAGTTCTAGGGACACGGGATTCTTTGCGACCATATGTCTAATCCACTGGTGCCTAGGGGTGGCGGCCTTCATTTTGAGTATTTTTGATTTGCGACTTGCAATCTTTGGATTAGGCTGCTGGTTGATTGCGGCCTTATCTTTGTCGGAATGTGCGCGAGTGAATGACAACTAATGTCCTCGTGTGTGGGGAGGGAAGGGCTATATGAGGGAACATAAACCGGGTAATCAGTATTTCACTGTGACCGAGGAACATATCAAGCTATTACGCCGTGCCGTTGTCGGCTGGGAAGATGGCGAGTTTGGCGCACCCTCAATCGACTGTAAACGCCCTTACGGAAACTCGTCTGTCTACAACGACATTGCGGAGATTCTCGGAATCGAACCGACAGATGCCGATAATCAGGATTTTAGTTCTGAGCAGCTTGACGACATGAGATCTTTGCACGAAGAGACGAGGACTGCATTGCAGATATTCCTAACTACTGGCCAGATGCTCGCAGGTGAGTATGAAGCAGATCGATATCGGGATGACTGGAGACTAATGAAATGAGCGATAACAACGAACTACTAACCGGGATTGAAGAAATCGACAGAGAGATTCTCGCACTGCTACCACAGACACAGACCATGTCAGCAGAGAGCGGAATGAACGATCGCGTCAGCCAATTGGGCAGCATGGCGGCATCGCAGAGAATTGCCGGATTAAGACAGGCGGCAGAGATTATCAAAGCGCGCGAGAGCGACAAATGATTTGGGACAAAGTTCAGCGCAGATTTGAGCACGATGACGGTACTCCCTTGACTCCTGCCGAGGTAAAGAAGCACATTCACGACTTCATCGAATTAGAACAAAAGCTGATCTCTGCACAAGCTGAGAAGCTTGTACGCGATGAATTGACCGTTGCTGAGTTCTTTCAGTTCATGCGTCACAAGATTACAGCCATGCACCAAGTAACCGGAGCGATTGCTTATGGAGGTCAATCTCAACTCAACAGAGAGCGGCAAAAGAGAATCAATCAAAAGATACTTTCAGAGTTGAGGTATCTGAATGAGTTTGAAGCACAAGTTGAGCAATCATTTGCGGTAGTTGATAAAATAGCGGATAAGGTTGCAATTAGTGCAAAGAGAGGTAAGGACGGTAATGCAAACACTTCAGCCTGAATCCGACTGGCCCGACTGGACGGATGCTGGAAAGCGCGTGGAAGTGAAACTAGAAAGCGGCGTCACGGTGCGGGGCGAATTAATCGTTGATGACTTTATCCCTAGTGATAGTGGCGAAGTCCCGCTATTTATAGTACTGGGCGACGACGATACTAAGCACGGGTTTTCCGCAAATGACGGATGGATGTTTGAGCCATGAACATACTTAGCGATGAGGAATTCGACCGACACATGGAAGATCTGCGGCAACGCGCAGGCATGTCTAGTGCGGACGCTGCGCACAGTCGCCTAGCCGCAGCGTTGGATGCCGTAACGAATGCACTTCAACGCTTCGGGAGTGCGTTAGAAGTAGCAGTCGAGCAATGGCCCGAGCTCGTATACGAAGATATGTTAGATGCAGAATATTTAGAAGATTAAGGCCGCTTGCTGTGGCACGCAAAGGCTCACGTAAAGACATCCAGGATGAAATCAGGCAGAAGGTAAGAAGAGCAATTCTCACCGCTGCTCCCTCTGAGGCTGAAGATCTCATTGCTGAAGCCCTCGGTGAAGACGTAGCAATCCCTGCTATTGGAAATCTGGTTGAAGATTTAATCGGCGGGCAGATTGTTAACCGAGCAACGATGTATGCGGAAGCTGCCTATGCTACTTACGAGAACAACGTAGTCGAGAGAGAGAAAGACGAAGGCGTAACGCTCGGGCGCCGGGTACTTGAGGAAGGTGATAACTGTGAGGACTGCATCGCTGCCGCAACTGAAGAGTTCATCCCGCTTGATGAGATACCGGAAATTTCTGACAGCATCTGCGGGGTAAGATGCAGATGCAGCATAGAATTTTCGATAGACGGAGTTCAGTTTTCAACATCTGATTTATTCAGTGCAGTTGTTGGTGGTCAAGATCAGTATGGTGGAGACGTGGAGATTCGATGACGCTTGAGGTATTCGAGATTGGTTCCCATGTGGTGATTGACGGTGAGATTCCCGCGATCGTGACCGCGATTAACGTGCGCGGAACTGAGCACCGATTACAGTATGAAGTTACGTGGTGGGATGAGCGCACGCGGAAAAGTGAATGGGTTGAGCCTTTCGAGATCAAGCCGAAGGACGCAAAGACGCGGACAATGACATTCAAACCGCCATCGTAAACGGCGCACAACAAACACCGTTGCGATAGCGAGCGGCTCTGGAGGCGGTGACACGTTTCAGGGCCGCTTCTCTCTTTTGAGAATGGCCCAGCCGAAGTTTTTGCCTCCCGGCTCATAAGCAACTACGTCACCCTCGCGTACATTGAAATCGGCCCTCGGTATGTCCGCTATAACGGCGTAATGCGGATCGTCTCCGAACAGGAGCGGTCTTCCATTCGGCACGAACTGTATTCTCTTTACTTGTATCGTATCTGCCATCGTTCATTCATTTAGATGTTATGTCGGGCGGTAATGGCTGGCGGATCTCAATCTCGATACCGAATCGCGGCTTAAGAGGATCAAGATGATTTATGTTCTCACCGATGTCTTTGGGGAACACACTCAGGCGCGTATGGGCTAGGCGAGGATCATAAAAGTACGGGCACTCTTTCAGTAGTTTGCGCTCCATGTGTTCAAGAGCCACCTCCAGAATAGCACTCGGATAATACGCCCGCTCCAAGGTCCCGAAACTGATCCGCTCTCTCACGTAGGCGTACCCGTTGGGTGCGTAAGTTTTGCGCCACTCAAAGTCTTTCATGGCTGGGATTATATCAGTACTTGACTGCGGCTTAGCCGTATTAAGTTGACCCGCCCGACAAGCCTTAGCACAAACTCTTTGACACACTGACCGTATTCCGTGATACATTCAGCACGGTTAATCCAAAGATGCGTCAAAAAGACTCGCAAGCCAAGCCCGATAGCAAGGTTGATACAAGCAGATTGACTGATGCCAAAAGCTAAAGCGCAAACAGTACAACAGGAACCGCACACGTCGTTTGGGCAGAATGGTTCATGTCCTGATTGTGAGGCTGATAAAAGCACGCTCACAGACGATGAATGCGACTTCATCATCCGACGCTTACTTTGGAAACTAAGAGACTCGACAAGTCCAATTGATTTCTTTCGTGAGATGAAACGAGGCGTGGTGTTTGAAGTATCTGACGCAAGTAGGGCCCGTGATTTAGTGCGGCTATTTGCCAAGGCTGAAGGAGCTAAGTGATGCCAGATGATCCCGGTCAAGGAGCCGATCCGACCCAGGCATTTCAGAATCGTCTGAACAAACTGAATGGCGATGCAATGCTATTCGCTACTCAACTGTTTGATGAGAACTACCGTCTCAGGGAAGACAAAAGAACGCTTGGCGCTCAACTCGAAGAATTGAAAACCAAGGCTCCGGCAGAGGGTGCATTGGTCCTCGTCGGCGATGAGGCTAAGGCTTACGAAGCTTATAAGGCGCTCGGAACTCCAAAGGAACTGAAGGACCGCATTGATGCCTATCCAACACTCGAAAATGAAAACAAGGGATTGAAGCTTCGAGACTCGCTGCGCGAGGTCGCAGATGTTGGGTTTGGCGGCAGTAAGTTGAAGTTTGGGATACTTGAAGATCGAGTGAAAGCTGCCGGTGGAAACCTTCAGTTTGTGATCAAGGAAGAGGGTCGAGATAAGCGCAAGGTCGCTTACGTGAAGGACGGAGACAAGGAAACTTCGTTAGAACAGTACGCCGAAAAGAATTGGGCGGACTACATGCCATCTCTCAAGGCAGAGCAGGCCAAACGGACAGGCTCAGCTAATGGCGGAGAGGGCAATGGACAGCCCGCAAAGTTCGATATGAACACGATGATCCGTCAGCAGGCTGGCTACCCTTCCTAAAGGAGGTGTGCCATCGCTTACGACAATATTATATCTAGAACTGACGCACAGGCTCTCATCCCTGAAGACGTTGCGGCAGAGATAATCCAAAACACAATCAAACAGTCCGCGGCCCTTACGCTGATGCGGCGCGCGACAATGGCGACGAATCAGCAACGTATGCCGGTCCTGTCTGCGCTCCCGATCGCCTACTTCGTCAATGGCGATACCGGACTCAAACAGACAACTGAAGTCGCGTGGGGCAACAAGTTTCTCAACGCAGAAGAGATTGCCTGTATCGTCCCTATCCCTGAAGCGGTGTTGGAAGATGCGAGCTTTGATGTGTGGGGGGAAATTCGACCTAAGCTGGAAGAGGCAGTAGGCCGCACGTTGGACGCAGCGATATTCTTTGGCACTAACAAGCCTTCAAGCTGGCCAACTGACATCGCGGCATCGGCTGTCTCTGCTGGTAACGTCATTGCTCGTGGTACAGCGAACGCCGCAGCCGGTGGAATCGCTACTGACATCTCCGACACTATGGCGACCGTCGAGGCGGATGGTTTTGACGTGAACGGATTTGTTACCTCCCGATCCTATCGTCGGTTTCTCCGCAATGCTCGTGACACTACGGGTCAGAAGCTTCTTGACATCGCATTGAACACAATCGAAGGTGAGCAGGTAGTCTATGCGCTTAATGGTCTATGGCCGACAGGCGCGAGTGCGGCTGAATTGTTTACCGGAGACTGGATGCAATTCGTCCTTGCTGTTCGACGCGACATGACCTACAAACTGCTCGATCAGGCGGTGATTCAGGACAACACCGGAGCCATCGTCTATAACCTAGCCCAACAGGATATGGTTGCGATGCGGTTGACGTTCCGCGCAGCGTGGCAAGTCGCAAATCCGATCAGTTATGACAATCAAGTCGAAGCCAACAGATATCCAGTTGGCGTACTTCGTTCGCCTGCCTAAGGTAGCGAGCTAAACTAACGGAGGAAAATCATTATGGCTAACGAAGGCGCACCATTTGTAACTTCGCTGAGAAACACTGTTCCCGGCGCTACTATTGCCGCCACAGACTCTTTCTCATTGGGAAAGGCTCCAGTAGCGGGAACTGTAACGGGAATCAGCTACACGCCCGATGCCGCCGCGACTGGCGACAATACCAACGCTCGGACCTTCACGGTTGTAAATAAAGGTCAGTCAGGTGTTGGCACAACTGTGATCGGCACTCTCGCACTGACTACGGGCGTCAACCTCGTGGCCTTTGACGAAAAGGCGTTTACCTTGTCAGTGGTCGCTGGTGCTCTGACTATCTTAGCGGGCGACGTGCTGGCGTTCGTCTCGACCGCGACCGGCACTGGCGTTGTCGATCCGGGCGGCACGGTGCAGATTGATATCAGTCGCGTCGCAGGATCGTAAAATGGCGCTTACTGTTGAAGACGAGAAGGCGATTGCGTACCGACGCCAATGCGAGCGACGACGGGAGTTTCAAGAACTACTCGCTCAAAAACTCAAGGGTGATGATTACGCCCGCCGTCAACTCTGCCTGAAAACGAAGCCGGCTATGAAGGGACCAAAGGGGGATACAAGCTATGACAATTAAGAAGCAGGATGATCTCGGGGCTGCCGAGGTTCAAAAGAAAGTAGACAGGGAAGTGGATCAGGGCTTCAGCGGTGAGGTTCCCGATGAAACTGCGAACGAAAACTACACAGTAGGCGGCGTAATAAAAGGCAAGCCAACTCCCGAAACATCGATGCCAGAGAAGACAAAGAAGTAAATGGCGCTTTCGGCAGCACAGATCGAGTCCGTGAGAGAAATGGTAGGGGATAAAACGTTCGCTACCATTGAATCCCTCTGTGCGGAAATGAACGCTGCCCAGGAATCAGCCATGTCGGACGACGTTGATGAATGGGATCGGATCAAAAATAAGCACGTGCGGCTTTCAGGGGGTCATGATGGCATTGATGTTGACAACGAGCGTAGCCGCTCAGCGTTGAAGCGCCGCGCAAGACTCAGGCTTAATTTGCCCGTTACTAGTAGTTCGGGCGGCATCTTTCAAATACCCGTGGGTACGGTTATGGGTAATGCGTGTGATTGGTAGTCAATGGGACTTGACCTTGCAGATGTTATTGACGATGTACGCTTGGAATTGGATCAGGTTGGTCCCGATATCTTTACAGATCTTTGCAATTTGATTATTCCCGGCGCAACGGTTCCTGATGGCTTTGGAGGTGAGACGCAATCAACGCCTGTGGTGCACTCGAACATCCCTTGCAAGGTAGAAGTGCTGAACAGATCAGATGTCCCAATCGGAGGAGCGCAGATAACCACTCAGGGACATAAGTTAACGATGGGGGCAAATGCGGTCACAAAACAGATTGAGCAGCATTATCAAATTGTTGTGTTGGCCCATCACAATCAGGCTGAGCAGACATTTGAAAATCCGATCACGCTAATGGGCTCATTTGACATGTTCATGAAGGTCGCGGCTACAAAGATATGAGCGTCGTAATCAAAAAGACTGGATTCAATCTGACGGCCCTATCATTGCGAACGCGAACTAACATCGCGGGCGTGCTGAATGGAGGTGCTCAAACTTGTGTATCTCTGGCTAAACAACTAGCCGCAGTAGACACAGGCTTCATGCGGGACAACATCGCGCAGACAGAAGAAGCGACGCCAGATCATTTGAAGGTGACAATGGCATCACAGGCCGATTATTCTGCTTTCGTGGAATATGGATGCTTCACGCGAAAGAGCTTTAAGATTCTCACTAAGCGCGGTTATGTGCCATTCAGTGAGGTCCGAGAAGGTGAAGAAGTGCTCACGCACCTAAATCGTTGGCGTCGGGTAGAAAAGAAGCATGAGTTCAATAGCAAGACCGTTATCCCTACCATTACGATTCAGACGAAGCGAGGATCGTCCGTGACCGTGACGAAGAATCACAAATTCTTCACCAACGCGGGATTTGTCGAGGCGTCACATCTAAACGTCGGTGACGAAATTAAGAGCATTCATAATGATCTTCCGCACTTCCATTGGAAGAACTTCATGGAGGTTGCCCCGTGGCAATTCGTGCGGAGGGCGCCGACCGAGATAATTGTCTGCAAGTCTTGCGGGGGTGAATTTCCAGAACTGGTCAGTTATACAGCACAACAGGGCCATCCTCGGAAGTATTGCTCTCCGGCTTGCGTGACCCAGTCGAGAGTGGGCAATCAGTACGCAAAAGGAAAAACGTGGAAACTAACGGATAAGCAGAAAGAGCGATTTCAAGGTGAAAACAATCCGATGTTTCAACAGGAACGCGCTCACTACTACTCTGAGATCGGTTATCGCGAAGATTTAGGTCACAAGGTGAAATCGACATGGGAAGCGAACTACGCACGTATCCTCAAAGCGAGTGGAATCCCCTATGAGTACGAACCAGTGACGTTCAGACTAAAGAGCGGTAGCTATACGCCGGACTTTCTTGTGTACGATCCGGTCAAGGGCGAGCACTTCGTTGAAGTCAAGGGCTACATGACGGAGAAATCGGAGAATAAGATCCGTGAGTTTCGCGTCCGCTACCCTGATCGAAGACTGGCTGTGATTGGCGAAGCTGAGTACACGGCCCTAGCCACCCACTGGAAAGACAAAGTGTTTTGGGAGTCAAAAGTATCCAGACGCGGTAGCTCGATCAAGTTTGTATGGGATTCGATCACATCGATTGCGCGTCATTATGACGAGCGCGAGGGCTATTGCAATTGCGGCTGCGGCGAGCTAGCGCCCTTAGCGTTGCGCAACGAAAACCGCAGAGGACACAGGAGAGGTCAGCCGATGCCCTTCGTGCATGGTCATAACGGCCGCTCAGTGCGGACATGTTACGACCTGACCGTTGAAGAGGATCACAGTTACACGCTACAGCATTTAGTCTGTCACAACACGGTGAAAATGGAAGCACAGCCATTCATGGCGCCAGCTTTTGAATCAGCACGGAAACAGGTCAACAATAATTTGTTGAGGGTATTGAGATGAATGCGAACGGTTGGCGCGAATTGATTATCTCGGCTGTTCAGCAATCAGTCGCCGGGGATGATAGTACGCTTCAGTTGTTATCAGAGGCGCTTGAGGAAACGGACACTGCCAAGCAGGAGTTGCGCTCGCGTGGTTACGGTGTAACCGGACAATCGTTACTCACAACTGTTCAAATGATCGAAGCGAGGACAGCATGAAGTGGAAGATCGTATACATCGAACTAACAGCGAACGATTTAGAATACCTAGAAGCGTTCTGGCTTGGCGGATTCGGCAACGCCATCGGCTTTCGTTGCGAGGTGTTGAGATGAGATTAAATTCAGACAGCAATCTACGCTCCCTCGTCAACGTTTATCTGAACGGTCAAAAGGAGCCCTACACAGTCGAGGTCTACGTTCCCGGCAACGCGCTCGAAGGCAGAGGCTATGTTGTACGGATGGTTACTAAGAACGGCAAGGCGGTAGCGACGCGTGAGGTTGAGAAACCCTTACCGCCCGGTCTTTACGACGCTGACGGAGCGCTTGTTGAGAAAGTCTTTGGGCAAGTGAGGATTGAGATCACGGACGAACCAACGCGATTTGAGGACAACTAATTTGTGGGAGACGTTAGTGAGATTCAGCAAGCAAAGCAGTGGATCTACGATTCACTCCACGCAAATTCCGACATTGCGGCAGCAGTCGCTACTCGTATCTACGATAGCTATGTTCCTGAGCCTCCTGCTAATCGCACTTTTCCTTATTGCCTGTTCGACGTGCTTGCTGCTCCTGCGGTTCAAGGGTTGGGTCACAACCGCATTCAGACGGTTGGGAAGTTCCAAATCCGAGTCGTCATCGAAGGCAGACCAGACGCTACCGCCCGTAAGCTGGGAAAGCGGATCGATGACATATTCCAGAATGCCGGGAACGTGCTCAGTGGCGACTATTACTTTTCATCCATTCAGGACCAAGAGATTGATCGGTCTGAATTCGATTCAGCAACCGGAACGCACTATCACAATCTCGGAGGCATCTATGACGTGTTTATCGGGAGGGCGCCCTAATGAGAATTGAGAACTGCACTTTCAGAGTGAACAAGCATTCATCGGCAACCGAGGTCTTTATCACGGGCCCTAAAGGCGTCAACACGGTTCTCTATTTACCACCCGATGCGGAAGTCGATCCGTATAAACCACTAGAGTTCATTCCCGCGCCTCCTCTTCCGACTGAGGAAGCAAAGAAGACTGAGACACCGAGCAAGTAGCTCGCAGGAGGGCTAACTAAATGTCAGGAAGAGGCTCGGTCAACCGACAGATTCAGATCGGGGTAGAGACTGTACCCGGCACGCCTGTCGCCGCTAATAAACTCCTGCCTTCAATGTCTCTGGTGCTGAGCCCGGAGATTGATAACAAAGAGTATCGCGCACAGGGATTCAAACTCTCAACCGCAAACAAGATCATCCACTTCGACGGAGGGGCCGCGCTTACTGGTCCGTTGAACTACAGCGAGATCGTTTATCTGCTTAACACGTTAGTGCTGGGAGTTATTACAACGCCCGCTGGTGGCACCACATCTCGCAAGCATAAATTCTCTCCCACCGCGACCGGAACGGATGCCTTCAAAACCTTGACCGTTCAAGAGGGCGATTCTACCGCAGCGATTCAGATGGCCTATGGTCTGTTGGTTGACTTCGGGCTCACAGTTAATGATGCGGGTGCAGATGTAACAGGAACGCTGATCGGTTACGCGCCGACTAATGTTACGCTAACCGCCTCGCCTACAACCATCGCTCAGTTACCGATTGGTCCGCGCGAGATCGATGTTTATATTGATCCGACATTCGGAGCAATCGGAACCACAAAAGTTTCAGACGCGCTGAGTTTTCAATTCAGCATCGGGAACAAGCAAGTGAAGAAAAGGGTACTCAATACTACCTATCAGTCATTCAAAGATACGGTTGAAGGTGTCCCGGCCTTGCGAGCAGGATTTGTCACCGAACACAACCTACAGAGTCGGAACCTTTACGCTGGTGTCACTGCTGCATCGAATCCGGTTCAGTACGTGAGATTGAAAGCGACTGGACCGATCATCGAAGGCGCAATCCCTTACAGTTTCCAGCTTGATGTGGCTGCTCAGGTCATTGATATGAACCAGCAGGAAGTTGAGAGTGTGTGGGGTTACGAGTATGTGCTGAACCCAGTCTATGATGCTTCTTTCGGAAACAAACTTTGCGATATGGAAGTCGTGAACACCATCACCGCAGTCTAAATCTATGGAACTCTCTTCGTTCAGTGAAAACATAATCACGGTTCCTTACACACGCTCGGGCGAAACAGTCAACCTCGAGATCAATATCGACGTGTTCACGCCGGAGTTCTTTCGTCGCGTTGGTAAAAGATTCGAAGAACGCATGAGGGGATATCAAGCAGTCGACGCGCAAACAAAGGCGAAAGGGAAATCAAAGGTCAAACCGAAGCCCGATCAGTTTCAGGGCGCGAAACATTTCTTCGAAAACGAGGCGCGCGGACTGGAGATCAAACGCGAAATTCATGCTGAGCTTTTAGCGGGAGGCGTGTTGAAGGGCTGGGATCTGGTTGAGAACGGTCTGCCGATTCATCCTACTTACGATGTCTTGATAAAACTCCCGCCTTTGTTGGTTGAAGACATTTGGAACCTCGCACTTGAGAAGGCAAAGACGGTAAAAAAAAGGGTGGAGTCGGAAACAAAGGAGACTTCGGAGACTACGCACGATGGCTCGCTGGGACTCAGAGTGGTCGGCCAGACTGCGTGAGCCCGCACATGATCGCCCGATTCTTGGGCGTAAGAGTTTGGGATCTACCAAGAGTAGCCGTCCATTATCAAGATGAGGCGGCTATGATTTTAAGTGCTCGCTACGAAACACAAATGCATCTCGCCAAAAAGTATAAATGCAGTCCTGAGAAGGTTGTATTACCGGAGTTCTGATGTCGATTGAGATTGGAAGATTAACAGCAGTCTTCGATGCTGACACGCGAAAGTTTGACTCGTCGCTAAAGGCGTCAGAGGAGCGCATTAAATCCCTTCGCGCAAACATAGCATCGATCAAAACGGACGACATCGGGTTTAAGTCACAGCGAATAGCTGGCCTAAAGAGCTTGCTCGACAAGGCTCTCAGCGATCATAAAGCTCTTCAGGCCGCACAGAAGGCAACGGCTCAAAGCGCCAAGGCTATGTCAAACGACATGAAGGCGGCGCTTGATGTGATCTCGCCTCGTCTCGGGAGACTGACAGAGTTGGCCGGGCCACTGACGGCAGTTGCCGTAGGCTTGGCTGCCATTGCGGGGGTTGCAGTAGGTTTGTTTGAGCTCGCTAAGTCGGCCGCCAAAACAGGCGGTGATTTATTCGACCTTTCGCAAAAAACCGCTTTCACGGTTGAGACTCTCTCAGGTCTGTC
>Ga0207694_10000184_pt1 | contig 64536 bp, 63 predicted proteins | sample KBSC34metaG_FD_184353 | JGI IMG/M metagenome (GOLD analysis project Ga0207694, IMG submission 184353) | Corn rhizosphere microbial communities from Kellogg Biological Station, Michigan, USA - KBS C3-4 metaG (SPAdes) (version 2) | ecosystem: Host-associated > Plants > Roots > Rhizosphere > Soil... | reverse complement strand
CGGGACAAAGAGCCCGGAGCACCTGGCGCAGGAAGCTGCACGCGGCGCGATTCTGCAGCTTGGAGCAATTCCGGCCCCAGCAGGCGAGATGCAGGTTGTGCTTGGCCCGGGATGGCCGGGAATTCTGCTGCATGAAGCCGTAGGCCATGGGCTCGAAGCGGATTTCAACCGCAAAGGGACGTCGGCATTCACCGGCCTGATTGGCCGGCCGGTCGCCAGCCCGAAGGTGACGGTGGTGGACAACGGGACCATGCAGGGACGGCGGGGATCGTTGAATGTGGACGACGAAGGATCACCGACGCAGGAAACCGTGCTGATCGAAAACGGAGTTCTGAAGGGATATCTGACGGACAAGCTGTCGGCACGACTGACGGGCTCGGCGAACACCGGGTCCGGCCGTCGTGAGAGCTACCACTGCATTCCCATGCCGCGCATGACGAACACCTATATGCTGGCGGGCGAGGACGATCCGGAAGACATTTTGCGCTCAGTGAAGCATGGGCTGTATGCGGTGAACTTTGGCGGCGGCCAGGTGGACATCACGAATGGGAAGTTCGTCTTCTCGGCATCGGAGGCGTACCTGATCGAGGACGGCAAGATTACTGCGCCGGTGAAGGACGCCACTTTGATTGGGAACGGCCCGGAGGCGTTGAAGTACGTCTCCATGGTGGGGAACGACCTGAGGCTGGATGAGGGCATCGGAACCTGCGGCAAGGACGGCCAGAGTGTGCCGGTGGGTGTGGGGATGCCGACGATCAAGCTGGACCGGATGACGGTGGGCGGGACGGGACGCTGATTATCTCAATTTTGAGATATAATCATCGGTGCAATGGAAAGTCGAAATCCTGAACGAGACGGTAGCAGCCGAGATTTCTGCTCTGCCAGCCGACATGCAGGCGAGATTCCTGCGGATAGCTGAGCGTATCAGCCAGGTCGGATTGCAGAACCTGGGTGAGCCTCACATCAAACATCTCGAGGGGAAGCTCTGGGAAATCCGGCTTACAGGTAGGGATGGAATCGCGCGAGCATTGTATGTGGCGGCCAAGGGAAGACGCTTGGTAGTGGTCCGCGCATTCGTGAAGAAAACTCAGAGAACTCCCCGGACCGAGATCGAGTTGGCGTTCCAACGAGCAAAGGAGGTTCAATGACCATCGGATTCGAACAATTCAAGGCGCGTCTACTCGCCAATCCCAAGGTAAAGGCTGAGTACGATGCTCTCGCGCCGGAATTTGAGATCGCGTCGGAATTGCTTCGGGCGCGAATTCGTGCGGGTCTTTCACAATCGCAGCTTGCGTCAAAAATGAGAACTAGTCAGTCCGCGATCGCTCGCCTCGAAAGCGGGCAGACTCTGCCAAGCACGAAGACATTGTTGCGATTCGCCGAGGCAACAGGTTCCCGCATCCAAGTACGGTTGTCAGCAGCTTAAGTGCTTCTTAGTTCCGGCCATCTGCTAGCCATTTCTGAACTCTCTGCTGCATTGCGCTCAGATCCGTCTCACTTAAATGTCGTGCGACTAGATCGCGCGCTCGGGCGGCCTCTTCCTGGTGTGAACCGCTCCAGGTTTTTGCCGAGAGGGCGAGCCAGAACCAAGCTTCGGGCAGATCGACTGCTACGCCCTGCCCATTCGCGTACATTGTGCCGAGGTTGAACTGCGCGCGGGGCAGTCCTTGTTCGGCGGCCTTTGTGTACCAGGATGATGCCTGCGCATAGTCTTTGGTTACGCCGGTGCCGTTGTCATACAGAAGCCCGAGGTTGAACTGAGCGGCAGCATTTCCCTTCTCTGCCGCGCGGCGATATAGATCGGCGGCTTGGGCATAGTCCTGCTGCACGCCGACGCCGCGCTCGAACATCGTTCCGAGGTTGTACTGCGCCTCGGGGATGCCCTGAAGGGCTGCTTTGCGGTAGAGGGACGCAGCGCGCGCATGGTCTTGCGGCACGCCATTGCCGCGATCGTAGAGAAGCCCGAGGTGTAGTTGGGCCGAGGCGAGGTTCTGGTCCGCGGCCCGGCGATACCAGAGGGCTGCCTTGGCATCGTCCTGCTGGACGCCGTTGCCCGCCTCGTAAAGCTGTCCCAACTGATCCTGCGACTGCGCGTCGCCTGCGTTGGCCCTGGCGATGAGTGCGGGATCGATGCCATTGCTCTGGGCGGATACCTGGAGGAGGGCCAGCACGAGCAGAGCAGCGATAAACAGACGTGGGTAGAAGAACCTCATAGTGCCTTTTTGCGGAACTCATCAACATACCAAACCGCACGGCTTCTGCTTGTGATCGGCGCCGGAGCCCTGGCTGCTGGAGGGTGCAGGTCCACTGTGCAGTTTGTTAAGGTTGACCCATGTCCGATGCAGTCACGCTCCAGTCAGGTCCGGCTCTCGATCTTGAATCTCTTGCTGCTGATGTTGTGAAGCAGGCTATGCGGGCCGGCGCGACCGATGCCGAGGTGGTTGTGCGCGAGGGCGATGAGTTCAGTGTGAACGTGCGCATGGGTGAGGTGGAGACTCTGAAGGAGTCGGGCTCACGCGCGCTGGGATTGCGCGTGTACATGGGGAAGCGCACCGGGTCTGCTTCGACAAGCGACTTGACGGCGGACGGTATCCGGCAGGCAGTGGAAGGCGCGGTCGCGCTGGCCAAGGTGACGGAGGAAGATCCGTTTGTCGGGTTGCCCGAAACGGACGAGTTCGGTTCGATCAAGGACGATCTGCACCTTTACTACGAGGATGTCTACTCTCTGCCAGCGGCTGAGCGGATCGAACTTGCGCGGAGAGCTGAAGCGGCGGCACTTGCGGCAGACAAGCGGATTACCAACTCCGATGGAGGGAGCTTCGACGCGGCAACAGGCATGAAGGTTCTGGCGAACTCACGGGGCTTCGTGGGCAGCTATCGATCGAGTTACGCGGGTGTCTCGGCTGCTCCGCTTGCCGCGGATGCGAACGGACAGATGCAGCGCGATGGATGGTGGTCGAGCGCCCGGCGAATGGGCGACCTGGATTCACCCGAGTCGGTAGGAGCTGAGGCCGCGCGCCGGACGATCCGTCGTCTTGGAGCGAGTCGCTTGCCGACGCAGCGGGTGCCGATTGTGTTTGCGCCGGAGGTGGCGCGGTCGCTGATCGGGTCGGTGTTTGAGGCGGCATCGGGCGACGCGATCTGGCGTCATGCTTCGTTCCTGGCCGGGAAGCTGGACGAGCAGATTGGCGCGTCGACGCTGAACATCATCGACGACAACACGATGTTGCTGCCGACGGGCGTTGGCGGCTTTGGCACCTCGCCTTTTGATGGGGAGGGACTGCCTTCGCGCCGGACGGTTGTTCTGGAGAACGGTGTTCTGCGCAACTACATGCTGAATACGTATGCGGCACGCAAGCTGGGGATGAAGTCGACCCACAATGCATCGCGCGGACTGGCCGGAGCACCGGGAATTGGGCCGGGCAATCTTTATCTTGAGCCGGGAACGGAGTCACCGGAACAGATCATCGGCGATGTGAAGGCGGGGCTCTATGTGACGAGCTTGATGGGCTTCGGAACCAACATCGTGACTGGCGACTATTCGCGCGGGGCTGCGGGTCTGTGGATCGAGAACGGCCAGCTGACCCACGCGGTTGAGGAGATCACGATTGCCGGGAACCTGGGCGAGATGCTGAAGAATGTGACGGCGATCGGGAATGATCTTGTGTTCCGAGGGTCTGTGGCGTCGCCGACCTTGCGGATTGATGGAATGACGATTGCGGGTGCGTGAGCGGGAGCAGCGGAGCTAGCGGAGTTAGCCGCGTTTACGCGCGTGTTGGCGGAGCTAGCGACGTGGTGCGAAGGCGGGAGAGTTTCAGCGCCGAGCGACGAAGTTCGGGACTTGGCAGGTTAGCCGCGCTTCGCGCGTTCGCAAGTCAGCGAGTTAGCGATGTTCTTGCAGGGCGGAGTTTGAAAGAAGCGGCCGACAACTCGATGCGGAGTGTTGCATTTGATCCTTCGGATGGGAAGGCTGCGCTATCGCAGCTGCCGCAGTCGCCGGCCGTGTTTGCGCTTTACGGAGCCGAAGAAAAGGACGAGCCGTATATTGGGCGCACGCCGAATCTGCGCGGGAGACTGGAAAGACTTCTGCAACCCTCGCCGAAGCATCCCAGGCGGCTTCAACTTGCAGGACGCGTTCGGCGCATTGAGTACCGGCTGACGGGTTCGGACTTTGAATCGTTGCTGATTCAGTTTGAACTGCTTCAGGAGGTCTACGGAGCCAAGGCGCTGGAGAGAATGCATCTTCGGGCCCCGGCATTTGTTCGTTTTCTTGGCAGCAATCCGTATCCGCGTGTCACGGTAACGAACAAGCCGAGCCAGCGCGAAGCCGACTGGGCCTATGGTCCCTTCGCATCGCGAGCGGCCGCCGAACGATTTGCGGAAGAGATGCTGAAGCTCTTTCTGCTGCGGCGCTGCACGGACGATCTCAATCCCGATCCGAGCCATCCGGGATGTGTGTACAGCGAAATGAAGATGTGTCTCGCCCCTTGCTACAAGGGGTGCAGCGACGATCGTTACGCGGAAGAGTCGGGCGCAGTACAAGATTTTCTGGCTACTCGCGGAGAAAGCAGACTCGTCACGCTTCGTGCGGAGCGGGACAAGGCTTCGGAGGAACTTGCGTTCGAAGATGCTGCCGCACTCCATGCGCAGGTGCAGAAGGTGGAAGCAGTGAGCGCTCTGGCGCCGGAGCTCGTTCAGCCATTAAGCAAGCTGCGCGCCGTCATTCTGCAATCGTCTGCTGATCCGGATGAAGTGGCGGTGTTCCTTTACCAAGACGGCCGATTGCGAGGGCCAGTTCCCTTCTCCACACTCGGGATGCGGATTCAGAACGAGCAATCGGGATCCAGTTCGCTGTTTGCGCAGCCGATGGCGCTGGAGCCGGTGCCGGAGGAGCCACTACAGGGATCAGGGAACAGGGATCAGGGAACAGAAGGGCAGGGATCGGGAGCGCCGCTTAAGATTCCACGAACGATGCTGGAGGCGCGGATGGAGGCAGTTCTTGATGAATTGAGCAAGACGATGGAACCGCCCGGCGCGACGACTCGGCAGGGGCATCTGGCATTGCTCAAGCGGTGGTACTACCGACCTGAGGTGAAGCGCGAGGGAGAAGTGATCTTCCCCGATGAGGAGGGGCGCTGGCCGCTCCGGGCTCTGCTGCGTGCTGCGGGACGGGTCGCCGCGAAGAAGCTGGCGGCCGCAAAAGCGCAGTGAGAGAATGGCTGCGATCTCATGCGGGCAGCGGAATCGATTCGCGAGATGCTTGCGCCTGGTGCGCGTCTCCATCCGGGACGCGTTTGGGAGGTCGTAGAACTGGTCGAAGGCAAGTCGGCCGGGATGGCACAGGTGGTCAAGTGCCTGTTCGACGATGATCCGGCGATTGCCAGCCGTGCTGCCGACGCGCTGGAGCGCCTCACGCGGGACCGGCCGCATCAGGCGCAACGGTGGAAAGATTCCCTGATCGGATTGCTGGCGGAGACAACAGAGAAGAAGGTCCGGTGGAATCTCGCTCTCGTAATTCCACGACTGAAGCTGACGGTTGCGGAGTGCCGCCGCGGCGCTGAAATTCTGAATACGTACCTGGACGATCCGAGTTCGATTGTGAAAACCGCGGCGCTTCACGGCATGGCGGATCTGACGCGGCAAGATCCTGATCTGCTGCCGGAAGTTCTCGATTTGCTTCGAGTCGCCGGACGGTCCGGCACGCCGGCGATGCGCGCTCGCAGCCGCATCCTGTTAAAAGCGATTGAATGCGACCGCAGCAAGCGGGTGAAACGAAGCTCGCTGCACATGTTCGACTGATACACTTCTCGAGGACACGTCCTCTGGAAAGTCGTATGATTCAGCTTCTTCCATCCATCCTGTCGGCAGATTTCGCGCACCTTGGGGATGAGGTTGCCGCAGCAGAGCGCGGCGGTGGCACGGTGATCCACGTGGACATCATGGACGGGCACTTTGTCCCGAACATCACGATCGGACCGCCGGTTGTAAAGAGCCTGCGCAAAGCAACGAAGCTGCCGCTCGACTGCCACCTGATGATCGAGAACCCGGATGAGTACATTCCCGCATTTGCGGAAGCGGGGGCGAACTGGGTGAGCGTGCACTACGAAGCGTGCCGACACCTGCACCGGACGCTACAGCTGATCGAGCATCACGGCATGAAGCCGGCGGTGGTTCTGAATCCAGCTACGCGCGTCGAGCTTATCCGGGACATTCTGCCGATGCTGCACCATGTCCTGATCATGAGCGTGAATCCGGGGTTTGGCGGACAGGAGTTCATCCCTTTCTCGCTGGACAAGATCCGCCGGCTGGTCCAGTTGAGGCAGGAAATGGGGCTGGCATTTAAAATCGAAGTCGATGGCGGGGTGGCTCACGACACGGTCGCCCAGGTCGTCCAAGCAGGAGCGGAGCTGTTGGTGGCCGGGAATGCCGTTTTTGGCGCCGGCAATGCCGAACGCGATGCCCGCGAACTGCTGGCTGCGGCTCGCAAAGCTGCTAGTGAGTAAGCGTTCAAAACTCGTAAACAGCGGCAGTTTCCCCCTGTCGCACTTTGAGGTGGTATGAACCGGTTGTCGAGAACCATTACTGCGTTGGCGCTGGCGTCACTGGTGCTTTCAGGGGTTACGGCCCAAGCCAAGAGAGACAAGCAGCCCAAGCACAAGAAACATCAGGATTTAAGCGCGAATCCTCTGGCTAACGTCAAGTCAAAGCAGCCCGATAAGGAGCTGTTCGACAAGGCAATGATCGCCCTGAAAAAGGGGCGGTATGATGTGGCCCGTCTCGACCTTCAGACCATGCTCAACACCTATCCGGATTCTGAGTTCAGGATGCGGGCGAAACTGGCTGTCGGCGACAGCTGGTTCAAAGAAGGCGGAACTGCCGCGCTGACGCAGGCAGAAGCTGAGTACAAGGACTTCATCACCTTCTTTCCCAATGCGCCGGAAGCTGCCGAAGCGCAGATGAAGGTGGGCGACATCTACTACCAGCAGATGGAGAAGCCCGACCGCGACTTCAACAACGCGGAGAATGCGGAACGCGAGTACCGGAACATGATCAATATGTTCCCTGACTCCAAGCTCATTCCCCGTGCCAAGCAGAAGCTGCGCGACGTCCAAGAGGTTCTTGCCGAGCGTGAGACCACGATCGGCGTCTACTACGAGGCAAAGGAGAACTACCCGGCAGCCATCGCGCGTCTGCAGACGGTGGTTGACACTTACCCGCTCTATTCGAAGAGCGACCAGGCCTGGCTGGCCATTGGCGATGCCTACGCGGGACAGGCACATATGGTTCAGATCGCTTCCGGGCTGAAGGGTGATGTTCGCGAGCGGCTGCACACCATGTTCGAGGACAAGGCCGCCGCTGCCTACGCGAAAGTGATTACGCGCTATCCGATGGCTCCTCACGTTGAGGATGCCCGCGACCGCCTGGTTGCGATGAACCGGCCGGTGCCAGAGCCGACGGATGCCGCTGTGGCGGAGAGCGATGCCGAACAGAAGAGCCAGCGGCCACTTCGTTTCACGGACAACATTCTGGGGATCATCAAGCACGGCCCGACGGTGGTGCAGTCCGCTCACGTTGGCGAGCCCTCTCTGGACGATCCAAAGCGAACGATTGCGCCGGATGTCAGCGCGCAGGAAGCCGCGATGATGAAGGCGGCGGCAAGCGTGGGAAACCCGACGGAGCCGGCTGCCGTGACGCCGACCGGACCGAACGAGCCGCCGCGTAGCGATCAGCCCTCGACGGCTCCGCTGCAGATGTCAGCTCCGGCAGGCGGGACAGGCGTAGGTGTCTCGATTGTGAGTGCTCCCAACGGCGAAGCCGCGGCCACCCCGGCAGGCGGAGGTGGAAACGAGACTCCGGCGGCCGGGAACGGTACCGCCAGCCCGCTGGTGAAGTCAGTGGGACCGACGGATACTACGCTGCCGGCAGTCGACAAGCCGGCCGAGGCTCCGGACCAGGTCAACGACATTCGGCAGGGTACGGGCCAGACTCAGACTGCCGCCACGGAAAAGAAGAAAAAGACGAAAGCCGACCTGGACGAGGAGTCCTCGAGCAAGAAGAAAAAGAAGAAGGGTCTGGGCAAGCTCAACCCGTTCTAGAGGCAGGGGACAAGGGAACGAGGAGAGGCCGCATCCGGTGGGTGCGGCCTTTGCTTTTGCGTGCGACGACTCGGTGCCGGTCGGGGAGGTGTCGCTGGCCGAATCTGCTAAAGTGAGAGTAGTCCTTTTGCCTGAAATCCTTGTGTGATCAGGGTTTCCGAGCACTCTCTGGGACACGCAAACGACTCACATGCCTCACGATCTGCCCAAAGCGTACGACCCGACTGCCATTGAAGACCATTGGGCGGGGTACTGGGTCCGCGAGAAGCTTTTTTCCCAGCCCACGCCTAAGGACGGCGGGCCGGAGAGCCGGCCCTCGTTCGACATTCTTCTGCCTCCGCCAAATGTGACCGGCAATCTGCATATGGGTCACATGTTTGAGCACACCGAAAGCGACATTCTGATGCGGTGGCATCGGATGCGGGGCGAGCGGGTGCTCTGGATTCCAGGCACGGACCACGCCGGTATCGCTACCCAGATGCTGGTGGAACGCCAGGTTGTGAGCGAGGGCAGCACGCGGCAGCAGATGGGGCGAGACGCCTTTATCAAGCGCGTCTGGGAATGGCGCGAACACTATGGCGGCACGATCCTGAGCCAGATGAAGCGCCTGGGTGCGTCGGTCGACTGGGATCGCGAATACTTCACCATGGATGAGCGGCTTTCGGTTGCCGTCCGGGAAGCGTTCGTCAAGCTCTACGAACAGGGACTGATCTACCGCGGTGCGTACATCGTGAACTGGTGCCCGCGATGCCAGACCGCCATCAGCGATCTTGAAGTTGTGTACGACGAGCACAAGGGGCACCTGTGGGAGATCCGCTACCGGGTAATCGATGACGGCGGAAAAGATACGGGTGAGTTCCTGACGGTTGCGACCACGCGCCCGGAAACGATGCTCGGCGACGTGGCTGTTGCGATCCATCCCGAGGACGAGCGCTACACGCATCTCCACGGCAAGAAGCTGCGCCTGCCTCTGGTGGATCGCGAGATTCCCATCATCACGGATGAATGGGTCAGCCGGGAGTTTGGCACCGGCGCGGTGAAGGTGACGCCTGCGCACGACCCCAACGACTTTGCGCTGGGACAGCGGCACAATCTGCCCTCGATCAACGTGATGGACGATACGGCGCACATCAATGAACAGGGCGGCAAGTACGCCGGACTGGATCGCTTCGTCGCAAGGAAGGAAGTGGTCGCGGATCTCGAAGCGCAGGGGCTTCTGGCGGGTATCAAGGATCACGTCAACAACATCGGCCACTGCGACCGCTGCAAGACGATTGTTGAGCCGCGCCTCTCGCTGCAGTGGTTCGTGAAAATTCAGCCTCTCGCCGACAAGGCCATTGCGGCGGTCAAAGAGGGGCACATCAAATTCACGCCGGAGATGTACGCGAAGACGTACCTGAATTGGATGGAGAACATCCACGACTGGTGCATCTCGCGTCAGCTCTGGTGGGGACACCGCATTCCGGCATGGCACTGCTCGGCGTGCCACAAAACGACCGTCAGCCGCGAGGATGCAGCGAAGTGCGCTCATTGCGGATCGGACAAGATTGAGCAGTCTACCGATGTGCTGGATACGTGGTTTTCATCGGGGCTGCTGCCTGTTTCGGTCTTCGGGTGGCCGAAGATCACGGCTGTAAACCGTGCGGATTTCGATGCGTTCTATCCGACGAACCTGCTGGTTACGGGTTTCGACATCCTTTTCTTCTGGGTCGCCCGGATGATCATGATGGGCTGCTGGTTCTCCCTGGATGTCCCGATGAAGGATGGATCTCCGCGTTCGCTGGCGGATTCGGTTCCCTTCCGCGAGGTGTATATTCACGCGCTCGTTCGCGATGCCAACCGCGAGAAGATGTCGAAGACAAAGGGCAACGTTATCGATCCTATCGAGATTGTGAAGCAGTACGGGACGGATGCGGTTCGTTTCACGCTGGCGTCGATGGCTTCGCCTGGAACGGATATCGCGTTCAACGTTGCGCGGACGGAGGGCTATCGGGCGTTTGCCAACAAGATATGGAACGCCGCGCGGTTCATGTTCATGAACGTGGATCGGGCGGCAGAGGCGGGGATCACGATTGATGCTGCCGCTCTTGGCTCCATGCCCACTGCGGAATCAAGCGCGCCTCTTGAATCTCGCTGGATTGTTGCAGAGTTCCACGCCACGGCAGAGAAGGTGAATCAAGCGCTCGCGAACTATCGGTTCGACGATGCCGCAAACGCTATTTACCAGTTCTTCTGGGGCAGTTTCTGCGACTGGTATCTGGAGATCGTGAAGCTGAGCCTGGACTTCAGCGATGGTGCGGATAAGGCGCGGACGAAGTCGGCCCTCATCACACTTGTCAGTGTCTTCGAGGCTTCGCTCCGGTTACTGTCGCCGTTTATGCCGTTTCTTACGGAGGAAATCTGGCATGCGGTCTACGACGGGAAGCCCCCGGCGAAGTCGATCGCACTGACTCACTTCCCTCAGGCCGCAAAGGCACAGGTCGGGATTGCTGCGGTCGAGCAGATGGGCCTGGTTCAGAATTTGATCGTTGAAGTTCGCGCCCTGCGCAAAGAGATTGGCGTCGAAGAGAAAGCTTCTGTGCCGATTGAACTGCGAATCGACGAGAACCTGAAGCCAATCATCAGCGAGAACTCCGCAATCGTTGAACGTCTCGCCCGCGTCACCGAAGTCCGCTTCGTGAACAAAATCTCATCGGGCCTCGCCAAGCACGCGACTTCGCAATTTGAAGCAGCGGTGGTTTACGAACGCAAAATCGACGTCGCGGCGGAGTGCGAGAAGCTCAGCAAAGAGATAGCCAAACAGGAGAAGAATGTCGCCAATGCCGACCGGCAGTTGGGGAACGAGGGCTTCCTGGCGAAGGCTCCGGCGCATATTGTCGAGGGCCTGAAGAAGCAACGCGAGGAGGCGCAGCACCTGCTCGACAAGCTGCGCGGCGATCGCGGCGCTCTCGGCTGCTGAGTGAACCTGAAGCATGGCATGCGTGTGCAGAAGCTGCGTCCAGCATTTCCCCGTGCTGGGGATTGCCGATCCACCACGCTCGAAAGCCGCGATCCACAAGGCGTATCGCACTGCGGCCAAGCTGTGGCACCCCGATCGGTATGAGGGCAATCAGCGCAAGCGCCTCGAAGCCGAGGAGCAATTCAAGCGCATCCAGGTGGCGTACCGGGAACTCTGCGAGCACTTCGACAACCCGCAGCGGCGCCATGTTGTACGCGAATACCGCAGCTACGATATCGATGACGTCTACAACGCCGAGAGGTTCTCCGGTGTTGCGCCGCCGCCAATCATCTTCTTTGGCGATGCCCATCACTGCTTTTCGATTTCCCATTTCCCTGAAGGAGTCGAAAAGATCATCATGGGATCTGCTCTCGGGGGCGCTGAATCGCCTGTCGGGTTCGTAAACATGTCCGGTGACCTGCACGAGCACGGAGTTCCAGCGCGCTATATTCTGCTCACCAATCATCGTCTCTTTATTCGAGATTCGAGTGAACTCGTACATGTTCTCTGGTACGCAGACCTGGGTGAAATCCAATACATCGATCGCCACGCAGAGAAGAAACGAGCCTTTTCGCACAGGCTTTTCGGGTGGCTGCTGGACAAGGAGCGCAGATTTACGCTGAAGATCGAAAGGCGCGATAGTAGCGAGTTCTATTCTCTGAAAGACACCCCGGATGACAGAGTCAAGAAAGTTATTTATAACTTTCTCCAGCAAATGAGAGCCAAAACGCAGCTCTGAGTCATCGAAAGAAGAAAGCATGGACTGGAAGAGTCACCGAATCGAAGCAGTGCTGGCGCAGGCCCTCGTCGAGGATCAGGCGGTGAGCGACGCCACCACGAGCGTGACAATCGATCCGAATCTGCGGGCCACTGCCTCGATTATCGCCCGACAGGATTTAGTGGTCGCCGGCCTGGGGGCCATCCCGCGCTTTCTTGAACTTTTCGCCCATCTTGATCCCCGCCCGACGGCGCACACGCGCTACGAAGTCATCAGCCACCCTGAGATCTTCGATGGAGTGCGAGTTCACAAGGGGCAAGTTCTTGCCGTCATCCGGCACAATGCGCGCGTACTGCTGAGTTGCGAGCGCGTAATTCTGAATCTGATGCAACACCTCAGCGGGATCGCTACCCTTACGCGGCAATATGTCGACGCGATTCAGGGAACAAAGGCGCGCATCCTCGACACTCGAAAAACAGTTCCGGGCCTGCGCGCGCTTGAGAAGTACGCCGTGCTGTGCGGTGGCGGCACCAACCATCGGCTCGATCTCGCCTCTGGGATCCTGATCAAGAACAATCACATCTCGCTTGGCGGAGGATTGCGCACCGCGGTGAAGAATGCACTCGAAAAGCGCACGCCTGGCAATCGAGTCCAGGTTGAAGTTCGGACGCAGCAGGAGCTTGACGATGCCCTGGAAATGGGGGCAGAAGCGATCCTGCTCGACAACATGAAGCCGCCGGAGATCAAGACGGCTGTCGACCGAATCCGCAAGGAGAGTCGCTGGATTCCTGTCGAAGCATCCGGAGGGATTGTGCTTGAAAATGTTCGTGCCTACGCGGAGGCCGGTCCGGACTTCATCAGTGTTGGCGCTCTCACGCACTCCGCCAAGGCAGCGGACATCTCGATGAGCATCGTCGCGGAGCAGGCATAGCGTGTACGACGTTGCAGCGCTCGAATCCGCTTTCGCCCAGAGCATGTATTCGGGCAAGTTTCACTACACAACCGTGACCGGCTCGACAAACACCGACGCACTTGCGGCTGCGCGCGAAGGAGCGCCACATGGCTCGGTGTTCTTCACCGACGAGCAAACTGCGGGGCGAGGACGCGGCGACCACGGCTGGCAATCGGCCGCAGGGCAGGGTCTTTATGCCTCGGTGATTCTGCGCCCCAGGATTGCCGCCGAGCACATGCCGCTCATCCCGTTAGCGGCGGGGTTGGCGGCGGCACAAGCTATCGGCATCGTCGCAGGCCGCGAGGTGGATCTGCGATGGCCGAACGATCTGCTCATCGGCGAGCGCAAGACGGGCGGCATTCTTGTTGAGTCGAAGACCGAAGGCGGAACACTGAGTTTCGCGGTTGTTGGCATCGGAATCAACGTTCATCAACGTTCTTTCGATCCCGATCTGTCCACACCGGCTACATCGCTCAGTGTGGAATCGAGACGGAGTATCAGCCGCCAGGCTCTGCTGATCTCCCTGCTAGAATCGCTGCAGCACGAGACCTGGGCGCTGCAGGACCCCGGGTTGCGTGCGGCAATCACAGCGCGTGTCGCGTTCATGTCATCGTGGATTTCGAATCGCCGTGTTGAGGTACATGGTCCGCAGGCATGTTTCGGCACGACCGCGGGACTCGACGAACATGGCTTTCTGCTGGTGCGCACCGACAAGGGAGTGGTGACGGTGCAAACCGGCGGGATTCGCGCAGCTGAGACAGACAAGGAAGACGATGCTCCTGGCAGTTGATGTAGGCAATACCAACACCGTCCTCGGACTTTATCGTCTCGACGAACAGGCCGGGCTTCCGCCGAAGGGCAAACCTTTACCGCCGAAGGAAAGATTCGATCTGGCCGCGCATTGGCGCATCACCACGCACCGCACGCAGACGGTGGACGAGTACGGCGTATTTTTCGTGAAGCTGTTTGAGATGCACGGGCTTTCGCCGAGCCAGGTGACGAACATCATTATCGCTTCGGTGGTGCCCCCGTTGGATTCAACCCTGCGACAGGTGTGCGAGACCTACTTCCATCTGGAGCCTCTCTTCGTTGAACCGGGCATCAAGACCGGCATGCCTGCGCTGGTGGATAACCCCACGGAGCTTGGCGCCGATCGCATTTGCGACTGCATCGCTGCAATCGAACGCTACGGCGGGCCGTGCATTGTGGTCGATTTCGGCACGGCAACGAAGTTTGAAGTGATCTCAGAAAAAGGGGAGTACCTGGGCGGCGCGATCGCTCCAGGCTTGGGTCTGAGCGCAGAGGCTTTGTTCTCGCGGGCAGCACGATTGAGCCGCGTAGACATCAAGCGTCCTGCAAAGGTGATCGGGACAAACACGATCGGCCACCTTCAGAGCGGGCTCTACTACGGCTATATCGGGCTTGTGGATGGATTTCTGGAGCGCATTTTTGCGGAGCTCGGACACAAACCGCGCGTGATTGCCGCGGGTGGACTTGCGCACATGGTGGCGGCCGACTCACGCTACATCAGCGAGATTGATGAGCTGCTCACTCTCGATGGGCTTCGCATCCTCTTCGAGCGGAACAGAAACGTGCGCACCCGCGGACGCGCGCACTGAAACTGCCGTGCGCAACTACTTCAATTATTTCACCGAGATTGAGGAGCGCTTTCAACAGCGGCGTGGATCCATCCTTTTGCTTTCGACGCTGGATTGGGCGCTGATTGAGACCTGGCGCGATGCGGGAATTCCTCTCGAAGCGGTTCTGCGTGGGATCGATGCCGCGTTTGATAAGTATGAGTCGCGCCAGAAACGCGGACGCATGCGCCGCGTGAACGGGCTGGCGTGGTGCGCGCAGGCAGTGATGGAAGCTTCAGAAGAATTGCGCGAGGCGAGCGCCGGAACTGCGCAGTCTTCGGCCGCCACCGAGGGCGAGACCGGGTTTGAACATGAGCGGGTCGCTTCGCATCTGGAGGCCGCGGCCGCCGCTCTGGAGGCATCGACAATTGCGCACGAGGCGTGCGTCGCGACGGCGGGGCGCCTGCGCGAACTTGCGGCTGAGGCGCGCGCCGCGAGAGCTGCAACGACGGTGGCGCAGGAGATGGAATCTTTCGAGCGCATTCTTACGGTGCTTGAGGAAAAGTTGTTTGCGGCGCTCACTGCTGCTGCGCCAGAAGACCTGCTTGTAGCTTTGAAGGAGCACGCAGCGCGCGAGCTGGCGCCTTATCGCAGCCGGATGGGCGCGGTGCAGCTGCGTCAGGTGGAGCATCAGTTCGTGCAGAAGCAGCTTCTGGTCCACTACAGCCTTCCGCGGCTCAGCCTTTTCTACATGAGCCAGCAATGAAGCGACGCCGCCACCAGCCGAGTGCTCCCAAAGCAACAAAAACTGCGGTCGTCGAGATCGAGAAGCCGATTTACGGGGGCGCGTTCCTCGCACGTCTTGAAGGCAAGGCCACTTTCGTTCCGCTGACATTGCCGGGGGAGCAAGCGCGCATTCGCATCGTCGAGGACAAGCGCAGCTACGCAACGGCAGAAACCGAAGAGATTGTGGCTGCATCTGCGGACCGCGTTGAGCCGCGATGCCCGCATTTCGGCGTCTGCGGAGGATGCAGTTACCAGCACGCGAACTACGAATCGCAACTCGGGCTTAAACAACAGATACTTCGCGAGACTCTGCAACGAGCCGGTGTCGAGGCTCCGAAAGAGATCGAAGTGCTGGCTGGCGAGCCGTGGGCTTATCGCAATCGCATCCGCGTCGCTTTTGATGCGAGCGGGCGAGTTGGTTATCGCGGACGCCGCTCACACGACATCGTCGCCATCAAGGAATGCCCGATCGCAGCGCCGCTACTTGTGACGGCCGCGCTGGAGGCAGCGGATATACTTCGCAGGCTCAAGGGCACGATTCGTCCGACGGAGATGTCGCTCTTCTGCGATGCGGAGGAGAGGGCGTTGCTGGCCAGCATCTATGTAAACGGTCCGGCAGCGAAGGGATTTGACGAGTTCGCGAGTGCCTGGAAGGAGAAGGTTCCGGAACTGGCCGGCGCGGAATGCGTTGAGGAAAGATCGGCCGATGGTGACTCGAAGCAACTCGCCCGTTGGGGGGCGGAGTCGACTGTGTATCGCACGGGAGGCTTCGAGTATCGCGTCGATCACGGCTCGTTTTTCCAGGTGAACCGCTGGTTGATGGATCGACTGGTGCAACGGGTGATTGGGGACCGGCGTGGTGCTCTGGCCTGGGACCTGTATGCGGGGGTCGGCTTGTTCGCCCGGCAACTCGCAGGGCGGTTTAAAGAGGTGATGGCTGTGGAGTCCGCTCCAGCGGCAAAGCTGGCCCTGGGTCAGAATCTTCTCGGGACGAATGGCCGCGGCGTGACCACCGATACTTTCTCATTTCTAATAGCCCAAGACGGACCGGCGAAACCAGACCTCATCGTCGTGGACCCGCCCCGTGCAGGGCTTGGGCCCGACATCAGCGGTCTTCTCGGCAAAATCGAAGCGCCGGCTCTTGTTTACGTTTCCTGCGATCCCTCGACGCTGGCACGCGACCTGAAGGTCCTGATCGCATCCGGATACGCCATTGGTTCGGTTGCGCTTGCGGACCTCTTTCCGCAGACTTTTCACTTGGAGACGGTCGTCACATTGCATAAATCGTGATCCTGATACTCTGCGGCCAATAGATATCTTCTAGATTTTCGGGCCGCATGAAAGCTAAACAGATCGACCGCGGGCCAGTCGCGCTCCAAATGCACAAAGAACCTCGGATCGGTGCGCCGTTATTTCACGCGGCATGGCTGTTTGCAATTGGCATTGTCGTTGCCCGTTATGTATGGCTTCGGCCCGCGTGGCTGCTTGTTTCGCTGGCTCCGCTGACAATTCTCTGCGGAGTGGCTGCAGTCCGGGCACAGCGGCTGATCTGGATTCCTGTGGGGGTGCTGTGGTGCGCTCTGGGCGCTTGGTGCGCGGAGATGCAGCCCGAACCGTCGCCGGAACCGGCTCTCGCTTCCCTTTCCGATGGCCTGATGCGCACTGTGGAAGGCACAGTGATCGACGCGGCACCGGTTCGAAACGAACGAGAGACAGAGACCGGCGGATTCTCAAGCGATGGACCATCGCAGCGCATTGATCTCCGTATTTCGTCGGTGGAAATTGTGTCCGACACCGAAGATGAACAGAGGCCAGCGTCAGGCATTGTTCGCATGACGATTCACTGGCCCGCTGACGCTGCCGCTCCTGCCGGATTCGGTTGCGGAGAGCATATGCGAGCCGACGCACGCCTGATGCTGCCGGACGTTTATCGCGATCCGGGCGCGTGGAATTATCGAGAGTACCTTGTCGAACGGGGTATCACCTCAACGGCATCTGTCAAAGCTGATCGCGCTGAGTTGCTCGGCTCCAGCAGTGAAAGTCCGCTCGGCTGCCGCATTGCAGGGTGGCAACATGCGGCCAGTGGGCGGCTGCTGGCCCTTCCCTCAGCGATGGAGAGATTCCCCGCTGCTCTCCGCCTGAGTGATAACGATGCAGTCATGCTGGCGGCTATGGTCACCGGAGATCGCACGAATCTTACGCACACGTTGCGCGAGAGCTTCGAGCGGACCGGATCTTTTCACATGCTCGTGGTTTCCGGGCTGCATCTGGGTATCGTTGCCGCCTGCATATTCTGGATCACGCGCAGGCTGCGCATTCCGCAGTTCCCTGCCACTCTGGTCACGATCGCAGCTTCGTTGGCATATGCGCTCTTTACGGGATTTGCGACCCCGGTGCAGCGGTCGCTGTGGATGGTGACGCTTTACTTGATCGGGCGCCTCGTCTATCGGCAACGGAACATACTGAACACGATCGGATTTGCGTCGCTGTGCCTTCTCGTTGCAAGCCCGCGGAGTCTGTTTGAGTCGAGCCTGCAGATGACCGTACTCGCGGTTGTTTCTATTGGGGGAGTAGCGGTGCCTTTGCTCGAGAAAACCGTTCAGCCTTTTCTGGGCGCCACACGCGATCTGCGGCTTGTTGCCCTCGATGTAAAGCTGCCCCCACGCGAGGCACAATTTCGCGTCATGCTTCGGATGTTCGCTGCTGCTTTGGGCAGAGCATGTGGCAAGCCGGTGGGTTGGAAGTTGTTTCCATGGATCATTCGCGTGTCTCTTCGATCTCTTGAAGCGCTGGTGGTCTCGTGTGTTGTTGAACTTGCAATGGCATTGCCGATGGCGACGTATTTCCACCGAATCACCGTGTTTGCTCTGCCGGTAAACATGCTTATCCTGCCTCTGCTGGTAGTGCTCGTGCCAAGTGCATTGCTGACTCTGTTGTTCACTCTGATCTCACCGACTGCTGCCGCCATCGCCGCGATTGCTACAGCTGCACTGCTGCATGCCGGGGTGGGGCTCATTCATCTCTTCGCAGGAATTCGAACCGGCGATTTTCGAATCCCGGGTCCGCTACTCGCTCAGACAACGGCGTTCTGCATTCTTATGAGCGCGAGCGTTTGGCTTGCGTGGGCCGGAAATGAGCGCAGGCGAAACTGGCTCAGACGCGCCGCGTGCCTCGCCATGCTACTCGCGGCGACTGCGGTCGTGCTGCCGCGAGGCGTTGATCACGTGCAGAAGACGCTGCTGGTCGAAGCCATCGACGTGGGCCAGGGTGACTCGCTGCTGTTGATCACTCCGGATGGAAAGACAATGCTCGTCGATGGAGGTGGATTCGGCGGAGCGCCACACCAGGCCACGCAGAACTTCGACATTGGCGAAGAAGTAGTTTCCCCGACGCTGTGGTCGCGCGGCATTCGGCACCTTGATGTCGTGGTTCTTAGCCACGCGCACTCTGACCACATGGGAGGACTGCCGGCCGTGCTGCGTAATTTCAAGCCGGATGAGTTGTGGGTCGGCGAGAATCCGCCCTCCGAGGCGTACATCGCCCTACTGGAAGAAGCGCGATCTCTTGGCGTTCGAGTGCGATCGATGCGCGGGGGAGATCGCGCGACACTCGGGACGGCTGAAGTCCGCGTGCTTGCGCCACTGCCGCAATACAGGCCTGGTTCCGAACCGAGCAATAACGACTCGCTGGTGTTGCATGTTGGCTATGGTTCGACGTCTGTGCTGCTGGAAGGGGATGCGGAAGGGCCGATTGAGAGGGGAATGCTTGCTGAATATCCTCTCGAGAGCACGCTTCTCAAAGTTGGGCACCACGGGAGCGCGACCTCCACGCAACCCGAGTTTCTGTCGCGCGTCTCGCCTCGTTTCGCGATCATTTCATGCGGGCTGCACAATCACTACGGACATCCGCGCGAAGAAGTGCTTGAGTCTCTTGAGAAGTCGCATGTGCGGACCTTCTCGACAGACATCAATGGGGCAACGTGCTTCACCTTGGATGGAACGAGCGTGACAGGTGAGAGCTTCTGCGGGCAGCAGGTTCCCTGATTTCGAAGCGCGTATTGATCGGAAATATGATCGGAGGTCAGCTAGAACCGCATGCGTGCGCCAAACTGAAATTGTCTCTGGCGATAGAGATCTGTCGCGTTGATATCGAGAGGCTTGCCGAATTCTGTCTGGCCGCTTTTCAGACCAGTAAGGAAGTTAAGACGCGGCATGGCGCCATTCAGAGTTCCTTGTTCGACGGAATAGCCTACGGTTTCAATCTGGGTGACGTTCTGATGATTGAACAGATTGAAACTCTCGGCCATTAATTCAAGTTGTCGCATCTGACCGAGGTTGAAGCGTTTCGCGATGCGCAAGTCGGCCTTCCATGTGGCGGGATAGCGGTAGGTGTTGCGTCCGATGCCGTAGACGCGATTGTCGCCTCCATACCCGTTCATTCCGGTACTCAGACCGACAATTGCCTGTCCGCTCACATTGAATTCCTTCGCGAGCGAACCTGAGGTTCGCATCGTGTAAGGCAAGCCGCTGCGGAAGTGGCCGACGCCGCTCAGCATCCAGCCGTTCGCGAACAGGCCGATCGCTCGCGAGAGTTTCCATCTGGGCTGAAGTATCGCAGCGGCTGTGGCCGAGTGACGGACATCGAGATCACTGGTCCCGTATTCCTGACGGAAGTCGGTGGGATCGAGAACGCTGGGGCCACTGATCTGCGTGGACTCGTCGGGGTTCCAGTCAGCAGCGTGGCCAAACGCGTACCGCCCGCGAAACATCAGTCCGGGACCGTTTCGCGAGATTCGGATCATCATGGCTTCGGACGTGGAATTGGCGCGGCTGAATATCTCCGAGATCTGCTGATAGCCCGGATTCAGGCGCCCGCCCGAGGCCGAAGTTGAACCATATGATGGCCACGAAGCGAAGAACGGCACTGTGATCTGCGGAGTCTTGATGGGTCCCGACTGGTTGCCGTCGATGACCGTGTACGTTATGGTCTTTGGGTTAGCTGCAGGATCGATGTTTGCATCCATGGTGACCGGGAGCCTGCGGCCGAGGCTGGCAACAGCACTCGCTTCAAGATGGACATGACCGGGAAGCCTCTGCTCCACGGACAACTCGGCTTGATGCACCTCTGCGTTGTGAAACGACGGTGCAAACTCGACTACAGCCGGTTTGACCGCTATCCCTGGTTCGCCAGCCAGTACATATGGAAACGGCGGGGCACCTCCGCCGGACGGGTTATCGGTGGGCCGCATGAAAAATTTGAGATCGCCTTTGGTGGATCCGGTCTGGGTGAGAGCCGATTCAACGACTGCATTCGGAGTGCGGCCGAAGTACGTGCCGTAACCGAGCCTCAACATCGGCCAGTGACTTTCACTTGCTCCCCATGCGAATCCCACCCGCGGTCCCCATTGATTGCCGAGACCGGGCAAATGCTGGGTGAGGGGAAGTTCCGGGTTGTCCAGTTTTCGAATGGGCGGCGGCAACTGCTCCAGTTCCCAGCGGAACGCCAGGCTGAATGCGGTTCGTTTTTCGGGCCTCCACTGGGAGGTCGCGTATCCTGCCCAGTTGTTGGTGCTGAGCCACCATTCTGATGGGCCCATCGTCTGGGAATAGTAGGAGTAGCAGGGCAAGTAGCCCAGCCCATGCAGCGCGCCGGCTGTGTCGCGCCACGGCCGCCCTCTCTGATCGCAGTTGTGCTGATCCATCGGATTGAGCTGGCCATTCAACCCAAACGCGGAGAACGCGAGAGCATCCGAGGCGAAGTCTCCGATGCTGGAGTAGTGGTATGTCCCGGTCTGATTATGCAACCGGGTAGTTGCGTCTATCTCATGGGTGAACTCGCCGCCCAGATTCACGAGGAGCCCGCCGTGTACCCACTTTAGCTGCTGCTGCAAGTTGTAGACGCTATCGTCCGGGTATGTTCCGCGGCCGAACCCCGCGGGATTCCCGATCGTAAACCCATTGCTGGAGTCCACCACGATCTGCGGCAACTGGCCCCATGAACTGACATTCAAAGATTGTTCAAACGCCGAAGGACCTCGCGGCTCTGCCTTCTGGACTCGGTGACCAAAGGAGCCGTACGTGACTGCGAGAAGATTGGGCTTCGCGAAGGCTTCCCATCGGCCCAGAAACCATTCGTTGGATGAGCCCACCGATCCGAGGCTGTGGTTGCCATATGTCTGCCAGGCTCGCGTTGAACCTCCGCCAGGAGCATCGAGGCGGCTCGCTGTGCCTTCCAGTGTGAATCGCTGGCGCTCGCCTGTACTCCAATCGATGCGGCCAAAACCACCCAGTTGAAGAGACGATCGAGGTGCGGGACCGAGCAGTCCCGCCAATGTCTCCAGCAGCTTTGAATACGCCTGCACTCCTGCGGTAATCGGATCAACACTACTGAGGCCCAACTGCGCACTGAGAAGCTGCATCTGGTCGTTGGACGGCTGCGCAAAGAAGCGATCAGGGTGCCGAACCGCCGATACCGGAGGATTGCTGCGCTGAAATCCGTCGAGCGATCCAAACCAGAAGACGCGTCTATGTTGGAAGGCACCGCCGATCCCCGCGCCCCATCGCAATTCGAAGTCCGATGGCGTGTACGGTTTGCCGGCGAAGGTCGGGACCCTAGGCCCCGTTCCGGGCGCACTCTCCGTGACCCATTGCGTAAACGGATTCTGCGCCGAAAGCGCTCTCTGACGATTGAAAAGAGAAAATTGACCGTGGAGATGCTCTGTGCCGCGCCGCGTCGAGATGTTGCTGGACTCCTGAGCCGATTGCCCGATCAGCAAGCCTCTGGCCTGCTGATGCTGAACGAGATTGATTGCGCTCTCTCCTGTGATGAACTCTCCGGCCACTTCTCGATGTACACGGCCGAATGCTGAGCGAACGCGCAACTTGTCCACGGTCAATTCAGAACCGTAGGCCATGGGCGGCACGGGTTTTTGATCAGCGTCGTCGGTGAGAAGATTTGCCAACTCGCTGCTCGTCGGCAGCGCTTCCAGTTGAGCCGAATCGAAGGTCTGCGCCTCCTCCGCAATCCCTATTGGTGCTGCATACATGCTCGTTTTGGGGCTTAAGCGCGATGCTAGAGCCGCATCCTTCAACCTGATCAGGCCTGCCGGTTCGAGTTCGGCAATCAGGGAACTCGCCGCCGCATGGAGGGTAGAAATGGTGGGGTGAGGCAAGTTTTGCTTCTGCGTAATCAGCGGCAGCAAGGCGAGCGCTTCCGGGGAGAAAGATGCTTGGAGGAGTTCGGTCTGCGCTTTCGATACATTTTCTCTGGCAAGTCTCGTGAGCAGTTCTTGCCGACTGAGTTCGAGAGCAGGCTCGTTCTTCCCAATCTCCTTCGTCGCGATGTGAGATTTTGCGCCTGCCGCATCTGATGCCGCCAACTCAATCGCTGTTTGAACGCGGGACTCGTGCCCGGGCGCCACGACGATTCCGCCTACCTCACCGGTTCCCCAGGAGCCCGTTGCCGCGAGCGCATATTCGCCTTCAGCCAGGTTTGTGAATTTGTATTTGCCGCCCCGCGCGGTTTTGGCATTGATGGTGAATCCAGTGGCTACGTTCCGTAACGTGATGTTTACGTTCTCGATGGGAACCGAATGCGTATCGGTCAAGGTTCCCGCAACCGAGCCCCTGGGTTCCTGAGCGACGGCCGGAGACTGCGATAGCGCGGCGGCAACCAGCAGGAGTCCAGTCGCGGCGAGCAGTTTCGGACCGAATTGCACTCCCATGCGGGCCAGCTTGCGGTCAAGAGCAGGCCCTCGCGAAGAGTTCGATCTCGCCCAAACAGAAAACCCTGGAGCGAGGCCGAGCCGAATCGGGAAACCTATTCGTATCCAGCCGCATTTTCCTTGCAGTGAATTAGGCAGCCATTGTAAGTAGCGGAGAGGAAACCTCGAGGTGACTGCGCGCACAAGCGGAGGTGCGAGGAGGGGACGCTCGAATACGGCTTCGCCGGAGTAGGTTGATAGACTGGAGTTGGGGCTTGAAGCAAACGCACGTTCCCCTTGCCCGTCATAGTGATGGAATTGCTAAGCCGCTGATTCAGTGGTAATTATGTTTATCGACGAAGCTAAAATCCGGGTCAAGGCGGGAGACGGCGGGAATGGCTGCATGGCCTTCCGCCGCGAGAAATTCGTCCCGCGCGGCGGACCTTCGGGCGGCGACGGAGGACGGGGCGGCGATGTCATCATGGAATCCTCGCAACGGCATAACACACTGATCCATTTCCGCTACAACCCGGAGCACAAAGCGCAGCGCGGCGAACACGGGATGGGGTCGAACTGTACCGGCCTCGATGGCGAGTCGAAGGTGCTGCAGGTGCCGGTGGGCACGTCTCTCTACGACTTTGAAACCGGCGAGCTCGTTCATGATTTCTCTGAGCCTGACGAGCGGATCATCGTGGCGAAGGGGGGCCGCGGAGGGCGGGGCAACCAGCACTTTGCCACCAGCACGCACCAGGCGCCCCGCGAACATGAGATGGGACGACCTGGCGAGGAACGCGTCTATCGGCTGGAACTGAAGTTGCTGGCGGACGTGGGTCTGGTTGGGTATCCGAATGCCGGAAAGTCGACTCTCATCTCGCGCATCTCAGCGGCGAAGCCGAAGATCGCGGATTATCCTTTCACCACTCTCGAGCCGAATCTTGGCGTGGTCACGGTTGGCGAAGAGCCTCACCAGCAGTCGTTTGTGGTGGCTGATGTACCAGGACTCATCGAGGGTGCGCATCTGGGCTCTGGTCTGGGCACGCAGTTCCTGCGGCACATTGAACGCACGAGCGTGCTCGCTCACCTTGTCGATGTGTCGGACGCTTCAGGACGTCTCGATCCGGTGGAAGACTTCAAGGTGATCAACAACGAGCTTGCCAGTTTCGGCAACGGCCTGGCGGACAAACCGATGATCGTTGTCGCTACCAAGATCGACGCGGCGAATCCCGAGAAGCTCAAGAAGCTGACGACCTATGCGAAGCGCCGTAAGTTGGAGTTCCACGCCATTTCCGCTGTGACCGGCGAGGGCATCGACCAACTGAAGTGGGCTTTCGCAAAGCGGGTGCAGCCGATCGCAAAAACGGCGTAGAACATCGTTGTGCAAGTCTGGTTCGCGGAGCGTTGTTACACTCAACAAGTGCTGACAAAACTCCTGGTACTCCCCATCCTCGCCATCGCGCTTGTTTCCACCGTCGCCGCGCAAGACGCCAAACAGTTTCTGGGTCGCTGGGACATGACTGTTACCCCAACGGATGGCAAGCCATACCCGCAATGGATGGAGCTTACAGATAACGGTGGAAAGATCGAAGGCAAGCTTCAGCCGCGGGGGGGCGCATGGCACCCGATTACGGACGCCCATCTGGAGTCCGGCAAACTGATCGTGCCTGCGGGGAACGGAATCCATTGGGAACTCACATCTTCAGGTCCGGACAAGCTGACCGGCGTGGAGAAGCATGGTGAGAGCGACGGACCGAAGCTCGCCGGCGTGAAGGCGCCTTCGCTCGACCGGCCGATGCCGAAGAAGTGGACGAAGCCTCGGCCTCTTTTCGACGGCAAGGATCTCAACGGCTGGGAGCCGATTGGAAATGTCGAGAACAACAAATGGGTGGCCCGCAATGGGGAGCTGGTGAATGACAATCCCGAGGTGCCGGGGCAAAAAGTTCACGGCGCCGCGAATATCAAGACGACCGAGAAGTTCCAGGATTTCAAACTGCATATTGAAGTGAACTGCCCGGAAGGCGGCAACAGCGGCATCTATATGCGCGGGCGCTATGAGTTGCAGGTCGGCACCGAAGGCGGCAAGCTGCCGACGCATGAGATGGGCGCGATCTACAGCTGGTATCCACCGCCGCAAGGCTCAGAGCTGGGACTTGGGAAGTGGACGACGTTCGACGTCACGTTCGTTGGCAGGCACATAACGGTTCTGCGGGACGGCAAGATGTACCACGACAACGTCGAGATTCCCGGCCCGACGGGTGGGGCGCTCGACAGCAATGAGGCCGAGCCGGGACCGTTCTATTTGCAGGGAGACCACCACGGCGTAATTGCCTACCGGAACATCACAATTTCGGTTCCGAAATAAACAGGCGTAGAGCGCGGGCTTTGCGGACCCTAGACCATTGCCCGCTCCTTGACCATCAGGTACTGGTTCAGCACTGACGAGGTAACCGCCTCGGGATTGAGATCGAGCGTCAGCGCGCCTTGCTCGTGGAGGCGGGCGATCAGCAGCTCGCGACGTCCAGCCATTTCCTGCGCGGCTGCGCTGCGAAACATCTGTTCGACGGTCTTGGGACGCTCCTGCGCAATGGCATCCACCTCCGGTTGAGCCATAGCCACGAAAAGCAAGACATGCCTTCGGAGCAGTTGCATCGCGCCGTCGATCACCTCGGGACGCATCGCAGTCTCGGCAAGGTCCGTGATCCAAAGAATGAGCGAACGACGCGGCTGTAGTCGACCCATCAACGCGGTCGCACGCAGATGGTCGGCCTCGCTCGACTCTGCCCGGAGTTGGGCGAGAAGTTCGATCATCTGGCGAAGGTGCGCGGCGCCGCGGCCCGGCAGCAATCTTTGTTGAACCGTCTGGCCGTACGCCAGGAGACCCACGCGATCGCCGGAAAAGAGCGCAAGCTGCGCCAGGGCGACGGCGGTGGAACAGGCATGGTCGAGTTTCGAATGCGCCCGCAGGCTTCCCGCCGCGAGCGGCATGGCAGCTTTGGACTGAGGAGGCGCGACGACCCGCGAACGCATGAGACGTCCGCAATCGAGGACGATCCAGACCGGCTGGCTTCGTTCGGTCTGATATTGCCTCGTGATGAGGCTGCCTCGGCGAGCGCTTGCGGTCCAGCAGATATCGCGCAGATCGTCGCCCTCGCGATACTCACGCAGGCTTTCGAAGTCGCGTCCCAACCCTCGCTGGCGCGTCTGGCGCAGTTGCAGATCGAGTTGCCGGCTTCGCGCGAGAAAGATCTGCTGCTCTTCGCTGGTGCGCAGCATTGGGTAGACCCGAACCGTCTGCACAAGCGGCGCTTTTGACCACTTCTCGGCGAGTCCAAGCGGCGAGCGATATCGGAGGTAGAGCAGGCCGGTGGTGCAGTCTCCCCGCTCCTGCGGCTCGATGAGATAGCGCACTGACGCAGGCACTCGCGGAAACGCCGTTAAACGAATCGGCTCAGCATGCGCAGTGGAATCCATCAGCGCTGGCGGCAGGTCGTCTGTGAGTCTGCACTCCAGAATGATGGCTCCGCGATTTTCGATCGTGAGCTCAATCTCCGTCTGACTATCCAGCGCGGGCGCATTCGACCATCTTCTGGTCGCAGTTAGGCTCTCGGCTTTCGGCAGCCGCGAACCATCCAGAAATGCAGCCAGCAACACCAATGCATCCCATGCCAGCATCGCGTAGCTCAAGCGGACGTCCCACAGGCCGAGGATGAGGAAGACGAATCCGGCAAGCAATAGTGCGATGGTCCGCGGCGTGAGCCCGAAGCTCATCTTGCCGCGCGGTTCACATTGCGCGCGAACTTCACCGGGATGGAATTGCGGTGCGATCATTGCCGCGGAACCGGCACGGCAGCAATGACGTCGGCAAGCACGCGGTCGGCATCGAAGCCTTCCAACTCGGCTTCAGGCTTCAGCATCACGCGATGGCGGAGTACCGGCGGAATGGCGCGCTTCACGTCGTCAGGCACAAGGTAGTCCCGGCCGTCGAATGCTGCCGACGCCTGTGCTACGCGCATCAGGCTCAATGCGGCGCGCGGACTGGCGCCAAGAAGCAGCGTCGGCCACTCGCGTGTGCGGCGCGCCAGAGTGAGGATGTATCCATAGAGCTCAGGCTCGATGCGGATTGCACGGACCTCGGCCCGCGCTGCATCAAGCATACCTTCTGGAATCGGGGTGATTGCGACATCTTCCAACAGGCTCGTTCCGCTGCCCGCGTGATGGCGCTCGAGGATCTGCAACTCCTGAGCCTCGGTTGGATAGGAAACCCGAATTTTCATCAGGAAGCGATCGAGTTGCGCTTCGGGCAATGGGTAAGTGCCTTCGAAGTCTACCGGGTTCTGCGTTGCAAAGACTGTAAACCAGGCGGGAAGCGGACGCCGCGTGCCGTCGCTCGTGACCTGGCGTTCTTCCATGCACTCCAGCAGCGCGGCCTGCGTGCGGGGAGGCATGCGGTTGATTTCGTCCACGAGCAGAAGATCGGTAAAGACTGGACCTGCGTGAAATGTGAATGTATCGGTGCCAGGCCGCAGAATGGATGTGCCGAGGATGTCGGCGGGCATCAGATCGGGCGTGGCCTGCACGCGCTGGAAACCGAGCCCCAGCAGCTTGCCGAGGGTTTTCACCATCAGCGTCTTTGCGATGCCGGGCACTCCCTCGAGCAGTGCGTGGCCCTGGCACAGGACAGCGATCAGGACCTCTTCCACGGCATGCGTCTGGCCGGAGATGACACGGCCCAATTCAGTTCGCGCATGCGCGATCAACTCGCTTGTGGCGCGGAGCGTCGCTTCGCCGCTTGTTGCACGGAGCGCAGGTTGCTCAACGATGTTGTTCTCTCTCAATTCCTCGCTCATGAGGGCCTTTCGGTTTTGATTTCGCCAGTTGTGTTGAACCTGCTGCCCGGCCGCGCCGCTTCCATCAACTGCTGACGGTGATGATGAAGCGTCTGGATGGCTTTGAGGGCCGCACGTGGTTCGATCTTCTCATTTCGGGTTGCATCTTCGCAGGAACGAAGGTCGGCTTCAAGACTTGAATCTGCACCCGGGAACCGCCGCCGAATCGCGATGGCGAGTTCTTCAGCGCTGACTCGAGATTGGCGGAGGCCGCACATGCGCAATGCAGTTCGCCGGAAGCGCTCCCATGCGATGGACACGGCGGTCGAGTTTGCGCCTGCGCTGCGATAGAGCGATCCAAGCGCATCGAGAAATTCGATGGGTGTGGCGCGTGGGGAAGGAGGCGACTCGCGCAAGGGTCCGCTGCGGCGGCTGAAGCTGAAGATGATGAGGATGAAAGTCAGGATCAGACCGGTCCACAGGAGGCGAACGGTGGGGCCACCAATGAAGTTCCAGGAAGAGCGGATCTCTCCATGCAGCGATTCATCCCAGTAGATCTGATGCCCTTCGCGGGGGCCGATGGAGTTGAGCAGCAGGTCGAAGTTTGCACCGCGGGCCAGACTCGCGTTCTCCAGCGGGGTCGAACTCGCCCACCAGACAACATGGCCTTTTCCGTAGTCGTATTCGACCACCGCGGGCTGGCCCGCGCAGTCGTATTGTGTACGCTGGGCGGGCTTGCCAATGTTCCAGCTTGCCGCAGGAACCATCCAGATTTCGCCGGTGTTTGCGATGGGATCCAGTCCCTGGGGATTGAGCTGACACGCTGCGAAGGTGAAATTTCTGGCCTCACTCACCTGGCCCTCAGGCGCCAGATAACCGCCATACAGTCCGGTGGTCAGCACGCGGCCACCGCGCGACACAATCTGATCGACGGCTTTGTAATCGTCCGTGTCGCGGCTGAATGGCTCTGCGAAGATGATGACCGTGTTCGGTCCCGCGGAGGCCGCGAGTTCTGCCAGAGGGCGCTCCCAGCGATCGATCTTATATCCGGCCTGCAGAAGCGATTCATAGGCTGCTCGGGCTCCGTGCTTGCCGGAGAGATACGTGGAAGGCAGGGGGTTCTCATCGTTGTTTTCGTTGGGCATGACCAGGGCGATGACGACAGCGAGGCCGATGGCGATGCCGATGCTCCAGAGGAGCATCTTGCGGTCTTTTGGATCGAGGGACGACAGAAACCATGATGGCAAGATTGAGCGCTGGGCTTTGCGCTGGTGAAGAAAGTACGCGGTGAGAACAAAAATGACTATCGCGCAAAGCGCCATTCCAGTGAGAGGCGACGAAATGAAATTCATTGAACGCCGCCTTCTGACGCGGGTTGATGGGGGCCGCCGTTGATCAGTACAGTGGCGATGCTCTCGGCTTGCTTGAAATCGCTCTCGGCAGCGGTTCGGCCTCCGTACCAAAAACGTTCAAATGTATTCGTCAGTTGCGACAGTCCGGATCTACGCGGATCCTCCTGCCCAACGAGCGCGAGATATTCGCGAGGAGTGCGCGCGCGGTCTGCGGGCCAAAGACGCCGTGATTCGAGCCGCGAAATGGAAGCCCAGTAGAGAAAGTGAATTGCTTCGCGCCACTCGCCCGCTGCCGCTGCACGCCGCGCATCCTCAAGCCACAACTGCCAGTCACGTGCCGAGGCAGCACCAGGTGCGGGGAGCTGGCCGTCGTCGGGGGTGAGCCTCACGCGCCATCTGCGTTCGAGCCTCAGGAGGGAATAGACCAGCGCGACACATACGGCGAGAATGAATCCCCACACGATAACGCGACCGATCCATGCGGATTGCGCTTTCAGGAAACCCGCATTTGCAAACAAGTGATTGAGCCACCGCGCGAATTTCTCAAGCACCGTGTCTTTCACTGCCTGTTCCTGAAGATTGCGGAATTCCTTGCGAGCGAGGACCTCGCGCATCGCGGCACGTTCGCTGGCGTGATCGGCCGCAGGCACGAACGGCGCGCGCGATTGCGCCAGATCTGCATCGAGGCGCGTTTTCGCATCTTTTAGAAGTTGAGATGTCGAGGTCTGGGCCTGGGCGATGGGAGCGGGCTTCGGAACGGTCTTCCCTTTGTCACCGGCTTCGTCTTTGGTGGAAGCTTTCAGAAACAGCTCGCGCAGCCACCCGTAGCGGACGAGGCGCCTCTCTGAGTGGGAGCCAATTGCAATGGACACGCGATCGTCGGCACCGATTAATGCTGAGTCGCAGGATTTTGCGTCGCGGGCTTGGCTGCAGGTCTCGAGGAGTGATTGGAGCGAGGCCAGGTGCTGTTGATAGGCCTCCATTGAAACGTCGTTTGCAGGAACGGTGATCTGTGATGAGGGAGCAGGCAGTTTCTGTGCACTGGTCATGGTGGCCGTGACACAAGCACTGAAGCAGAGGATTGCACAAGCGCGTAAATGCACCGAGGTCATGCCTGCGCTCCTGTCCCTGAGCCAATTTGCCACGACATCCGCCGGATCTGGTCGTTGTAGATCACCGATAACGAAGTGGCCAAGCCTGCCCAGGTACAACCGATAAGCGCGGAGATGAGCCCGAGATACAGGGCCACTGCACAGATTCCCAGCGTCCATAACGTTTGGGTCGAGGGATGCGCGAGAAATCCGGAAAAGACCAAGTAGCCGATCCCCCCGAGAAACATCGCAATCATCATCACGGCCAGCATGGCCACATACATGCCGGCATAGACTACCAGCACGACCAGAAAGATCTTTCCGGTCACTCCCCTGGTCAGCGTCCAACTGCGCCGAATTGCCTGCCGTACACTCAGTGCCTCATAGACGGATGCGGGAAAAGCCATTGAGAGCCGAAGCGCGATGACAACCCCTGCGATGATCGATGCAAAGATCAGAAGCAGACCGATCGGGATCAGAATGATCAGAAGAGGCGAAAAGGACTTCGAAGCGGCAGTCATCGCTCCACAGCCGAACAGGCCTGCCTCCAGCAACCATGTTGGAGAGAAACAGATTCCATACATCGACACGATCAGCAGAATGAAATGACCGGCGCGGCTGGTTGCGACACCATATGCCTCCGCCACTGTCACAGGGATTCCGCGATCTATTTGCACCGCTGCGTATGATTCTGCCGCCAGAAACAGCGCGAAAACCGTCAATTGCACAAGCATCATGATCGCGAATGCACCCAGTATCGCGAGCGGCGAAGGCATCGGCGGTGGCTGCTTGCCTTTCAAGATCGCTGGCAAGAATGTGAGTCCTATGGCGATACAGAAGCTTGCGTAGCATATAAAAAACGCGGCCGCGGGAAGCGCGCCGATTCCGAAGAGTGTTCGGAAGTTCGAACGAAGCAATCGAAAGATCCTATCCAGGGTCTGACCGAAAGGCAGGGGAGGATAGGCCGGAAGCTGCGTCGCGCCGCTCAAGCGTTGCTCTCCTCGGGAACGCTCGCACTTTTCTGCTCAATCTCCGCGGAGACATTTACCACATGCTGTTCAAGCGGAACTGGCTCTTTCTCTGTTTCAGTGCGGAGGCCAGTGGAAACCGACACTTCAGACGCTGGCGCATTCTCCGGAGGCGCACTTGGCGAAACCATTCCGACCTGTTGCATCAGCCACTCGATATCGAAGCCTTCTTTGCGGATGCGCTGGTCGAAATAGAACAGTGTCAGCGCGATTCCGTACACCGGCTTTGTCAGCGCCCGGACCGCGAACATCGCGCCATAGAGGACGAACGTCATGATCATTCCCTGCGCGCGTGCATGCGCCTGGCCCTGGAGGCTGGGGATGAACGCCAGCGCGATCATGGCTGGAACGGCCACGATCCAGGTGAGTATCTGGTTCAGGAAGATCCCGAGGATGTAGAGGACGAGAATCCGCCATCGCGTGCCCTGGCTCAGGCGCGTACCGCGTTTCAGGGCATTCCATGCGCTTGCCTGCTCCACCACCGAAGCTGGAAACGCGAGACACAAGCGCAGCAACATCCAAACCGCGAATACGCCGAGCAGCAACAAGGCGAGAAACAGCAGCCCGCCGAAGAGAGGGCTGGGGGCGTTCGCGGCGTAGCCACCCACTTTGGCTGCCACCATGACTCCGACAACGACGCAGAAAACGACGATCGGTGCGGCCAGGATCACGAGGCCCTGCAGAAGAAACAGGCCGAGGTAGCGCCAGCCTTTGCTCCAGGCGGTCTTGTAGGAGGTTCGAATGGCAATCGGGTGACCCAGGAAGAACCTTGCGGCGGCGTCTGACATGGCGGCCTCGGCCAGTGCGCTTGAACCCAGGGTCGCGGGCACCACAAGGAGGGAGAGAATGATCACGAACGCCCATACAGCGCCGTTTGTCATCCCCTGTTTGCCGTTGGTACCCATCCACGCGATCAACCCAAAAAGTCCGGCGAAGAAGACGAACATGGTCCCGGCAGGAATGGTCGCGATTCCGAGGAAGACGAGAAACCGCGAACGATACATCTGGGCGGTCCGGTCGAGGATCTCGCCCAGTCTCAGGGGGTGAAGCGGTTCATTCATTTCCGCTCCCGGGCCCGACTGCGGCGGTATCGAGCGATTCGTGAGAATCAACCGGGGCCGTGGGCAGAGTCATACCCGCCGCGTGCATCATGTGCTCGATGTCGAATCCCTCTTTGCGAATGCGCTGGTCGAAGTAGAAGAGCGTAAAGCCAGTGGCGTAGATTGGGCCGACGAAGGTGTTGGTGAGGAAAGCGAGCAACTGCTGGGCTACGCTCATCCAAAGGGGGAGCATTCCCTTGTGCCGTATTCCGGCCAGAATGAAGAAACCCTGGGTGAGGGCCGCGAGACCGATCTGAATGACGATCGTGAGCAGGCCAAGCATGAAGATTCGGCCACGTGAACCTTTGCTCAGCGAAATGCTGCGCTTGATGGCGGCGCGAGCCTTCAGATCCTCTACGGTGCACGCCGGGACGGCAAGGGAGTAGCGGAGGCTCATGATGATGCCGTAGATTCCGAACGCGATGAGAAGCAAAATGAAAGCGACGGATGCTCCAAGCAGCATCAATGCTGTGCTCTGGTCGATTGCCGGCGCAGCATGGGGAGTCAGCAGGGCTGTTGTCCGAACATAGTGGAACATCAGCACGGCGTAGCCCGCATAGAGAAGGACGCAGGGAAACCAGGCGAGAAAATAGATGATCGTCAGGAGCCAGATGTATCGTCCGGTTCGCGGCAGAACGGCACGGTAGGCGGCGGCGATGCTGGCCGGCTCTCCCAAATAAAGCCAGCCCACGGCGCGCGTATTCGCGGCTACTGCAACTCCGCCGCTAACCAGGCTGACGAGGGCGATGACTACGATTCCGAGTATGCCGGCGGCTATCACGCCGGATTTCATTTGCATCGCAGAGAAGCCGCGAACTGCTCCGATCTGCACCAGCCCGAGAACGAGCAGGATTCCGGAATAGACAGAGGAGATGCCCGCGAGAAGCAGGAAATTCGTGCGGTAGAGTTCAGCAGTGCGGTCGAGAATCTCTCCAAGGGTGAGCGGCCGCAGGGTGGTCTGCATTGAAATATGCCCTTCGAATGTGCAGGAATTGCTTGCGGGGATGCTAGCACAATCCGGGTGAAAACCGCCGTCCCACCCGAGGGTTAGTGAGCCGTGGGAGAATTCTCCGGCACTTTTTTCCCATGCGGAACTTCTTACCTAGCCAAAACCCGAGGTTTTGCGGCGCAAATTCTTAGATCTAAAGCGAAATTCATTTGGCACGCCCATTGCTAATTACAGTCACCGCAAGACGATGCCGTTTCCCCAGATCGATGGCACGTCGAGAGCTAGATGCGGCGCTGCCACGGGGCAAACGTCCACAACCCCCGGAGGTTTATATGAAAACTAGAATGTTACTTCTTGGACTTTCCTCCTGCGCTCTGATGATTGCAAGCACTCAGGCCCAGGGCTTCACAATGAACTCAGCCACCCCGATGCCGGTTCTGCAGGAACCGCAGGCTCCGCCGGCTCAGACACCCCCTGCACAGACGTCGCCCGATCAGTCTCAGATGACAACCCAGGATCAATCCAAGGCGACCACGTTCACCGGCACCATCGTCAAGGACGGTGAGAACTACGTGCTTCGTGATTCATCGGGCGGGATCTACAAGCTTGATGACTCCTCACGCGCACAGACCTTTGAAGGCAAGACCGTCAAGGTTACCGGCAAGCTCGACGCAGACTCGAAGATGATCCACGTCGACAGCATCCAGGCGCTTGCCTCCTAACTGCTCGAACAGTTAGCAATCTCTGACTAGCAACACGACGATCCGGATGCAGGCAGCACATCGCTTGCATCCGGATTCTCTTTTGTGCCCGATAGAATGGGTGCCAGGGAGAGCGTGCCCATGTCCAGCGATTCCGCCTGCGATCTATTTCTCGACTTCTCGCGCAACAAGCTTCTGAACCAGTACTGGCCGCGACTCCGCAAAGCCGCAGAGCCCCTCAGCCTGGAGCAGATCTGGTGGCGTCCGAACGAAGCGAGCAATAGCATCGGCAATCTGATTCTTCATCTGAACGGAAACGTGTGGCAGTGGCTCGTCGCCTCGTTCAATCGCCTGGAGGACGAACGCGACCGCCCTGCCGAGTTCAGGGCGACCGGCGATCTCGCAGCCGCGGACCTTCTCGACCGTCTTGGCCAGACGATGGAGGAAGCTCGCAAGGTGCTGGCTCGCCTCACCTCTGAAGAGTTGCTGGCTACGTGGCATATTCAGGGGTACACGGTGAGCGGCCTCGCGGCCGTCTACCAGGTGGTAGAGCACTTTGGCCTGCACTACGGGCAGATTGTTTACATCACGAAGATGCAGGAAGGCCGCGACCTCGGCTTCTACAGCGAACTCGGCAAGACGGGCCGCGCCACGGGCGGTTCTGTATAAGGCGGTCGAATGATCACGAAGGTCGCTAGTCGAGATGCTGAACCTGGGTCCCCTCGGGAATCTTCACCGCGAATTCGTCCGCGGGAAGCTTAACGTCAGTATTCACTTTATCTACGGTCAGTGAGAGCTGGATGCCTTCCAGAGGGCGCTTGATGACGACCTTGGAGGGGAACAGTTTTCCGTCGAAGTCCTTGTATCCTGAGTAGCTCACCTGACTTTCCAGATTGCCCTCCGCATCGTACAAGTCCTGATTCGACGGCAGGAGATCGTCGCGATGGAACGTAATCACGCGGACGGGCTTGTCGCGCCGGCTGCCGTTATTGGCGTGCTGGGTAATGCTGAGAACGTATTCCGGCATGAGCGTGAGGTGTTTTTTGGCCGCATCCTCAATGGTCTCGGTGTCGGAAATTTCCGCGTAGTAGTCTTCCGGCTCGAGTCCGCGGACCATCATGGCGTCGAAGAAGAATCCGGGGCGCAGATTCTCCATTTGTTTGTCGGATCGTTTGGTCAGCTTATTGGGCCCCTGGATCGCCTTGCTTTTCGGCGGAATCATGATGGTGAACCGGTTTCCGTCGCTCGCCATGTCGAAGACCTTCACAGTCCCCAGCAACTGGCCAACGACGCGCATCTGGTTCGGCTTCTGCATCACGATCCATCCGTGTACAGATGGATAATCGGTGGCCAGTCCCTCCTGCGGCTTCAGCAGGGTCGCTCGCATCTCCACCGTTGCCGTAAGGTTCTGGAACTCATTCCAGCGCTTCCCGAGTGCGGCAACCAGTTCCTCCGGGGTCGCCGTCTGCACTTGTGCGGGGGGCCTGGGGACGGGAAGATGGCGCTTCATCGGCACGAGTCCACAACCGCTCAGCAGTAATGGGAGAGCCAGCACGGAATAGATCCCGCGACCCCGCATTATCGAGGCGCGCCTCATCGTTGTCCCGCTTTCTTCATCGCTTTCCGGTAGCCCGAAACGTTTTTCGTATGTTCTTCGAGCGATGTTGAGAACAGCGATTTTCCCTGGGGATTCGCACCGGCAGCTACAAAGTAAAGGAAGTTCGTCTGCGGCGGATTCATCGCGGCACGAAGCGACGGCAGCCCCGGATTGGCGATTGGCCCCGGCGGTAGTCCCTGATGAAGGTAGGTGTTGTAAGGCGTGTCACGCCCCAGATCGCTCTTGTAAATCGCGCCGCGCCACTGATCGCGGACTTCCAGCCCATAGATCACGGAGGGGTCCGTCATCAGCGGCATGTGCTTGTCGAGCCGATTTTCAAAAACGCTGGCGACCAGCGGCCTCTCCGATTCCAATGCCGTCTCTCGTTCTACCAGCGAAGCCAGCGTCACCACTTTATGTACGTTCTCCTTCAAACCTAGTTCCGTTGCAATGGTTCTGAACCGGCGCACCATGGCCCCTGCAATCTGGGTGGCACTTGCCCGGCGGGGAAATTTGTACGTGTCCGGGAACAGGTAACCCTCCAGGGTCTTGGCCTGCGGATCGATGTCAGCCACCAGTTCCGCGAGCCGGGGCTGCTGGTCCAAGAAGTCCTCCCTCGATGAGATACCGGCCTGCTCCAGGCGGTTGGCAACCTCGAATAGTGTTGCGCCCTCGGGCACCGTAACAGCAACTGTGTAAACCTCGCCGCGGGCGATCTGCTCGTAGATCGCGGTCAAGGGCATCGGGTGATCGAACCGATATTCGCCCGCCTTGAGCTTTCCGCGCCTAATCCAGCGCCACAAGTCGAAGGCAAGCTGGTTACGGATAATGCCGCTCGCCTGCAGCTGCCGGGCAATATGTGTCGTCGAGGATCCTACCGGAATATCGACGAACGTCTCGGATGAGGGTCCAAATGGCGTGAAAATGGCCCAACCGGCGACGGTGGCTGCAAACAGAGCGATCAGGAACAGCACCAGGAGGAACCCCGCCGCGCCGAGCCCCTTCTTCCGTTTCCCTCGACTGCGGCCTGATGCCATCTATGTCAGAACACCCTTCCTGCAATAAGACGCGCTGCTAACCCTATTGGATTCTCAACCTTTCCCTATTTTAATGGCCCGGCGGGAGATCATTGAAACCGCCGGTCCCCCATGTAAGCTGAACCTGGATCCTCCCATGCCCGATCAGGCCCGCCCACCCCGATTTCTCGCGCTCGACGTAGGCTCAAAGCGCATTGGCGTGGCTGTTTCCGACGAACTGGGCCTCACCGCCCAACCGGTATTGACGCTGGAACGGCGGCGCAACCCCCGCGAGGACCTTCGCTCCCTGGCCCGCCTTTGCCGGCGATATGAGGTCGCAGGCATTGTGGTGGGCAATCCTCTGGGAGAGGATGGCCAGATCACTCCGCAGGCTGCAAAGATCCAGACATTCGCGTCGGAGCTGGCCGAACTGACGAAATTGCCGATTCATCTCTGGAACGAGCGCCTGACCACGCATCAAGCTCACCAGATCTTGTATCAATCGGGTCACGCACGCCAGAGCCACGGCCGGGTAGTGGACCAGGTCGCGGCTACTCTGATTCTGCAATCGTTTCTCGACGACCGAGGCGGCCTTCCACGGACGTAGAGGGCGTCGACTGCGCCTTTCCTTGAAGTCCATGGGGCCTCAAAGTCTATTGGGCCTCAAAACAGTGGCAAGTCATGGCGGACGGAAAGAAGTGACGCAGCTCACATTCTGGGAGACACAAAGGGTGACAGCATTTATTCAGCGTTGAATGGATGGCTTCCCCATGCTGCTAAGAAAAATTGGTGATTGGGCGCTGCAACAGATCATTCAGAGTGTCCCGGACGAAATTGAACTTTGTGAGTTCGATTGCCGGAGAGCGGATTGCTCTCGAAGCGAACTGGAAAAATGCGAAAGAAGGCTCAACCGCGCTGGCGGTGAATTGATGCCGGCAACTCGCAAGATACAAGAGCCCGCCGTCTGATCTGCGAGCAGGAAACAAACGGAATCGCGGACCATTCCGAAGGCGATTCCATCCAGACGCCTCAGCAACTCAGGTCGTGCAGAGCTGCGCGATCGCGTACTCCGCATCCGAGTTGACATCGGATAGAACCAACCTCGCGGATACAACCTCCATCAGAGTCAGGGTCTTATTTGAGGCCGAAAGATCTTTTACTTGCAATCGGTTTCACCTCTGACACGGAGTGAGGCGGCAGCGCTTCACCCGCAAATCCCCCCAACGAAGGATCCCCAACATGTTCCCGCGAAATCTCTTCACGCTATGTTCATTGCTCATTGCCTTTACGCTCGTCGCATCTCCGGCCCGTTCTCAGCAAGAGGATTCATCGTCGCAGTCCCGAGATTCTCAGGCGCAGGATAAATCCACGGTTGAAGGAACTGTGGTGGCTTCAAGCCGCACAACGTTTGTAGTTAAAGGAGACGACAATCGATTTCATGTATTCACCTTCGACCGTGACACAAACAAACCGCGGATGATTGGGGTGGGCTCGCAGGTGCGTGTGGCGTCGGATGAAGCCGACGAATCGGGTGCGCGCCATGCTACGGATGTGACGGTGACTCAGCAGGCGCAGAATGCAGGCACTGCCGGCTCTTCTACGCGGGATGCGGCTCCTATACCGGCATCCGTGCGCAATGTCGAAAACGACATCAAACACGAAGCACGGCGCTGGAGGCTGGGTGCCCGGGCCGGAGTTGGGCTTGATCCAGAGCTCATCCTGTTTGGAGTTCATTCCCAGATGGGTCCCATTTTTTCTCGCAAGGTATTCTTCCGTCCCAACGCCGATTTCGAGTGGGGTGAGATTACGGACATGGTGGCACTCAATCTCGAAGCGGTTTACAAGTTTTCGAACGGCAGGCGCGTAGGACGCTGGTCACCTTACCTGGGAGCCGGCCCCTCTTTGAACTTCATCCACCAGAGTTTCAAGACGGAGGCCAGCCAGCAACGCGATATTTCCTTCGGCAACTTCGATTATGAGACCGGCTTCAACATCCTGATGGGCTTTGAGAATCGCCACGGGACGTTCTTCGAGGTGAAGACAAGCCTCTATTCCCAGCCTGCTCCCGTCTTTCGGATGATCGTGGGCCACAATTTCTAAAGTCAACGCGCCGGTTCACATTGCTGCGATCGATGGCATGGGAACCGGCGTGGATGTGAGCGTGCTGCTGCGGTTGATTGCTGGTGATCAGCGAGGTGAATCGGGTGCGCCATCATCCATTCACTCCCTGCAAAGCCTGCGCGAGACGGTGGACTGTGGCCTTTTCCGCATCACTGATTACGTAGAAGCGCAGGCCGTCCTTTTCCCATGTCTCCACATTGAACGAATCGCGAACGGCCAGTCCTCCCGAAAACGGCAGGCCTGAGCCAAGCGTGGAGCTATCCTGCGCGATGAGAACGGAAATCTTATGCTTGCCAGCACCGACAACCAACTGCGCTGCAGGCTGCTGGTGGAGGTATACCAGCCGACCGCCCAGGAGCGTGAAGTCAGTTCCTGCAAACTCCGGCAGATTGAAGGCGAACGGAATTTTACCCTGGAACCATGGCTTCACCGTGTGTCGATCGGACGATACGACGTCATACGGATTGGCGCTCGCAAGATCGGAGACATGCAGATCGGCTACTTCCCGAAAGACCTGGTTGCCTAACGTGCTCTCGCGGTTCCACACCACGGCGAGCAGCATTACGGCCAGAGCCGCTACTGCGGCGGGCCATAACCAGCGCGAGCCCGCAGTTCGTTTTGGCGAAATCTGTCCCTGCACCTTGCGACGGAGATCTGCGCCTGGCGCAAATCTGGTGGCTGCCGGTTTCATCGCACGCCGCAGCCTGACTTGCGCGGCGATTTCAGCAGCGCACTCGGGGCAGCTCCGCAGATGATCTTGCAATGATCGTTCCTGGTCCGCTGGAAGCTCGCCATCGAGATACGCCGCCAGCGCATTGCGATCGTGACTGCCTGTCGTCATCTCACCGCCTCCTTCGCGCCCAACGTCGCGCGCAGATTTCGTCGAGCACGCGCAAGGCGCGACATCACCGTCCCCGCCGGCACATCCAGGACCTGCGAGATCTCCTTGTACGACATCTCATCGACATCGCACAGCAGGATGATCTCGCGATGAGCGATCGGGAGCTGCTCCAGCGCGCTGAAGATTGCTTCCTGACTCTCGCTGGCGAGAAAGAGCGCCTCCGGCGTCACCTCGTGCGCAACCGATTCGTCCGTACCAACCTCCTCGTCTTCCAGATACCCGGTCTTCTGCTTCAGCCCGCTGCGTGAATTCAAGAAAGCGTTGCGGAGGATCCTGAACATCCACGCGCGCAGATTGGTGCCTTCGGTGAATGATCCGAACCCCTTGAGAGCTTTGGCGTAGGTCTCCTGTACCAGGTCTTCGGCATCCGCGCGATCCCCAGTCAACCAGCAGGCGTGATTGTAGAGTTGATCGAACAGCGGCATCGCCAGCTGTTCGAAGAACGCTCGATCCATTCCACACTTTCCGAGCCGGTGCAGCCCGGATCCTATTTGCCCGAGGATACCACCCGAAGGAATTCGATAATGTCAGCGCGCTCCTGCGGATTGGAAACATGGAATGCCATGTCGTTGTCCCTCACTACCTCATCGGGATTAGTGAGCCACCTGTCGAGCATTGGCCCATCCCATGTGATCTTTGCTGCCTTCAATTCGTTTGAATAGCTGAAGTCCGCAACCGACCCGGCTTTCCTTCCATACACACCGGCAAGGCGTGGTCCTTCTTTGTTCTTGTCGAGCGAATGGCACCCGGTGCACCGCTTCTCAAACAATACTTTTCCGTTGGCGGCATTCGCACTCGGTCCAACCTCGGTGACTGCCTGATTCGGAAACAACAGAATCGCCAGCGTGCATGCAGACCACGACCACGCGAAAACCAACCAGAAACGCTTCACATCCTTACTTCTCATTGCCCGCTCATCTCCTTGTGCGTTTCGGCATCCGTTCTCAGGCGCCGCCTCTCCGCACGCGCCCACAGGGCGACTTCCTGCTTTTCTTCATCGCTGATGCGCCTTGTGGGATGCATCATGGTGTACGCCGTCGGCGGCATCTCTTCGCTTCGCACTTCGGCGGCAATTCGGGACAGAGCGTCGATTCGCTCATCGTCGCGCATTTGCTGCCATCGCGAGAAATTCAAGGCCTGGCGACCCTCGTTGACGTCGTGCTCCATGAGCCAGGTACCCGGAGCAAGCCTGCTGTACACCGGCCAGTGCGTCCGATTCGAATGACAATCGGCGCACTTCTGCTCGAGTACCTGCCTCACGCTGGAGGGCATCTGGCTGCCGCCGAACAGCTCGCCTTGCGCGTTAACGTTGCGAACATCGCCCCAGGGGTGCACGAATGACAGTCCGACTGCGGCCGCCAGAACCAAGCCGCCGTAGGTGATCGCGATTCTGCCTACCATCACGACCCCGACTCACTCTTGCTTGTCGGTGCAGCTGACAAGGTTGCATCCACGACAGCCAGCTCACGCCGCTGCGCAATGAAGCTCACGTCCGTAATGCCAAGCACACTCTGCAGCCGCTCTGCCGGCACCTTCATCGGCCCCGGAGAAGGTGCGGCTCCCGGCGCAGGTTGAGCAAACGCGGTGGACATCGCGGTGTGGAACTTCACGTTGCCTTCCACCTTCTGCATCACCTGGTGGATGTGACCGTTCAGCACCGTCACGGAGCCAAACCGCTTCAAAGCGGCAAACGCCTGTTCGCTGTCTGATGTGCCCCAGCCCCAGTCCGGATAGACCGCCCACAGGGGAATGTGCGCAAACACCACGACCGGAGTGCTGCTTTTGATTGCGTGCAGGTCGTCCTTGAGCCAATCGATTTGCGGCTGGCCCAGCTTTCCCATTCCTTCGAGCTGCACGACGTTGTTGAGGCCGACAAAGTGCACGCCTTTGTGGTCGAAGCTGTACCAGCCGTTTCCTTTCGTTCCCTTCCCGTAGCGCTCGAGATACATCTTGCCGTCGTCGACTGAAGTATCGTGCTCGCCGGGCACGTAGAACACCTGCCGACGCGATTTGAGGAGCTGGTCCAGTGTGTCGAACTCGCCGGGTTTCGACGAATGTGTCAGGTCGCCGGTGTGAATGAGAAAATCCGGCGTCTGCGGCGCCGCATCGATTTTTGCCAGCGCTTTTTGGAGTGTGGCGGTCACGTCTGTATTCGCCGGCTTGTTGAAGCCGATGTGGCTGTCGCTGATCTGCACAAACGAAAAATCGGATTGCCCGCCGCCGCGCGCTCCCTCGCCGAACGCCCGCGAGGTTGGCACACCGCCTGCGAAGGTCCATACCAGGCCAGTTCCAGCCCAGGCCATGCACTTCAAGAATCCGCGACGGTCAATGCCATCCGCGCTTACGCCCGCTTCCGGTGCGTTTCCTGTCTGCTCATCCTTCAAGTCACTCATCGTCTTCTCCTCGAACCCCGTTTCTCCGGGCGCGTTCACAGCCGATAACCAGCGGGCAGGGCGATTTATTCCCTCCCCTCCAAAAAAATTCGAAAATCTCATCCTATGAAGGAGAAACGTGCAGCATCTCCGCTCCTGCGCGTCTCGGGTTCCGGCGCAGGCGCGGGCTCTCCTGGGCCTGTCATGGCGCGTATAATGGACTTTCCAGGACGTTTCATCTCTTGCGGTTGAGCATCCCCGCCGGCCGCCACGGATCACTGAATGCCCGATCACATCAGAAAGCAGCTGCTCAAAGACATTGCTGCTCTCGAGCATGAACTCGCTTACGAATTGCCGGCCGAGATCAAGAAGGCCGTCGCCATGGGAGACCTGTCAGAGAACGCCGAGTACCACATGGCCAAGCAGAGGCAGGAATTCGTCAATGCCCGCCTCGGGCAGCTGAAACGGCGGATGGCTGAGCTCTCGCTTGTAAACCTGGCCAATATTCCGCGCGACAAAGTCGGCTTTGGATCTACAGTTGTGGTGTTCGACAGCACCAAGGACGAAGAGATCGTTTATCGCCTGGTAACGAGCGAAGAGTCGGATGTGGCCAAGGGCCTGATCTCGACCACTTCGCCAATCGGTCGCGGTCTCGTTGGCAAGCAAGTGGGCGATGTGGCGACGATTGTCACGCCCAATGGGAAACGCGAACTCGAAATTCTCAAGCTAACCACCGTCCACGATGAAGCGGGCGAAGACGAAGAAGAGGCCGGCACCGGCACGGATAAGTAAGGGAAGTACGATGACTTGGACCAGCGCTTTCGGCCGCGCATGCGGCTGGCTACTTGACCGGATCGTTCATGGTCTGGCCCTTACAAGGATCTCTCCCAACGTACTCACCTTCATCGGCCTCGTGATCAACATCGTGGCTGCCTTCTTTTTTGGCAAGGCCAACGCTACCAATGCCGGAATCATGTTTTTCTACGCCGGGTGCGTGATCTTCGGCGCCGGCCTTTTCGACATGGTGGACGGACGCGTGGCGCGCAAGACGAACCAGGTGACCGTGTTCGGCTCTTTTTTTGATTCGGTGATCGACCGCTACTCGGACGTGGTTCTGTTCTTTGGCCTGCTTGTCTATTACGGGCGCATCAATCGGTTCCGCTACGTCGTGCTCGTGGCGTTCGTGATGGTCACGTCGCTGATGGTGAGCTACACGCGCGCCCGCGCCGAAGCCCTGATCGGGTCGTGCAAGGTGGGATTCATGGAGCGCCCTGAGCGCATTGTGCTGATTCTTCTCGGCGCTCTCTTCGAGCGCTGGGGCGTGATGGCGCCGGTCCTCTGGGTGCTGGCGGTGCTCTCTACCATTACGGTCATACACCGGATCCAGTACACCTACTGGAATACAAAAAGCATGGCGCCGATCAGCGAGTGAAATATCGCTCCGTAGGAGCGTGTTGGAACAGAACCCACCGGGTGTAATCCGGATCAAAGCGATTTGGGTCAGCTTAGCTTCGAGGTCCTTCCCCTAAGTTTGTCATCTATACCCTCCCTGATGTAGAAATCCGGCGTAGGCTTGCGCGCCCATCCCATTCTCCGGAGTGCCGCCATGATCACCTCTACGATTCAGGACTTCTCCGAATTGCATGCGCCGACCGGCGCACTGGGCCAGGCTCCGGTAAGCAAACGAGACTGGCAGCAATATCGGCTCACCGATGACCAGATCCAGTCTTTTCACCGCGATGGATTTCTGGCTGGAGTGCAGATCCTCGATGAAGATCAGGTGGAAGCGCTTCGCGCGGAGCTGACTGGACTGATGGACCCCTCCCAGCCCTCGCATCAGCTCTTTCACGAGTACCATTCGAACGAGTCCGCCAACCCGGATACGATACTGTTTCACGCGCTCGGCGCATGGCGTACCGGACCGGCGTTCCACGATGTCCTCTGGAGTCCCGCCTTCCTCGTCGCTGCCTCGCAGCTCCTCAATGGTGCAGTCCGCTTCTGGCACGACCAGCTTTTCTGCAAACCCGCCCATCACGGCGGCGTTGTGGCATGGCACCAGGACTACTCGTACTGGACTCGGACGCAGCCCATGCAGCACCTGACCTGCTGGATCGCCCTTGACGACAGCACTGTCGATAATGGCTGTCTCTACTACGTGCCTGGGAGCCACAAGTGGCAGCTGTTGCCCATCACCGGCCTGGCCGGCGACATGAACGAGATCATGACTGTGCTGAATGACGAGCAGAAGGAGGCCTTCCGCCCTGTACCTATAGAGATCAAACGCGGCCAGTGCTCATTCCACCATCCGCTGACTGTGCACGGCTCTTATGAGAACCGCTCCGATCGCCCGCGCCGGGCAACCCTGATCAATGCTTTCCGTGATGGGGTACGGTCCGCCGCAGACGAGCCGCTCCTGGCCGGTGTTCCCGCGATCCCAAAAGGCGGCAAGATGGAAGGCCAATTCTTCCCACTGCTCTTCGATCCTGCTGTGTTGGGAGATTGACGCGCGTGCTCGCCTGGTACCGTTGGGCGTCAGGCTTCTGACTTTGAGAGGTGGGATTTCGCCCGCTCAAGCGTCGGTCTGCACAGATGCCTCTGTGAATTCCTTGGAGAACTCATCCCACGCATCCACAACTTCCGCTCGGACTGAACCTGACTCGGGACCCTGTGGGTCGCCGCCCTGGTTCACAAACATCTCTGCTCTTGAAATCGCAGACTTCAGCCGCTCCACCTTCTCATGAAAACTAGCCATACGGGTCCCTCTGATACGGTTCGGAATTCTCAGGGCCTGCGACCGCTTCAGCGAGCATCCGCAGAAACCACACATCCTTGGATGCTCGCCGTGACCGCCTCAGCTTAAACAAAGCTTTCAACGCGCATTGTTCTCGTCACAAAGACTCCCCCGTCGAAGACGGTTTGCGCAGATCTACAAGCTCGGACGCCGTTTTAGACAGGTAAATTGCGGCCAGCATCACTTTTTCCTGGAGCTCGACTCAAGCCGACCCAGCCTGAAAATCATGTCGGACTGGTGTTCCCAATCCCCGGTCCGCTTGAATCCTGCCAGTGCTTCACGATAACTCTGTCGTGCTTCCTGGGTATTTCGCAGCCGAGTGTGGGAGAACCCCGTGTTTGAGAAAACGATCGCCAGCAATTCATCGTCGCCCGTGCGCATTGCATAGGAGTTTGCCTGCGTCAGGACCTTGAGCGCGTCGTGGAAGTGGCGCAATCCGTTATGTGCCGCACCTATGTTGTTCAGGACCGCGGTCGCGCCAAGTTCATCGCCGGCTTCGCGGTACATTTCGAGAGCTGGAAGATAGTAGCGAAGTGCTTTTTTGTAATCCTGCAGATCGAAGTAGGTCATTCCAGCCTGATTGAAGATTCGCGCCTTGAAGGGGCCGTCAGGCAGCGCCTTGCAGATTTGAAGAGCTGTTTTGAGATAGCGGAGAGTTTCAGTCGGACTTCTCCAAACCCGATAGATATTCCCAATCTCACTGAGCGAAGTCGCCTCTCCCTGCTTGTCTCCAATTCGCTTTTGCACGGTGAGCGCGAGGAACAGGCTATCGAGAGACCTGTGACGCTGGCCCATCGCCTCGTAGCTCATTGCTATGCGCGTGAGCACCTGGCTCTCGCCTTTCGAATCGTTGGCCAGCCGGTAGAGGTCGAGCGATCGGTTGAACGTACCGAGGGCTGGAGCGAACTCTCTGCGCTGGAACTGAAGCATGCCTTGCCGGTCGATTACGGCGGCAGGCACCTCAGCTGGCAGCCTGGCCGACTTGGAGTTGTCGTTGGTTTCGCTTGCCTGTGCCTCCTGGTTCACAAATCGATTGCTCGCTCCAGCTGCATGCATCGATTGATTGGGTTCGATACTTTCTGCGTGAAGGAAGGACACGCATACAAGCGCCAGACACAGCCCATACCGTTTCATTGAGCACCCCCAGGGAATTAGGGAATGAATGAATCCAGAGACTCGCTTGAAGCGATCAGGGAGAGGAAGGGACCGGGGCCGGAACGAATCTCGCGCTGATTGTACACCTGATTCGTGTTTGCCTACCGGTCTGATCAAGACATATTGGAAGACGAATTGTGGCGATGATCTAAGTAGTGGGACTGGGTCTCCTCGGCGTCAGAGGCTGTGTGAAGCCTCACGCGGACTAAGTGAAAACTGGATTCTGACTGGGCGACGCGATCGCTGGCGAGCCTCTCAGCTGTAGCGCTGTACTGCGTTCTCAGATCATGAATTTACTTAATCGATTCACTTACTCCTGACCTTATTTAGAAGGGTATCCACAGCCGAAATCGCTTGCAATGCAAGGTTATTTCGGCTTTACTATCCCCTCATACCCCGGTCTTTTTGTGGAATTTCAGTGAGGGCACGATGTCTCGCAAGATCCTGACTTTTGGCTATGACGCTTGCCATCGCTGGGCCGTCCTGCGCCTGGCGGGCTACACAGTTCATGTGTGCGAATCCATCACTGAGCTTCGGGATCGCTTGATGAAGGGGTCACACGTGGATGCGGTCATCATGGTCGAGGACATTGTCAGTGTCCCGCAGGAGGCGATCACCGCCGCCAAGTCCTACTTCCACGGTCCGCTTGTTCTTTTCCAGGCCCGGTCGCGGTCTGCGCACAAGGACTCTTTTGATTTGTGTGTTCCAATCCTCAGCGGCCCCTCTGCGTGGCTGCCGAAGATCGAGTCGCTCATACAAGCGACTCATGCAAATCTGAAATCTGAATCTACCGGTCCCAGAATCGATCGCAAATCCCTGATTCGCTAGCCGCGACATCAAGACCGTACTCTGCGCTGCGCGTGTGAAGGATGATCAGCAGGTCACCATGGTCACGCTGCATCCTGGGCGGGTCGGCTTCCACTGCACCAAAAAGCTTGTCACGGAGTTGGCCTGCATCCGGCGCATCGCTTCGAACTCACCGCTCTTCTGGCTGTAGAGCAGCTTGCCTTTGTCGCTGAGGACCGCAAGCGCCGGCACGCCTTTCTGGAGAGGTATGCCATAGCGTTCCGCGATGTCGACGTTCTCGTCCATGTGCCCGATGTTGATATGCACCAGGACGTAATTGGCTTCGAGGATCGGCCGGTTCTCCGGATTGTGGAAGTAGATGTCGAGCACGTGGCAATCGCCGCACCAGTTTCCGCCGAAGTCGATGAGCACCCGCTTGTGCGTTGCAGCGGCCTGTTTCAGGGCGGCCGCAAGATCCGATTTGCCCTGCGCGGGATCGGGATAGATGTCGCGAGTGGCGGAGTACGCGGTACCGGCAACCAACAGCAAAACGGCAACCATGGCCAACAGCTTCGGCAATTTCATCGAGATCAGATCCTCCACCCGCATCGATCAGGTCTGTCATAAGGATGCGTCAACTTGCCATTCCGTTACAAATCGGCGCCGCGCAACCTTCTGCGGTGGAGTTAGTCTTTATCTGATATGAATAAGCTTCGTCAGAAGCTCGAATCGCACGCGTTTCCCACGCTGGCAGCCATGATGGAGGGCTATGCGCAGGCAGCCGTGGAGACGGCGAAGAGTGAATACCGCCAAGCTCTCGACTACTCCGCCGAATCGGTGAACACGCTGGATGAGATCATCGTGCTCCTGAGCGAGAGCGTCGACATCGATCTTGATTTTGAGTCACGGCTCTGGGGGAGCTACCTGGGTGAAGTCATTCGCACGCGGTATGCCGGGATGTGGGAGATGACGCAGTACCCTGGCGGACAGGTCGCGGTCCCGGCGGTTGAAGTTCGCGGCTCGCGGCTCTTTCCGCTGATGAAGGTCTACCGGCGTCTCACCAACGGGGAGGAAGAGGATTTGCGTACTTTCTACAACATGGTGACCGAGCGGCTTGGCAATCCGGCGCAGGTGAACTGATTCGCTGGCGACCCTGACGTTCAAGCTGATTTGGTTTCGACAGAGTCAAAGCGTCACCGGCAGAGTGCGATCCATCACACCGCAACTCTGCCGTTGTGCGACAATTGGAAGGGACAAGCGCGTCCGGCGCCGCCGGGGTCGCGCGGAGGAAATAGTATGGGTGATTTACTACAGCCGACACACCTTCTCGTCATCGGGATCGTGCTGCTGGTGCTCTTCGGAGCGAAACGTCTGCCGGAACTGGGAAAAGGCCTGGGCGAAGGATTGAAAGGCTTTAAGGAAGGGATCAAGGGGGTCAGCGACCCCGCCCCGACCACGACGCAGCAGAGTGCGCAGACCGCGCCTCCGCCGCCGCCTTCCAGCCCGCAGCCGCCTCCTCAGGCTTAGGGGAGGATCTTCCAGGTACCGCCGATTCGGCGTCAGAGGGCCTGTGCCAAGCGCACGGGCCTTCGTGTTTTTGCTCAAGGTACGACAACTGCTGCTCTCGGCCACTTATGCGCTCAGCAGGGCGACGGCGGCCAGCGCCAAGCCCATTCCCGCCAGCTGCCGCGTCGTGGGCCGCTCCTTGAGAAGGACTCCTGCAAGCGCGATGGTTCCCGCGGGATACATGGAACAGATCACCGCGGCGACATCCAGCCTGCCTGTCAGGGAAGCCATCATGTAGAAGAGGTTTCCGGCGGTATCCAGGGTCCCGGAGATGATTCCCGGAAGCCAGAATCCCCTCCAGTTGCCCTTCGGACGCGCTACTGCCACAGTCAGGAGGATGGCGGCAGCCCCGGCGATTCTGCCCGAGGTGAGCGCCCACAGCACTCCGCCCTCGGCTCCCATCTTGAAGAGGATCAATTGGGCACCGAACCCCGTGCCCGCGCAAGCCCCGAGCAAGAGGGCCCGAGCCGGCGTCTTCGATTCGGACGCGCTTTGGGATTGCGAGATCATCCAGATCGCCGCGAGGCCGACGGCGAGCCCTGCCGTGGTCATCGCACCGGGCCAGCCCGTACGAAACAGGTCGAAGAGCACAGGGATCAGGGCGGTCAGCAAGCCGGTGACGGCCGCGGTGAGCCCCATCGCTCCCATGGCCAAGGCGCGGTAGAAAATGGCTAGCGCAAAGGCTCCCTCGAATCCGCCGATGGCCGAGTAGACCAGGTACTTGCTGTCGGGTACATGCAGGCGCAGCGCAAGGCAGATCGACAACAGAGCAGCCAGAGAGACGACCTGCCCGGAAGCGGTAATGAGCAGGCTTGATGCTCGTCGCGCACCCCACCCTCCGGCGAAGTCGGACCCTCCCCACGTTGCCGCAGAGAGCAGGCTCAGGCCTGCCGTAGCCCCCGATGAAGCCATAGTGCGTGCGCCTTGCTATTGCTGTTAGTGCTGAACGTTGTCGCGGCTTGAGGCGTAGTAGCCCTTCTTGGCGATGACTTCGACGCCGGGACGATCGACCCGTACCTCGATCTTGCGGTACTTGCTGTCGAAGGGCGGCTCATGGCTGACGTAAACCAGCATGTACTGGTTGCGGGCCTGCTCGGCCAGTTGTGCGTAGCTCTTCTCAATCCCGTTTAAGTCGCGCTCAGACTGCAGAATTCCGCCTGTCTGTTGCACGTACCCGTACAGCCGGTTGTCGTACATCGTGAAGGGCAGATGCAGACGGCTGATATAGCCTTCACCCCATCGCGCTGCGTCGCCAACCAGTGTGCCATAGACCGCGATCTTGTTGGTCTGAAGGTATTGCAGCACTTGCTTGTAGGTCGCCTTGCTGCCGTACTCTTTGCCGTCGGAAATCACGTAGATGATTCGACGCCGCCCCTGGGGACGATTCGAGAGCTCCTTCGCCGCCGCGAGGATCGCGTCGTTGAGCGTATGGATTTCCTTCGGAATCGTGATGAATGAAGAGTTCCCCGTGGCTCCTCCATGCTGCACCGTAGGGTTGGAATCCAAACAGCCGCCATTCTTGCTGATCGCGCACCCCGCAAAGGGACCGCTGTTGATCGGCGTCGCCTCTTCACGGCCTGTGGACTTCGCCATCGCCAGCACTACCGGCACCCGGTTGCCCTGCGCGCCGGTGAATTCAGTCACCCGGCGAGGGCCGTTGTTGTAGGTGAAGACGGAGATCTCGTCGTATGGAGATAACGCGCCCTGGATTGCTCCCAGCGAGTTGTTCACCTTCTCCATGACGTCCATGGTCACGCTCTGATCGACAACGAAGGCCATCGAGAGCGGCGCTGGATCGACGGAGAAAATCTTCAGCGGCTCCCACTTGTCGTTCTCGTAGACCTTGAAGTCGCGCCAGGTGAGGCCGGCGATGGGATTGCCTTTCTGATCTTTTACCGTGACGGGCACTTCAACGTAAGTGGTGTAGGTGCGGACCAGCGCTCCGATATCCTCAGGGGTTGCCGTGTCCGGCGGTGTGGTCTGGACATCTTTCGGAGGTGTGGGAGGAGCTTTGGGAGCAGCCTGCTGCGGCACATCGGGCGAAGTACTGGAACTGGTCGGACCGGCAGAAGCGCCGATTCCCGGAGTGATGGGCCCGAGATCTCTGAGCGCTGAGGAAGGCTGGGGCTTAGGAGCGTCGGGCACCGCCTGCTGATCAGCCGGCTGTTGCGCGAGCGCTACCCCACTGAAACCTAACGATGAGCTGAGAATTGCGGTCAGCGCCAGTGCTTTCAAACCACGGTCCACAGGTATTCTTTCCTCCCCTTTGCAGACCTGAAATGATCCGGAGACGCAATGTCGGAAACTGACTGGATCACCGGCCTGCAATACTGTCCTGCGCCAGCTGGTTTCTGGCCCGCAGATGCGCCCCATGCGCTTTCCATCACAATGAGCAACAACCGTCAGATTATCAGACGCACCAACGCCCTGCAGGTTGCCCATCCCTCGTGGAAACAGTCGGGCTTGCCTACCTCTTTACAATGGAAGTGCTCTCTTTCGGGTCGGTTTTGGCGTCCAACTTACCATGATGCGTGTTCCCCGTAATTTCGTGTTTCTGCTTGTCGCCCTTCCGCTCTTCACGGCGGCAGCATGGGGACAGCTTGTTCCATCGCCTGACGCCCCGCCGGTGAGCAACGCGCCTCCGCCGCCTCCGGAAGAAGAATCGATGGGGACACTACGGTTGAACGTTAACCTGGTAGACCTCTTCTTTACGGTGAAGAACAAATCAGGTGAGTTGGTTCCTCATCTCACGAAAGACGACTGCTCCGTTGCAGAGGACAAGGTTCCGCAGACGCTGAAGAATTTCAGCGCGGAGACGCACCTGCCGCTGACGCTGGGCCTGATGCTCGACACCTCCGGCAGCCAGATTGACGTGCTTCCGCTGGAACAGCAGGCTGGAGGTCAGTTCCTCGAGCGCGTTCTCAAGTCGAAGGATCAGGCTTTCCTGGTTTCTTTCGATGCGAATATCGATCTGCTGCAGGACTTCACCAACAGCGCCAGAATGCTTGAGCGCGCCATGAACAAAGCGCAGATCAATACGGCGGGGGGCAATGGCGGCTCCGGCATTCCCGGGCTTGGCGGTGGGACAATTCCGATTCACGGCATGCCCAAGGGAACGCTTCTGTATGACGCGATCTACCTGGCCTCGAATGAAAAGATGGCCGACCAGAATGGCCGGAAAGCCTTGATCATCCTCACCGACGGAGACGACGTGGGAAGCGATCACAGAATCCAGGAAGCCATTGCTGCCGCGCAGAAAGCCAATACCATCGTTTACGTGATCCTGATCGCGGAGCCAAGCTTCTACGGCGGGTTCGGCTACTCGGGATACTCGGCGGCCAAGAAGCTGTCGGAGGAAACCGGCGGCCGCCTGATCAACGTCGGGACAAATGGCCGCAAGCTGGAAGCGGCTTTCCAGCAGATCGAAGAAGAGCTCAGGACCGAGTACCTGGCCAGCTACGTGCCAACGAATGCGAAACAGGATGGCACGTTCCGGCGCATCTCCCTCCAGTGCAAAGGCGACGACATGAAGGTTCAGGTCCGCCGCGGGTACTACGCGCCCAGGGGCGAGCAGAAATAGATCCCTCAGAACTGCAAATGAAATGGCCGCCGAAGAAGTTCGGCGGCCATTTCTGTTCTGTTCGATGGGTTTAGTTTCCGCCCAGGCAGCCCTTCTGACCCGAGCTATTCGGATAACCTGTGCCTGCGTTGTACGCAGCATTTGACCACTCGCCCTGAACTTTCCAACGAGTGCCGTCAGAGAAGGTGATCAGATTCGCTCCGTACGTCCATGCGCACTTGTCGCCATTCTCCTCGCCTTGTGAGTCGTACCAGGCACCCGGGGTTGCGGGATCTGTTCTCGCCTCGGAGAGCTCATGCCCGCTGACATTGGCGATAGCCGCGAGTCCCTGCGAATGCAGCCCGGACGAATCTTGTGGATCGCAACCTGCGTCCCCGTCGAGTTTGAAGAAGAATGCAAACTGCACCCGAACTCCACCGCATGTTCCCACGCTGTGCCATGCGCAATACCCCGCATGTCCACGAGGTGTGTCGGTGTAGACCGGGTAGTAGCCGTTGCCGGTCGGATCAGGATTGGGGATCTCCTTGCAGACCTCCGTGAGAATGGTCGAGGTGTTTCCACCGCCAGTGGAGGCGGAAGTATCAACCACATGTCCAGAGTGGTTCACAATCGGGCCAACTTGCCCGTTGGTTCCGGTGTATTCATCGGAAGTCTGTGCGTATTTGGAGTTGCTGAAGCCTTTGTAGAAGGTATCGATGCCGGTCATTTTGTCACCGGTATAGTTTGCCCAACTGGTGCCCCAGAAGATTGCCGTTGAATTGGTCTGTTGCATGATGACCCCGCCGTGAAAGGTCATGTTCGGGCTTTTGCTGGGCCGCGCCAGCTTAGCCTGCCGAGCCTCTTCAGCGGCACGGGCGTTCGGCTGGAAGTCCTTAGCCCAGTGAATACCGAGCATGGGCGGGCTCTTTTGGGCGTCAAGATAGTCTGTTTGGCTGTTTCCCTGACCCTGTGCCGTGGCAGCGACGGCCAGTGCTCCGCTACACACCAGCAGGGGAAGTATTCTCGTTTTCATTTTTAAGTGTCTCCAGGGATAGGTTGGGCTGCGGAAATCGACCAAAATCCGCAGTCGTTCGCATGAGACTGCCCGAACCAAGCAACTCATGTCAACAGTACGGCGATTCATCCCTGGTTCACTACAGGTAATCCCTACCCGCCAATGCCAGCCGAATGTGGCGGTTCGGCAATATGTACCCGACAAAATTACACGCGCAGACCAAATCGTCGCAGGTCTGGAGGGTATGGGCTGGTTTCCGATGGATCTGCGATCGCGGAAGAAGTGGCTCAATTTCTTGTACATCAACCATCGCGGAACGAAAATGCGCATCTACTCACATTTGGCAGCATTCTTGCGAGCAGAATGACTGACTGCTCGTATCTCGATCCTCGGATGGTGTCTCCATGGAAGATCTATTGATCAAAGCCGCTACTCTGGTTGCAGTGGGGCTCGCAACTCTCTCCAGCTTCCCTGGGACAGCTCAACAGCAAGACTCATCGCCGCAGCAGCTGCAGCAGCCTGCCGGACAGCAGATACCGCCGGTGGCGCCGACCGCAACGCCGCAGAATCCTGAACAGTCTGGTTCGAACGCAAGCCTAAGCCCGGCGGCCGCGCAATTGAAGCCCGTAGCCGGTGAGCTTGTCGACAAGCTTGATTCGAAGTCGGCGAAGCAGGGCGATAGCGTCGTGGTGAAGACCGAAGAGAATCTGCAGATCAGCGAGGGAACAGAGATTCCCCGGGGATCGAAACTGATCGGTCATGTCACGAATGTTCAGGCTCGCGGAGAAGGACATGAGAATTCTCAGATTGCGATCCAGTTTGACCGGGCTGAAATCAAAGGTGGTCAGAGCCTCCCGATTGAGTCGGTGATTCAGTCTGTCGCTCCAGCCGCTGGTTCGGAGGGGATGAGCGGAGTCAGCAATCCGCCTGGAAGCTACGGAAGCTCTGCGGCCTCTTCCAACGTGCCAACGGGACCGATGGGCTCCACCGCAGGAGCCATGGGCTCTGCCAGTGGCGCCGGTTCATCGGCGAATGGCGCGATGAACCCGAACACCATGAGTGATCGGACAGGGAATGATCGGGCAGGGATGGCTTCGAACTCCACGATACAGCCGGGATCTGCTGAGCAGAACACGACGGGACCAACTGCCAGCAACGCTGCGCCAGGCAGCATCGTCGCGCGCAATGGGAATGTCGCCATCCGGACCACTTCCGTTCCGGGAGTACTGCTGGCAAACGACATTCACGGCCTGCCGTTTTCGAACGCTTCGGGCATGCTGCTCGGGGCTCGGCGCGATGTCCATCTTGATGGTGGAACGCGGGTTGTTCTCGCGGTGGCAATGGCTCCCCAGAGCAATGGAAGCGGGATGAGCCGGTGACGGAGTGGGCTGCATCGGTAATGACCGTAGTCACTCCCCAGGCGTGCGCGATTTTGTGACAGCTCGGTTACCGGTGTCAGCTACCCCGTAATCTGGCCAACCCGCTAACTCCTCACTAGCATCGGTGCAAACAGACTCGACCGGAGGGCCAGGATGCATTGCGATGACGCGGAAAAGGAAAGGCGAGAGAACTACGAGATCAGCATGCGATTTCGCCGCATGATTGAGCGGCGCATTGAGAGACTCGAGTCAGATGCCTGCCTGGACGAGGCGGCGGTGGAGAGTCTTGAGGACAGCGATCACATCAGGCGCCACATGCTCCTGGTAGCGGTACAGCGGGAAGAAGCCCGCCGCATGCGTCGATTCCTGGATCACTCCGACGTACGGGAGCAAGACTCGAGGGCGGCGGCCTAGTGAAACTGGTGCTTTGATCGAGCAGCTGTTCTCTGAGAGTCGGATTGAGATCTCAAACTTCCCCTCACTCATTGGGATGACAATCAAGTTCCGGCACTGGCCGATAATGAGTGCATGTCCCCGGACAGCAGATCTACGATCACGCTCGAATACCAGGTTGTCGATGTTTTCACCGATACCGCTCTCAAAGGCAATGGTCTTGCGGTTGTTTTTGACACCGTCGGGCTCTCAACCGAGCGGATGCAGGAAATCGCCCGCGAGTTCAACCTGTCGGAGACAACGTTCATTCAGCGACGTAATCCGGACGTAGAGAAGCGCGAAGGAATTCGTGTTCGCATCTTCACCACGCAGGAGGAGTTGCCTTTCGCAGGACATCCGACACTCGGCACGGCCAGCGTGCTGAAGATCGCATGCCCCGAGGCACTCAAGGATGACACGATCCGGCTGGCTCTGAATGTAGGCGCTGTTCCCGTGCGCTTCAAAGCCGATGAGCTGTTTGGTGAGATGACGCAGCGCGATCCTGAATTCAAAGATCAACTCGACCCGGCCGAGGTGGCGGCGCTGTGCGGACTGAACAGGGACGATCTACACGCCACAATAGCGCCACAAGTTGTTTCTACGGGCACGGCATTCGCAATTGTGGCGCTTCGCTCGCACGAACCTCTTGCGCGATTGCGCGTGGATCAGGAAAGAGCAACGCAGTATTTGCGGGACCATGGGGGCCGCTGGTTCTATGTGATGGGACCGAGCAAAGACGATGGCTCCGCGTGGAGAGCGCGTATGCAATTCTACGGCGGCGAGGATCCGGCAACGGGATCAGCTGCGGGCTGCGCAATCAGCTACCTGGTGGGCAAAAAAATCGTGAAGGCAGGGCAGCAGATTCATGTGAAGCAAGGAGTAGAAATTGGCCGCGCAAGCGATTTATTTCTAGCTGCTGACATGATTGAAGGAAGGGTGACCAATGTTCGCGTTGCGGGCAGCACTGTTCCCGTTGCAAAGGGAACCATTTTCCTGCCGTGATACACACACTTTTCAACAGAATTTAATCAGCCCAAGTTACTCACTGTATTCATTCTGCTCTTTTTTCCTTTATTTCAAGATCCGTTTCATATTTATCTTCGCTTCCTGTTCTCTCTTTTCACGCTTCTCCGCAGTCGTTAGTGTTTCCGAAGCATTGAACGAAACACAACCGGAGTATTTCCGGTTTTCATATCGGCTTCAAACCCAATCTGACCGCTAAAGGTATTCCCTTCCGCGGATTGATTGCCACAGAAGTCGCCTGAAGGATTGCATTCTCGCGTGAAGCGAGCTGCTCCTGCAAGGAGACTTGTGGCCTTCATTCGCAAGCGAACCTGTGCGCGGCCGCCGGCCCCGGACCTTGACGAGCCTGCCTGCAAACAAACGGGCACCGCTCGAGTGCGCCTCAAAGAACGGGGCTAACAAAACTTACAGACAGGAGCAGGACTAACGAGATGCGCCCAAAAAAAGTGATACTTTGCGTTGATGATAACGAGCAGGATTTGTCGGTTCTCAAGTTCATGCTGGTAACAAACGGTTACCGCGTGCTTGCCGCCACCACAGGTCAGGATGCCATCGCTCTATTCGCCGAGAATCAGATCGACCTTGTTCTGGTCGACCATGCCATGCCCCAGATGAGCGGTGACCAGCTGGTTCTGAAGCTGAAGCACATCGCCTCTCATGTCCCGATGGTCATTCTCGGAGATCCGCAGAAAATGAACGGCCAGATTCACGGAGCAGACGCCCTGCTGGCCAAGAAGACGTGCTCGCCACAAGAGTTGTTGGAGCGAGTTAAGATCATGAGCGCTCGCAAACGCGGGCCGCGCAAGGGATTCACCCGCCTGGTCGGCGCGGAGCTGGCTGTCGCCTCCTGACATTTGGACGCCCCTGGGGCCGAGCGGGTACCCTCCCGGCCCATTCGGGAGTAATGCACTTTCGACAGTCGATGGTGCAGAACTTGGTGACCGCCTGCCACTTGACGATGTAAAGGGCCGATGGGCATACTCGCCAACGTGTTAAAACTGGATCATTTCTTGATGCCAGTGGAAGCAGGGTCTGTATGGATCTCGTCCTTGTTCGCCTTCTTTTTGTTGTCTTGCTCTCCGGGGTCTGTTATTTCCTTCAACCTTTCGGTGCGAAGGGGTGGATGGCAGCGGCCGGCGGTGCGCTGGCTGCTGGAGCAGTCATCGTCTTTGAACTGCGTGTGCGCGCCCTAACGCTGCGCAGGCTGATCGGAGCGGTTGCGGGCAGCGTTCTCGGTATCTTTGGTGCTGCTCTTTTTTGCCTGGTGCTTCGCTCAGCGCCGCTGAATTCATCCACGTCGGCTGTTCTGCAGATCTTCGTCCTCTTGCTGATGACTTACGTCGGCCTGCTCGTGGGGGCCAGCAAAGGCGACCTGCTCAACCCGGCGGCTCTTGGCAATCTCTTCGCCGGCGAACGCCCCTCACGCAAGAGCGCGAAGGTGCTGGACACCAGCGTGATCATTGACGGTCGCATCGCCGATATTGCCGAAGCCGGATTCATCGACGGCATGATGGTGGTGCCCGAGTTTGTTCTTCGCGAGCTTCAGGTCGTGGCGGACTCCACCGATGGCTCAAAGCGCCAGCGCGGACGACGGGGACTGGACATGCTGCAGCGCATGCAGTCGAGCTCGAATATTCAGGTCCAGATCGTCCCCGACGATTTCCCATCCATCCGCGAAGTCGATCTGAAGCTTCTGGAGCTGGCGAAGAAGTGGGAAGCGAAGGTCGTGACGAACGACTTCAACCTGAATAAGGTTGCTCATCTGCATCGGGTCGAGGTGCTGAACATCAACGATCTCGCGAATGCACTCAAGCCCGTCGTGCTACCCGGCGAGAAGATGAACGTGCTGATCTTGAAAGAAGGCAAGGAGTACAACCAGGGCGTGGGCTATCTAGACGACGGCACCATGGTTGTTGTGGATCACGCACGCAAGATGATCGGACGGGCCGTGGAGATTTCCGTGACCAGCGTGCTGCAGACAGCCAGCGGCAAGATGATTTTCGGCAAGATCGATGAGAACGGAAAGAGCTCTGAGCCCAGCAAGCCGGCAGCCGTGGAGTTGGCTCGCTGACGATGCGTTCGGGTCACTTTGACACGACGGAAGAAATCGATCCCTCAACGCCACCACCGGGTGTGTCGAAGCCAGAATCTCGAGTTTTCAGGAAGTCCCTCTTCTATTTCGCCGGCCTCTGCAGTCTAGCCGCCGTCTTCTATCTGCCCTACTTTATCCCTCAACAACCCTCAAATTCCTATTCCTGGATGTTCGGCTACAACAATCGGGCCGGAGTTCTGATCCTTCTCGCAGTGATTGGCGCTTGGGTGCTGTTCACACATGGCCTGAAACTGAACCCGCTGCCCCCCGCGCCCGCACGTCCCTTATCCAGTAAATGGCTCATGTTGGCTCTGTTGGTCGTGATCTGCGGATGTTGTGCAATGTATTCCCGGGCTGGGCACTACGGAGCATACAACGAAGCGAACTATCTGATCGAACGCATTTGGCTCCTCTCACAAGGCAAAGTTCCTTACGCGGATTTCGAATTTCCCTATGGACCGCTGCTTCTGTGGGGGCCATTGCTCCTGAAGCGAATATTCTCCGCAGATGTGGCCGTCGGGTACTACATATTTTGGACCCTCAATTGGATATTGGGCACATTCCTGCTTTTCAAGCTGATCAGTGATTCAAATTACCCCACACAAGCCAAACGATCGATCTTCCTAACCCTGTTCTTCGTGGGGTTATTTGGAATGCTGTGTTTAGGTACCAACTACACGTTCTTCCGCTTTGTTTGCCCTCTGTTCCTGATCAGTCGGTTTCAGCAAGAACTCGACCGCGGCCAGCAGGGACCCAAATTTTATTCGGCGATACAGGGCTCGGGCTTCACCCTGATGTTGCTGCTCATCTCACCCGAGACCGCAATCGCATTTGCATTTGCCGCCGTTTGCGTCGCTTCGATCTACATAGTGAGAACAAGCAATCCCGCATCCATTCCCCAATGGTCTTCCGTGCTTCTGCTGACCAGTCTGATCGTCGCCGAGTTCTGGGCTGCGCGCAGGTTCCACGAATTCGACACTCTGATTTTGGATGGTTCGGGAGCAAATAGCTTCCCGATCTTTTTCGCACCTGCGATCTTGCTCTATATCGGCAGTGTATTCATCTGTTTCTGCCTCTTCTATCTCCAGGTCGTGAAGGGAGAAGTAAGTGACGTTAACCTGGGAATCATTGCAGTTTCGATACCCATGATTGCGGCCGCCCTTGGCCGTTGCGATCCGGGACATCTTTTTTGGAACGGTCTTGGGATATTTCTGGCCAGCATGTTCTACATCTCCAATTTCGCCGGCGCTTGGAGACGCTACCGGTTCTGGTTTCCCCTGCTTCTGGTTGGAATACCCTGGCTAGCGGGGTTCGCGATCAGCCGTATAGCAGTGCACCCAACTGGTCATAGAGACGACTTGCAGCGATCTGAAGCGACCGATCCTCTGCTTCTCGGCAAATTCTTCCCCACCTGGCAGGGAGGATTCTTCGCACCATTTGGATTTGATCCGAATGCCGAGGGGAGCGTACTTTCTCCACGCATCGATTATGGCTATTTTGATCCCTTCATCAATCACGGCGCAGTGGAATCAATCCGGGCGACAGTCCGAGAAATCGAAGACACCCCTGAGCGGGCTTTGATCCTCCCGGCAAAGTTCGAGGATCACTGCCAGACAAACCCCTTGGGACAACAAGTCGCGATGAGTGTGTTATTCGGGTTTCCGTATCTCGGCCATGCTGTGCATACCGAAAGTCTTCGGAAACCGATCTGCGATTACATCGTTGCTCATTATCGAATGCAGCAGCCCCCCGCTGAACAGAGTTTCGGCTACGGCCTGTGGGTAAGGAAGTAGATCGAACGGTCGCCAAACTACCAAACGAGCTATGTCTCTCGAATCTCACTGATTTGGAATAGGGGCTTGATGTCTGTGTAGTTTGGGATGTCTCCCTGGAGCTGCTCAAGAACCGGCATAGATGCGGCTATGAAAGCTTCGACGGACTCGCAGGTGAAACCGGCAACCGCGGCGAACGGAGCCGGATCATCGGGCGCTTCGCCGCCAATTCCAATCTCCACGGAGATCTCTTTCACCGCCGGGCCGAGCAGGCGTTTCGCCATCGGCATGTGCACGCGCACGTAGTAGTCGACATCGAACCGGTTCCCCGGCTTGCTGGGATACAGCACACTTACCTTGACCATCGGCTAACCTTTCCGCCTTAGTACTTCTGCACCTTTGGATCGATCTCGTCGCTCCACGCCAGAATGCCGCCCGCCAGGTTCACGACCTGTGAGTAGCCTGACTGTTTGAGGAATTCAGCGATCTTCTGCGAACGCGCACCCGAGCGGCATTGCACGATAATTTCCCGATCGCGAGGAATCTCATTCAGCCGCTGCGGGACATCGTTCTGGGGAATCAGCGTTCCGCCGATCTGGGCGATCTGGTACTCGTATGGCTCGCGCACATCGAGCAGGTAAACACTCTGACCTGCATCCCGGCGCCGCTTGAGTTCTTTCACGGTGACCTGCGGAATCCCGTTCTTCACGGCTTTCTCTTCTTTCGACTCCGGCATGATGCCGCAGAACTGGTCGTAGTCGATCAGCTCCTTCACGGTGGGGTTGTCGCCGCAAACCGGGCACTCGGGATTCTTCCTGAGCTTCAACTCCCGGAATCGCATCCCCAGCGCGTCGACAAGGAGCAGCCGTCCGATCAGCGGGCTGCCTTTGCCCAAGATCAACTTGATGACCTCGGTTGCCTGTATAACGCCCAGCAGCCCAGGCAGGATGCCGAGCACGCCGCCCTCGGCGCAACTGGGGACCAGACCTGGCGGTGGCGGCTCCGGATAGAGGCAGCGATAGCACGGCCCTTCTTCCATCCCGAAGACGCTGGCCTGACCTTCAAACCGGAAGATCGATGCATAGGCGTTGGGCTTCTGCAACAGAACGCTCGCGTCGTTCACCAGATAGCGGGTGGGGAAGTTGTCCGTTCCATCGGCGACGATGTCGTAGTCCTTGATGATGTCGAGCGCATTGGCGCTCGAAAGCATCGTCTCGTGCTTGATCACGTTCAGCACGGGGTTCAATGCAGTGAGCTTGTCAGCGGCGGAATCCAGCTTCTTGCGGCCGATGTCCTTGGTCGAGTGAATGATCTGACGCTGCAAATTGCTGGCATCGACGACGTCGAAATCGACGAGCCCCAGCGTGCCGATGCCTGCCGCAGCCAGATAGAAAGCGAGAGGCGAACCCAGGCCTCCTGTCCCCACACACAGCACGCGCGCGGCTTTGAGCTTGCGCTGGCCCTCCATGCCTACCTCGGGCAGGATCAGGTGGCGGGAATAGCGGGAAAGATCGTCGGTCGTAAGTTCTGGCAGAAGTGTAGGGTCGGTAGCGGTAGCCATCAGGGATTTGGTCTCACTCATTGGAGGTTGGGAAGCGCTGTTTCGATTCTGAAAAGCAGCTCACCTGCTGCGGCCCTGCAGAAATGGCCGCGTGTTCTTAGGTTAACAAAAATAAGAACGGCTCCGGGTGAACCAGAGCCGTTCGCAGTTTCCATTCCGTCTTGTTTCAGCGAGATGCAGGCTTCGGCTGTGCCGGTGCCGTCGTCTTGGCGGATGCCGCCACTGCCGACTTAGGAGCCTTGGGCTTCCAGAAGTCCGCATCAGCCTTCATGGTTGCTTCGTCAACATAGCTCTGCTTCGGGTTGATAGCAAACAGTTCGGTGCGCACACTTTCAACGGCTGCAGCGAACATCTGGTCCATCTTCGCGGCGCCCTCTTCGCCACCCATGGCCTCCATGATCTTCTTGCCGTCGGCTCTTTCCTTGTCGATTTCGGCCAGGTTGTCGCGGTGAGTAAGCATGATGTAGGTGCCTGCCTCTCCACCATAGCCGACTTCGTATGCACCCCAATGCATATTCGTCCCCGCCTTCTCACAGGCTTCTTTGTACATCTTGGTCACTTCGCGCCATTCTTTTTCGTGGCCGAGCCGCACTTTGAAAGCCGTGAGTTCGTAATACCGTGCGTGGCTGAAATCCGGACGGGGATGGAAGCTCAGCTCCTCGTTGTAGATGAGCACCGCCGAGTCCATGCCTTCAAGCAGTTCACTATCGGCAACGATGTCATGATCGAGTTCCGCAGCGAGCGAAGCATTCTTGTTGAAGATCTGATTGTCGTTCTCCCACGCTTCAAACGACGGATAGCGGGTCATATACAGGGCACGCGGCTTACCTGTCATCGAATTCAGTGCGATGTAGTGGCCCTGCAGTTTGCCTTTGTTCATCAGATTGACGAAGGCCGCTTCTGACCTGTCGTGAATCGCTCCGCTCTTGCCGGGTTTCAGCCATTCACGATTGATCTGGATTACGGCAGGCGGTTTCATGTCGCTGGAATCCTGGGCGGCAGCGACTCCAAGTCCAGCAAGAGTAAGAGTGAGACAGAGAACCGGGGTGAGTTTCATGTGTAACCTCCTGGAATTGCGCGGAGATCACTGGCGGCCCGGGGGGAGGACCAGCAGACGAAACGCGGGTGATCTGGGACGTGGCCGAAGCATAGACCCGCACCCCGCGGTTGTAAAGAGAGAGTTTCCCCTCTCTTCAATCGTCTTCAATGGCCTGAAATACACGACTTCAGCACACGCCGCAGCGTGTAGGTGTGAACCACGAGACTGGAGTCGTCAATCACCGCGCTTGGCACCTGTTGCATGTCCTGGATCTCCGTCGCGATGAGCACTCCGTTGATCACTTTGGTCTTGGTGATCACGAAGTCTTCTGTGACGTTGCCGGAGCCTCCGCCGGGAAGTGCGATGACGAGGTTCATGCTCCCCCTGCCATTTGCATCCACGGTGTATGTCCCGGAAATTCCGATTTCGCTGATGCTGCGCGTTGTGTCGTTTGTACCCGGCTGGTTGACGGTTGCGGCGCCGCGAATGTTGCCGCGGCCGTCCATCACCTCATAGCCAAGTGCGCGTGCAATGTTGGGACCGTAGGTCGCAATCGCGCCGTAATCGCCGCAAACGGTTGCAAGCGAGAACTGGTCGCGGGCCGCGTTGTTATGCTCCTGTGCTCGCGAGTTTGCGCAAACCAGAACAGGAAAGATCGCTGCGATGATCCATTTCGAGCAATTCAGGGGAAAGATTTTCATGATTGACCTCCACGTCGATCTGAGTTTTTGGAAACCAAGCGGGGAGCTCTGAGCATAGCGGTCCGGCGAATTGCTGGCAATCGCAACTCCGGCGATCTCATCTCATCCGGAAAGAACACTCGCGGCCGCCGCACAGACCAGCAAGTCTTGAGGCCGGGCGGAGTCGTCGCATATCCTTGTAGAGAGAATTCATCGATGCCCAAAAAGCCAGCCCGTCCCACCTTCGAGCAGTGCATGGGAACCCTCCGCGAGCGAGGCTTCGAGGTTTCCCCTTTCAAGGGCAGCGCCGGAGGCATGCTTGTTTCAAAACATGGGGTGGCGGCTGCGCTAGCACCGGCCGCGGAAACCGAAAGTGGATCGGCAAGCTTTCTCGAGCGCCCCGGAATCCTGGTGCGGGGTGAGATTGCCCGGCTGCTCGATCGTGGCTACCAGAAGTTCATCAAGACCGCGCAGTTCGAGCTGCCCGCAACTGCCGGGCAACTGCAGGCGATTCATCAATTTCAGGAAGAGCTCACGCAGGCGATCGGCGGGATCAGCCTTTATAACCAGTCGCTGGGGACCACGAGCGATCTCTACGAGTACGACCGCCTTCGGGGGCGCGAGCAAGACCAGGAGCCTACAGGAAAAAGGCCCTGGGAGCTGACCCAGGGCCACTAGTCTCGGGGGGGGTATTTACTCGCCCGTTCCGTGCTTCGCCATCTTTTCATGCTGAGAAGCTTTCACGGAATCCGGCATGAACCGGCCCATTACCCCAGCAGCTTTCGTACTCATCGACTCGGCAAAGACCTCCTGCTCGCCTGCCATCAGGGCCTCAAACCCCTGCTTTGCGACATCCGCAGGATCGTTCGACTCTTTGCCTTTTGATCCAACTTTCGTGTCCTCCATTTTCGCCCGTCTGAAGAACTCGGTATCCGTTGCACCCGGCTTCAGCGCAGTCACAGTGACACCGGTATCCTTCAGTTCGTAGCGCAGGCTCTGAGCAAATTCCAAATCGAATGCCTTGCTCGCTCCGTACACGGCCATTTGCGGCGTCGGCATCGTTCCTGCGATCGAGGCTGTGATCAGAATGCGGCCGGCGCCTCGCGCCTTCATCTGCCGCGCTGCAAGCTTCGCCAGGTGCACAGTCGAGCGCACATTCAGATCGATAATCTTCAGTTCAGTCTGCAGATCAGTTTCATCTGCAAACTCTCCGGCCGTTCCGATTCCTGCGTTGATTGCAATCGCGTCTACGGACCGGCCGGTGGCTTCCACCTCGCGCCATAGCTTCTCGACCTCGTCTTGCCGGCTCAGATCCACCTGCACCGGGTATACCTTCGCACCCAGACTCTCGATCTGCCGAGCAGATTCCTGTATCCGGCTTTCATCCGCGGCCATCACCACGTCGAAACCATGGGTTGCAAACTCCTGAGCCAAACAGAAACCGATTCCCGTGGACGCTCCCGTCACCACTGCCAGTTGCCGCTTCTCGGATTGATCGTTGATTCGCTGCATCAACCTACACCTCCGCGACCCTTCCGTCGCATCGAGACTCAGATGCGGCACCGGGAGCCGAAGATGGATGTCAGAGGAGCGGCGCGTGGGGCAAAGGAATGAAGCAGCGCAGGGCGAAGAATCTGCAGCTACGGTGTCCCCGAATTCCTTGTTCCTGAGGATCCGTGGTTGCCCGCGTCAGTAGTAGTCCGCACAGCTCAGGTAGTACCCGCAGTGGGTGCAGACCAGCTTGCACTTGTGGCCAGTGAGGCGATGCGAGCAGGTGGGGCAAATCTGGCAATGATGGTCTACCGG
>Ga0207694_10000180_pt1 | contig 65444 bp, 60 predicted proteins | sample KBSC34metaG_FD_184353 | JGI IMG/M metagenome (GOLD analysis project Ga0207694, IMG submission 184353) | Corn rhizosphere microbial communities from Kellogg Biological Station, Michigan, USA - KBS C3-4 metaG (SPAdes) (version 2) | ecosystem: Host-associated > Plants > Roots > Rhizosphere > Soil... | reverse complement strand
GCTCATTCGAGTTCCCGGTGAAAGGTGAGCGCGCTGCCGCGGCGGCTGCGGAAGTGTTCGGCGAGTTTCTCCACCAGGTAGACCGAGCGGTGGCGGCCGCCGGTGCAGCCGATGCAGATGGTGACGTAACTGCGGTCGTCCTTCTCGAACTGCGGCAGCCAGTTTTCCAGCCAGTGCACGGTGTCGTTGAAGTACTGGGCCACCAGCGGCTGTTGCTCGAGGTATTCGCGCACGGGTGCATCCTTGCCCGACAGTGGCCGCAGGCGGGCTTCCCAATGCGGGTTGGGCAGGCAGCGTGCGTCGAAGACGAAATCGGCATCCAGCGGCAGGCCGCGGCGGAAGGCGAAGGATTCGAACATCAAGGTCATGCCGTCGCTGGCGGCCGCGTACCCGGTGGCGATCAGGCGGCGCAGCTGATGGACGTTCAAGTCGCTCGAGTCGAGCACGCGTTCGGCGATCGCCGACAGGGGGCGAAGCAGCTTGCGTTCGCGCGCGATGGCGTCCGCCAGTGAGAGGCCTTCGGACGACAACGGATGGCGACGGCGTGTTTCGGAGTAGCGCTTGATCAGTACGTCGTCGCGGCTGTCCAGGAAGATCAGGTGGACTTCCACGCCAGTGGCCGCAATGTCGGACAGCACGCTGGGCATGCGGGAGAGATCGGCCTCGCGGTTGCGCACGTCCACGCCCACCGCGATGTGGGTTTGTGGCCCGTGTTCGCCCTGGCTCACCGCGGCCACCAGCTGCGGGATCAAAGCGGCGGGGAGGTTGTCCACGCAGTAGAACTCGAGGTCTTCCAGGGCGCGCAGGGCGACCGTCTTGCCGCCGCCGGACATGCCGGTAAGCACGACCAGGCGGATGGATTTTGGATCGATGATGTTGGGCGGCGTCATGCGTTCACCACGGCGGCAGGCGGCGCATCTGGTGCGCCTGCCGGTCCATGAAGGTCTGTGCCGGGTCGATGCCCTTGCTCTTGAGCGCCTGGCTGCGCACGGCGGCCTCGACCAGCACGGAAAGGTTGCGGCCCGGTGCCACGGGGATGGTGATCATCGGTACGTCGACATCCAGGATGTTGCGGCGGCCGACATCGCCGGTGATGCGCGTCATGGCATCGGTGTCCTCGCCTTCGCGCAGCGGCTTCAGGTGGATCACCAGGCGCAGGTACTTGGATGGTTTCACCGCGGTGTGCCCGAACATCTCGCGCACGTTCAGCACGCCCAGGCCGCGTACCTCGAGCAGATCCTGCAGCAACTCAGGGCAGGCGCCGTCGATGACGTCGGGGGCGATCAGGGTGAACTCGGTGGCGTCGTCCGCCACCAGGCGGTGGCCGCGGCTGATGAGTTCGAGCGCGAGTTCGCTCTTGCCGGAGCCTGATTCGCCGGTGATCAAGACACCGATGGAAAACACTTCCAGGAACACGCCGTGCAGCGTGACGCGCGGTGCCAGCGTGCGCGCCAGGTGGTACTGAAGATAGGTAAGCAGTTCATGCCCGCGCTTGGAGCTGAGCCAGAGCGGAGTGTCGGTTTCCTCGGCCATTTCGCGGAGATCCGCCGGGACGGGTTGTTCCTTGGTCACGATGAGCGCGGCGGGGCGGTAGGCGGCGATCTTCTGGATGGCCTCCCAGCGCTGGCGCGAATCGCGCCCGTCGAGGTAATTGAGCTCCTCGGTGCCGATGATCTGCACCTTGTTGGGGTAGATCACGTTGAGGTAGCCCACCAGCGACGGGCGACGGCTGACCGATTGACCGTGTTCGAGCACGCGCCCCTCGCCACGCAAGCCGGCGATCCAGCGCATGCCCATGCGCTCGTGGGTGCTATCGAAGAGTTGTCGGGCGGTCAGCCGGTCCAAGCGTGGGGTGTCCCCGGGTAAGCAGGCCTCATTGTGCCATGCGCCCGGGGTGCCCGGGGTCAGGCCTGGTTTATGGCCCGCGCTTCGCGCTGGTGGTGGTCGCTCTGCTTTTCCTTGTGCTTGCGCAGCTGCGCGACCAGTTTTTCGGCCATGGTGTCGATCGATGCGTACATGTCCTGTTCCACGGCCTGGGCGTGCAGGCGGTTGCCGGACACCAGGAGGGTACCTTCGGCCTTCTTTTCCGCGTCGTCGACGCAGAGGACGACATTCAAGCCCGTGATGTTTTCGTAAAGGCGTTCCAGGCGGTCGAGCTTGGATTCGACATGGGTACGCAGGGCATCGGTGATGTCGATATGTTGGCCGCTAAGCTGAAGTTGCATGGTTTCTCGCCTCCTGTTGCTGCGGATCCGGCCGGATTCTGGCGGCCGGTGAACGGCGGTGCCGCTATCTTCAAACTTCACTACTAAGGATTGGGACGGATTGGACGGGCTCAAGTTCCCTTGGATGATCAACCGGCGCGGACGCGGTCGGACGAACTGGGGATCCGCATGCCTTCGCGGTACTTGGCCACCGTACGGCGCGCTACCTGAATACCCCGTCGATGCAGGTCTTCGGCCAGGGCCTGGTCCGAAAGCGGCTTGCGCGGGTCTTCGCCGGCGATGAGCTTGCGCAACATGGCCTGGATCGCGGTGGCCGAGGCGCTGCCGCCATCTTCGGTGGCAACACCCGACGAAAAGAAATGTTTCAGTTCGAACGTGCCCCGCGGGGTGTGCAGGTATTTGCGGGTGGTGACGCGCGAGATGGTGGACTCGTGCATGCCCACTTCCTCGGCCACCTCGCGAAGCACCAACGGGTGCATGGCCTCCGGGCCATAGTCGAGGAAGGCACTTTGCCGGCGGACGATCACCTCGGCCACCTTCTGCAGGGTCTCGGCACGCGACTGCAGGCTCTTGAGCAGCCAGCGCGCTTCCTGCAGCTGGCCTTTCATCCAGGTGGCGTCCTCGCCGCGGGCGCGGGCGATCAGGTTGCAGTAGTGCTGGTTCAGTCCCAGGCGCGGCTGGCAATCGGGATTGAGCGATACCAGCCAGCGGCCGTTCTCGCGTCGTGCGTACGCGTCGGGGGCGACGTATTCGACAGGTGTGGCATCCAACGCCGCGCCCGGCCGTGGATCGAGCGAGCGGATCAGGCCCAGGGCTCCGGCAACGTCCGCTTCCTCGCAGCGAAGCTTGCGCGCCAGTTTGCCCGAGTCGTTGCGGGCGACCAGTTCCAGCTCGAATTCGACGATGCGCAGGGCGACGTCGCGGAAAGCGGTATCAGGAGCGAACTGGCGCAGCTGCATCGACAGGCAGTCGCGCAGGTCCAGGCTTGCCACGCCCGTGGGATCGAAATGCTGCAGGCGCTTGCGCACCGCTTCGATTTCGGCGGGATCGGCATGGAAGTCGACGGGCAGGGCGGCGGCGACCGCGTCGATGCCCTCGTGCAGGTAACCGTCCTCGTCCAGCGCGTGGATGATCGCCGTGGCGATGGCATGGTCGCGCGGCGTGAACTGCGAGAGGTTCAGCTGCCAGGAAAGGTGCTCGGTAAGGCTGGGCGCCGTGGCGTTTTGCGGTTCGAAGCCGTCGTCTTCATCGCCCTGGCTGTTGCGGTTGCCACCGGAGGAGTAGTCCCCCACATCGCCATGGCGAGGTTCCGCTTCCCAGTCGCCGTGGGTGTCGTCGACGTCTGGCGGCGACTCGACTGTTTCCTTTTCGGCCGTGGCCTTGGGCGCGGCATCGATGAAGCGTTCGGACTCGAAATCTTCTTCCGGCTCGCTGGTTTCGGCGGGCTCGGCGTCTTCCTCGAATTCGAGCAGCGGATTTCCCTCGGCGATCTGCCGAAGTTCGGCCTCGAGCTCCAGCTGCGACAGCTGGAGCAGGCGGATGGCCTGCTGCAACTGGGGCGTCAGCGTGAGCTGCTGGTTGAGGCGAAACTGGAGTCCGGGTTTCATGCCTGCCATGGTCGCCTTGGTCACCACCATCCTAGCGCGTCGGCATAAGGCCGGCCAGCAGGCCCTTTGGCCAGATGACCGGTTCCGGCATCGGCGCTAGAGGCGGAATTCACGGCCCAGATACACCTCGCGGACCTTTTCGTCGGCCAGGATGTGAGCCGGGGTGCCGCGGGAAAGCACCTCGCCGTCGTTCATGATGTAGGCGCGGTCACATATGCCAAGGGTCTCGCGCACGTTGTGATCGGTGATCAGCACACCGATGCCGCGGTCCTTCAAATGCCTGACGATGCGCTGGATTTCGCCGACGGAAATCGGATCGACGCCAGCGAAGGGTTCGTCCAGCAGCATGTAGCGCGGCTTGGCGGCCAGCGCACGGGCGATCTCCACGCGGCGGCGCTCACCACCGGACAGGCTGATGCCCTTCTGGTCGGCGATGTGGCTGATCTTCAATTCGTCGAGCAGGCCCTCAAGCTCCTGCATCTGCTGCTTCTGGCTGAGGTTTTCGCGAAGTTCCAGCACGGCCAGGATGTTGTCGGTGACCGAAAGGCGGCGAAATACAGAAGCTTCCTGCGGCAGGTAGCCGATGCCGAGCTTGGCCCGCGAGTGCATGGGCAGCGCGGTGATGTCCTGCTTATCGAGCTTGATGGATCCGGCATCGGCCTCGATCAGGCCGACCACCATGTAAAAGCAGGTGGTCTTGCCGGCGCCGTTGGGGCCAAGCAGGCCAACGACCTCACCCTCACGGATGGAAAACGCGAAATCCCGCACCACCTGGCGCGCGCGGAAACTCTTTTGCAGGCCCTGGGCTGAAAGCATCGGTCAGGGCTTGGCGGCGGTGGAAGCGGCTGCCGGTGCGTTGGCGAGCTTGCCGGCGGCAGGGGCCTTGGGGGCGGCCTTGGGCGTGGGCGTGCAGTTGGGCACCGACTGCGGGCGTGCCGGCGCCGGCTTGCCGTCCGCGCCCTTGGGCTTGGGCAGGAATTGCATGGTGACGAGGTTGGTGTCGCCGCTTTGGCCGGTCATGTTGGAAGTATCGGTGTGGTAGACGAGCTTGTCGCCATTGGATTCGCCACGGCCCTGCTGCTTCACCCATGCATTGGTGGTGAGGGTGACCACGTTCTGTTCGACCACGTAGTCGATGTTCAGCGCATGGCCGTCGACGTTGTTGCAGTTGTCGTCGATCTCATGGAAGGTCGCCGGCTTGCCATCGACCACGGCGCGCACGACCTGGTTGTCGGAATCCAGGTAGATGTGCGCGATGTCGCCGGTGACCTTCAGAGTGCCCTGGGTCATCACCACCTTGCCCTTGTAGATCACCAGCCCGTTGGTGCCCTGGGTGGCATCGACCGATACGCCCTGGGCGTTGATCGGTTCATTGCGGTCGCTTTGCCTGGCGCTGGCGCCCGTGGCAGCGAGAGTGCATGACAGTCCGAGTGCCAGGAGCAGCCTACGGCGTGCGCTTTTTTGGCATGAACGAGCTGTGGACGTCATCGAGGAGCTCCAGGTGCTTGGAATCGAGGTTGGCCCGCATGCCAACGCCCTTCATTGTAGAGGTTCCCTGCACGATCGTGGCGGGGGCGTCGGTGGCCAGGCGGTTCTCCTTGGGCCAAGAGGTGACCTCGGAGGTATCCATCTGGGTGGCGGCCGTGGTGCCGAAGGCATCCCGATGCATGTGCACCTCGCCCTGGAGCTTCAGGATGTCGCCACCGGAATCCACCCACCCGTACTGGGAATGGCCCGTCCAGTCGGGGGTGCCCGGTTCCTTCGGCGGCATGCGGAAATCAGGGGAGATTAGGTACAGGGCGTCGTCGCCCTCGCGGCGATCCAGCCGAGGCGCATGCAGGCGGAAGCTGAAGGCGCCTTCTTCGTTCCAGGAATCGAGGATGAAGTTGTGCAGCACGTAGCCCGACCGGGGCGGTCCGACGAAGTCGGACACCTTGGCCTGGGGCTGTATCTACCACGACACCAGGGTAGCGGTGAGCGCCGCCACGGTCAGTGCAACGATGGCAACCGGGACTTTCCGGTCGCGCAGGTACAGGCGCAGGTTCAAAGCCAGCGTTCCAGTTCGGCGTCGGCCTTGCCCTGGGCCGCCAGGATCAGGTCGCAGGCTTCGCGGGCGGCGCCATGGCCGCCGGCGCGGCGGGTGACGTAGTGCGCGTGCTCGGCCACCGTCGGGTGTGCATCGGCCACCGCCACGGCCAGGCCCACCAGGCGCATCGGGGCGAGGTCGGGAAGGTCGTCGCCGATGAAGGCGGCCTCGTCGGGCGTGAGCCCCAGCGCGTCGATGATTTCCAGCACGCAGGCCCGTTTGTCCTGCTGGCCCTGGTAAAGGTGTTCGATGCCCAGTTCCTCGGCGCGCAGGGTCACCGGGTGGCTGATCCGCGCGGTAACGATGGCCACCTGCACCCCGTTTTCGTGCAGGCGCTTCAGGCCCAGGCCGTCGTGCACGTGGAAGACCTTGGTTTCATGACCATCCTCGCCCACGAACAGGCCGCCGTCGGTCAGGGTGCCGTCCACGTCGAAGACGGCCAGCCGGATACGGGCAGCACGGGCGCGGATATCGGCGTCCAGGTCACTGAAGTGGCGGTAGGGCATGGCGGGAGCAGGCGGGAGGCGGGAGGCGAATCAGACCACGCGGGCCCGGAGCAGATCATGAATGTTCAGCGCGCCGACCACTTTGTGGGACTCGTCGATCACCAGCAAGGCATGGATCTGGTGCTTTTCCATCAGCTGGGCCGCCTCGATGGCCAGCTTGTCGGCGCCGATGGTCTTCGGGCCGCGGGTCATGAGTTCGGCCACCGTGGCATTGCGCAAGTCCACCGCGTGGTCGTCCAGGGCCCGGCGCAGGTCGCCGTCGGTAAACACGCCCAGCAGGTGGCCGGCGTCATCGACCACGGCCGTCATGCCCAACTGCTTGTGGGTCATTTCCATCAGCGCCTGGGTGACCGAGGCCCCCGGAGGCACGCGGGGAATGGCGTCATCCTTGTGCATGATGTCGGCGATATGCAGCAGCAGCCGGCGGCCAAGACTCCCGGCCGGATGCGAGCGGGCGAAGTCGTCGGAGGTGAAGCCACGGGCTTCGAGCAGGGCCACGGCCAGCGCATCGCCCACCACCAGGGCCGCCGTGGTGCTGGCGGTGGGCGCCAGGCCCAGCGGGCAGGCTTCCACGGGGATGCTCACATCCAGATTGAGATCCGCTTCCCTGCCTAAAGACGAGCGCACGTTGCCGGTCATGGCGATCAGCGGGATGCCCTGGCGCTTGAGCACAGGCAGGATGAAGAGCAGTTCGTCCGTCTCGCCGGAGTACGAGATGGCGATGACGATGTCCTGCGGCTGGATCATGCCCAGATCGCCGTGGCTGGCTTCACCCGGGTGCACGAAGAACGCAGGCGTGCCGGTGGACGCCAGGGTGGCGGCTATCTTCCGGGCGATATGGCCGGATTTTCCCATGCCCGAGACCACCACGCGGCCTTCGCACTTGAGGATCAACTGGCAGGCGGCGACGAAGTCGGCACCGATCCGCGGCTCGAGCAACCGGATGGCCTCTGCCTCGATGCCGATCACGCGCCGGGCACTGGTAACCAGGGCGGTGGGGTCAACGGCAGCGGGGGCGGGCGGGATGATGCGAGCGTTCATGCGGGCCTATGCGTGGGATGCTGTCGTTTCTGCGCCACAGGTTTTCCATTACCATGGCCGCTTGTCATTCTATCCTCTTTGTCATCGCCGGGTTGCGGACCCCTTGGTACGCCCCGCATCCGGGTCCCATGTGGACCTGGAACCGCGATAGACCACCCCACTGTCAAGGAATTTATGGACGCGGCCTCCATCCAGGCTCTGATCGAACAAGGGCTGCCCGGCGCCAGCGTGAGCGTACGGGGCGACGACGGCGTGCATTTCGAGGCCGATGTCGTGGCCAGCCAGTTCACCGGCAAATTGCCCCTGGCCCGCCACCGCATGGTCTACGCCACCCTGGGCGACCTCATGGGCGGTGCGATCCATGCGCTGGCGCTCAAGACGCTTACCCCCGAAGAGCGGTCCGCGCGCGGCCCCTGAGGCTGCGGCGCCCATCTCCTTCAAGTTTTTCCCCTTTTAGAGTTTCCCATGGCCAAGATCCTTATCACTGGCGGCGAGCCGCTCAATGGCGAAGTCGGCATTTCCGGCGCCAAGAACGCCGTCCTGCCGATCCTTGCTTCCTGCCTGCTGGCCGATGAGCCGGTAAGCATCGGCAACGTTCCGCACCTGCACGACGTCACTACCTTCATCGAGCTCCTGGGCCAGATGGGCACCCGGCTGGTGCTGGACGACCGCATGAAGATGCACGTCGATCCGCGTTCCACCAGCAGCACGTGCGCACCCTATGAACTGGTCAAGACGATGCGCGCGTCGATCCTGGTGCTCGGCCCCCTGGTAGCCCGTTTTGGCCACGCCGAAGTGTCGTTGCCCGGCGGCTGCGCGATCGGTTCGCGTCCGGTGGACCAGCACATCCGCGGCCTGCAGGCCCTGGGCGCCGAGGTCACCGTGGAAGCCGGCTTCATCCGCGCCACCGCCAAGCGCTTGAAGGGTGCCAAGGTGGTGATGGACATGGTCACCGTCACCGGCACCGAGAACATCATGATGGCCGCCGCTCTGGCCGAAGGCACCACCATCATCGAGAACGCGGCGATGGAGCCGGAGGTCGTGGACCTTGCCAACTGCCTGATCGCCATGGGCGCCCAAATCGAAGGTGCCGGCACACCCAGTGTGACCATCCACGGCGTCGAGCGCCTGCACGGTTGCCATTACGAAGTGCTGCCCGACCGCATCGAAACCGGCACGTTCCTGGTCGGCGCTGCGATCACCGGCGGCAAGGTGCGTTGCCGCAATGCCCGCGCCGATACCCTGGATTTCGTGCTTGCCAAGCTCGAGGATGCCGGCGCCCACATCAGCACCGGCGACGACTGGATCGAACTGGACATGCGTGGCCGCAAGCCCAAGGCGGTGAACATCACCACCGCGCCGTACCCGGCATTCCCCACCGACATGCAGGCCCAGTTCACAGCGCTCAACTGCGTGGCCGAAGGCGTGGGTGTCATCACCGAGACGGTGTTCGAAAACCGCTTCATGCATGCGCACGAACTGCAGCGCCTGGGCGCGGACATTCGCCTGGAAGGCAACACGGCGATCATCAAGGGCGTGGGCAAGATGAGCGGCGCGCCGATCATGGCGACCGACCTTCGCGCCAGCGCCTGCCTGGTGCTGGCGGGCCTGGTGGCGGAGGGCGACACCACGGTCGACCGCGTGTACCACATCGATCGCGGCTACGAGAACATCGAGGAAAAGCTCGGCGTGCTCGGCGCGAAGATCCGCCGTCTGCCCAACTAACTAAAGCCGATTGCCGCGCGCAGGTTTACTGCGCGCGGTAGGACACCAGCATCAGCGTGAGATCCTGGTCGCCCTGGGTCATCTTCACCGGCACCGCGTACTTCGACGGTGCGTACCAGGCGGTAAGGCCGCGGTCGGCGTCGGTGCGGGCCATTTTCACCGTGTCGAAACTGCCGGCGGGCACCTGCACCTTTTCCTTGCCCGTCACTTTGTACTGCTGGTTCTCGACGTTCGATTTCACCGCCACCGGCAGGGTGACTTCCTGCTTGCCAGACTGCAGGGCAAGCCCCAGGGCCAGGCTTGCCAGGTTCCGCTCCACCATGCCCGGGACCGCGGCGAAGGTGTAGTTCTTCTTGCCGTCATCGACCGTGGCCTGCTTGCTGGCCCAATCCACTTTCAGGTGGCGTTCCTTGGTCTTGATCGAAGCGTCCAGCCGGTAGTCGTAGCTCACCGATTCCGGGCCGGTGCCAGTCCAGCGGAACGTGGATACTTCATTGGTATTGGCCGCAACCATCGCAGCAAGGCCTGCCGTGCCTTTCGATGCCGTGCTGAAGGCGAACTGGCCGTTGCCGGCCGGCTTGAGCGTGACAGTGGCTTCACCCAGCGGCGAGCCGCCCTGGAGCACCTGGTACTGCGCGGTAAAGGCGTGCGGAGTGGCGGCGAAGGCCGCCGGCGCATGGGCGGCAAATCCGACGGCGAGGGCGGCGGCAAGCAGGGTCGTTTTGGTCATGGGGCGAAAGTCTACGGCAGGTGCCTGAACCTCAGGTGGCAGCGCCCAGGCTCCCGTCGCTGTGCAGTGTCAACGGCGAGTCGATGATTCGTCCATCGAACGTTGGGCATCCTTCGTTCCAGGCGATCCGGCCGGCGGCGATGGCGCCGACCACGGCCGGAAGCAAGCGGTGTTCGTGAACCAGCAGGCGCGAGGCCAGGGTTGCTTCGGTATCGCCGATGCCTATGGCAATGCGCGCCTGCGCCAGCACCGGACCGCCGTCGAGTTCAGCGGTGACGAAATGCACGCTTGCCCCATGCTCGGCGTCGCCCGCGGCCAGCGCCTGGGCATGGGTGTGAAGTCCGCGATAGAGCGGCAGCAGGGAAGGGTGCACGTTCACCGCGCGGCCTGCCCAAGGCACCAGTACCGACGGATCGATGATGCGCATGTATCCGGCCAGGACCAGCAGGTCCGCATCGCTGGCGGCGAGTGCATCGAAAAGCGCCTCGTCGAAGGAGCGGCGATCGGGGTAGTCGCCGGGCCGCAGCGCTACCGTGGGCACGCCCGCCTCGCCCGCCAGGGTAAGCGCGGCGCAGTTGGGCTTGTCGCTGGCGAGCAGGACGACCTTGCCGTCGACGCGTCCGTCGGCGCAGGCGTCGAGCAGTGCCGCAAGGTTGCTGCCGCGCCCAGATGCCAGCGCGGCAATGCGCAGCGCGGGCATGGGCTCAGGCGATCCGGACGCGTTCGTCACCGCTGGCGCGGACGACTTCACCGATCGGCCAGCTGGCAAGGCCGTGGGTAGCCAGGATGCGCGTGGCTTCGGCCACGGCGTGATGCGGCAGCAGCACCGTGAAGCCGATGCCGCAATTGAACGTGCGCCACATTTCCGGCTGTGCCACCTTGCCTTCGCGCTGCAGCCAGTCGAACACCGGCGGCAAGGTCCAGGCGCTGGACTCAAGCGCGATGCCAAGGCCATCGGGCACCACACGGATGATGTTCTCGGTCAGGCCGCCGCCAGTGATGTGGGCCATGCCGTGCACCGGGGACTCGCGGTGCAATTGCAGCATGGCCTTGACGTAGATGGTGGTGGGCGCCATCAGCGCATCGCCCAGCGTGGTGCCGCCGAGCTTGTCGCCCAGCGGGCTGCCAGCACGGGCCAGAATGCGGCGGATCAGCGAGTAGCCATTCGAATGCGGACCGGAAGACGCCACGCCCAGCACGACGTCGCCGGCAACGATGGCGCTGCCGTCGACCATGCGCGATTTCTCCACCGCGCCCACGGTGAAACCGGCCAGGTCGTATTCGCCGGGTGGGTACATGTCGGGCATTTCAGCAGTCTCGCCGCCGATCAGCGCGCATCCGGCCAGCTCGCAACCCCGGGCGATGCCGCCGACCACGGCCACCGTGGTCTCGACGTCCAGCTTGCCGGTGGCGAAGTAGTCGAGGAAGAACAGCGGCTCGGCGCCCTGTACCAGCACGTCGTTGACGCACATGCCCACCAGGTCAATGCCGATGGTGTCGTGGCGGTTGAGTTCCTGGGCCAGCTTCAGCTTGGTGCCCACCCCGTCGGTGCCGGAAACCAGCACCGGCTCGGCATATTTCCCCGAGAGGTCGAATAATCCGCCGAAGCCGCCCAGGCCCCCCATCACTTCGGGGCGGAAGGTTTTCTTCACCAGCGGCTTGATCCGCTCCACCACGGCATTGCCCGCGTCGATGTCCACGCCGGCGGCACGATAGGTGAGCGATTCGTTCTCGGAGGACATGAGGCGGGTCTTGGCGGCTGGGAAACAGCCGATTGTACCCGCAAAGCAGGCCCTTCATTAGACGAAAGGGGCCCCATTGGGCACACTTGCCTCTTCGAAGGATCATCGTGAGCCCCGCCATGCGCACCCGTTGGATCATCCTGTTGCTGGCCCTGCTGGTGGCCCCGGCGTTTGCCCAGAATTCCCCCTATGCCGTGACCGTTCCGGTGAACGACACCGCGGCGGCCAGCCGCGACGAGGCGATTGCCGCGGCGCTCACCCAGGTGCTCACCCGCGCCAATGGCGGCCAGGATCCGCGCTCCAAACCCGGTTATGCCGATGCCATGAAGCAGCCCGGCGCCCTGGTCCAGCAGTACCAGTACAAGAAGGGCCAGCCGGGTTCCGCCCCGCTGATGCTGGAAGTGAGCTTCGATCCGGCCGCCATCCGGCGTGCCTCGGGCGCGGCCGACCCCACGGCCGGGGGCACGGCGAACATCCTGCTGGTGATCGTGCGCAACGGGCAGGGCCAGCTGATGACCCCCGATGCGCTCGCCCCGTTGGCGCAGGCGGCGCAGGCGCGCGGCTACCAGGCGGTGTTTCCGTCCGACGGACTGCCGTCGGCTTCGGCGGTCAGTTCGGCCGATCCAGCCACGATTGCCGCCCTGACCGCCAAGTACCACACCGGGCTGATCCTGCAGGGCCGGATCGACCAGGGCAATGCCGACTGGACCATGGTCACCGGCGGCAAGGCACAGGCCTGGCAGGACAGTGGCGAGGCGGATGATGCCGTGCTCGCCAATGGCGCCAATGGCGCCGGCGACCGTATCGACCGGCAGCTCGGGGCTAATTCCTCCATTGGCAATGCTGCAAGCGTTTGGGTGTCGGGGCTGAAGTCGGCCGCCGACTTCGCCGCCATGATGGGTGCCCTGCACGACGACCCGTCGATCCGTTCCGCGGTGCCTGCCCAGGCCGACGGCGACGGCGTGCTGCTGCAGGTGAAGGGCAATGGATCGCTGCGCGCGCTGGCCTCGGGCGTGGGCGCTTCCGGTCACCTGCTGGTGGCCCAGGGCAGCCATGATGGCGCCTCGGTTAACCTGCGTTGGATCCCATAAAGGATCGTGCGCATCACCCTCACGGACGTTCAAAGACGATGCAAGCACCCAACCAAGGCCATCTTCCGCCGATGCTGACTCCCGACGTTTCACGCCGCTGGCAGATGCTGGCGCTGGTCGCCGTGATCGGCTTCCTGATCTGGCTACTGGCGCCGGTTCTGATGCCCTTCGCCATCGCGGCGATGCTGGCCTACCTGGGAGACCCGCTGGCCGATCGCCTGCAGCGTCTTGGCATGGGCCGCACCATGGCGGTAAGCATCGTCTTCAGCGTGATCGTACTGGTGACCGTCGGCGCGCTGCTGCTGCTGGTGCCGTTGATCCAGCGTCAGGTGACTAGCGTCTATGACAACGTGCCAACCTACGTGCAGTGGGGACGCAACGTAGCGCTGCCGTGGCTGCAGACCAAGTTGCACCTGGACCCGGGCACCTTCGACAGCGACCGCATCATCGCCGCTGTGAAGGAACACATCGGATCGGTCAGCTCCATGGTGGCCTCGGCGGTGGCGCGAGTGTCCCGCTCGGGCATGAGCATCGTGATGTGGCTGACCAACCTGGTGCTGATCCCCGTGGTGGCCTTCTACCTGCTGCGCGACTGGGACACCATGGTGGCGCACATCGCGCGCCTGCTGCCGCGTTCGGTCGAACCCACCGCCGTGCGCCTGGCGCGCGAATCGGACCAGGTGCTTGGTGCCTTCGTGCGCGGCCAGCTGCTGGTGATGCTGGCCCTGGGGGTGTTCTACGGCATCGCGCTGAGCATCGTGGGACTTTCCGTCGGCCCGCTGATCGGCATGGTGGCGGGCCTGCTGAGCTTCGTCCCGTACCTGGGCTTCATGATCGGTTTCGGCGCCAGCCTGATCGCTGTCCTGGTGCAGTACGGCGACTGGACGCATGTGCTGATCGTCTGCGGCGTATTCGTGGTGGGCCAGCTGCTCGAGGGCTATGTCCTGGTGCCGCGCCTGGTGGGTGGGAAGATCGGCCTGCATCCGGTGGCCGTGATCTTTGCCGTGCTGGCCGGCGGCCACCTGTTCGGTTTCCTGGGCGTGCTGCTGGCGCTTCCGGCGGCCTCGGTGGTGGTGGTCGTGATGCGCTACCTGCTGGAGCGTTACCGCCAGAGCGAGCTCTATACCGAACACGCCACGGTGGCGGAACTGCGGGAGGAAGAGGAAGGCACGCTGCCGCCGCTCGAACCGCCGGACAACCCTTCGCCATGATCGCGCAGCTGCCCCTGGCGCTGCGCTGGCCGCGGCGGCAACGGTTCGACCAATTCTTCCCCGGCGCGTCCAACGCGGCGGCGCTGGCGATCGTGGAAGCTGCGGCCACCGGCGGCCGTGGATGCGTGTACGTGGCAGGCCCGGCCGGCAGCGGCAAGACGCACCTTTTGATCGCCGCCTGCCAGGCCGCGACGGATGCGGGACTGTCGGCGCAATACCTGGGTCTGCGCCATGCCCGGGGTGACCGATCCTCGGCGATCGCCGGCGTTGGCGGCAGCCACCTGCTGGCACTAGATGACGTGGACCTTGTCGCCGGCGATGCGGACGCCGAGCTTGCCCTGTTCGCCACCTACAACCGCTACCTCGATGCCGGCGGCGTGTTACTGCTGGCTGCCGAGGCGCTGCCCGCGGCACTGCCGGTGCAGCTGCCGGACCTGCGTTCCCGGCTGGGCGCCTGCACCCAGGCGCGCCTTGTGGCGCTGGATGACGGCGAGCGTCGTCATGTATTGCAGGCCCAGGCGCGCCATCGTGGCATCGTGCTCGATGACGTCGTGCTGGACTGGATGTTTGCCCGTTATCCGCGGGATCTTGGCGCGTTGCTTGATCTTCTTGACCGCGTCGACCGCGCGTCGCTTGCGGCGCAACGGCGGGTGACCATTCCTTTCCTTCGATCGCTGCTGCGCGAAGGGTGAGGCGCTAGGCCCGCAGCATCGTCGGCGTGGCGTGGGCGCCGATCACCGGCGTCATGGCCTGGACGATCTTGTGGTTGCCGGCGATCAGGTTGCCCGATTCAGGCATGCCGTCGCGGCCGGAAAAATCGTTGTAGATACCGCCGGCTTCGCGTACCAGCAGGCAGCCGGCAGCCATGTCCCAGGGCTTGAGGCCCAATTCGAAATAGCCGTCCAGACGGCCGGCGGCCACGTAGGCGAGGTCGAGCGCCGCGGAGCCTGAGCGACGGATGTCCTCGGCATCTTTCAGCAGGGCCTGGGTCATGCCCAGCTGGGCTTCAAGGTGGGTGCGCTGGCGGTAGGGGAAACCGGTGCCGATCATCGCGCCGGCGATTTCCTCGCGCTTGGAAACGCGGATGCGGCGATCGTTGAGGTAGGCGCCGTCGCCCTTGCTGGCGGTGTAGAGCTCGTCGCGAAGGGGGTCGAAGATCACGCCGTACACGGGCTCGCCGCGTTCGACCAGGGCGATGGATACGCAGAAATGCGGGATGCCGCGCAGGTAGTTGTGCGTGCCGTCGAGCGGGTCGATCACCCAGGTCAGTGGGCCCTTGCCCTGCAGGCCCGATTCCTCGCCCAGGAAGGCATGGGTGGGGTAGGCACGCTTGAGCTCCTTGATGACCTCGGCCTCGGCCAGGCGGTCGACCTCGGAGGCGAAGTCCATGCGGTCTTTCTCGACGACGTTCAGGCCCTCGATGCGGTTCATGTAGCGCAGGAGGATGTTTCCTGCGGAGCGCGCGGCGCGCGCCGCGACATTGACGGCGGGTCTTGGCATGGCTGGTCGACTTCGAAAGAGCGGGGCGGCGCCAGGGCCGCTAGGCCGGGCATTCTAACAGCCTCGGTTCGGCAGGTGCCATGTAAACTCGGCCGTTGCCCGCCATAACATGCCCCGCCGATGGACATTGCCGCCCTGAACCCCCTGTTCCGTTATGTCCTGGTGCGTACCTCGCATCCAGGCAATATCGGCTCGGCCGCGCGGGCCATCCGCACCATGGGTTTCACGCGCCTGGAGCTGATCGCGCCCCATCGCTTCCCCGACGACGAGGCCACCGCGATGGCCGCCGGTGCCGACGAGGTGCTGGCCGGGGCAGGTATTCATGCCGATCTGGTAGGGGGTCTGGCCGGCGCCACCCTGGTACTGGGCCTCTCCGCACGCCGCCGTGGCGTGACCCTGCCGGAACTCGATCCCCGGCAGGCGGCCGCCCAGGCCGTGGCCGCTGCCGGCCGCGGCGAGCAAGTGGCATGGGTGTTCGGCAACGAACGCACGGGCCTGGAAAATGACGAGCTCGCCCGGTGCCACGCCATGGTGCGCATCCCCAGCGTGGACGATTTCAGCTCGCTCAACCTCTCGCAGGCAGTGCAGGTGGCGGCCTATGAAACCCGCATGGCGCAGCTTGAGGGCGCCGGTGGCGGGGAAGCCGTGCCGTCGAACGACGAACCACCGGCCGACGCCGAGCAGTTGGAGCGTTTCTTCGAACACCTGGCCCAGACCCTGGACGACATCGAATTCCACAAGGGCCGGCAGCCGGACACCATCCTGCTGCGCCTGCGCAAACTGTTCCTGCGGGCACGCCCGGATCTTCGGGAATTGCGCGTGATGCACGGCATCTTCGCCGACGCGCAACGGATGGCAAGCCTCGCCCGGAAGAACAGCGACGGCTAGCCGGTTCCGTCGTCCTCGCCTTCGTCGTTGGCGGCGGGCACCACCAATACCTTGTCGATGCGGGCGCCATCGAGGTCGAGTACCTCGAAATCGTGACCTTCCCAGCTGAAGCGTTCGCCGACCGCCGGGATGTGGCCGAACTGCGCCACCATCATGCCGCCGACAGTGCGGTACTCATGCTCGGCCTCGTGGGGCAGGGCATGGGCCTGCAACAGCTCGCGGAGGTCGTCGGCCGGCAGCGCGCCATCCACCAGGTAGCTGCCGTCGGCGCGGCGCACGATGGGGCCCGCGACGTCGTCGTTGTCTTCGCTGGGCGCGGTGGCGCCAACTACGGCCGCCAGCAGGTTGTTGATGGTGACCATGCCTTCGATGTCGCCGTATTCGTCCACCACCAGCGCCATCGAAGTGCCCGCTTCGCGGAAGGCATCCATCAGGTCGAGCGCGCGCGCGGTGGCCGGTACGAACAACGGCTTGACCATGTCGGTGAAGATGTCCTGCTGCCCGATCGACACGTGGTGCAACAGGCGCTTGACTTCCACCACGCCGACCACGTCGCTTTCGTCGCCGCGATAGACCGGATAGCGGGAATACGGCGTCTGCCGCATCACCTGGATGTTTTCCTCGCGCGGCGCTGCGATGTCGAGCCAGGCGATGCGCTTGCGCGGCGTCATCACGCCATCCACGGTGCGATCGCCCAGGCGAAGCACACGGCTCACCATGTTCCGCTCGTCGGCATCGAGCACGCCCTGTTCGGCGCTTTCGGCCACCAGCATGCGGATCTCTTCTTCGCTGGCGGCGCTGCGCGAAATGCGATGCAGCCCGAAGACACGCAGGATCAACGTGCTGGCGTGGTTCACCAACCAGACGAACGGCAGGCAGATCCGCGAGAGCACCAGCATCGGAATGGCGATGGCACAGGCGACTTTTTCAGGCGCCGCCAGCGCGGCGCGCTTGGGCACCAGTTCGCCGATCACGATCTGCATGAAGGCGCTGAGCACGAAGCCGGCCGTCCAGCCCAGCGCGCGGGCGTAGGGCGCAAGCCAGGTGGGTTCGCCGTTATTCAGCAAGGCGGCAAAGTGCTCGCCCAGGGCGTCGCCGGCGGCGGCGCCGGTGGCAAGGATCACGATGGTAATGCCCACCTGCACCGTGGACAGGAAGCGTTCGGGTGATTCAGAAAGCCTGACCGCGACGCGGGCGCGACGGCTGTCACGCGCCATCTGCTTCAGGCGGCTCTTGCGCGAGGCAATGATCGCCATCTCGGAGAGGGCGAAGAAGCCATTGACCATGGCCAGGACGAAGACGACGAATATTTCGCTGAGCATTGCTCGACTTTGCACGAAGCAAGGCCACCCAGTGTAGCGCCCAAGCGGCCTTGCCGACGTGTCGCATGGGTGTCTTGCCAAAAGCCCGGGTCCTGTAACATTACCGACTTATTGCTTTCACACATTCCGTCACCCAGGCGTAAGTACATGTTTTCACTGCAAACAATGTTCGGTAAGGGCGACAAGTTCTATGGCCTCCTGGAACAAAGCGCCGAGGCCGCCCGGGAAAGCGCCCGCGCCATGCATGAGCTGGTGACCCGATCCGACCGTGCCCCGGTGATGGCCGCCTTCAGCACGGCCCGCGCCCGCGAGAAAGCCCTGCACCGGCAGATCGGCGAGGAACTGGTCAACACGTTTGTCACCGCGCTCGACCGCGAGGACATCGAGGCGCTCAATTCCGCCCTTTACAAAATTCCCAAGTCGATCGAGAAGTTTGCCGAGCGCTACGTGATCGTGGCCGACCGCCTGCATGGCATCGATTTCGACCAGCGCGCGGCCCTTCTGGAACAGTCGGTCTCGGTGGTGGTGGAGATGATCGGCGAGCTCCGCAAGGGGCTGAAGATCGATCGGGTGAAGAAACTGCGCGACAGCCTGCACGCGCTCGAATCCGAAGCCGACCGCTTGCTGCTCGAGCCATACCGCACGCTCTATGCCGAGGGCTCGGATCCCTTGCGCGTGATGCTGGCGAAGGACCTGTTCGAACTCTACGAAAAAGCCGTGGACAAATGCCGTGACGTTGGCAATGTCGTCTATTCCATTGTCTTGAAGAATTCCTGAGGGACGCCGCCGTGCCTACGAACGTCCCCCATGCAGCCCGGGTGCGGGCATGAGCCTTGGCATGTTGCTGGCGGTCGTGCTGATCGCCCTGGCCTTCACCTACATCAACGGTTTCCACGACACGGCCAACTCGATCGCCACGGTGGTGGCGACCAAGGTGCTTACGCCAGGACAGGCGGTGGTGCTGGCTGCGATCACCAACCTTGCCGGTGCCCTGTGGGGTACGGCGGTGGCTGCCACCATTGCCGCTGGGCTGATCAACACCGGCGTGCTGAATGTCGGTCCGGAACTGCTGATTTGCGGACTGCTCGGCGCTACGTTATGGAACCTGCTGACCTGGTGGCTGGGGCTGCCTTCCAGTTCGAGCCATGCCCTGGTGGGCGGCCTTTGCGGTGCGGCGCTGGCGGCGTCTTCCAATGACATCCATTCGATCATCTGGCTGCAGCCCGGTCCTCACTGGTGGCTCGGCAAGGGCGTCATTCCCAAGGTGATCGTGCCGATGGTGCTGTCTCCGATCGCGGGCCTGGTGATCGGTTTCCTGCTGATGGGCGGCCTCTACGCTCTCTTGGGCTGGTTCGCTTCGCGCCGGGGTTTCGCGCGGCGCTTCGGGCGCACGCCTTTCGTCAACAGCTTCTTCGGCAAGGCGCAGATCGTCTCGGCCTCGGCCATGGGCCTGGCCCATGGCATGAACGATGCGCAGAAGAGCATGGGCATCATTGCCCTTGCGCTGGCCTCGGCTACCGCCGCCGGCCAGTTCGTCCACCTGCCCGAATGGCTGTCGTGGCTGCGCATCCCAGCCGATCCCAACGGTGGTTTCCCCGTACCGGTATGGGTGAAGGTGGTCTGCGCGCTCACCATGGCGGCCGGTACCGCCGGCGGTGGCTGGCGGATCATCAAGACGCTCGGCCACAAGATGGTCAAGCTCCACCCGATCAACGGCTTTGCCGCCGAGTTCAGTTCCGCCGCGGTGATCCTGGCTGCGTCCGTCGCCGGCATCCCGGTGTCTACCACGCATAACGTGTCGGCATCGATCATGGGCGTGGGTGCGGCCAAGCGGCTCAATGCCATTCGCTGGTCGGTGGTCGAGCGCATGGTCTGGGCGTGGATCCTCACGCTTCCAGTGACTGCGCTGGTGGCCTATGGCCTGGTAAGCCTCACCCGGAGCTTCTGGTAGGGCCTTTTGCTTCTAGAACTCGTCTTCGTCCGAGGCGATAGCCTGCTCCAGGACATCGCCCAGGGTGGATAGCTCCTCGATCAGGCGGTCGAGCTCGGCCACGTTGAGCAGCGCGTAGGGCCGGTTTTCGCACAGATGCAGGTATGGAGAGCCGTCGAGGTCGGCCGAGGCCAGGTATCCCGTGCGCTGTTCCCAGTTGAAACGCAGGCAGCGCCGGGCATCGGTGCCGGCCAGGGGGCCTACCGGGGTGGAAATGCGCAGGTAACGCAGCCCGGCGTCGTCTTCCAGTTCAGCCAGGTAAATGCCCTGGTGACGTCCACCGGCCACGATGACGTCGAAGCTGATGAGGTACGGGTCGTTATGCTTGAGTTCGTGGCTGGAAGCCAGGTGCGAACGTACCGCCTCGAAGTGGCGCATGGGATGTGCGTCCGGCTGGAAGGTGACCACGATGGTAACCTGCCGTTCCTTCGAACGGGGTCGGGATATGGCCGGAAAACGTGACGAATCCAACGACATCGACGCCCGCAACCAGGCGATCTGGGATGCCGTGTACGCCATTCCCGTCGGACGCGTGGCCAGCTATGGCGCGATCGCCCAGCGCGCTGGATATCCGGGCCGAGCCCGGTTGATCGGCAAAGTGCTCGGGCAGGCTCCGGATCGCTCCACCTTGCCATGGCACCGCGTGCTTCGCGCCGACGGCCGCATAGGCATTCCGGCAGGCTCGCTGGGATACCTGGAGCAATGCCGGCGTTTGCGCAAGGAAGGCGTGAAGGTGGTCGATGGCCGCGTGCCGATGGCGAGCTTCGGGCTGGATGCGGATCTGGACCGCGCGATCTGGGGCTGAACGCCGACATCGGGTTGCCGTGTCCCGCCTGCTAAAATCGACGGGAATGCAGCCTTCCGCCCACGACATCCTTTCATCCGTCTTCGGTTATCCCGGCTTTCGCGGCCAGCAGGAAGCCATTGTCGGCCATGTCGCCGAAGGTGGCGACGCGCTGGTGCTGATGCCCACCGGTGGCGGCAAATCGTTGTGCTTCCAGGTCCCGGCACTGATGCGCGCGGGCACCGCCATCGTAGTCTCGCCGCTGATCGCGCTGATGCAGGACCAGGTAGACGCACTCGTCGAGGCCGGCGTGTCCGCCGCGGTCCTGAACTCCAGCCTGTCCGCCGAGCAGCAGCGCGATGTCGAAGGGCAATTCCTCGCAGGCTCGCTGAACCTCCTGTACGTGGCACCCGAGCGCTTGCTCACGGGGCGTTTCCTGGCCTTGCTCGAGCGTACGGAAGTGGCGCTGTTCGCCATCGACGAAGCACACTGCGTATCGCAATGGGGCCACGACTTCCGGCCTGAATACCGGCAGCTGGCGGTACTGCACGAACGCTTTCCGCATGTGCCCCGCATTGCCCTCACGGCCACCGCCGACCACCGTACGCGCGAGGAAATCATCGAGCGCCTGTCACTACAGGACGCGCGCGTTTTCCTTTCAAGCTTCGATCGGCCCAATATCCGCTACCACGTCGCGCCACGCGGCAACCCGCGCCGGCAGGTACAGGATTTCCTTGACGCGCATCGCGGCGAGGCCGGCATCGTGTACTGCCTTAGCCGGCGAAAAGTGGAAGACACCGCGGCATGGTTGTCCGACGCAGGCATTGAAGCATTGCCCTACCACGCGGGCCTCGATGCCGCCACGCGCACGCGCAACCAGCAACGGTTCCTGCGCGAAGACGGCGTGGTGATGGTGGCCACGGTGGCCTTTGGCATGGGCATCGACAAACCCGATGTCCGCTTCGTCGCCCATCTTGACCTTCCGCGCAGCGTCGAGGGCTACTACCAGGAGACCGGCCGCGCCGGTCGTGACGGCCTGCCCGCCGATGCCTGGATGATCTATGGCCTGGCCGACGTGGTCACCATGAGCCAGATGATCGCCCAGTCCGAGGCGGGCGACGATCGCAAGCGCGTGGAGCGGCAGAAGCTTGAATCGCTGCTGGCCTATGCCGAGGCCACCCGTTGCCGCCGCGCGTTGTTGCTGGAAGCTTTCGGCGAGGCGGCTCCGCCCACCTGCGGCAATTGCGACAACTGCCTGTCGCCGCCGAAAACATGGGATGCCACGGTGGCTGCGCAAAAGGCGCTTTCGGCCGTCTACCGCAGCGGCCAGCGATTCGGTGCCGGACATGTCATCGACATCCTGCGTGGCCAGGACAACGAGCGCATGACCTCGCTCGGCCACGACCGGCTCACTACCTTCGGCATCGGCCAGGACTTCGACGCCACGCAATGGCGGTCGGTGTTCCGGCAGCTCCTGGCGGCGGGCCTGCTCGAGGCCGAGGGCGAGTTCGGCACGCTCAGGCTCACCGACGACAGCCGCGCGGTGCTCAAGGGCGAACGGTCGGTGCAGTTACGCGAGGATGCCCGTCCCGCGCGCGGCCGCAGGTTGCGCGACAAACCCGCGGCGGGCGCAGCGACGCTGGGTATCGAGGCCAACGAACAGGAATTGTGGGACGAGCTGCGAAAACTTCGCGGTGAACTGGCCCGTCAGCACGGTGTGCCGGCCTATGTGATCTTCCACGATGCAACGCTGCTCGCGATGTTGCGTGCGTTGCCCGCCAACGAAGACGACATGGCGCAGATCAGCGGCGTGGGCGAGGCCAAGCTCAAGCGCTACGGCCGCGACTTCCTGGCGGTGCTTAACCGCTGAAAACGCGGCCATAATGGAGGCTGTTGTCCATCGGTACGCCACGGAGGTTCCATGCACGATGCCCAGCCGCTGATTCTCACCCTGGTGGGTGGTCTGGTCCTGGCATTCATCTTCGGCATGGCGGCGCATCGGCTGAAGCTCCCGGCCCTGGCCGGTTACTTGTTGGCCGGCGTGGTGGCCGGACCCTTTACTCCCGGCTATGTGGCCGACGCGCACCTGGCCCAGGAGCTGGCGGAACTTGGCGTGATCCTGCTGATGTTCGGCGTGGGTCTGCATTTCTCCCTGAAAGACCTCCTTGAAGTAAAAGCCGTGGCCATTCCCGGCGCCCTGGTGCAGATGGCGGCCACCACGGTGATGGGCATGGTCCTGGGCTGGGCTTTGGACTGGCCGCTGGCGCAAGGTTTCGTCTTCGGCCTGGCCCTCTCGGTGGCAAGCACGGTGGTGCTGCTGCGTGCGCTTGAAGAGCGCCATTTGTTTGAAACCACCCGGGGCCGCATCGCGGTGGGTTGGCTGATCGTCGAAGACCTTGCCATGGTGCTGGCGTTGGTGCTGCTGCCGGCGCTGGCAAGCGTAGGCTCGCCCGAACAGGCCGAAAGCAGTCGCAGCCTGTGGGTGACCATCGCCATCACCCTGGGCAAGGTGGGCCTGTTCGTGGCCCTGATGCTGATTGTCGGCAAGCGCTTCATCCCGTGGCTGCTTAAATTCGTGGCGCACAGCGGCTCGCGCGAACTGTTCCGCCTGGCGGTGCTGGCAGTCGCGCTGGGCATCGCCTTCGGGGCGGCGCACCTCTTCGGCGTATCCTTCGAACTAGGCGCTTTCCTGGCCGGCATGATGATGGGCGAATCCAAGCTGGCCCAGCAGGCAGCGGAAGACACCCTGCCATTGCGCGATGCCTTCGCCGTGCTGTTCTTCGTATCCATCGGCATGCTGTTCAACTGGCACGTGCTGGTGCAGCAGCCGCTTACCGTGATCGCGACCTTCCTGATCATCACCCTCGGCAAGGGCCTCGTGGCCTACGTGATCGTGCGCGCGTTCGGACGTCCAAAACGCACCGCGATGACCATTGGCATCAGCCTGGCGCAGATCGGTGAATTCTCATTCATCCTGGCGAGCCTCGGCGTGAGCCTGGGTTTCCTTTCCGGCCCCGCGCGCGACATCCTGCTGGCCGCGGCGATCGTTTCGATCCTGGTCAATCCATTGTTGTTCAAGTGGCTCGACCGCCTGCGCGAGGAACCGGCAAGCGAACCGGTCACGGACATTCCCTTCGTTGTCACCGGGTTGGCAGGCCACGTCGTGGTGGTGGGTTACGGTCGCGTGGGGCGGGCCACGGTGCAGGACCTGCGTGCCACCGGCCGCCAGGTGCTGGTGGTGGACCTTGTCGATGAGCGCGTGGCGGAGCTCCGGGCGCAAGGGGTGGAAGCGGTGCTTGGCCAGGCCTCGGCCGACGATGTCCTTGACGTGTTGAACCTACCCGCTGCCGCCGCGTTGATCGTCACCATCCCCGACCCCTTCGAGTCGGGCGAGGTGGTACGCGTGGCGCGAGTCAAGCATCCGGGTTTGTTCATCGTGGCGCGTGCCCACGATACGGAGCCTGCCGTGCACCTGACGGCGCAAGGGGCGAGCGAAGTGGTGATGGCCGAAACCGAGACAGGTCGGGCGATGGTGGCCCTGCTGCCGACGGGCGGCTGAAACCGGAAGGAAAGCCCAAGGACACGCCGCGCTTACATCGGCATAGCTACACTGGCCGGCGTTCTCCCCGCAAGGAACGCCCCTTGGCCGCTCGGATCGAAGACTACGCCATGATCGGTAACTGCCGGTCGGCTGCCCTGGTCTGCCGCAACGGTTCCATCGACTGGCTATGCGTGCCGCGCTTCGACAACGGCGCCTGCTTCGCCGCGATCCTTGGGACCAGCGAACATGGCCGCTGGTTGCTGGCGCCACTGGACCCCGCCGCGCGTAGCTCGCGCCGCTATCGCGATGGCGGGCTGGTGCTGGAGACCACCTGGGAAACAGACGACGGCGCGGTGCGGGTTATCGATTTCATGCCTGTTGACGGCGAACGCGTCGGGGTGATGCGCGTCGTGGAGGGCCTCCGCGGTTCGGTGGATATGCACGAGGAGCTGGTGATCCGCTTCGATTACGGACGCAGCATCCCCTGGGTTACCGGCCTGGACGACGGCAGCCTGCGCGCCATCGCAGGGCCCGACCTGCTGGTGCGGCGCAGTCCCGTGGCAGTGCAGGGACGCGACATGCGTAGTGTCGCCACGTTCACCGTGAGCGCCGGGGAAGCGGTTCCGTTCTCACTCGAGTACGGCCAGTCGCACCTGCCCATGCCCGAGGCGTGCGATGTGCGCGAAGCTCTGGAGGTCACCGAGGCGTTCTGGGAGGGGTGGTCACGAGGATGCGCGGAGGCAGGACAGTGGGCAGCGCTGGTGCATCGGTCGCTGGTGACCCTGAAGGGCCTTTCGTATCTCCCCACCGGGGCCATCATCGCCGCGCCCACCACATCGTTGCCCGAGGCTATCGGCGGCGAACGCAACTGGGACTACCGCTACTGCTGGGCAAGGGACGCCACCTTCGTGCTGACGGCACTGATGAATGCCGGCTACCACGAGGAGGCCGTCGCCTGGCGCGACTGGATCCGCCGCGCCATTGCCGGGGCACCTGACCAGATCCAGATCATGTACGGCGTGGCCGGCGAGCGCCGCATGCACGAACACGAACTGCCATGGCTTCCGGGCTACGAGAATTCAGCACCGGTGCGCATCGGCAACGCGGCCAGCGAGCAGTTCCAGATGGACATCTACGGCGAGATGGTAGGCGTGTTCGACCATGCCATCCGCTCGGGCATCTTTAGCGCACCGAACGACTTCGACCATGAATACGCTGCCGACACCATCCAGGTGCTCTTTATCGACCACCTGGCCAAGGTGTTGAACGATCCGGATGAAGGCATATGGGAGATCCGTGGCCGCCCGCGCTGCTTCGTGCACTCGCGGGCGATGGCCTGGCTCGCCCTGCGGCGGTCGGCCGACAGCCCGAACGAACAACTGTTGCCCGAAAAACGCGCGGCATGGTCCAAGCTTGCCGATCAACTGCGCCAGGAGATCCTGGAGCATGGCGTACATCCGGAGGGGCAGTATTTCGTGCAGTCCTACGGCTCGGACGAACTTGATGCCTCGCTGCTGCTGGTAACCCTATGTGGCATCGTGCCGCCGGACGATCCGAGGGTGGTCAACACGGTGGCGGCGGTCGAGCGCGAGCTGCTGGTGGACGGCCTGGTCAAGCGCTACCACACCGCCACCGGCGTCGATGGCCTGGCGCCGGGCGAGGGCCTTTTCCTGGCCTGCAGCTTCTGGCTGGTGGAGAACTATGTGATGCTCGGCCGCATGGACGATGCCAATCACCTGTTTGCACGCCTTGCCGGCCTTGCCAACGACGTTGGGCTCCTGGCCGAGGAATATGATCCGGTGGCCAAGCGCCAGCTAGGCAATTTCCCGCAAGCTTTTTCGCACGTGGCGCTAGTCAACGCCGCCTATAGCATTGCCCGGTCCGCCAGCGTCACCGCGAAGTCGCGCGAAGGCCTGGACGCTGCCACCATCAATTAGCCAAGCTCACTACACGGAGATTCCCCGATGGCCAAACGCACATCGACGCTGCCCAAAGATGCCACCACCTCGCGGGCCGGCGATGCCGGCCGGCCACCACCGGCCAATCCATGCGCCATGGTGATCTTCGGGGCCAGCGGCGACCTTACCTCGCGGCTGGTCGTGCCCGCGCTTTACAACATGCGGCGCAGCGGCCTGTTGCCCGACAACTTCGCGCTCATCGGCGTCAACCACGGCAGCGACTCGGATGTCGTCTGGAAGCGCAACCTGCGCCGTTCGATGGACAGCTTCGTGGCCAACTCCTCCAGCGAGGAACACCTGGCCAGCGTGGACGAGGAAGCCTGGACCTGGCTCACGCAGCGGATGTCGCTGGTGCTTGGCGAATTCGACGATACGGCTACCTATAGCCGACTGGGCAAGTCGCTGGAGGCGATCGCCAGCCGCTTCGGCACCGAAGGCAACGTTCTGTTCTACCTCGCCACGCCTGAGCGGTTCTTCGGCCCGGTCATCGACATGCTCCGCGGTGCGAAGCTCACCCAGGAGAACGTCAACGGCGCCGGCTGGCGCCGCGTGGTGATCGAGAAGCCCTTCGGGCATGACCTGCCGTCGGCACAGGCGCTGAACGCACGGATCCTGAAATCCCTGAACGAGGAACAGATCTATCGCATCGATCATTTCCTTGGCAAGGAAACGGTGCAGAACATCCTGGCCTTCCGTTTCGCCAATGGCCTTTTCGAGCCCATCTGGCATCGCGACCGCATTGACCATGTGCAGATCACCGTGGCCGAAACCGTGGGTGTGGAAGCCCGTGGTTCGTTCTACGAACAAACAGGTTGCCTGCGCGACATGGTGCCCAACCACCTGTTCCAGCTGGTGGCGATGGTGGCCATGGAACCGCCGTCGTCGTTCGCCGCCGAGGCGGTGCGTACACGCAAGGCCGAGGCCATCGAGGCGATCCGGCCGGTGAACGTGGAGGACGCTGTCCGCGGCCAGTACGGTCCCGGCGCCGTCAACGGTGACCTGGCCCGTCCCTATCGGGAGGAGCCCGACGTGGCACCTGATTCGCCGACGGAAACCTACGTGGCAATGAAACTTTCCGTCGACACCTGGCGCTGGGCCGGCGTGCCGTTCTACCTGCGCACGGGCAAGCACCTGGCACGCCGCACCACCGAGATCGCCATCCGTTTCAAGTCCGCCCCGTTCGCGCCGTTCCGCGGCACCAACATGGACGCCTTCGGACCGGACTGGCTGGTGCTGCAGATCCAACCCAACGAGGGCATCTCGCTGCAGTTCGACGTCAAGCGGCCGGGACCGAAGATGGAACTGGCCCCTGTGCGCATGGACTTCAACTACGCCGACTGGTTTCCCCGCCAGGCCAACGTGGGCTACGAGACACTGCTCTACGACGTGATGACGGGCGATGCCACGCTGTTCCAGCGCGCCGACATGGTGGAAGCCTCCTGGCGCGTGGTGCAGCCCCTGCTGGAGGCCTGGACCAAACGCACGCCGTCGGAATTCCCCAACTATGCGTCGGGCAGTGCGGGCCCCGCGGCCGCCGACACCCTGCTGGCCTTGAGCGGTGGTCACACCTGGCGCCCCGTGGCGGCGCAGAAGACCCGTGCCCCCAAGCCGCCGGTGCTCAAACCCAAGCCTCCGGTCGATAAATCCGCCCAGCGGCGCGCCGCGGCGAAGAAAAAACCTTCAGGACCCTCGTCGGCGCCGCTGCCCGCTCTGAAGCAGGCCACCACGCGCCCCGCAAAGAAGAAATCGGCTCCGAAGAAAGCCGTCGGGAAGGTAGCCAGCACCAAGTCGGCAAGGAAATCGGCCACTCCGCGCGGCCGCGGAAGGTAGTTGCGACTGCAACGAAATTCCGGCCGCATGGGCGCCTGCCCATGCGGCCTGGAACGGGTGGATGTTCAACCTGCGCGCAGCCCGCCGACCAGCATGTCGCCGACATAGCTGCGGTACCGCCGTGCCGTGGTGGCCTGGTCGAGTTTCCCTTGCGTTGCCATGTTTAACACCGTGCTTCCGGTAGCGGCGAATTCGGCCAGGCCCAGCATCGAGGCGAACAGGAAGGGGAGGTTCGTGGCCTTGAGCTCGCCGGCCCGGACACCCTCGTTGACCACCTGGCGAAGATCAGCAATGGCTTCGAGCACCAGCTTGCGCAGGAGCTTGTCACCCGCGCGCGAGGGGCTATCGGAGAGCTCCTCGACGAACAATCGCTGGAAGAAGGGGTACTCGCCGATCAGGTCGAAGATGGCATTTATCCTTGCCCTTACCCGCGCGTCGGCCGAAGTGCTCCGGCCGGCTGCAGCCTTGGCCAGGCTGCGACTGAATGCCGCAGTGATGCGTTCGGTGGCGGCCTCCAGCAATGAGGAGCGGTCGTTGAAGTAGTAGCGGATGAGCGAAGGATCGACATTGGCGCGGCGCGCCACTTCAGCCCGGGTGATGAGGTTGGGGGGCAGCTCGCGCAGGAGCTGGCAGGTGGTTTCGATCAGGCCTTCACGGCCGATGGATTCGGCGTCCGCGGCGGGACGGCCAATGCTGCGGCGGCGAATGGGTTTGGCCTGGATGCTGGCCTGGCGTCGAGTCGAAGCCTTGAAGTTGCTTGCCATGGAACATCTCCTTGTTCATGTGTTTCCTGCGACGGGAATCTCGCCGCACGTTTATGAATTCCGTTCCCTCGACCTCCGGTGCTTTCGTTTCACCTGTAAGGATTATGCCGTGAGTCAGGCCTCCAGGATTTCCCGATCGTGCAGGGATATTCCCCTCGTTGTGTAGTCCTTCGCCGTGCGCAGTGTCCTCCTAGTCCGTCATCCTTGCTTACTAAAATCGCAGGCAAAAAAAACCCCGCGAGCCAGGGGAGGGGCTGGCGGGGCTTTGTTAGCCGGCGACCTTAGGGGAAAGGTGGGCCGACCCCTGGCAGGGCCCCGTAGGGTTGCCTGCCGCTTACCGCCATCACGACGGTCTGAGAACTTTGATCCTCGAAAAAGGAAATGGTTCCCCTTCGAGTTATTTCAAGTCCGGTTCGTTTGCCCGCCATTCATCGGAGAGCCAACGGTAACAATCATACGGCCTGGATCGTGAATTCACTGCAACGCCAGGCGTTAACAGGTCGTTTGGACGGCCCTATCAATAGGCGAAAGGTACCCTCACCGTGAGGTTGGCGTCGGGGGTGTCGCGGGTCACGCCTACGCCCAGGGTGACATTGAGGGTGCGCTTGTCGTTGAAGCGGTAGGACCCGCCGACCAGCAGCGTGCCGAGCACCGTGCGCACCGAACCGGGCAGGCGCTTGCCGTTCTGCGTGGTGGCCGCCACCAGTGCCTGGTCGTAGCCGATGCTCATCGACATTTTCTCGTTCAGGGCCAGGCCCATGCCTAAGCTTACGTCGACGATATTGCCGGCATGGATATCGCCCAGCTCCTGCTTGCCGGCGGCGAGCACCGTGCGGCTGACATTGTTGCGGGTGAAGTTATAGAGATAGCTGATATTGCCGAACAGCACGATCGGGTCGGAGGGGAACAGCCAGGTCACGCCTGGTTGCACCGACCAGAAGCCCGAGCCCCGTGGAAGTTCCAGCGGCAGGCCGGTACCGGTGGCATTGGCCACGCAGCGGGTGACGCAGTCGGTGACCACCTCGAAGGGGTCCTTGCCCGTGCGCGACTTCACCCGCAGCCAGCCCACGTAGTAGGCCTTGTCCGCCCCGCCATCGTTGAGCTGGTAGCGGGCGGTGGCCTCGACGTCACCGATGCCTTTGCCACTGGCGCCGAAGGCATTGTCCTGCGCGCTACCGGTGAAGATCTCGCGGCTGATGGTGTCGGTATGCGAGTGGAGGTAGGGCACCCGCAATTCCAATTCCAGCCGGTTGGTAAGGCCGTAGCGCACCGCAAGCCCCGCCGTTTGCGTGGTGGTCTTGACCTGGCGCACGTCGATCAGGCCGATCAGGATCGCCGGGATGATGGTGTAGCCCACCAGGGACACGCGGTCTGACGACGAATAGCCGAACTGGTAGGACGGTTCGAGGATGAACCGGCCCTTGGGCGTGAGCACGCCGGGCTGGTCGAAGATCGGTGCCACTTCCGGCGGCCGCTCCTGGGTTTCCGGGGCACGGCCCACCTGGCGCGTGTTTTGTACTACGGGAGCCCCGGCCGATGCCGCCGCCTGTTCGTCGGCCTCCGATACCTGGCGATTGCGCGGAGCGGTGACGGTGACGGTCGTCGAGGGCAGGCCTACCGCGGCCCGCAGGGCTTGCAGGTCGGCCTCCTGCTTGGCGAGCTGCCTGCGCATCTCGTCCAGCTGCGCGGCCTGCGCGGCGATGCGCTGGCGCGTGGCTTCGATCTCTTCGCCCTGCGCCACGACCTTCTGGCGCACGACTTCGCTCACCGGCGCTGCCGGCGAGCTCGGGGCGGCGTTACCGGCCGGCGCTTGTTGCGCGCCTGCCCCGCCGCCGGCCACGGCAAGCCCCAGGCTTGCCGCGAACACGGTTTTCCTTGTCCTGGAAAGCGCCATCTCCCCCTCCCGGTAGTGGTCGTTTCATCGTTCGCTGCCTTCAGCGCGACCGGATCAGCGCGTCTTGCAGCCCTGCCTGGAAATTGATGCTGTGGAATGTGCTCAGCGAATTGACGGTGGTAGTGAGCGTGGTGGAACCCTGGATGGTCTGGTTGTCGAGCGAGTTCTGGATCACGGTGGCGCTGTTGCCGATGGCCTGGGTGGCGGCGGCAATGGCTGGCGAGGCGACCGCGGCGGTCGCCACGCTGTCGGGGGTGGTCGCCTTGGCCGGAGCCTGGCCCGTGCTCTTGGCTGGAGCTGTCGTGGATGACAGCGTGCTTTCGGGTGCCTCGCCACTGGTCGGGGACGTATTGGCGGTGGAACCTGCAGCCGCCGTGGAGGAAGTGGTGGTGCTATCCGACGGCGAAGACACAACGGGCGCCGTTACCGCGTTGCCCGGGCCGTTCTGCACCAGCTGGGCGCGCGTGGCTGCCTCAAGCGCCTGCGCTTGGTCTTTCGTCATCTTCGAGATGTCAGGGATCTGCACATTGGCGATCGTGGTGGTGACGCCGTTGATGGTCACCGTGCGATCGAAGCCGAATGAGGCCATCAGTCCGTTGCCGATGTCGAAGCCTCCCCGTGCCTGGGCCAGCCTTGCATCGCTCACCGGGGTCCAGCGATCGATGCCGCCCCAGCGGTCGGTGGCGCGGACTTGCGTGGGAACCGCTGCAATGGCGAGCGGGATGGCGAGAGCGAGGCAAAGGCGTGTGTTCATGATGGGATACTCAGATGTCACCCGGCCCGCGCTTGGGCAGGGTGATGGTGTCCAGGCCGCGGCGGTCGATGCCACTGGCCAGCGGCGCCATGGGCGCAGCGCGCCAGTCGACGGGATTGTTGAAGACGGCGATCTCGCGGCGGTTGTGGATGACGAAGAGCAACCGGCTCTTCCACATGTCCTCGAAGCGTGCGCGCGACATGGAATGCGTGCCCGTGGCCGGATCGCCCACCAGCACGCGGCCGTCGGACACGCCCTTGATCACCACGAAGTGGTGATAGCCGCGGTTGTCGATCAGCGCGATGGCCGGAAGGCCTTCGGAAACGAGCTTGTCCAGCGGCACCTCGAAGCCGTCGGCTTCGAAGCCCAGCTGGCGCAGGAACAGCTTGATGTCCAGCAGCGAGAACCCTTCGCGGTTGATCTTCGCGCGGTCGCCGTTGTTGTACATCTCGGCGAAAGCGGTTTTCTCGTCCACCGGGTAGCCGTACTGGTAGGTCAGCAAAGTGGCTACGGCGGCAGAGCCGCAGGAGAAGTCGTACTGCTGGCGGATGGTCTGGCGGAAACGGGCTTCCTTCAGACTGGTCACGGCCAGCCGGTAGGTGATGCCCTGGGCACCGGGCACGTCGATAGCCTGGGCGGATCCCGCCAGGGCCAGGGCGACGAGACACCAGGCCGCGCGCTTCTTCATGGTTGGAACTGCACGTTGACGATGGTGGCGTTCTGGATCAGCACATTGTTGCCGCTGTTCTGGATCACCATCGGAACGCCGGCGCTGCTTTCAAACGCGCTGCCGGAAATCGAGTTGCTACCGGTAATGGCATGGTCGACGCTGTTGTCGCCCACGGTGCCCGATAGTTGCTGTCGGCTGATGATGTCGGCGCCGCCACTGGCGGCGGCAAGCTTGCTGTCATCCACGCTCTTTCCCAGGTCGACGTTAGCCGTCGGCGGTGGACTGCCTGCGTGGCACAGCCCGCACATCGCAAGCGCGGCGATGGCAAGGGTGGATTTCAATGGCATGGTGTTCTCCTTCGCAGACGGGAAAACCACGGGGCGTCCGGGGGCGCCCCGTGGCAAGCTTCTTCGCTTACTGCCCGCCAACGTTGAGGTTGGCTTGCACGTTCACGCTCTGCTGGATCAGCGATGCCATGCCGCTGTTCTGCGCGATCACCGTCACACCAGCCGCTGCGGATGCCGCACCGGTCATGGTGTTGGAGGCATCGAACGTACCGGCGTCCACCGAGTTCATGCCGCCGGCTCCGCCACTTCCACCCGCACCGCCTGAGCCCGCACCACCGGTGTTCGAGCCGCCGGCACCGCCGGATCCGCCCGCACCGCCGCTGGCCAGCGAATCGCCGGACGTACCGCCCGTGCTGGTTGCTGAACCGCTGGTGCCCGTGCCGTCGCCGGACGTACCGCCGGTGGCCGACCAGGTGCCCGTGCCGCCCGTGGGCGAACCGGAGTTATCGCCGGCGCCGCGTTCGCGCGTCCTGATGTGGGTTGCGTTCGAGCCGTTGCTCTCGCTGCCACCGGCAAGGCTGGCACCGCCCGCATCGCCACTGTCCGCACCCGATCCACCGGCATGACTGCCGTTGGCACGTGCCCGGCCGCCGTTGCCGCCGTCACCGCCGCGTGCGCCGGCCGCTATGCCGCCGAGGCCCGCGCCGCCATCACCACCCTTGCCACCATTGGCGTTGCCCCAGTTGCTGGCGACGTTGCCGATGTCATGGATGCGGATGTCGGTGACTTCGCCACTCAAGCTGCTGGTGGCGATCGCGTTTGACGTATTGAATGCGTCCGAAGCATTCGAGGTGGCGGTACCACCATTGTTGGCCGAGGCTGCGCCAAGGCCGCTGGCCGATGCACGGCCACGGTTATTGCGGTTGTCACCCGTCGACGAATTGGAGTCGTCGCGGAAATGCGTGCTGGAGTTGTTGTCGTGATTGCTCGAGTTGTCGTTTCCCGAGTCCTGTACTGCCAGCGAGTGACGCTGTGCACTGGCACCGGCGCCGCCCGTCAGGGTGTCGTCGGCCAGGGCCGGCAGGGTGAAGCCGATGCCAACGACGATAGCCGTGGCGAGGAGAGTCTTGCGCATGATGAAACCTCCGGAGAATGTAGCGGATGCGAACCCCCTGTTCTCGACGGTCACCGAACGCAAGGCAACCGCTGACGGAAGCAAAAGGAGCAACAACCGTGCCCGGGCCCGGAGGGCGCCCGGATAATTCTTAAAAATGCTTGTTTTTCAATGGATTATGGTTTTGCCCAGTACATAGTTGAGCGTACTTCCATCACGTCCACATCATCGAACCGATTCACAGCTGTTACAGGTCGTGAGAATGCGGCTCAAGCATCCACGAGAATTTCACGCGCTTGAAATCCATCGGCAAGCCAGGCGCGGCATTTTGTGTGAAAACGCCGGCGAAGGGTGTATCAAGTGCGTTACAACACCGGGCCGTCGCGACCAAGCACGCGTTGCGCGCACCAGTCCACCAGTACCAGGCCCCACGCCTGCGGCAACAGGTTGAGCGCACTGAATAAGGCCGCATCGTCGGCCAAGTCGCCAGGGAGCAATCCCAGCACGGGCACGTGATGCCCGGTGACGTAGCCATAAAGCGTGGCCTGCGGGTGCACGGGAAAACTGAACCCACCGGTGAGCCGCCCGGCCACACCTTGCCTGGCAAACAAAGTGGGCGTGACACCGGCACGTAGCTTCAGTGTTTTTTCGAGCAAGCGCAGTGGTTCAGGACCTGCCACTACCACGCCACGCTGCAGCCGCCTCGGGTGCGGCGTAGACCATCCACCGTCCACCGCGTTCACGCCCGCCGCGACACGCACGGCAGCCAGGTGCCGGCGGATCTCGGGCAGGCGAGTGGTGGGAAGCAGTTCGAGCTGGGCCCATTCGTGCTCGTGCATCAGCACGTCGTTGTCGGAGGGCGGATGCGAGACGGGTTCGAGGGGCAGTTCGTCCGCGGCGATGGTCGGCACCCGGAAGGCCGCATTGGCATCGCCGCCGATGCCACGCCGCGCGACGAAGGAAGCCAGGAATCGTTTCATCGCCAAGCGGTTACCTCCTGCCGGCGTTTGCACGGCTGGTCGAATGCTAGCCCAATCGGCGGGGCTTCGGTGGTAATCTTCCAGGTCATGAAAACGATGCCTCTGGCTGCTGCGATGGCGTTTTCCCTGGCTATCCTGCCGGTAGGGATCGGCAATGCGCAGAGTGTTGGGGGTCCGAGCAATTACTCTGACCCCGGGCATCCGGACACCGCTACCGTATCCAGGCTCATCGACGAAACCACGAAGGATTCCAAAGCCCAGGCGCACGCCGTCGAGGCGTTGGTCGGCATGGGCAAGGCGGCCGTGCCGGCCCTGGTGCCGCACCTGGGCGACGGCCGGCCGCTGGCCGAACGATCGATCATCCTGCCCAATCGCCCGGGACACATCCACGACCGCCAGTATCAGCCCTGGACGGTGCACGACGCGGTGGTCGTGCTGCTACGCGAGATCGCCCCCCAGGGACCTGTCATCGGTAGCCACAACCCGCACACGGTGGATCCGGGCCAGCGCGCCCAGGTGAAGCGCAAGTGGGTGAACTGGTGCGTCGGGCAGTTCCCAGCACAGGCCGACACCTGCCGCTCGTAAGCTTCGCGCCTGGATCAAATACCCCCACCCCAAACTGGAGCCTTCCATGCCTATCGCCCGCATCGAACTTGCCCGCGGCAAATCCCCCGAACACGTCAAAGCCATTGGCCAGGCCGTCTACGACGCCATGCTCGCCATCGGCGTACCGCAGAACGACCGCTTCCAGGTGATCACCGAGCATGATCCGGCGCGCCTGGTGTTCGATCGCACTTACCTGGGCATCGAGCGCACGGATGACTTCATCCTGGTGCAGATCACCATGAACGAAGGGCGCACCCTGGAATTGAAGAAGAAGCTCTACCAGGGCATCGCCGACGGTATCCATGCGGCGACTGGCGTGCGCAAGCAGGATGTCATGATCAACCTGGTGGAAGTGAAGAAGGAAAACTGGTCGTTCGGCAACGGCGAAGCGCAGTACGCCTGACCATCGGCAAAAGGGGAGGGGGCAGGAACATCGTGGGCATGGGAATCGGAATCCGGTGGCGGCTTGTCACCTTTTCCGCCCGGCAGCCACTTATGTCTTGCCATGACCATGATCGCACCATCCCCAATCGCTGCCGACGACGCCGACCTGGTTGCCCAGAGCGTCGCCGGTAGCCACGCGGCCTTTGCCCGCATCGTCTACCGGTACCAGTCGCTGGTGTGTTCCATTGGCTACAGCGCTACCGGGAATATCAGCCAGAGCGAAGACCTCGCGCAGGAAACCTTCCTGGCAGCGTGGCGGAGCCTGCGCGAATTGCGCGAACCCGAACGTCTTCGCGCGTGGCTATGCGGTATCGCGCGAAATATCGCGCATGGCAGCCTGCGACAGGCCGGCCGTGAGCCGGCGCATGCAGCATCCGCACTGGACGATGCGGCCCAGGCCATCGATACCGGTCCGTTGCCGGTGGACAGTGCGATCAGCGACGAGGAACAGACCCTGCTATGGCGTGCCATCGGCGAGATCCCTCCGATCTACCGCGAGCCGCTGGTGCTGTACTACCGGGAACACCAATCCGTCGATGCGGTAGCCGATGCCCTGGGCATCAGCTTCGATACCGCCAAACAGCGGTTGTCCCGCGGCCGCAAATTGCTGCATGAGCATATCGCCGGCTTCGTCGAAGGTGCGCTGGCGCGTAGCGTGCCCAGGGCGGACTTCACCCGCGCGGTGATCGCCGCATTGCCGATCGGACCGGCGGCTGTCGCGACCGCGACGTCCACCGCCGCGACGAAGGCTGGCGCCATGGCCAAGTCCATGAGCCTGGTGTCGACCTTGCAGTGGTTCGCGGGGCCAGCCATTGGCGCCGTGGGTGCTTACTTCGGCGCGAGGGCAAGCCTGGATGCAGCGGTGACGCCGCGCGAGCGGTCCCGGGTGTGGGGTCAGTTGCGCGTGATCGCCACGGGTCTGCTTGTCTTCATTCCCTTGCTGCTGGCCTTTACGTTTGCCGGCGGTTTCTGGTTGCAGCACCCCATGCTGTTCGCGCTGGCTGGCATAGGCCTGCCTTTGCTGTTCGCTGTCTGGCTGTGCCTGGTGGTGTTGCGCTTTACCCGGGAATTGCGCGTGCTTCGCGCCGCCGAACAACGTGCGCATCCGCTGAGCTTCCTGCCCGAAGCCGGCAAGCCTGCGGCCTTCGGCGAATATCGCAGTGCCTGGACGTTGCTCGGTCTGCCGTTGGTGCATATCCAGTTTGGTACGCCTCCGGTCGACGGTGGTTGGGCGCGCGGCTGGATTGCGGCAGGTGACCGTGCCTTCGGCGTGCTGTTCGCTTTCGGTGCTGTCTCGGTAGGCGGCATCAGCGTTGGCGCCGTATCGGTAGGCCTGGTGTCGGTGGGCTCGGTAGCCGTGGGTGCGGTTGCGGCAGGCACGCTCGGCGTCGGAATGCTTGGATTCGGCGCGATGGCCATCGGCAAGCTCGCCATGGGCGCTTACGCGGTGGGCTGGACCGCCGCGGCCGGGGCCGTCGCCGTCGCCCACGATTACGCCTGGGGCCAGCACGCGGTTGCCTGGCATGCCAACGATCTGCAGGCTGGCACTTTCATGCTTCGACATCACGCGCAGGAGGCCTTCAATGGCCTGCTTGCGATGACGGCAGCCCTCGTCGTACTGCCTTCGCTGGCCTATGCTGCCTTGCTGCGGCGGCGCCGGCGTACTTCAAAACCGCCCACGGGGAATTGACATGTCCGCTACTGGCAACACCGCGCCGCGTTTCACGGCGCTAGGGTACCTGCGCGCCTTTATCACGCTGCTGGTGGTGGCCCACCATGCGGTATTGGCCTACCACCCTTTTGCACCACCGCCCATGGCGATGGATGCACCCGGTTGGCTGTGGACGGCCTTTCCCGTGGTCGACGCACATCGTTTCGCCGGCGTGGATCTTTTCGTGGGTTTCAACGATGCCTTCTTCATGGCCTTGATGTTTCTTCTGTCGGGCCTGTTTACCTGGCCTTCGTTGCGACGGAAGGCAGCAGTGCCTTATGTACGAAGCCGCTTGCTGCGATTGGGCGTGCCCTTTCTTTGGGCAGCCGCGCTGGTCGCGCCGTTGGCGTACTACCCGACGTACCTGCAGGGCGGTGGGGTGGGTGTGGCGGGATTTATCCATGCATGGTTGGGCCTGGGGGCATGGCCGGCAGGACCGGCGTGGTTCCTTTGGGTGCTGCTTGTTTTCGACGCGATCGCAGCGCTGGCGTATCGCCTTGTACCCCACGGCCCGGACTCCATCGGCAGCTGGTTGTCATCGCGTGCACCGCTGGCCTGCTTCGGCGTGCTCGCGGTGGTGGCATCGATCGCTTATCTCGCGCTGGCGCTGGCGGTCGATCCGTTTCAGTGGGCACATGTCGGCCCGTTCTTCGTACAGACATCGCGGGTGTTGTTGTACGCCTGCTACTTCGCGGTGGGCGTGATGCTGGGCGCCGCCGGCCTGGAGCATGGTTTATTTGCCGAAGGTGGCCGGTTGGCGCGGCGCTGGATCGGATGGACGGTGGCGACGCCGGTGGCGTACCTGGTGCTGCTGGTGGCGTTCGTAATGGTGGTGTCCAACCCGCATCCTTCACGTGCGCTGGTCGTGTTCACCGACGTGGCGTTCGTGGTTTCAGGCCTGGTTTCGTCATTCGCGGCGTTGGCCATCTTCCTGCGCTTCGCCACGCGGCCGGTCCGAGTATTCGACGCGCTCAGTCGCGATGCGTTCGGCATCTACCTGCTGCACTATCCATTTGTTACCTGGCTGCAGTTCGCGCTCCTCGGGTTGGCGTGGCCGGGTGCGGTGAAGGGCGCGCTGGTGTTCGTGGGCGCGGTGTTGTTGAGCTGGGGAACGGTAGCTGCGTACCGGCGTGCGTGGGCCACGCCTGCGCGGGTAGCTGCGTATAGCTAGAACCGAAGGCCATCCCTGGCGTGCGAGGGAAGCTCTTACGATGGCAGGAGTCCAGCCGCCTGGTAGTTCTTGATCAAGGCATCATAGAGCTTGATATCGGAGCGGCCGCGCGCCATCAGCTGTGCGCCAGCTACTGCAGCGAATATGGCGTGGGCTCGCTTCTTGGCATCCTTTCTGCCTACGATTTCCGCTGCGACAAGCGTCTCGGCAAGCCACGCGACATTGACGTCGGTGAACGTCTCGACCTCCTTCTTCACGTTGTCCGGAAGATCGTCGAACTCGGCCGTCATGAAACTGCACAGGCACATGCGATTGTCGTTCTCCAGCGCCCTTCGAAACGTTCCCGGGAATCGCCGCAGGCGATCGGACGGTTCAGAGGTCTTTGAAGAGAGCATTTCCAGCCCAGCCGCTGCGTCTTCCCAGTAACGCTTGGTGACCGCGGCTGCAAGCTCAGCCTTGCTCGGAAAGTGGTGGTAGAGGCTGGCAGCCTTGATGCCGACTTCATCTGCAAGTGCACGCATGTTCAGTCCGCCGTAGCCATGCGCCTGCGCAATCTTTGTCGCAACGTCCAGGATCTTGTCCCTGGAGCTCGTGCCTGTCTGACTATCCACGAATCTATCCTCGATGAAATGCGCGAGCCGAGCGACCTCGGAATGCTGTTTCTGCTTTCTCACGTCTCATTCTCTCAAGAGCTGAGGCCAAGACCAAACCTGGCCCCGCTCGAAGTAGTTGACGAGGGCATAGTATGATGCCTATCCTTGGCCCTAACAAACGTTAGGTAGGCATGCGACCTGGCCTTGTTAACCCCCGTCTAACGCTTCGAGAGATCCCCATGAGCACAGCACTTGTCTACCAAGACGCAACCAAGCTCGCCGAGCTGATTCGTACCAAGGAAGTTTCGCCAGTAGAGGTCATGCAAGCGCACATCGACCGCATCCACCTGGCCAATCCCAACATCAACGCCATCGTCGCTGTCGCCGACAACGCGCTGAAAGCCGCGAAGGTGGCAGAGGCCGCTGTCCTGGCGGGTGAAAAGCTTGGCCCGCTGCACGGCGTCCCCTTCACGGCGAAGGACTCGTTCGATACCGCCGGCGTGCTTACTCAGTTGGGCTCACCGATCTTCAAGGGCCGCGTTCCCGATACTGATGCGACCGGCGTCGCGCGTATGAAGAAGGCAGGCGGCATCCTTCTTGCCAAGACCAATCTTCCCGAATTCTCCTACTGGATCGAGAGTGACAACCTGCTCTCGGGCCGTACGCTCAACCCCTGGAACCTTGATCGCACCCCCGGTGGATCAAGCGGCGGCGAGTCGGCTGCCATCGCCGCGGGCATGTCGCCGATCGGTCTTGCCACCGACGTTGCCATCTCCGTCCGCGGCCCGGCCGCCTTGACCGGTGTCATCGGCCTGAAGGCGACACACGGGCGGATCCCGATGACCGGCATCTGGCCGCGGGTTCCGCGCCGATTCTGGCACGCCGGCCCGATGGCCCGTTCCATTCGCGACATTGCATTGGCGTATTCGCTCCTGGCAGGTCCTGATGGCGCTGATGGGTTCTCCACGAGCCCGCTCACCCTGGATGCCGGCGTCGGAGCCACGCCGAACCGGCCGGTCCGCGTTGGTTGGCTCGTCGAGCCGGGATTTGGCGCGATCGACAATGACGTCGCGGCAACGGTAAAGGCGGCTGCCGAGGCATTGAAGAGTGCGGGGATCATCGTGGAAGAGGTGCGGATCCCCGTACTTGAACAGATCAACGCCCTTGAGCTCCTTTGGAAGCTCCAAGCCATGGAGACCAAGCCCGCTTTCAGGAAGGCGACGGCCGGGCATGAAGATCTGATCTACAAGCACGTCCAGGGCGTCTTCGATACTCCCGACACATCGATCGAAGATTTCGTCATTGCCGAGCAGCTGATCGAGACGATGCGTGACGGCTTCGCCCAGTACTTCGCCCGGTATGACGCGCTGCTCTGCCCGGTGACGCCGGTGCCGGCGCACGCACACGATGCCGCGGAGTTCGTCATCAATGGACAGACGGTCTCATCCCTGCACGTAATGGATGCGACCGCTCCCCTGAGCGTGACTGGACTGCCGGGGTTGTCGATGCGCTTTGGCACGAGCAAGGATGGCCTGCCGATCGGTGTGCAGTTGGTGTCGCCGTGGTTTGCGGAATCCACGATCCTGCACCTTGGCTCGCTTCTGGAGAGCCTGAGCCCGGTCCGGGACCTTCACCCCAGCCTGGCCAATATGGGCATCGTGTCGTAACGCCAGTCGCTGCGTCATCAATGACACTAGCGGGCCGGGTCAGCGATGGCTCGGCCTGCTCGCATCGATCAGAACAGTTCTCCCTGCGGCGACGCAACTTTCGGGGGCAGGAATTGCGACGTATCGAGCACTGTATCCCAGGCACGATGCAATCCCGCTTTGCGCGAGGCCACCTGCACCCGTTTGCGAATGATGTCCGCGAACACGCCTTGCCCGCGCATGCGTGTCGCAAAGTTGGATTCGTAGTCCTTGCCGCCATTCATCTGCTGGATAAGGCTGATGATGTGCGAGGCCCGATCCGGGTAATGGAGCTCCAGCCATTCCCGGAACAACTGCTTCAACTCATGGGGCAGGCGAACGCACGTATACCCAGCTGACTTCGCACCCGCAGCGCCTGCCTGCTCGATGATCGCTTCCAGGTCACGTTCGTTGAGGGCCGGGATGATCGGCGCGACCAGAACGCCAACCGGCACACCTGCACTTGCCAACGTCTCCACCGCCTTCATGCGCCGGTGCGGCGCGCTCGCGCGTGGCTCCAGTTTCGATGCCAGCTTATTGTCCAGCGAGTTGATCGAGATGAAGACCTGCACGAGATTGCGCTCAGCCATGGGCACGAGGATGTCCAGGTCTCGTTCGATCAGTGCGTTCTTCGTCACGATCGTGCACGGATGGTTGCACTCATTGAGTAACGCCAGGGCGGCGCGCGTGAGGCGCCACTTCTTCTCGATGGGCTGATACGGGTCCGTGTTGCTGCCGATGTTGATCGGCTTGCAGGTGTAGCCTCGTTTGGCCAGCTCCCCGCGGAGAATTTCTTCCAGGTTGGTCTTGGCGGAGAGCTTGGTTTCGAAGTCCAGCCCGGGCGACAAGTTCAGATAGGCGTGGGAGGGGCGGGCATAGCAATAGATACAGCCATGTTCGCAGCCGCGATAGGGATTGACCGCCTGGTCGAAGCCGACGTCGGGGGAATCGTTATGGCTGATGACGCTGCGGGCGCGTTCCTCGCGTACCTCGGTGGCGGGCCTGGGGGCTTCTTCGACTTCGCGCTGCCAGCCATCGTCCTGGGCCTGGTGTCGCGTATGCTCGAAGCGTCCTTCCGGATTGGACGCGGCGCCGCGGCCTTTATGGGCGTGCAGGGTGGGCAAGGGGTCAGACATGGCTTTATCGTAGGCGGAGCATGTCTCAGTGCATGCGACATACAGGCGTGCCCGCAAAACAGCGGATGACGTCCGGAAGCCAACCTGCTATATGTAATTTGTAGTACAAAAGGGAAGAATAGCGAATGGTGAAGCCCATAGTCGTGCGCAGCCTGCACAATCAGGTGATCCAGGAGTTGGGGCAACAGATCGTCAGTGGCGAACTCGAGGCGGGCCAGAGCCTGCCGCGAGAGGAGCTACTGGCCGAAAGCATGAGCGTAAGCCGTACGGCGCTGCGCGAAGCCATGAAAGTGCTATCGGCCAAGGGCCTGATCGAGTCGCGCCAGAAGACAGGCACCCGGGTGCGCGAGGCGATCCACTGGAACCAGCTCGATGCCGACGTCCTGGCCTGGCGCTGCGCGGCGATGCCGACGGATACCTTCGTCGAGGAGCTGGTGGAGATGCGCGAGATCATCGAGCCGGCCGCCGCGGCTGCGGCGGCACGCCGGCACACGCCCGAACAGCTGACCGTGATCAAGGACGCCTACGAAGCCATGGCAGCCGCGGAAGATCTCGATGCCTGGGCCACCGCCGACCTGGCTTTCCATGAAGCCCTGCTGCGGGCCACCAACAACGGATTGCTGACCTCGCTGTTCTCGGTGATCGAGACGGCGCTGGGCACCTATTTCGTGATGTCGGCCCGCAACTCCGCCAATTTCAAGCTGGCGCTGCCACAACACTTCAAGGTGTACGACGCGGTCCGCCGGCGCCAGCCGGAGGTCGCGCGCCAGGGGATGCTGAAGCTGGTGGCCGACTCGCGCAGCAACGTCCACCACCGGCCCGGGAAATCCAGAACCTCATGACGGTGACGGCGGCCGATCAGCGGCCGCCGTTCACGCGATCGAACACCACGGCGGCGGCGTCGAAGTCGCCACGCAGGCCTAGATCGATACCGTGGCTCATCCAGTACGCCCCGCTGGCAACGGCGGGTGTATCGGCCGCGACCTTGCCGTGGATCACCCGGTAGCGATAGCGCGCCGCGCCGTCGAGGCCTTGCAGATGGATCGTGGGATAGGCGTGGGCCTCTTGGCCCTGGCGCAGGAAGGCGAACAGCACCGCCTGGCTGCCATCGGTCGCTACCGACTCGGTCGCCGAATACGGCGCCCGTTCCTGCGGTGACAGCAGTCGATAAAGCAGGCCCTGCTGTACCGTGGCGCGGATGCCCTTGTACGCCTCGACATAGCCACGCGCCGTGGCGTCCTCGGCCGGCGTCCATTCCAGGATGTTGGCACCGATGCCCAGGCCGCCCTGCATGGAGGAAAGGAAGCGGAAGTCCAGGGAGGTGCTGCGTTTGTTGACCCAGTTCGGCGAACCGGTCACCCACGCCATCATCACGGCCGGGGCGTAGGCCTGGGAGAAGCCGTCCTGGATTGAGAGGCGGTCGGAAGGATCGGTGTTGTCCGAAGGCCAGACCTCGTCGGTCAGGCCCATCACGCCGAGGTCGACGCGGGCACCGCCCCCCGAGCACGACTCGATCTCGACACCGGGATGACGTTCGCGCAGCCGGCGCATGATGTCGTAGAGATTCTGCACATAGGTCACATAGACCTTCTGCTGGTCTTCCGGCGCGACCTGCGGCCAGCCTGGCTCCGACCAATTGCGGTTGTAATCCCACTTAAGGAACTGGATATCGTTCTCGGTAAGCAGCTTGTCCAGCGCGTTGAAGACATAGTCGCGGACATCCTGCCGGGCAAGGTTCAGCACCAGCTGGTTGCGGCCGAGACTGCGCTGGCGGTCCGGGAAGTTCAATACCCAGTCCGGGTGCTGGCGATACAGGTCGCTGTCGGGGTTGACCATCTCCGGTTCCACCCACAGGCCGAAGCTCATCTTCAGCCCATGGACCTTGTCGATCAGCGGCTTCAGGCCGTTGGGGAATTTCTCGCGGTTGACCACCCAGTCGCCTAGGCCCGCCTTGTCGCTGTTGCGCGCGCCGAACCAGCCGTCGTCGATGACGAAGCGTTCCACGCCGAGCGAGGCGGCCTTTTCAGCCAGGCGTTCCTGTTCGGGCTCGTTGACTTTGAACTCGGTGGCCTCCCAGGAGTTGTAGAGCACCGGGCGCAACTTCGGCTTGGGACCTTGAGGCAGGATGCGGGTGATTTCGAACCGGTGCATCAGGCGCGAAGCCTCGCCGATGCCATCATCGGTATAACCGGCATAGAACACCGGCGTATCCAGGCCCTCGCCTGGTTGCAGCCGGTAGCTGAAATCGAAGGGATTGAAGCCGCCGGTGACGCGCACCTGGTTCAGCACGTCCTGGTCGATGTGGATATTCCACGAACCGCTCCAGCCCAGCGCACCGAACCACACGTGGCCGTGTGACTCGTTCCAGTTGCCACCGCGCTCGATGGCGAACCAGGGATTGTTCTCGTCACCCGTGGAACCACGGCGGCTTTCAAGGTCGGTGGCGCCTGGCGTCAGCGGCCGTGTGCGCACATGCCATTCGGCGGCCCAGGTGCCGGTGAGGTAGCGCAGCGAGTAATCGGTGGCCGCCGGCAGGTTCCAGCTGGCCGCGGCGACGCGGTCGAGGGTGACCACCTGGGTCGCGTGGTTCTCGATACGGGCCGAACGGCCGATGATGCCGGTGGCGGGGTCCGCCACGTAGCGCAGGATCACGCTGACCTTGGCGGCCTTGTCACTCAAGGCGACCTGCAGGCTGCCGTCGTCGATCTTGTAATTCTCGTAGCGAAGGATCAGGTCGCGGTTGCCGTCGGCGAAATGCGCCTTCAGGTCCGGCATGACGGTGATCGGACCGCCCCAGCCGGCATACTCCTGGGGCGTGTTGGCGCCGATGGCATCGAAGGAGGATCGGGAGGGCGGCGGCGTGGCCTTGCCGACCGTATCGTCCGGAGCAAGCCGTGCGCCCCAGTAGAGCGTCTGCAGGATACCGTCGTCGTTCACGCCGAAGGCATAGGTAATCTTGCCGGCGTCGATGCGGAAGGTTTTATGGTCCGCGTCGTAGTGGATGGGGGCGGTGCTCGGTGTCGCCGGCTTCGCGGCAACGGCCGCCGTGCCCAGGAACGCCAGCATGGCCGCGGCGATGGAGATCTTCGTTTGCTTCACTGGTTTCCCCGAATCCCTTGATCCAATCCTAGGATCATATAATATTATTTTTTCGCAAGCCTCACGCTGCGATGCAACAAGCATCCCAAGGAGTACCGAGTCGATGCAGGTGCAAACCGAAGCCGTTGAACCCTCGGTGGCGAACCCACTTTACCTCTGGTTGATCTGCCTGGTCGCCGCGTTGGGCGGGCTGCTGTTCGGTTACGACTGGGTGGTGATTGGCGGCGCCAAGCTCTTTTACGAAGCGTACTTCGCCGTGCACGATCCGGCCATGTCCGGCTGGCTGATGAGTTCGGCCCTGGTTGGCTGCGTTGGCGGCGCGGTGGTGGCTGGCACGCTCGCCGACCGCCTTGGCCGTCGGCCGACGCTGGTGATCGCGGCCATCCTCTTCGTGGCCTGTGCCGTTGGCACGGCCATGGCGAACGATGTCACGGTCTTCGCCATCTTTCGCATCGTCGGTGGTGTCGGCATTGGCCTGGCCTCGGGAATTTCGCCGCTGTATATCGCCGAGGTCAGCCCGGCGAAGAGCCGCGGCCTGTTCGTGGCGATCAACCAGCTGACGATCGTGATCGGGGTGCTGCTTGCCCAGCTGGTGAATATGTGGATCGCGCGGCCGGTGCCGCCCGGGCTGGATGCGGTGGCGCTGCTGCAGAGCTGGAATGTGCAGAGTGGGTGGCGCTGGATGTTTGCCGGCGAAGGCGTGCCCGCGATCCTTTTCCTGCTGCTGGTATTAATCATTCCCGAATCGCCGCGCTGGCTGAGCAAGGCCGGGCGTGATGGTGATGCGCGAAGGGTGCTGGAGCGAATCGGCGGTGTTGCCTATGCCAGCGAAGTACTCACCGCGATGCATGACAACCGCACCGAGCATGAGGCGACGCCGATGCGCGCGCTACTGGCGAAGAAGGTGCGCCCGGTGCTGGTGATCGGCATCGTGCTGGCGGTGTTCCAGCAGTGGTGCGGTATCAATGTGATCTTCAACTACGCGCAGGATATCTTTGCCTCCGCGGGCTTCGATATCAACGACACACTGAAGTCGATCGTTGCCACGGGTTCGGTCAACCTGGTGTTTACCCTGGTTGCGCTGCGACTGGTCGACAGCTGGGGGCGGCGCAAGTTGATGCTGTTGGGCGCCGGCGCGTTGACGGTGATCTATGCGCTGATCGGTGCCGCTTATGCGATGCACATCCTCGGCCTGCCGGTACTGGTCCTGGTGCTTTCGGCCATCGCGGTGTACGCGACCACGCTGGCACCGGTGACCTGGGTGCTGCTGTCGGAGATTTTCCCCGAGCACATCCGCGCGCAGGCGGTGGCGCTAGGTGTGTTCGCGCTATGGATCGCGTGCTTCGTGCTGACGTATACCTTTCCGTGGCTCAACGCGCACCTGGGGCCGGCCGGGAGTTTCTGGTTCTATGGGGTGATCTGCGCGGCGGGGTTCGTGTTTATCTTGCGGCGCGTACCGGAGACTTCCGGCGTGTCGCTGGAGGAGATCGAGCGGCGGCTGGGCTCAACGGGGTCAGAGTTATAACTCTGACCCCCAACCGGCTAATCCCCAACCGGCAGGCGTCTTAAGCGTGATAGAGCTGGCTGCGGCCGCCATCGATGAGGATGTCGGTAGCATTGATGAAACGGGCCTCATCGCTAGCCAGAAATAGCGCGGTATAGGCAACCTCCGAAGGTTCACCGATGCGCCTGCTGGGCAGTAGGTCCGCTTGGCGTTGCCGCTCCGCCTCCGGATCAGGGCAGGAAGCCAGCCAGCGTTCCGCGGCGGGCGTCATGATCAGTCCTGGCGAAATCGAGTTCACGCGAATGCCTCGGCTGGCGTACTCGATGCCCAGCGAGCGGGTCAGGCCGATCAAGCCGTGCTTGGCCACCGGATACGGGAAGCTGCCCGGGATGATCTTGTGGCCGTGGACCGAGGCGATATTCACCACATGACCGTAGCCATTGGCCAGCATCGACGGCAACGCCGCGCTGATGCAATGCCAGGCGCCACGCAGGTTGACGTCGAAGCAACGGTCCCAGTCGGCGGCTTCGAGCGTCAGTGGATCACGAAAGACATTCACGCCCGCGCAATTGATCAGGATATCGATGCGACCGAGCGTATCGACAGCCTCGGCGAAGCACGCGTTGATCCGCGCCGCATCAGTGACATCCGCATGCAAGGGCAGGCAGCGACGGCCGGTCTGGGCGTGAAGTTCCTGGCTGAGCCGGACCACTGGTTCGGCGTCCATGTCGAGCAGGGCAAGGTCGGCGCCTTCGCGCGCGAAAAGTTCGGCGATGGCGCCACCGATGCCGCTACCCGCGCCTGTGATCAGCGCCTTCTTGCCTTCCAGTCGTCGGGTCATGCCTTGGTGTCCTGATCGGGCCTTGCGCTTGCGGCAAGGGTATCGTCCACCACGCGGAAGACGAAGTGGCGGGCGAAACCAGCCTGCGGCGCCAGCATGGTCATGCCATTGGCGACCGCACCGCCCGGCAGATGGACGGCGTTGATCGCATGGTCGACGGGCTCGAAACAGAAGAAGTCCTCGCCGGCGGGCGTGTACATCACGAAGGCGTCGACATCGGTCTCCACGTGCAGGTGCAAGCCAAGACGCGGCCAGGAAATGACCGCGTTGCTGTTCCATGCGCGAAAGCCATGGTTCACGCCTTCGGGCAATGCTTTGTCGTGGCGGAAATCCCAGGCGGGCGGCACTTCGACGAAAGCCACGGGCAGCGGGGAATCGCCTTCGGTGATACCTACCTCGGATGCTGGCGCGTACAGGGTCGCTCCGCCGTGGCTCGGAAAGAACGGATGCAGGCCGAGGCCGAAGGGCAGGGTCGTCTTGCCGGTATTGGTGACCTGCAGTTCCACATGCAACGCGTCGTCGCGCAGTTGGTAGTGCAGGCTTGCGTGGTAGGCCCAGCCATCGGGCGTTGTTTCGTCGAGGACGAGCAGGGCTTCATGCTCGCTGACAGTCTGCGGTTGCCATGGGCGCTGCCAGCCGCTGCCGTGGATGGGGAAAGGCTCGTCATGCCGGTTCGCCGACAAGGCAATGCGATGGCCATCGACGGTGAAGCCGCCATTAGCGATGCGGTTGCTCCACGGTATCAGCGGATAGCAGGCGAGCTGGTTCGGATCTGTGCCGCCGTCGGGTACCTTGAGCGTGAGATCGCCCGTGCGCATTAAGGCCAAGGGCTCGCCGCGGCCATGCCACTCGAAACCGGCCAGCCCTCCGCCTACGTCGGGCAGGATCTCAACGCTGAGGCGGGGGTTCTTCAACTGCAGCTTGTTCATCGACTTACCTTTTGGCAGAGCGAGAATACCCACGAAAAAGTACGGTCGTTGACTCCGGCATCGAACTCTCCATACCAGTAAAAATAGTATTTTACTATAAAATAAGTTGACCTCCGACCTACCCCTCGGCAACCGCTGTCCTAGGAAAAAAGTCCTATAGACGACCTCGGTGGCCATGCGCAAATAATTACGCATCGTAAGAATTTGCATAGCCCGCGGGCTAACACACTCAGGGGAAATCAATGCGCAAGGAAGGGCTACTCGCCTACATGGCGATGGTGGTGGCTGTGTGTTCGGTCGGCAAGGCATTTGCCGATGTCACCCCGGAAGATGAATACAAGAAGAAGATTCGCGTCTCCGAGGAAATCTCGCCTCTGGGCGAGCACCCCTTCGGCGAACAAATCAGCACGTATAACGGCGGCCTCTCGTTTCTGCAGGCGGATGTAACGGTCGCTGGCACTGGCCCCACCATTTCACTGGCCCGCAGTTTTCGCATCCCGGATCTCACTCCATCCTACGAGTACCAGCAGTTCATCACCAATGCGATGGTGGACTGGGAGCTGGAGACGCCGCGCATCGAGACATACGCCGCGCCGCTGACAAGCTCCACATGGACGTTCCTGGATGCCGCTCAGCGGTGCAGTTCGTTCTCGGCGATGCCGGATATTACGATCAACGGACCACACGGCACGCTTGCTACGTACGAGAGCAGCGAATGGTGGCATGGCTACCAGTTGCATATCGATGGGAACTCGCAGGATCTTCTCTTCAGGGACGCATCGAATACGAACTCGCCACAGTCGGTGCCGGCGGGAATGCCCACCAGTTATCCGATTGTCACCAAGGACAACTGGGTCGTCGGGTGCACCGCGCAGACGGCAAATGGTGCTCCCGGCCAGGGTTTTGTGGCGCTTTCGCCGGACGGAACGCGCTATTGGCTAGATTGGCTAGCCTATAAGAACGCCCCGACGATGAATCGTGACGGTGGCGGTGCATTGCGTCGCAGGATCGCGATGATGCTGGCATCGAAGATTGAAGACCGCTTCGGCAATTCAATCTCGTTCACGTATGACAGTGTTGGCAATCCGACGTCAGTCACGGGCACGGACGGTCGCGCCGTCTCTCTGGCCTACGATACTTGGCAACGTCCGGAGAAGGACACTTTCGGCAATTACATCAGCCCGCCATCAACCCGTCTTCGTTCGATCACCGTGCAGCCAGCACTGGGCGCGACACGCAAATGGTCGTACGACTACAGCAGTGATCCCAGCATTCCGCGACTCACCAGCGTCACTCAGCCCGATGGGTCGAAATGGATGTTCGACATGGGCGGCCTGCAATCGCCCGTGATCGGTGCCCAGGAGGACTACCCTGGTTGTGAGTATCCGGGCCCGATCTCGCCCTCAGGGATATCTAGCGCCACCATCACGCATCCGTCCGGACTTGTCGGTACGTTCAACGTCCGTACCCGTACGCGTGGTTTTTCCAACGTAACGAAGATATGTGACGCCAGTAGCGGGCAAATGGTCATCAAGGTGCCGCATGCTTATCGCCAGGCGTCGATCGATAGCGAGGTCCTTTCTGGAGCGGGAATCACTACCCCGAGAACGTGGACGTACGCGTATTCCGCTCCCAATCAGAGTTGGGCTGAAGATTGCACCGCTGGCTGCGCAAACAGAGTGTGGACGGAGGTCACCGATCCCGAAGGGCACACTACCCGCTATACCTTCAGCAATGTTTACGACGCCTCCAACAGCCTGCTTTACCAAGTCGATGCCTATACAGGGGCCTCGGGTTCGGCAGTTGCTCGTTCGGAGGTGATGACCTACAGCCTCCCCGGTGCTGGCCCGTGGCCGACGAGATATGGCAGTACCCAGGTACAGAGGGTCAACAAGGAGCAGATGGAGCGCGTGATGCCGATGGCCTCCAAGGTCATCTCGGTGAGCGGCGATACGTATACCTGGCAAGCGAATGCCTTCAATGCGTTTGTCCAACCAACATCCACCACTCGTTCTTCGTCAGCTAACAGCAGCCAATCACTGGTCGAACAAGCCAGCTACCTCAACGACCTGCCGCACTGGGTGCTTGGCCTGCCCACGACAATGGTGGCCACCGGTAGTGGTTTGGCTGCGCCAGTGACGGTCAGCCAGATGGATTACGACCTGGCCTCGGTGACGCCGCTGCGCCGTTACCACTTCGGCCAGCTACTGATGACCTATGCGTTCAATGCCGCGGGCCAATTGGCCAGCTTCACTGACGGCAACAGTAAGACCACGACGCTTTCCAGCTATAAGCGTGGTATTCCGCAGGCGATTGGCTTCCCCGACAGTACCTCGATGTCGCTGGCGGTTGACGACTACGGCCAGATCAGTTCGATCACCAACCAGGCCGGGAACACCACGTCGTACCTGTACGACGCCATCGGGCGCGTCGCTGAGATCAACTACCCTGCGGGCGATTCCGTGGCCTGGGCCAAGCGGACCTTCAGCTACACCTACGAGACGTGGGTATCGCATGGCATCGAAGCCGGCCACTGGCTGCTTGGTGTCACCCAGGGTCCGAAAGCGACCTACACCTATTTCGACGCGATGATGCGGCCCCGGGTGGTCATGACGCGGCGGACCAGCGATAGCGGACTGCCGATGTCCAGCCGCACGGACTACGACTTCCGGGGCAACAAGATATTCACGTCCTATCCCGCCGATGGCAACCTGGATTTGTCGGCGATGTCGGCCGGTATCACCACCACCTACGACGCCCTGGGCCGGATCAGCAGCATCGTCCAGCCCTCGGAGTTGGGGAATCTCACCACGACGACGAATTATCTATCCGGCGCTCGCAAACAAGTCATCGATCCGAAGGGCAACAGCACCATCACCAGTTTCCAGGTGTTCGACCAGCCTTCGTATGAGGCGGCGACCCAGGTGCAGGCGCCCGAGGGCGTGGTGCAGACCATCGTTCGTGACGTCTTCGGTAACCCGCAATCGATCACCCAAGGTGGCGGTGGAGTAACGCCGGTGATCAAGTCCATGATCTATGACAGCTACTATCGCCTGTGCCGTACCACCGAGCCGGAATCCGGCTCCGAGGTCATGGCCTACGATGGGGCGAATAACCTGGCGTGGAGTGCATCAGGTCAGGCTATCACCGGTACCGGCTGCGGCCAGGAGCAGGTGGCGGCGGGGGCGCGCACGACGCGCGGCTACGACGCCATGAACCGGGTGACCGGCATTACGTATCCGGCAGGGACGGCCGCCACGTCGATGACCTACACCGCCACCGGTAAGCCGCTGACGGCGGTCTCCGGTACCGTCGGCTGGACCTACGGCTACAACAAGCTGGATCTGCCGACCAGCCAGACGCTGTCGGTCGATGGCTACAACTGGTCCATCGGCTACGGATACGACATCAATGGCGTGCTGGCGAGTACGGTGTATCCCGACGGCAACGCGGTGAACTATTTACCCGACGCTCATGGCCGGCCGACAGCAGCCGGGAGCTACGCTATCGGTGCCGCCTATTTCCCCGACGGCGATCTGAAGTCCTTCACCTTGGGTAGTGGTGCCAGTTACTTGGCCGACAAGAACAACACCAGCCGGAACCTGCTGTTGAACTTCGCCTACGGCATCGGCGGCACACTCGCAGTGAGCGAGGATCTCGCCTATGACGGCAATGCCAACATCACCCAGATCACCGACCTCACCAACGCCGGCCAGCGGACCAAGGTGCTGAGCTACGACGGCCTGAACCGGCTAACCAGTGCCGCATCGAACCTGTGGGGTGGGACGGAAAGCTACACCTACGACACCCTCAACAACATCCGTACGCTCACCACGGCCGGCGTCACCAATACCTACAAGTACGACGACGGTAGTAACCGCTTGACCTCGATCACCAGCGGAGCCAGCACGATTTCTAGCTTCGGTTACGACGCCCGCGGCAATGTCATCCTGCGCAATAACGTACCGATGGTCTTTGACGAGGCCAACAGGCTGACCCAGATCACTGGGTTGGACAACTATTTGTACGATGCGGAAGGACGCCGGGTGAAGAAGGCGCCAACATCGGGTACGCCGACCTACTACGCGTACAGCCAATCCGGTCAGCTGCTCTGGCAGTACGACCCCGCCACCGTCACGGGGACCGACTATATCTACCTCGGCAAGAAGATGGTGGCCAGTACGGTCAACGCGACTATTCCGACGGTAGCGCCAAGCTTGTCCGGCCCGGCCACTGCCCAGGTCAACGTTGGGTATACCCTGACTTGGACAGCGGTACCGGGCGGTGCCACGTACCAGCTCCAGGAGCAGGTGAACGGCGCGGCCTTCAACCTGGTCAGCAATCTCAACGAGCTAAGTCACGGCACCGCGCATACCGGCCCAGCGACGTTTGGGTACAGGGTGGCGGCCTGCAATGCTGCCGGTTGTGGTCCGTGGAGCAGTACGGTGAACGTGGTGGTGCAGCCACCACCCTCGGCGCCGTCGCCGCCCGCGTCCATCAACGCGGTGCTGGCCGGTGATCTGTCCAGCATTTCCGTTAGCTGGAGCGCAACCAGCGACACCACCAGCTACGTCGCACAGGTTCAGGTGAATGGTGGCAGTTGGGGCGCGTTCTATAGCGGCACGGGCACCAGTAGCGTTTTGAGCGCACCGGCCGATGGCACGTACAAGTTCCAGGTGCACAGCTGCAATGCCAACGGATGCAGTGCATGGACGGGCCCGACGACTACTATCACCCTGGCGCATATCCCCACGGTTCCAGCCGCCATTAGTGTCCCGGCGACCAGTGCCGGCCCGATTGCCATCGGCTGGTCAACCAGCACGTACCAGACCTATTACTCACTGGAGCAAAGTTTCAACGGCGGCGCGTACGGGGCCATCTACAACGGCGCTGGCAACTCATATAGCTACACTGCCACCAGCACCGGCACCTATACCTATCGCGTACGTGCCTGCAACGCGAATGGCTGCAGCGGCTATGGGCCTACCGGCAGCTCTACCATCACCATCCCCCCAGCTTCCGCCCCGGGCATCACTGCGCCCGGCACTAGCAACAACGGTACTTACACGGTGAGCTGGACCGGTGTCGGAGGTGCGGCAACGTACAACCTGCAGGAGCAGGTTAACGGTGGCGGTTTCGCCACGCTGCAGAACATCGCCGCAACGAGCCGGGCGATTTCGGGCAAGGGCAACGGGTCGTACGGTTACCGCGTGCAGGCCTGCAATGCAGGCGGATGTGGGTCATTCAGTGGTACTGCAAGCACGACCGTCACCCTCATACCCGCCGTACCGGCGAACCTCACAACCACCTATCAATTGCCCACCTCGAAGGGCAAATACACGATCAGTTGGTCGGCATCGAGCGGTGCAACGAGCTACCAGCTCCAGGAGTCGACCGATGGCAGCACGTATACGGTGATCTGGACGGGTCCGGGGACGTCACAGCTCTACACCAAGGCCGCCACGCAGCAGATGTTTTATTACCAGGTCAGGGCGTGCAATGCGAGTGGTTGTTCGGCGTGGAGTGCTCGGACAAGCATCTACATCGATTCCATTTGATGCATCTCGTTTTGCTTGTGCTGTGCAAAACGTATTCAGGATGATAGCGACATGCGAATGAAAAACCTGTTGTCGGTTCTCTTCGGTAATGCAATCGCGCTATGCGCGATATTCGGGTCGCCTTGCGTCTCTGGGGCCGAGACCGTTACTTATTACTACACAAATGAACAGGGGACGCCGTTAGCAACGACAGATGCGGCTGGCAATATCATCGCCTCGGCGGACTATCGGCCCTACGGTTCGCAGACACTGGGATCACCGACGCAGGGGCCTGGATATACGGGACACGTAAATGACGCCGGAACCGGTCTGGTGTACATGCAGGCTCGCTACTACGATCCAGCCGCTTCCAGGTTTTTAAGTGTTGATCCAGCACCGGTCGTATCGGGAGATATCTACAAATACTCACGATTTGTCTATGCAAACAATAATCCTCTAAATCGAATTGACCCTGATGGCCGAGACAGCGTTGGGGAAATCATCGACAAGAATGCACAGGCGGCGTCCGATCAAGGCGACGGCGCGCGCACCTACGCATGGGCGTTTGCAGGTGCTGCCTGGAATTTCCTTGGTGCAGAGGGTGTAAGTCAGACGTTTGACAAAGGTAGTAATGCTGGAGGCGGCAATTACCTTATGGCCGCTATTGAAGTGGCTACGCTCGGAAAGGGTTCGGCCGTTGCCAAGTCTATTGCCGCCGTGGAGCGGCAACTGGTCAAGGATGGTGTCAAACTGACTGCTGAGCAAGCAAAAAACATAGGGCGATTTGTTAAGAAGGCGCCTGCCAATGCTCGTGATTCTATAGTTGCCAAGAAATTGCCCAATGGAGGAGTTGCGGTCCAAGCAACATCACCAGGACGTGTGCCAGGATCGGCCGCCATCTATGAGAAGCAGATCGACGGAGAGGGGAAAACGATCAATATGACTAAGACGACATATGATCCCGAGGGGAACATAGTCCACGTCAAGGATAAATAGGACTGCCAATGTCTGACCTACAGAGATCTGAACTCATTCGAGCATTGATTGCTCTTGATCGCCCGCTGGACGTAATCGTTGCTGCACTTCGGTCCTTCGAATGGGACTATGTCGGGCCGCCAGTGCTAGTCCAGAAAAGCGATCTAATCTCCATACTTAAGCGTTATATCAATGGTCAGCTGGACGGGGCGACAGTATCGAACTGGGCAGAAGCGCTTGAATTCAGGGACGATGTAGAAGTTGACGAAAGAGAACCTCATAAGGGTGTGATTGAAAGCGGTCTACACGATCTGGCGAATCCTGACATTCAGGGGTCTTTGACCAAGAAATATGCGCTAGATTTACTTTGCGTACTCGAAGCTGAAGCATAGACCGTCGGACGTACCAATTGAAGGGATGAAAATTTCTACAAATGCATCAACGGTTCCAGATGCGATGCCTTCGCCGGATTCGCGGAGGGTGTTTCTGCTGGTCGATCGGCGATGAAAGTGTATGGATACGACAACTTGGTCATGCGTGGCGGCGTGTCAGGTAAATACGCGCACAAGTCAGACAAAGGCCTCTTTCGACGGGGCGGCACTCGCCAAGCGATGAAGCGGTGAATATGGGTCATGACAGATAGGGGCTTGGCTTGACAAGAATTAGCGGAAGAACTCAGTTGTCTTGTCGGGCACTTCTTGCTCTTGCGATGGTTTCAGGTGGGGCTGCATGCGCTTCTGACGATACTGCTGTGATGGGAACAGTGCAGTCGGAACAACTTAGCCCGGACGGTAGCGTTAAAGCACTGGTATCCGTGGTTGGTACTGGGGCAACGGACGTCGACGTCGCGTATGTCTATTTGCGAAAGGCGGAAGGCGGCGCCGTTCACGAAATTATGCGTACCAATGGGTCGGGGATGCGCATTAGTTGGGTAAGCAAGGACGAGCTAAGGATCGTGGTGCCTTGTGGTGCCGTGCTGAATTTCAACAATCAATACTACGTGATTAGGCCAGAAGAGCGTAAGGTGGATCATATCGTCAGGATTGTTCTGACTGCGGATGGCCCCACGAGATGTGACGCTTGAGTCAGTGGACAAGGGCTTCGCTAAAAAGTCCTGTTGTATGTTTGGTCTTGGTCGCCGTCCTAGTCGGCTGTCACTCGGTGCGCAACGAGAAAAATGTTGATTTTTGTCGTATAGCTGAAGGCCCGACTAATTACACGGGGGAGGTGGTAACAGTCAGGTTGCGAGTATTGGTTTCACTTGAGGGAAGTGTTGTCTACGATGAGACTTGCCCAAAAGTGAACGTTTCTGTAGTACCTGGGTCGACAGGTGTGCGAGTTTGGGACGAGGTTGCTCAGGCACTAAATTATGGCATGGCAGATGCCACCGCCCACGCAAGCTTCACCGGTGTCTATATGTACCTACCAACCGAGCGGATAAGGCACCGTATTGTCGTGCGCACAATCAGCCATATCGAAGTTCACAAAGGAGTCGACCCTTAGAGTTAGCAACGTCGAAAGTCTGCAGAGGGACGCATCCAGACGTGTGGTCAAACTTGTTATTCGTATCGTTTTTGATGTTAGCGTTAGCGCCAACGTGCAGCAATGCCTCTTCGAGCTGTGTTGATCTACCCAGTACGCAAAGAGTGGCTGCCGAAACCGCGAAGAACTATATCTTTCGCACATATCCCGACTTCAAGGCGGATGGCCTCTGCCTGCAGGTGACCGATAGTCAGGAGAAATGGGAAGTCACTTATCGACTACCTGCCGATAGGATTGGAGGAGCGCCCGTAGTGCTGATAGACAAGCAGGCCGGGAAAGTATTGCGCTCCTACCGGACTCAATGACGGCATGCCTTGCATGCTTCAACGATGTAGTGAAGAGATATCGCTTATGACCTCCGTTAATCTGGACAATTATTGGGGTGTCCAACTGAAGGGGATGCGCTTCGACCATGCGCGCATGGCTATAACCATGGATCTCTTCTGGACCGATGACGGCACCCCCAAAGAGGCAACGCTAATTTTTCACGCGGTAACCCGTTGCCAATTGCAGGCCGAGAAGGTTTTTGAGAGCGAAGTCGTGGAGTTGATTTCGTTGGAGGCGAAGCAGGCTGGCGGCAGCTTGCGGATCACTGGCGAGCTCTCAAATTATGCTTTCGACATTGATTGCGCGGAAGTAGAGGAACAATTGGACGAAGGCAAGTACCGCAACGGGATACGGCAGTTCAGTCAGGAGTGAGATCGATGCCGCACGGTAGGGCTAACTGGCGTATCGCCTTCATGGCTATGGTTGTCCTGATTGCTTCATGTGGAGGAGCTGCGGCAAAGCCAGCTTTGACTGTGGTCGTTACGGTCGTGAATCGCGACACCGATAAGCCGATGCCTAATGCGGAGTTGTCGCTATATAAGTATCGGTGCTTTTTTGTGTGTCACCGGGATTTTCTCCGTAAGTTGACTACTGACGAAGTTGGAGTGGGATCCTTTGTCCTGGACAAGAAGGCGAGCTATCGCATTTCGGTTACCAGCTGTCCCCGAAAGATAGTTCCGCCTTGGACTGAAGTATCAGAGTTCGAGTTCGACCATCTTCAGGGCGGGATTGGCCAGAAAAGCGTAACGATCAAATTCTCACCGACCTTTTGTTTGCCGAAGGACGGTTGATATGGCGAAGCGTGCGTTCAACTGTAACGCGTTCTCGACGCCTGGCTTGAGCGGCTGACGTCAACGGACAGGGGCATCGGCCGCCAGCGGCCGTACATACGTCACCAACGACACTAGCGTCTTGCCGGGCTCCTCTACCGCCACCTCATGAGCCGAGTTCTCGAACCACACCAATTTTTTCGATGGCGCACGCACTTTCTCGAACCACGCCGCCGCCAGACTGGACGACACATTGTGGTCGTGCCGTCCCTCGAAAAGCACCACCGGGCAATCGAGCTTCTGGACACGGCTAAGGTCAAGCGTCAGCACTTTGCCCAGGAGTTTGTCGAGCGAGTACTGGCTGGCCTCTCCAATCTGTTGCAGGTCGGCGTCGGTGTACTCGGGCGATAGCGACATGGCCGCACCTTCCGCCTGGCCGCCTGTTTTTCCGTAGACCATGCCACCGAACTGATTCAGCCATTTGCGCTGGACCATCAAACTGGCAAGCGTGATCGGCTTCGAGCCCATGCCGTACGGTGCGATCGAATTGAGCTCTGCGATGGCCTCCGCATTGGATGCCTTCTTCGCCTCGTCCATCGCAAATTGCCAGCCCTCGCGTTCGCTTTGCGGCATGTTGGTCATCTGACCGATACCGATATAGGCGTAGAGCCAGTCCGGATGGCGCGTGGCGACCTCCAGGCCGAGGTACGAGCCCCACGAGTGGCCCAGCAGGAAGATCTTGTCCCGCCCGAATTCCTTGCGCAGCCAGCTCACCATTTCCTCGGTGTCGGCGATCATCCGTTCCGGCGTCATGGTGGGGGCGACGGCGGCGGGGTCGTTGGCGGCGTAAGTGCTGCCGGCGCCGCGTTGGTCCCATTGCACGACGGTGAAGTATTCCTCCCAGCCGCGGGCGAAGTACCAGCTGGTGGGCATCGATACCCAGCCGGGACCGCCGTGGACCATCAGCAGGATGGGGTTGCGCTTGTCGGTGCCGCGGATGCTCACCCATTGGTCGATGCCGCCGATGCGGACCTTCTCGTGCCGTTCGATGCCCTGGGGCGTCACGATGTGGCGAAGGTCGGCGATGATCTGCACGGCCTCGGCGCGGTTCGCAGGTGATGGGGCGTCTTCTGCGTGCGAGACTGATGTGCCGATGCCTAAGCAGATCGACGCCATGGTCAAAAATAATGCGAAGCGCACGGAAACCCTCCCATCTGCGGGCCGGCGGCCAGCATGCACTTCGATGGTAAGCAGGGTAGAGCCGGTTCGCCAATCAACTTCTGGCATGGGTGACGCGCGAGCGCATGCAAGCCATCTGGCCCCGGCCCGCGGCAATGGTGGCGGGCAACCAGGATCAGAGTCCGCAACATAAACGGTCGAGCTTGCGCCCGCCTGGTTGCCCGCCCGAAGACAGGCGGCCTCAACCACCGGAGGAATTACTTGCAAAGGTCGTTGTTGTGCCAGCCATAGGGATGGTGGCAGGCAGCCAGGATCAGAAACCGTGCACATAAACCGGCCGAGCTTGCGCTCGCCTGGCTGCCTGCCCGAAGGCTGTGGCCCCGACCACCACAGGAGCTACCTGTGGTGGTCGGGTATGTGCATCGGGTTCTGATACCCGATCGTCACCGGTTACCCGGCAACCCATAAATCTTCGCAAACGCGACGAGGCAAAGCCATCAGAACTGTCTCAAAGTTGCACGGCAATTTTCAATCGAAGGAAGCTCAGGTTTCGCGGGGGGCAGGGGAGCTCGCCTGGACAAGCCTTCTCCACCCCGTCAAAATTGTCGATTACCCTGGCGATGCCGAAGAGTCGGCACACTCCAGGTCGCAAACGGCGTTGGTGAACTCACTTGAGCGTGCGTAAGCGTTTAGCGCGCCGTCGGACCCAAGCATCATGCACATCGGCATCGACTTCGGCACCAGTTACTCGGCCGCCGCGACCTACCGCAATGGCGAACTGGAGATCATCCGTTTCGGCGATTCGGCGCAATTCCGCACGGCGGTATTTTTCCCCGAGGTCGTTCCCGACCCCAACGATTTCACGCTCACCCCGGCGCTTAAAGCGGAGGTGGAGGCGCAAGTGCGCGACCTGCGCACCCAATTGCGGCAGTTCGGCGGTGCCGAACGCAGCGACGATGCGCTACGCCGTGATGCCATACGCCTGGTGCGACGACAGTGGCTGGAAGATCGCGCCCGCAATTCGCCCACGGCGACGCTCGAAAGCTTCCAGCACGCACTTTTCGGTGACGATGCCGTGGATGCCTACCTTGAGTATGGCGACGGCAACCTGATCGAATCGCCCAAGTCGATGCTGGGCTTCCGCATGGACCCGCAAGTGCGCAAGGTGATCGTGCACATCGCCACGCACATCCTCGAGCACATCCGCCTTACCGCCAGCCGCCAGCTGGGCGAAGCGGTGCGAAGCGCTGTGATCGGCCGGCCAGTGCAGTTCCGTTCGTCGATGGGCGAACGCGGCTCCGAGCAGGCCGTGGAACTGCTCCGTGAGGCTGCGGCCGTGGCAGGCTTCGATGAGGTTTCCTTTCTTGAAGAACCCGCCGCGGCGGCCATGCACTATCACAAGAGCCTGGCTACTCGTCAGCGTGCCCTGATCGTGGACATCGGCGGCGGCACCACCGACGTTGCTTTCGCCGAACTCGGCGGCGGCCAGCACCCGGAGATCACCCGCAGCTGGGGCTTGCCCAAGGGTGGCACGGACCTGGACGTGAACCTTTCCGTCCACGCCTTCATGCCGCTCCTGGGCAACAACGTCGCCAACGTGCCCGTGCATCATTTTGTTGAAGCGGCAAGCGTGCACAACCTTCCCAAGCAGAGGGAATTTCGCAAGCAGGACTATCGCTTCGTGGATGAGCCCTGGCAGTCGCGCCTGCGCAATCTGCAGACGCCCGGTGCTACCACACGACTGAACCAGGAAGCCGAGCGCACCAAGATCCTCCTGTCGGCCGATGCCGCGCATCACTCGGACCTCGGCTTCCTCGAAGAGGGCCTTGGCGTGGACACCACCCAGTCAGAGCTGATGGAGGCGATCTCACCTTTCATCAATCGCCTGAAGCGCACCCTCGCCGACGTCCGCGGCGACCTTGCCAATGCCGACAACGCCGCCAGCGTATTCCTTACTGGCGGCACCTCACGTTCGCCCGCCGTGCAGGCCGCGGTGCGCGAGAGCTTCCCGGAAATCGAGCTGGTGAAGGGCGATCCATCACTGGGCGTAGTGTCGGGCTTGGCCGTGGCCGCGGCGGAGCTTGATGGGATGGCGCCTTGAGACTTCACTGGGGTGTCGTTAGTTGGTCTTGCGGTCGACATTGAAGGTTGCCGACAATCCCTGGACATCTACTATGGAGAGGCGTGATGGGGAAGCTGATCTTCGTTAACCTGCCGGTAACCGACCTGAAGCGGTCGATGGCCTTCTATGAAGCGGTGGGGGCAGCCAACAATCCCCACTTCACCGACGATACCGCGGCCTGCATGGTCTTTTCCGAAACGATCCATGCGATGTTGCTCACCCACGACAAGTGGCGCCAGTTCACTTCCAAGCCCATCGTGGATGCCCACGCCAGTGCGCAGGTGCTATTGTGCCTGTCCGAAGACAGCCGCGACGCGGTTGCAGCGACGGTGGAAAAGGCGGTCGGGGCGGGTGGCAAGGCCGATCCCACGCCCGTGCAGGATTTCGGTTTCATGTACGGCCGGAGCTTCGAGGATCCCGACGGCCACATCTGGGAAGTTATGTGGATGGATCCCAGCGCCGTTCCCCATGGCGAATGACGGCCTGGTTTAGCCAAACACCTCGTATCGCCGGACGATCCACGCCAATTGATAAGCGAATGCCAGGACAGCGAAGGCCTGGTGGTATCGCGCGTTGCTCGTGCGCGTGGCGATGAGTGCCAACAGCACATACGCTCCGTTGCGCAGGTAGTATTCCGTCCCTAGGGAAGTCACGAACGTGCTTCCCTTGAGCAGCGAGTCGAAAACGTCGACCACGTAGATCGCCGTCACCAGGCCGAAGAACCAGCCGCGCCTGGCGTAGTAATGCGATTGATCGTCCTCGGTCCGCCCGTCGCTGAGGCTGGCCGGCAGGACCACGGTGCAGGCCAGGAACACCAGCAGTGCGTAGAACACGATGAAGGCGAACGCGCCGAACGTCCATGTCGGAAGCATCGACAGGCGTACCTGCCACCACCAGAAGTGGATGATGTACACCAGCATGAAGGCTGCCCAAGCCATGTGCGGCCAGTAGAGCTTGCGCCAGCGATTGAACTCGATGATGCGCGCGAACTGGGTGAGCATGTGGGCAAGCGCCAGGCCCACGATCATCCCCAGCAGCGTGCGTACGTTGGGATAGATATCCAGCGCGCTGATCGATGTGTGCATGTGTGGCGCTCCCCGATGGCGTGCGCGGCTTCGTCGGGAGTATCCACCCGCAGTCGCGGATGATAAAGCGCGGCAATCGGATTAGACTGACCGTCGGCGATGCCGTACTGATCGGCATGATGGGAAGGTTCTGACGATGGCTGAGATCCAGGTACTCCGCGGAAGCTGTCATTGCGGTCAGCTTGGCCTGGAGCTTTCAACGGCCATGGAGCTTTCGGGGTTCAGTCCCCGAGCCTGCGATTGCTCGTTCTGCCAGATGCACGGGGCGGCCTATGTATCCGATCCGGCGGGACGATTGTCGGTGTTCGAGAACGAACCGGGTGCGCTTCGCATCTACCGGCAGGGATCCAAGCGTGCGCAATTCCTGATGTGCGCGAATTGTGGCGTGCTGGTTGCCGTCGTCATGGAAGAGGCGGGACGTCTTTACGGCGCCGCCAATGCGGCATGCCTTGATGGGCGAGAGGCCTTTGCTGCCCCGGTCCCGGTGTCGCCGCAGAAGCTGGGCCCGGATGAAAAAGTATCCAGGTGGCAGCAGGCGTGGGTTGCCGATGTGCTGGTGGTGAAAGCGGATGCGTCAGTGAACTAACGCTCGATGTTTATCGGGGTTCCCTGGTGATAAAGCATCTTCCAGCCCTCGTGCGTGGAGCGCCATAAGGTGGAGCGACGGGTAGGGCGGTCAGGTTGGTGCAGGACATAAGTCACCAGGAATATGCCGGCGCCCACTTCACGGCATTGAAAATCCTCCAGGGGGATGCTTTCCGGTTCGCTTTTGGCCAGCCGTTCCTCGACAACCTGAAGTACAACGTCGCGCGAGTACGTATTTCCGGAGGCGCCAACTTCCCAGAAGTCCTCATCGACAAGGCGCTCTGCGTCCTGTCGCGTTGGGCCATATGCAGCCGTGTGGAAGATAGGCTCAAGTTTCCTTAGCTCCGCCCCTGCATCGCGCATGGGCGCGCTCATCGCAGCGACGCCTCGAAGCCGCGCGCCATGCGCTTGGTCAGGAGCTGGAAGCCTTGTGCCGCCGCCGCGCAGCTCAGGGCGGAAAGACCCCAGGCGCCCAGGGGCGAGGCCAGTAACGAGCCCAACGCGGCGGCGTAGCGGAAACCCGCGACCACGCAGCAGACCACGAGAATGCCCGCCAGGGTCCCGGCGATACGGAGCTCAGGATCTGCCCTTGGGGGTAACGACGACGATGCGACCCTCGCCACGTCCGCGGCGAAGCCCCGGGGGAGGTTAATTGACGGCGGCTCGCGCAGCACCCGGGCAATTCGCCGATACGCTAGGTCCGCGCCTTCGTCACCCGATGGCATGTCCCCATCGTGCACGGCCTTCCTGGCGCGCTCCTGAGCTAGCCATTCGCCGTCGTCGAAGCTCTGGTTGGTCATGTGATCACTCCTGTTCGTAGTTCGAGCCACTGACGCAGCAGCTTTCGTGATCGAAAAAGATGGCTTTTCACTGAGCCCTCAGGGAGGCCGGTTATGGTGGCAATTTCAGAAATGGGGAGTTCATCCAAGTGATACATCGTCAGCAGTGACCGTTGCAAGGCTGGCAGTGCATCAATCGCGGCATGCAGGAGACGACTGATCTGATCGTCGGCGTTGGCAGCCTCCAGGTCAAAGCCATCGCTCACCGAATCCAGCAAGGACCCAGCTTCGGGATCATTCGGTTCGTCAGCGATCGGGATACGTTTTCGTTCCAGATGGCGTTTGGCTACCGAATAGGCTACCTGGGCTATCCATGATTTGAGTGGACTGTCGAAACGGTACTGGTGAAGGTATTTGAATACGCGAAGGAATGTCTCCTGGCATAGGTCACGCGCATCCTCCGGATTCCTTACCATGCGCAGGACGATGTGCCAGCAAAGCCCCTGGTACCGGGATATGAGTTCTTCGAACGATCGCGGCACGCGCGTCAATACCGCTTCGACCAGCGCGCGGTCGGCGTCGGGGGACTCGTTAGGCTCGGGGCGGATCACTCCTAACTAGATACAGCGCAACCTTGATCGGTTGCAATCGGCCGTGATGCAACCGATCGCCGGGTGGCCGTATCTACTCTCACATGGGCCCCTTGGGCATAACGGACCGACTCATGGATCAGCATATCGTCATCCCTGTCGTGCTTTTTCTTTGCGCGACCTACGCGATCAAGATCATCGTGGACGCCTATTCCCGCCGTAAGCTGTTCCAGATACAGGGGCAGAGGGAGGACATCACGCTGGTCTTGGAAAACGAAGCCATCGCCCGCCGGCAGAACTCGCTTCGCTGGGGGATAGTCCTGTTGTCGATCGGCATCGGATTTGGCTTGCTGGAGGTATTCCACCTGCGCGACGTGACGGCGGGTGTCTTCGCCATACTCCTGGGCATGACGGGCCTGGGTCACCTGGTTTACTTCTTCCTGGAACGTCGCTTGCGTTAGGCGCCCGCATCGGATGCGGGTATTCCACGGCCGAAAATTACGTAAGCGAAAGTCGCTACGAGATTGGCATCATTACTGGAATGGTGGCCGGGGACGGAATCGAACCGCCGACACGGGGATTTTCAATCCCCTGCTCTACCAACTGAGCTACCCGGCCATGGGTGCGCAACGAACGTTGCTGGTGAGCCGCGTATTAAATCCGGTGAGCGGCCCGGCGTCAAGCCTTCAGGCTTCCGGCGGCACGTATCCGGCGGGCTGGGCGACATCCCCGCCGAAGAAATACTTCTCCATTTCCGCAGCCAGGAAGCTTCGGGCTTTCGGGTCCAGCGGGGACAGGCGCAACTCGTTGATCAGCATGGTCTGGTGGGCCAGCCACTGGCCCCAGGCTTCCTTGCTCACCTGGTTGTAGATGCGCTGGCCCAGCTCGCCCGGCCACGGGGCGAAGTCCAGGCCGTCGGCGTCCTTGTCGAGCTTGATGCAATGCACGGTGCGCGTCATGCGGGTATCTCCCAAAGCGGTGACAGCAGGGTGCGGACGGGTGCCGGCAGGCCAAGGGCCGCGGCATCACCGGGCGCACACCAGCGAAGGCGGTCATTGTCGGCGATGCCCGGGGTGGCTGTCGCGCGGTCAAACAGCACAGGGTGCACGTTAAGGCGGTAGTGGCTGAAGACGTGGGTAAACGGGGCAAGTGCGCGCGACTCGGCCACGCGGGCAAGCGAAGTGGCGGTGACCGCCGCATGTTCGAGGTCGACGGCTTCGGGCAGGCTCCATAAGCCTGACCACACGCCTGCAGCGCCGCGCTTCTCCAACAGGATCCGGCCGTGCGCGTCGCGCAGCACGATCATGGTGGTGGCACGAGTGGGTATGGCCTTGGTCGGCTTGGACGCGGGGATCACGGCGGTCAGGTGTTCGCGGTGCGCTACGCAATCGACCTGCAGCGGGCATGCTGCGCATAGTGGCCGAATGCGCACGCACACCGTGGCGCCCAGATCCATGATCGCTTGCGTGTAGTCGGCCAGCCGAGCGTGTGGCGTGTGCGACTCGGCCAGCAGCCACAGTTTCTTTTCCGTGGCAGTGTCGCCAGGAAATTCCTTGATGCCGTGCAAGCGCGTAAGCACGCGTTTGACGTTGCCGTCCAGGATCGGAAAACGCATCCCGTGCGCCTGGGCCAGGATCGCGCCTGCGGTGGAGCGGCCGATGCCGGGCAGAGCGGCAAGGTCGGTGAAGCCGGTGGGCAGGTCGCCGCCATGGCGCTCCACGCACAGCTTGGCCGCTGCATGCAGAAAGCGGGCGCGGCGGTAGTAGCCAAGCCCGGCCCACAGCGCCAGTACAGTGTCTTCGTCCGCGGCGGCAAGGCTGGGCAGTGTAGGCAGGCGATCGAGGAAGCGCTGGAAATAGCCGATGACCGTGGTGACCTGCGTCTGCTGCAGCATCACCTCGGACAACCACACGCGGTATGCCGTTCGAGGGTGCTGCCAGGGAAGGTTCTTGCGGCCATGGGTGTCGTACCAGGCCAGTAGTCGCGCGGCAACG